>Ga0308171_1002736_pt1 | contig 17686 bp, 16 predicted proteins | sample PhyGR1_FD_202135 | JGI IMG/M metagenome (GOLD analysis project Ga0308171, IMG submission 202135) | Phyllosphere microbial communities from UC Gill Tract Community Farm, Albany, California, United States - DLSLSG.R1 | ecosystem: Host-associated > Plants > Phyllosphere > Unclassified | place: USA... | reverse complement strand
AGCCGGCTTCCAGCCGGTCGGCGGCACGCGGTAACCGAAGGCACCGGCCATCATGAAGACGAAGTAGATGATGGCCATGACCACGAAGGTTTCCCACACGCCCACGGAGGTGGGGGAGGCAAACTTCTTCATCAGCGCATCGGCCAGCGGGGTGCCGACCAGCGCACCGCCGCCGAAGCCCATGATAGCCATACCGGTGGCCATGCCGCGACGGTCAGGGAACCACTTGATCAGGGTCGACACCGGCGAGATGTAGCCCAGGCCGAGACCGACGCCACCGATGACGCCGGAGCCCAGCCACATCAGCCAGATCTGGTGCGTCTTCACGCCCAGGGCCGAGATCAGCAGGCCACCGCACCAGCAGATGGCAGCCACCACACCGGCCTTGCGCGGACCGGCGTGTTCCAGCCAGCCGCCCCACAGCGCAGCGGAGATGCCCAGCAGGACGAAGAACATCGTGTACATCCAGCCCAGCATGGAAATCTTCCAGTCACAGGTGGACGAGAAGACTTGCGCGAAGAAGCCGATATCGGCACCGCAAGCGATGGGCGCGGTCACGCCCAGGGCCTTGGACAGCGGCAGCCAGAACACGGAGAAACCGTAGGCCATGCCGATGCACAGGTGGATTGCGAGCGCTGCTGGCGGTACCAGCCAGCGATTGAAGCCAGGCTTGGCGACCGTGTGTTCCTTGTTCAGGAAATCGAAAGCCATTATTCCTCCGAATATTTTATGAGTGTGTGATGTGGGCAAATCGAAGGAAGGATTGCATCGCAAAGCCGGTAGGGGCGGATCGTGACACCGACCCATCTTTGCGGCGATATCCTTCTCTTTTCGTTTATTTATTTATGTACAACACCGCATATATTTTCTATCATTTATGCAGGGTGACGCGAAATTATCACCGATAAACGGCCGTTTCAATATGCTTTCTTTCACATAAATGTTCAAAGTCCACATCAAACCTCACTGGGAAATCGCCTACGACAACGAGGCGGCGCTGGACACGGCCAACTTGTTGACCCTGCTCACCGCGATCCAGCAGAGCGGCTCGATTGCGCGTGCCGCGCAATTGACGCGCTATTCCTATCGCCATGCCTGGGGCCTGCTGCGCGAGGCCGAGCGCCTGTTCGGCAACGCCCTCATTGAAAGCGGGCGTGGCCGCGGCACCACACTGACCGATTTCGCCAGCAAGCTGTTGTGGGCCGATCGCCTGGTGACGGCGCGTCTCTCCCCTACCCTCGACAGCCTGGCCTCGGAGCTGGAGGTGGAGCTGGGCAAGACGGTGGAAGGCAAATCCGAGAAGGTGCGCCTGAATGCCAGCCACGGCTTTGCGGTGGCGGCGCTGCTCAACAAGATCAATGAAGGCCGCCTGCCGGTGGAGGTGCGCTACCGCCACAGCACCGATGCGGTGGCGGCGCTGTCGCGCCAGGAATGCGATCTGGCGGGCTTCCATGTGCCGCTGGGCGAATTCGAGAAACCGGCCATCGCCACCTATGCCAAGTGGCTCAACAAGCGCAGCGATTGCCTGATCCACCTGGCCATCCGCAACCAGGGCCTGTTCGTCGAGCCGGACAATCCCAAGGGCTTGCGCGGCCTGGCCGACCTCACCCGCACCGACCTGCGTTTCGTCAACCGCGAAGCCGGATCGGGCACGCGCATGCTGCTGGAACTGATGCTCAATGGTGCCGGCATCCCCCACAAGAAGATCAACGGTTTCGAGAACACCGAGTTCACGCACTCGGCGGTGGCCGCCTTCATCGCCAGCGGCATGGCCGATGTCGGCTTCGGCGTGCAGACGGCGGCGCATCGCTTCGGCCTGGGCTTCATCCCGCTGGTGCGCGAACGCTACTTCTTCGCGCTGCCGGCGGCGTCCTTGCAGGATCCGCTGATCCGCTCGGTGATCGATATCCTGCAATCGGATAGCTTCCGCAAGGTGGTCAACAACCTGGCCGGCTATGACGCCAACGACATGGGCAAGATCCAGACCATCAAGGAAGCCTTCGGCTGACCGCTACCGGCCCGAGGCCACACTGCACCAAGCGCCGCTTGTGGGCGTGGGGCGAAGCGGCTACACTCGCGCCCCTGGCCTGCTGTCGTCCTGGCAGCAGGCCCTTCTCTTTTCGCTGCCACGCCTCCCTGCGCCATGAATTCCGCTGCAAGCCATTCCCCCGCCCTGCCTGCTCCCCTGCCTGCGATGCCTGCACTGGCGGGCATGGATGCGCGCCTGCTACGCCTGCTCGATGCGGTTCTCGATGAAGTCCATCTGGCGCGTGCTGCGGCGCGTGTGGGCCTGCCCCTGCCAGCCGCAGCCAGTGCGCTGGAACGGTGCCGTCAGTTGCTGCGTGATCCGCTGCTGGAAGATGGCGGCACGCAGATGCGGCTGACGGCGACGGCACAGGCGCTGCGTGAGTCAGTGCGCCAGATGCTGGCCGGCGATGCGCAAGCGCAGACGGCCAGCCCGGCGCAGCAGGTGCCATTGCAAGCCGCAGTGGCGCAGCGCGTGCGCATCCTCATGCCGGACTATCCAGCGCAGGTGGTGGCGCATGCGTTGTATCAGGAGCTGGCTGCCGAGCTGCCGTCACTGGATCTGGAATTCCAGACCTGGCTGGGCGATGCCGATGCCGCCGCCCGACTGGAACGCGGGCAGACCGATCTGGTACTGGGCGCGACCAGGCCGACCGGCCAGCTGCGCGGACGTGAAGTGCTGCAGGAGCGCTGCGTGGCCGTGATGCGGCGCGATCATCCGGCAGCGCATGCGCTGACCTTGTCACGCTGGCTCTCGTATCCGCACCTGCAGATCGCCTGCCACGACACGCTCAACCGCATGATCGACGAGCAGATCGCCATGCAGGGCCTGCGTCGCCGTGTGGGTATGGTGATCCCGAATTTCCTGATGGCGCCGGCGCTGCTGCAGGGCTCGGACCTGATCGCGGTCATGCCCATGCATTGCGTGCCTGCCGCTACGGCAGCGCATCCGATGGCACTGACCTGTCTGCGCCCGCCCCTGCCGCTGGAGGCCCCGCCGCTGCGTTTGCTGCAGCATCGCCGTCGCGCGGAAGATGCCTCGGTGGCGCTGGTGGCGCAGGTGCTGGAGCGCATCGTGCGGCAGCGATTCGACGGACGTTGAACGCAAATCTCACTTCTCTGGCGCACCACCTCTCCCCGTTCGAACTGAGTAGCCGCAAAGCGCCGTATCGAAGGCGCACCGTACGCAGCGCCTTCGATACGCGCCTGGCGGCGCTACTCAGTCCGAACGGGGAGTGACAGATTCAACGAGGCTATCGCCTGCTCACACCGTCGCCGACGACGCCGTGACATCCAGATGCTTCTGCAGGAAGCGCACGCACTCCCGCACCTTGGCCGAATTCTTCAACTGCATCGGGTAGACCGCACACAGGTCGGCCTCCTGGTAATACTGCGGCAACACCCGCACCAGCCGCCCGCGCTTGAGGCTGTCGGCCACGTCCCAGATCGAGCGCAGGATGATGCCGTGCCCATCCACCGCCCACTGGTGGATGATCTCGCCGTGGTTGGAAGCCAGCCCGCCGGACACCTTGACCGTCTCCTGCCCCTTGGGCCCCATCATGCGCCAGATCCCGAAGGACTGGTTGCGCTCGCGGATCACCAGGCACTGGTGCTGGCGCAGCGCCGCCAGGTCGGCGGGCGCGCCATGCTTCTTCAGATACGCCGGACTGGCGCACAGCACGCGCTGGCTGGGCAGGATGCGCTTGGAGAACAGGTGCGGCTCATGCCCCGCGCCCACCCGGATATCGAGGTCGATGCCCTCGTTGACCAGATCGATCTGCCGGTCCACCAGCTCCAGCTGTATCTTCAGTTCCGGATGTTCGCTGGCAAAGCGCGACAGCAGCGGCGACACCACCTTGCGCCCCAGGCCGAAGCTGGTACTGATCTTCAACAACCCGCGCGGCACGCGCTTGGCGCTGCTGACGGTTTCCATCATCTGCTCGACATCATCGAGAATCTTGCGCGCCCATTCGTGGACATTGCCGCCATCCTCGGTCATGACCACGCTGCGCGTGGTGCGATGGAACAGGCGCACGCCCAGCGCCTGTTCCAGCAGGGCGATGCGCTTGCTGATGTAGGCCGGCGAGGCACCGACCTCGCGCGCCGATTCGGCGAAGTTGCTGTGGCGGGCCACCACGCAGAACAAGCGCAGGTCTTCGAGCAGGGGAGAATTGTTCACGATATGTAGGCATTGGAGTCCACGATCTGTGGATTATAGTCCCGGACCGCCCTCCTCCCCCAACCTGGCGAGACGAGGCGCATCGCCTGCCCCATCGGCCAATTTCCCGCAAGCGCCCGAAATGTGGCAGTCTTGCGCAATCGCAACGAATTCTCTTGGAGTAGCAGCATGAGCCTCATCGACGAACAGGAAGTCCCGCCCGATCTCCCTCATATCCAGCGCATCGAAGTCAACCAGCTGCAATGCCTGCGCGTGCAGACCGAGCGCGCCGAACTGCTGATCGCCGAGCAAGGCGCGCAGGTGCTGCGCTACCAGGTGCACGGCCAGGAACCGGTGATCTGGATGAGCGAGGAAGCTGCCTTCGAAGCCGGCAATTCGGTACGTGGTGGCATCCCGGTCTGCTGGCCGTGGTTCGGCGACCTCATGCGCAATCCGCCGCAAGTACAAGCGCTGCACGCCGGTGGCCGCCTCCCGGCGCACGGCTTGGTGCGCGGCATTCCCTGGCTGCTGATGGAAAACGCCATCGAAGGAGACACCGTGCGCCTGGTGCTGGCCATCCCGCCGACGACCGAATCGCCCGCCCTGCGCCACCTGCCGGCGGGCATCGAGCTGCGCCTGGAAATCCTGCTGGATGATCGCCTGCACCTGAAACTCACCACGCGCAATGGCAGCGAACAGCACATCGCCCTCACGCAAGCGCTGCACAGCTACTTTGCCGTCAGCAGCATCCACAACGTGACGGTCGATGGCCTCGAGGGCCAGCGCTATATCGAGACGCTGGAAGGCTGGGCCGAGCGCGAGCAGAAGCGTCCGCTGGTGGTCAGCAGCGAGACCGACCGCATCTATCTCGACCTGCCGCCGCACCTGGCCATCCGCGACGAGGGCTGGAACCGCCGCATCCACATCGAGGCCAGCGGTTCCACTTCGGCCGTGGTCTGGAACCCGTGGGTGAGCAAGGCGCGCCGCCTGTCGCAGTTTGCCGATGATGCCTGGCAGCGCATGCTCTGCATCGAGACCGCCAACGTGATGGACGACCTGGTGGAACTGGAACCGGGTGCCGAACACACCATGGGCGTGAGCATCTGGGGCGAGACACTGGGCGGCTGACGCGGCCCTCGCAGCAGACTCCCCCGAAAAAGGCAGTACCGTCATGACGGCACTGCCTTTTTTCATGGCTGACGTTTTCTGCACTGTTCACGAATCGTGTTTTATAAAATCACCAGTTCGTGGATGATCCCGCGCGGGAAGCGATTTATGATGGCTGCACTTTATTACAGCCCCGGCAAGCCGGTTACCCCTTTCTCCAGAGGAGCAGCAACGATGAGCAAGACCCACAAGATCGCCGTGATCGCCGGTGACGGCATCGGCCAGGAAGTGATGCCCGAGGGCCTGCGCGCGGTCGAGGCCGCTGCCAGGAAGTTCGGCATCGACATCGAGTTCAGCCATTTCGACTGGGCGCACTGCGGTTATTACGCGCAGCACGGCAAGATGATGCCGGATGACTGGTTCGATCAGTTGAAGGGTTTTGAAGCCATCTTCTTCGGCGCGGTCGGCTGGCCGGCCACGGTGCCTGATCACGTCTCGCTGTGGGGTTCGCTGCTGAAATTCCGCCGCGATTTCGACCTCTACGTCAACCTGCGTCCGGTGCGCCTGATGCCGGGCGTGCCCTGCCCGCTGGCCAACCGCAAGCCGGGCGACATCGATTTCTACGTGGTGCGCGAGAACACCGAAGGCGAGTACTCTGCCATCGGCGGCCGCATGTTTGAAGGGACCGAGCGCGAGACCGTGATTCAGGAATCGGTGTTCAGCCGCAAGGGTACCGACCGCATCCTGAAGTTCGCTTTCGACCTGGCGCAGAGCCGTCCCAAGAAGCACCTGACCTCGGCCACCAAGTCCAACGGCATCGCCATCACCATGCCTTACTGGGATGAGCGCGTGGAAGCCATGGGCGCCAAGTATCCCGACGTGCGCCGCGACAAGTACCACATCGACATCCTGACCGCGCACTTCGTGCTGAACCCGGACCGCTTCGATGTGGTGGTGGCTTCCAACCTGTTCGGTGACATCCTCTCCGACCTCGGCCCGGCCTGCGCCGGCACCATCGGCATTGCGCCCTCGGCCAACATCAATCCGACGCGCGAGCTGCCGTCGCTGTTCGAGCCGGTGCACGGTTCGGCGCCGGACATCTTCGGCAAGAACATCGCCAACCCGGTGGCCACGATCTGGTCCGGCGCGATGATGCTGGACTTCCTGGGCAATGGCGAAGGCAAGTATCGCCAGGCGCACGACGCCATGCTGGCGGCCATCGAAGAGGTGCTGGTCAACGGACCGACCACCCCGGACCTGGGCGGCAAGAGCAATACGACCGAAGTGGGCAAGGCGATTGCTGCAGCGATCTGATCGCTGACCGCTCTTCATTGCAGCGACAAGTGGCTCGCCTGGTGCGGGCCATTTTTTCGTGGGGGGATTTCATGCGGTGGGGCCATGTTCAATCGTAAAGGGCATGTTAGGATGGCCGCACTTTCATTTTTCGCGATCGATGAGTTGGACATGGCTGCAAGCCTGCGCATGACAGGACACCGCTTGCTGGCGGAGTTGCTCTTCTGGAGCATCACGCTGGTGCTGTTGCTGGAAGACGATGTCGCCATGCTGGCCATGATGCTGACCTGACGCGACGCCCTGCCCCACATGGATCCACGCTTTTCTTCTTTCCTCTCCGCACCCCGCCTGTCCCTTCTGCTGGCGACGGCACTGGCTGCAGCCTGCCTGCCGGCGCATGCCGAGTGGATGCCGCTGGGGGAGAACAACATCGGCAGCTTCTTCATCGACAAGGGCAGCATCGTCAACACGCGCAGCGTGCGGCAGGCGCAGATCCTGCTGAACTGGAACCGTCCGCAGCTGCTGATGGGCCAGGGCAGCAAGACGTATTACCTGTCGGAGATCTCGACCGCCTACTTTGACTGCTCGGCGCGCCAGCTCGGCTTTGGCAGCCGCAAGATGTATGCGCAGGCCGATGGCAAGGGTCAATTGCTGCTGGCACCGCAGCTGGCGTATTCGGACGTGAAGCTGCAGGATCCGATACCTGGTTCGACGGGGGAACGGGCGATTGAGGCGGTGTGCGGTAAATAATTTTCACATCGGCGATGCGGCGGGACCTTCAGGGCTTGCCCGTCGGAGCGAAATCGGTAATAATCGCTGGCTCGCGTCGCCGGGATGGCGGAATAGGTAGACGCACGGGACTCAAAATCCCGCGCCGCAAGGCGTGCCGGTTCGATTCCGGCTCCCGGCACCAGTAGATTTCAGGGATTAGGTATGAAGGAAGATTTCCGGTTATGCCGAGTCACTCCCTAAAAGTTGACCAATTTTGATTTGGTCAATTTTCAAAGGCGCCTGAAGTAATTCGGTATATTTCGGTATATCGACATTCTTGCTTGCCTGCCAGCAGGTTTGATAAATTACTTCACATGCAGGCCTCTCTTCCCTCATTGTCGAATACACAAAAGCTGGCGATCAGCCTTTTCAAGCTTTACAGCTTGATCATGACGCTTGTCTTTCAGTGCTTGGTGCTCGGGAAGCTGTGAATAACCATCGACCGGCCCTACTTTTGGCCCATTTCCCTCCAAACGCTCCGTCCAAGCAAGCCAAACTCCCCCCCCCGCTCCGTTCCTAAGAAATGATTTAGCGCATCCGTTGGGATGCACGAATTAATTCATGCCGCGCCTTCGCGGCATAAGGAGCACTCGTGCAACAAATCTCGACCCTCGATCTGGTCTTGCGCAGCTCTGGCAGCGCACTTCTCGTTCCCCTCAAAAAAGCTGCGACTATTCTTGGCCTGGAAGCCCAGACGATCGGAAATCCACTCTGCGCCCAAACATTTGAACTGCCCCCCCCCCCTGGGCTCGCGTATTGAGCGCAACTTGGCAACGGACTCTTTGCTGATGGCAGTGTGGCGCAGGAGTCCGGAGCAGGAGGTCATTGTGCATTCAGACCAAGGCAGTCAGTTCAGTAGTCATGACTGGCAGGCATTCCTGAAGTCGCACAGTCTGGCACCCAGCATGAGCCGGCGCGGCAACTGCCACGACAATGCCGTGGCAGAGAGCTTCTTCCAGCTATTGAAACGTGAGCGCATTAAGCGCCGTATTTATGCTGACCGTAATGAAGCACAGTCGGATGTATTCGATTACATCGAGATGTTCTACAACCCGAAACGTCGCCATTCCTGTAGTGGCAACGTTTCTCCGGTACAGTTCGAACAGCAGTATTTCAACAGGCTGGAAAGTGTCTAGTGCAGCCGGGGCGATTCAATTCGCCTTACAATCAAGATGCAAGTAAAAAACCGTTTAGATAAATTTCGAATGGGCAACGCTAACTATGAAGTGCCTTGCTGAGTTTTTGCTTGATAGCGATCTGATTCTGGTCGAAGGGTGCGAGCAAATTGATTTCGAATCTGCCGAAATGCCATTCGTTTTGGAATTAAGCAATACGAGCCCCGATCAAGTTCATGTACTTAAGGCCATTCTGATCTTCGAGGTCGAACAATTTTCTGACGCAAAAGATCTAGCTTCGACTTACCTTGCAACGGCCTTAAATTCGCTAACGTTCACAACGAGCCGCAAATTTCGACTGGGCCGCCTTATCAAACTCATCGAATGGACTAAAGGCTTAGAAGATAGGCGAGCGAAAATTTTTTGTGAACAAGATGCTTGGGCAGAAGCAGAACCGGCTCTTGATGAAGCGCTTGTAGGAACTGCTGCTGGACTTGTGCAGAAAATGCAAGATGAACGCATGCAAGCAGCTCTCCGTTGGTATCGTCTGGGAATCTCGGCGGAAAATCTGGAAGAACAGTACTCATACTTCTGGTTCGCCCTGGAAATTGCGTCGGTAGCAAATAAGGATCAAGAACGAGTTCCAAGCTCCTGCCCTCATTGCCGCGGAGCTTTATTTTGTCCTGCATGCAACAAAGAGCCTCAGCATAAAAAATTTGCGGGCGAAGCAATACGGCATATGATCTATAAAGTCTTGGCGACAGACGAACAGCGGTCGCTAGAAGTTGCTGACACGCTGATGGCCATTCGGCACGAATTGATGCACGGAGGACGCATTGCCAATGTCAAATTGCCGTGCTCGCCCGCCGAAGCTCTTCATATGCTTTCTACTGTGGCTTGGCGCGCATTGGCAGAGTGGATCAACTTGGAAAATGTTAATTTCAATCTAAACTTCGGCGCAATCGAGAATGTCACTCGCGCCAAGATTGTCGCGGTTGCCGATGTTGTGGTGAAGATGCCTGGCGACGCGGACGCTCCAAAATTAAGTGATTTCCCTAAGATTGAAGTCGAACTCATCCCGGTGCCGGTAGATGACAAAAAGCGCTCTCAGTGAAAAACATGATAGCCCTGAATATCTCTTGTTGGCCTTTTATTTTAAGGAGTTCCGGTGTTTGGACTTTCTATCAGGAAATGGACGAAATCTCCGGCGAGTTTCTGAAGGCTGATTGAACGACCACTCGATCGACGTCAGTACCGCCTGATAGTTGTTGAACACGAAAGACTTGAGCGCAAGAAGGCAGTAAAAAGCCAAGGTGCCAAATAAGTTAAAGGCAATATTTGCGAAACTATTTCGGGACAAATAATAGCCTTCGATAGGATGCGCCTCAGAAAGCGAAAAAATAGTAGAAGCTACTCCTCCAGGGCCGCAGGCTAATTTGATGAAGAGGCAAATAACCAGAAAAAATACATAAATTATGAAAACCTCCATAAAGGCAAACAAGTTGACTTTGAGATAGGACCATCCGGATTCGTCGTGCGTTACCTCACGCATATGCCTGAACAGCTCCGGCTTAGATAGCGTCGTGAAAATCGTAAAGCCAGCAATTAGAAAACCCAATATCGTGGTTCCATATCCCAGGCCAAGCTCAGCTAGAGAGCGAATTAAAGCAACGCGTGAGGGATAGTGCTCGGGAAAATAGATGCAGTCACACAGCAGCAGCAACCATATCGAGCCCGTCGAAATAATATTGAATCTCGACGGCGGCAGGCACCGCACACATTCTTTATAAATTTCCCAAAGACTCCTTTCTTTGAAAAGATCTTCGGCCTCCGTAGTCATTAAAGCTCTCTCTCTTCAATTATGCTCGCCACCTTCGAAATAGCCTTAGCGGGCGACTTCTGAAACTTCACAATTCCCTGCCCAATCTGATCTTCCAACTTGTCGAAAAGGTAGTGGGCTGCTTCGAGCACCTTCTTTGACAATTTTTTAATTGGTATCGACAACTTTAATTCATCGTTTTTTGCGGTTTGCTTTTCACCGATCACATTGGTACCGCTGATCACGATTCCAGTGTTTCCTTGGTTCGCTTGCTCGCGCACCAGGTCGGCAACTGCGGCTTTATCAAGCCCTACATCACCAGCCTTAGATGTTTTTAAGGTGACGTTGTCTGCACGAGTCCGCCCCTTAAGTCCCCTCAGTCCAGCAAACAATTTCCTATTATCGATCTCATGGTTCGTGTTGAGCATTTGCAACTGAACGGTATTTATAGATCTAAAGCTCCTCAAATAAGCTTCAATAGACTTATCGTTCGATATTGGAGTGACCTCAAGCTCGGGAGCAGGCCATTGCTCGCGAAGTTTGGCCCACGTCAATTCTTCGTCGGTTCCTTTCAAATCCTCATAGAGCTCTCGTGCCCATTCTCGATAGCTCTGCTTGAGAAAATGCAGGATGGTGGATCGAAATGCCGACAGAGAAGGAGCAAAGGCCTCCTCTCTTACGTAAATCAGCTTATGGTTTGACAAGCTCAGAACGAAAAAACTTGTCGGCGCGCTTTCCATGGCATCGGGGCTGGCGACTATATCTCCATTGACCAACACTTGTTCACGAGTCAACGTCATGTCCTTGACGAGCCGGCCCGCAATGACAGCCTCGCTGCCAATTTTCGTAAGAGTAACCCCAAGCAATTGATAAGTAACGTCGTCGTACTCCCGAATAAATTTCCTTTCGAAAGCCGGCCAAACAACTTCATCAAATAAATCCAGGAGAACCAAACTCTCACCAAATTTGCACGTAAAGTTTGCAAGTGTCATTACCTGAGATGCCATTAGTTCCCCCGGAAATTGAAATTATTGTGTCCCGATGGCTTTATAGCACTTTTTTGCCTTTGCTGAGGTCTACTCCCCCCTAATCGGCATTACCCACATCGCTTGGACTTTCGCGTTCCAATGCTCAGCCTGTGGTAAGGAGGTGTAATGGCCCAACCAAACCTGCTCACTTTATGCGGCTAAAGAAAACGCCTCAGCCAGCATATTCATCCGCAACGCTTGATGTGGCCGACGGTGGTGATAGAAGCTGATCCAGTGACCACTGATGCGAAAGGCGTGCAGCAATGTTCGAAGCGATGTCGATGGGAACACTGCTCCTTCAAGGTTCTGATGACGCGTTCGACCATGCCATTCTGCTGCGGGCAATGCGGCGTGATGTACTGCTGCTACAGCCCGCACCCTGAACAATGAACCATCCAGCACTCCCGCTTCTTGTCCCGGCACTCTCCCTCTGCGCCTGCAGCAAGCCCGAAGGTACATGGCGCGCAACACAGCACACTCCGGTGTTCACGGCTGCCGATGAGACTGACAAGCCAGCCTTCATTGTGCGCCGGAGCGAACAGCGTGCTCTCGGGAGGGAATTGGTCGTCAAGGCCTTCATGTATCGCGAAATCGCCTGCCAGCAGGGCCAAGGATGGATCCTGTACCAGTCCGGCTATCCATTTGTCCGGGAAAGTCAGCCCTCCCCGGAGCGAAAATAATTTTCTGCAGCAAGCAGTATCATTTTTCCGCCCACAGCTATATAATCGCCCCCTCTTCGAAAAAAGACCGCCGCAACCGCGCCCTCCAGCGCATGCCGCCACCCCGTTTTTCGACAGACAGCGAGTCATGGACAGCAGCATCAATCGCAGGTCCGGATTGCAAAGAATAGAAACAAAAAGGCCCTCGCTTGCGAGGGCCTTTTTTATGGCCAACGGTTTTGCAAATAATTTGCGCAACCCCGCCAGAAACCGCGCCAACGCTGGAAACTTATCCCCGTTTTATGTGCATAAACTTGTGGATAAGCCATTTTCACCCCACGCAAGTGCCGTCCCCGCCTGCCCTCCCAATAAACCGCACAAAATTTAGGCAGCCCTGTGTACCAGAAAATCATTTACGCGGCTTGCTCGCCATCGCCTCGCGCAAGGCTTGCGCCAGCGTCGCGGCCGCCGGTTTCAGGACCCGTCCCTTCAAGGTAATCAAGCCCATCGCCCGGCTCAAGACCGGACTGGTCACCGGCCGCGCCACAATGCCCTTGTAGGGCGCATTGCGAATGGCCAGCTCCGGCAGCAAGGCCACCCCAAGCCCGGCGGCGACAAGGCTGATGGCCCCGGCCACGTGATTGGTCTCATACTGGATCACCGGCCGCTGCGGTACCCGCGAGAAGGCATTGTCGATCAGGCTGCGGTTGCCGCTGCTGGAGGAGACCGACACCAGCTTCTCCCCCGCCAGGGACTTCCAGTGCAAGCTGCTCTGCGCAGCCAGCGGATGATGGGCCGGCATCACCGCCAGATAACGTTCGCGCGTCAATTCCTGGAAATCGATCTCGGCTTCCTGCGCGCCGATGAAGTTCACGCCGAAATCGGCCTCGCCCTTGCGCACGCTCTCCAGCACCTCCGCCGCATTTTCGTCGATGATGCGCAACCGCACATTGGGATGCGTGCGCGCGTACGGTTTCAATACCAGCGGCAGCAAATTGTTGGCCACCGAGGGCACGCAGGCCACCGTCACGTGTTCGCGCCGATGCGCCATGCCCTGCTCCACGCTCCTCACGGCCAGCTCCAGTTCATCCATCACGGCCTGGGCGTGCATCAGGAACAATTCACCGGCAGGCGTGAGCGAGACGCGCCGGGTGGTGCGATCGAACAGTCTTTCCTGCAAGGCCTGCTCCAGGTTCTCGATGCGGCGGCTCAGTGCCGGTGCCGTGATGAACAGTCCCTCAGCCGCCGCCCGAAAGCTTGACTGGCGCGCGACGGCGAGAAAGGCCTGCAATTCGGCGGTCTCGATATTGATGCGCATTTTTTATCAATCCCCAGAATAATTGCAATTAACTTTTCAACGGATTCTACGCAAACTGCCGGGTTTCATCCCTCACCACGACGAAATACATCGTCATCAGGAGATCCGCATGATCCGTTCCAACTCCACCGCACGCAGTGTGCCCACCTCCCTCTTGCAGCGCAGTGTCCTGGCCCTGGCGCTGGGTGCAGTCACTTCGCTGGCTGCTGCCGCCGACCTGCACGTGGTCAGCTCGGGTGGCTTTGCCGCCGCCTACAAGGCACTCGCCCCCGCCTTCGAAAAGAAGACCGGCCACAAACTCATCTCCGGCTGGGGCCCGTCCATGGGAGAAACCCCGCAAGCCATTCCCAACCGCCTGCAACGCGGCGAACAGATCGACGTGGTGATCATGGTCGGCGACTCGCTGGACAAGCTGGTGGCCGAAGGCAAGGTTTCCAAGTCCGAGCACAAGCTGCTGGCCCTCTCGCGCATCGGCCTGGCCGTCAAGGCCGGTGCCCCCAAGCCTGACATCTCCAGCATCGACGCCTTCAAGCGCACCCTGCTGACCGCCCATTCGGTGGTCTACTCCGACAGCGCCAGCGGCGTGTTCCTCTCCACCAAGCTGTTCAAGCGCCTGGGCATCGACCAGCAGATGGCCTACAAGGGCCGCATGATTCCGGCCGAACCGGTCGGTGAAGTGATCGCCCGCGGCGATGCCGAAGTGGGCCTGCAGCAGATCTCCGAACTGAAGCCGGTCAAGGGCATCGACATCATCGGGCCGATCCCCGAGAGCGCCCAGCAGATCACCCCCTTCTCCGGCGGCGTCGTGGTCGGCACCCACCAGCCCAAGGCCGCCAGGGAACTGCTGGACTTCCTGGCCTCGCCCGAAGCCATCGACGCCATCAAGGCATCCGGCCTGGACCCCGCGCCTCGCTGAAGAATGTGAAGGAAGGCGTCCAAGTACTGCCTCAAAGAGAGAAAGAGAGAGACCGACATGAACACAACAACCAAAACAAGCAGCACCGCCAAGCACTCCAAGCTGTCCACCGTCCTGCGCGTGACCAGCGGCAACTTCCTGGAGATGTTTGACTTCTTCCTGTATGGCTTCTATGCCAGCTACATCTCCAGGACCTTCTTCCCGTCGGACAACGAGTTCGTCTCGCTGATCCTGACCTTCGGCACCTTCGGTGCGGGCTTCCTGATGCGCCCGCTGGGCGCCATCATCCTGGGCAGCTACATCGATCGCGTCGGCCGTCGCCAGGGCTTGATCGTGACGCTGGCCATCATGGCCATCGGCACCTTGCTGATCGCCTTCGTGCCCGGCTATGCCACCATCGGCATCGCGGCACCGATTCTGGTGCTGACGGGACGATTGCTGCAGGGCTTCTCGGCGGGGGTGGAGCTGGGCGGCGTGTCGGTCTATCTGGCCGAGATGGCCACGCCCGGCAACAAGGGCTTTTACGTGAGCTGGCAGTCGGCCAGCCAGCAGGCGGCCATCATGGCGTCCGCCTTGATCGGCTATCTGGTCAGCCAGTGGCTGTCGCCGCTGCAGATCAGCGAATGGGGCTGGCGCATTCCTTTCTTCATCGGCTGCATGATCGTGCCGGCCATCTTCATCATCCGCCGCTCGCTGCAGGAAACGGAAGAATTCATGGCCCGCAAGCACCATCCGGGTTTTGCGGAAATCATGGCCTCGATCGCTCAGAACTGGAAGATCGTGGTGGCCGGCATGATGATGGTGGTAATGACGACCGTGTCGTTCTATCTGATCACGGTCTACACGCCGACCTTCGGCAAGACCGTGCTCAAGCTGTCGGCCTCCGACAGTCTCATCGTGACCTTCTGCGTGGGCTTGTCCAACTTCTGCTGGCTGCCAGTCATGGGCGCACTGTCGGATCGCGTGGGCCGTCGTCCGGTGCTGGTGGCCTTCACGCTGCTGACCTTGCTGACGGCGTATCCGATGATGTCCTGGCTGGTCGCCGACATCAGTTTCAAGAACCTGCTGATCACCGAGCTGTGGCTGTCCTTCCTCTATGCCAGCTACAACGGCGCGGCAGTGGTGGCGCTGACTGAAGTGATGCCGGCACACGTGCGCACGGTCGGCTTCTCGCTGGCCTACAGCCTGGCTACCGCGATCTTCGGCGGCTTCACGCCGCTGGTCTCGACCTGGCTGATCGAGTCGACCGGCGACAAGGCCGCCCCTGGTTACTGGATGAGCTTTGCGGCGGTCTGCGGACTGATCGCGACGCTGGTGCTGTATCGGGGCAAACCGGCAACGGCACCCGCAAGCTCCACTGCCTGAGCAGCCTCCTCCGGTGGCAGCAGCGGCAGCCGGAACACGCCCACCAGTTCGCGCAGCCGCTGCGACTGTTGCTGCAAGGACTGCGCAGCCGCAGCCGCCTGTTCCACGAGTGCGGCATTCTGCTGCGTCGTCTCATCCATGTGCACGATGGCCTGATTGACCTGTTCGATGCCGGTGCGCTGTTCCTGGGTAGCGTCACTGATCTCCCCGACGATGTGCGAAACGCGCTGCACGCTGATCACCACGTTTTCCATCGTCGAACCGGCCTGCTCCACCAGACGTCCACCGGCATCCACCTGCGCCACCGAATCATCGATGAGTGCCTTGATTTCCCTGGCGGCGCCGGCGGAACGCTGGGCCAGCGAGCGCACCTCCGAGGCGACCACCGCAAACCCCCGGCCCTGTTCACCGGCGCGTGCCGCTTCCACCGCTGCGTTCAAGGCAAGGATGTTGGTCTGGAAGGCAATGCCATCGATCACCCCGATGATGTCGACAATGCGGCACGAGGCTTGGCTGATGCCCGCCATGGTTGCCACCACCTCCTGCACTACCGCACCGCTGCGCGCAGCCACTGTCGCGGCTTCGGCTGCGAGCTGGTTGGCAGCCTTGGCGTTGTCCGCGGTCTGGCGCACGGTGGAGGTGAGTTCTTCCATCGCGGCGGCGGTCTGCTCCAGCGAACCTGCCTGCTGCTCGGTACGCGAAGAGAGATCGAGATTGCCGCCGGCGATCTCGGAGGATGCAGTGGCAATGGTCTCGGCCCCCTTTCGTACCTCGCCCACGATGCCGGTGAGGCTGCCATTCATCTGGCGCAACGCCTCCAGCAACTGGCCGAGCTCGTCCCGCCCCCCCTGCTCGATACGACTGTCGAGGTTGCCATGGGCCACCTGCTGCGCCACCCCGACCGCATGCCGCACCGGGCGGGTGATGGAACGCGTGATCCACCACGCGCACGCACCGCCGGATGCCACTGCCAGCAGGGCGATGGCCAGCATGATGCGTGTCTTCTGGAGATACTGCGCGGCGGCTTCTTCGCCGCTGCGCTCCATCATTCGCGTACCAACGGCGATGTAGCCCTTCAGCCGCACGATGGTGTTCTCCTGGTCCTGGCGCAGCGTGGTCAGCAGAAATTCGGTGGCGTCCATGGTGGCACCGGTGGAAGCCAGTTGCAGGAAGCGCTGCTGTCCCTCGCGATACTTGCTACGCAAGGCGAGGATTTCGGCAAATGATTTGCGGCCTTGCTCGCTGGACAGGCGCGCCTGCAACTGGTCCAGAGTCGCCGTGATGGCCGCTTCGCCCTTGGCGATGCGGGCAATCTCCTCGGTCAGCTTCTGATGGTCATCCAGCAGCAGCAGGTTGCGCATGGCGCTGGCGTTTTCACTGATGCGCAAGAGCACGTCATTGGCCAGCAGGACCTGCGGGTAACGGTCCTCGACGATGCGGCGCGTATCCTGGTGCAATGTGAACAGACTGGCGATGGCCAGGATCGTAATGCCGGTCAGCAGCGCCAGCACAAGGCCGAAGCCCAGCGAAAGACGTGTACCCAGTTTGAGGTGTGCAAGCATGAAGACTCTCCGCGACGCAAGAATGCCGGCGGACGCGACAGCGGTGCCGTCCGGCAATCAATCCGGTATGGATAAAAAAATGGCGGAGAAAACTGCTTCTCCGCCCAAGGCACTACGAAACGCCCATCCGCTCCAGGAGGGGCGCACGCAAGACCAGACTATTCACAGAAGGTAAAGCGGCCCTCGGCATGAGAGCCTGTTCCGGACATCAGAACGAGTGGTGCATACCGATGGTGGTGACCAGTTGGCCCTGCCCACCGGAGACTCCGGTGGCACCGGAGGCGCCGGTACCGTTCATGACGGCAAAGCGTGCATCGCCACCGGCACGCTGGTAAGCCGCCTGCACGTACCACTGGGTGCGCTTGGAGAATTCATGCACATGGGACAGACTGAAGGTGTTCCAGCGTGCGCCTTCCAGCTTGGAAAGACCGTAGCCGACGTTGATGGTATCGAGTGTTGCATAGCGCCACGCCGCACCCAGATCCAGGTTCTTCTGCTTGGGCGTGGCACCGCTGGGCAGAGCCAGTTTGACCTGCGTGTAAGCCGTATT
>Ga0308171_1002732_pt1 | contig 17702 bp, 18 predicted proteins | sample PhyGR1_FD_202135 | JGI IMG/M metagenome (GOLD analysis project Ga0308171, IMG submission 202135) | Phyllosphere microbial communities from UC Gill Tract Community Farm, Albany, California, United States - DLSLSG.R1 | ecosystem: Host-associated > Plants > Phyllosphere > Unclassified | place: USA... | reverse complement strand
TGACAAGTCCATGCATGCGCTGGAGCAGGCGATGGAAGCGGACAAGCGCATCCTGCTGCTCGCGCAGAAGTCCGCCGAGACGGATGATCCGTCCGCCGCCGATCTGTACCAGGTCGGCACGCTCGCGCAGGTCCTGCAGCTGCTGAAGCTGCCCGATGGCACCATCAAGGTGCTGGTCGAAGGCCTGTCGCGCGTCAACGTCACCGACGTGACCGAGCGCGATGGTTCGCTGCACGGCGTGGGCATGGAAATCGAATCGGACGAATCGCGCGAGCCGCGCGAGATCGAGGCGATCGCCCGTTCGCTGATGTCGCTGTTCGAGCAGTACGTCAAAACCAACCGCAAGCTGCCGCCGGAGCTGCTGCAGACCCTGGCCGGCATCGATGAGCCCGCGCGCCTGGCCGATACCATCGCCGCGCACATCAGCGTGCGCCTGGCCGACAAGCAGCGCCTGCTGGAAACGCTGCAGATCGGCGACCGCCTGGAAATGCTGGTCGGCCTGGTCGATGGCGAGATCGACGTGCAGCAGATGGAAAAGCGCATCCGCGGCCGCGTCAAGTCGCAGATGGAAAAGAGCCAGCGCGAGTACTACCTCAACGAGCAGATGAAGGCCATCCAGAAAGAACTGGGTGACCTGGATGACGCACCCGGCGAGATGGACGAACTGGCCCGCAAGATCGCCGAGGCGGGCATGCCCAAGCCGGTGGAGACCAAGGCCAAGGCCGAGCTCAACAAGCTCAAGCAGATGTCGCCGATGTCGGCCGAAGCCGCCGTCGTGCGCAACTACCTGGATTGGCTGCTGGGCGTGCCGTGGAAGAAGCGCAGCAAGGTCCGCAAGGACCTCAAGGCCGCGCAGGACACGCTGGATGCCGATCATTTCGGTCTGGACAAGGTCAAGGACCGCATCCTGGAATACCTGGCGGTGCAGTCGCGCGTGAAGCAGATGAAAGGCCCGATCCTGTGCCTGGTCGGCCCGCCCGGCGTGGGCAAGACCTCGCTGGGCCAGTCCATCGCCAAGGCGACCAACCGCAAGTTCGTGCGCATGAGCCTGGGCGGCGTGCGCGACGAGGCCGAGATCCGCGGGCACCGTCGTACCTACGTCGGCTCCATGCCGGGCCGCATCGTGCAGAACCTCAACAAGGTCGGCAGCAAGAACCCGCTGTTCGTGCTCGATGAGATCGACAAGATGTCGATGGACTTCCGTGGCGATCCGTCGTCGGCGCTGTTGGAAGTGCTCGATCCGGAGCAGAACAACGCGTTCAACGATCACTACCTGGAAGTGGATCTGGACCTGTCCGAAGTGATGTTCGTGGCGACCTCCAATTCGCTCAACATCCCCGGCCCGCTGCTGGACCGCATGGAAGTGATCCGCATCCCCGGCTATACCGAGGATGAGAAGCTCAACATCGCCATGCGTTACCTGGTGCCCAAGCAGATCAAGGCCAACGGGCTCAAGCCGGAAGAGCTGGAGATCGAGGCCGACGCGATCCAGGACATCGTGCGCTACTACACGCGCGAATCCGGCGTGCGCAACCTCGAGCGTGAAGTCGCCAAGATCTGCCGCAAGGTGGTCAAGGAGATCGCGCTCGCCGGTCCCGTCGCGCCGGCCAAGCCGGCCAAGGCCAGCAAGAAGGCCAGCGCGAAGAAGAAGGCGCTGGTGGTGGTCAACGGCAAGAACCTGGACAAGTACCTGGGCGTGCGCCGCGTCGATTTCGGCCGTGCCGAAGAGCAGAACGAAGTCGGCCTGGTCACCGGCCTGGCCTGGACGGAAGTCGGTGGCGATCTGCTGCAGATCGAATCGACCCTGGTGCCGGGCAAGGGCCAGCTGATCCTGACCGGCCAGCTGGGCAACGTGATGAAGGAATCGGCCTCGGCTGCCCTGTCGGTGGTGCGTTCGCGCGCCGAACGGCTGGGCATCGATACCGAGTTCCTGCAGAAGCACGACGTGCACGTGCACGTGCCCGATGGCGCCACCCCCAAGGACGGCCCCAGCGCCGGCATCGCGATGGTGACCTCGCTGGTGTCCACGCTGACCAAGGTGCCGATCCGTGCCGAAGTGGCGATGACCGGCGAGATCACCCTGCGCGGCCGCGTCACCGCGATCGGCGGGCTGAAGGAGAAGCTGCTGGCCGCGCTGCGTGGCGGGATCACCACCGTGATCATCCCCGAAGAGAACCGCAAGGATCTGGCCGACATCCCCGCCAATGTCACCCGCGATCTGAAGATCGTGCCGGTGAAGTGGATCGAGGAAGTGCTGGACCTGGCGCTGGAGACCCCGCTGACCGCACCGAAGCCCAAGAAAGATGGGCAGCGCGTCACGGTCCGTGGCAAGTCCAAGACAGCTTCCACCACGCGCGTCAAGCACTGACGCGCACGGTGGAAATGCCCGAAACCCGCGTCGTTATTGGCTTTTCAGCTTGCGCGGGTAGGGGTGCACTGGTATAAAAGCACCACTCGCGAGTCAGCGTAAATCTGAATTCGGCGAACAGAGAACTTCACTGGCATCCGACGACACATCGTCTTCGGATGTCTCAATGTCGAATCCGCGGAATCCCCGCCAAAGGAGCTGTAGAGAATGAACAAGACCGAATTGATCGACGCCGTTGCTGAAGCCGCCGACCTGACCAAGGCCGAGTCCAGCCGCGCCGTCGATGCCGTCATCGCTTCCGTCACCAAGGCCCTGAAGGGCGGCGACGCCGTGACGCTGGTGGGCTTCGGCACGTTCCAGGTCCGCGACCGTGCAGCCCGCACCGGCCGCAACCCGAAGACCGGCGACACCATCAAGATCGCTGCTTCGAAGAATCCGTCGTTCAAGGCTGGCAAAGCCCTGAAGGATGCCGTAAACTAAGCGGCTTGCTGGGGTGCTTAGCTCAGCGGTAGAGCGTCTCCTTTACACGGAGAGGGTCGGGGGTTCGAAACCCTCAGCACCCACCAGGCACTGCCAGTAACAAGGTTAAACGTGGAGCGGTAGTTCAGCTGGTTAGAATGCTGGCCTGTCACGCCGGAGGTCGCGGGTTCAAGTCCCGTCCGCTCCGCCACTCAACTGGGCCCCTGAGCAATCGGGGGCCTTGTTTTCTCCGCCGATGGTAGTCGGCGGGGGAAGCAGAAAAAGGTTACATGCGGAGCGGTAGTTCAGCTGGTTAGAATGCTGGCCTGTCACGCCGGAGGTCGCGGGTTCAAGTCCCGTCCGCTCCGCCAGTTTCAAAAAATCCTCGAAAAAGTTGCATGTCGAGGTAGGTTTTCTGAGTATCTTCGGATATGATGTGCGCCTGCAAAGTTCAAGTGCGGAGCGGTAGTTCAGCTGGTTAGAATGCTGGCCTGTCACGCCGGAGGTCGCGGGTTCAAGTCCCGTCCGCTCCGCCAATCTTTGAAGAGCCCCTGGTGCAAGCCAGGGGCTCTTTTTTTTTGCCTCCGCACCGGCCGGAGGGTGGGGTGGCCGCGGCGCTTTTTGGAGCCGGCGGCGAAGCGGGTTACACTGCCCGGCTCGCCAATCAGGCCTTGATTTTTCCCATGCTGCAGAAACTTCGCGACAAGACCTCGGGCTGGATCGTTACCGTGATCCTGGGGCTGCTGATGATTCCGTTCCTGTTCGTGATCGACTCCAGCTACCTCGGTGGCGTCGGCTCGCAGAACGTGGCCAAGGTGGCGGCACCGCCGACGTGGTGGAAATCCGCGCCGTCGTGGTGGCCCGTCTCGTTCCTGTGGCAGCACCATGAAATCAGTTCGAATGATTTCCGCGTCCGCTTCGAGCAGGCCCGCCAGCAGGCGCGCCAGCAGCAGGGGGAGAACTTCGATCCCCGCCAGTTCGAAAGCACCGAGAACAAGCTGGCCGTGCTCGACCAGATGATCGACGAGCAGGTCGTGCGCCTGGCCGGCGAACAGTCCGGCATCGTGATCGGCGACGCCGCGGTGCGCGAGTACATCGGCTCGATCCCGGCGTTCCTCGGCCCGGACGGCACGTTCAACCAGGACAACTACCGCATCGCGCTGGCCGGCGGCAATCCGCCGCGGACCCCGGCGCAGTTCGAAGCGCTGGTGCGCGAGAGCATCCAGCAGTCGGTCATTCCTTCGGCGCTGCAGGTCTCCGGTTTCACCACCCAGAGCGAAGCCGAGCGCCTGCTCAAGCTGCTGGGCGAAACCCGTGATGTCGAGATCGCCGCGCTGCCGGAGATCCCGGCCGATACCGCCGCGGTGACCGATGCCCAGATCAAGCAGTGGTACGACGCGCACCTGAAGGATTTCCGCCAGCCGGAAACCGTCTCGCTGGAGTACGTGGAGATCAACGGCGCGACCCTGCCGCCGGCGGCTGCCGCCGACGAGGCTGCGCTGCGCAAGCGCTATGCCGACGAGAAGGCGCGCTTTGCCACCCCCGAACAGCGCCTGGCCTCGCACATCCTGATCACCGCCGACGGCAGCGATCCGGCCAAGCTCAAGGCGGCCGAAGAAAAGGCGACCCGCATCGCCGCGCAGGCCAAGGCCCCGGGCGCGGATTTCGCCGCCCTGGCCAAGGCCAATTCGGAAGATCCCGGTTCCAAGGACACCGGCGGTGACCTGGGCTGGGTCGAGCGCGGCGCGATGGTCAAGCCGTTCGAAGACGCGCTGTTTGCGATGAAGGCCGGTGAAGTGACCGGTCCGGTGAAGACCGACTTCGGTTTCCATGTGCTGCAGCTGCGTGAGCTCAAGGGCGGCGAAGGCAAGTCGTTCGAAGAGGTGCGCGACCAGCTCGTCGCCGAGCAGCAGAAGGCGGACAACGATCGTGCGTTCACCGATCTGAGCGGCCGCCTGGTGGATCTGGTCTACAAGAACCCGACCTCGCTGGAAGGCCCGGCCAAGGAGATGGGCCTGCCGGTGCAGACCATCGGTCCGTTCAACCGCACCAGCGCCAGTGGCATCGCCGCCAACCCGGCCGTGCTGCGCGCCGCGTTCTCGGACGTGCTGACCCAGGACGGCACGGTCAGCGACCCGATCGAGATCGCGCCGAACCACAACGTGATGATCCGCGTGACCGAGCACAGCCCTGAGCAGGCACTGCCGCTGGAGAAGGCGCGTGAGCAGGTGATCGCCGCCGTGCGTGCCGACCGTACCCGCCAGGCCTCGGAGAAGGCCGTGGACGCGCTGCTGGCCAAGCTGAAGGCCGGCCAGAGCCTGCAGGCGCTGGCTGAAAGCGAGAAGTTGCAGGTGAGCCCGCTGCCGGGCCTGCCGCGCACCCAGCCGGTCCCGACCCCGGAGATCAACCGCGCGGTGTTCAGCGCGGCGCTGCCGGCCGAAGGCAAGCCGACCTACGGCAAGGTGGAAGTACAGGGCCGTTACCTGGTGTTCGCGGTGAGCAAGGTCACCCCGGGCAACGTGGCCGAGGTGGATGCACAGCAACAGCAGCAGCTCAAGGAGCAGCTGAGCCAGATCGACGGCATGGCCGCGGCCAAGGCGTACGTGGACGCGATGCGCAAGCATTTCCGCGTGCAGACCGAAGAAGCCAACCTGTAACCGGGGCGGCGCCGCGTAAACGAAAAAGCCCGGCAATGCCGGGCTTTTTCATGTGTCACGTAGCGCGATGCGGGGTCATGCAGTGCCATGGCAGGCATGGCCGGGGGCAGCAACCGCCGAAACGGTCGCGCCGTTCGCGCTCAATCCTCCACGCGCAACACCGCGCCGGGCTTGATCACGCTGCTGCCGCTGAGGTTGTTGAGCGAAAGCAGGGCCTTGACCGGCATGCCGTACAGCCGCGCGATGGTCCAGGCCGACTCGCCGCTGCGCACGGTGTGGCGGCGGTTGCGCGGCCGATCAGCGCTGGCCACGGTGCGGCGGGCCACAGGCGCCGGCGCAGCGCGTTCGGCGGGGGCCTGGGCAGCGGTCCCCGGCGTGGCGGGGGCGATTGCAGCCACCGTCGCTACAGCGGCGTTGGCGTCGACCGGGGCGTGGGTGCTCGGCGCCAGCAGGGTGACCTGCCCGGAAGGGCGGCCCTTGCCACTGGCCAGCGCCGGGTTGAGCCGGGCGATGCGGGCCGGGTCCAGGGCCCGCTGTGCCGCCCACTGCTGCACGCTGGTGCCGGCGGGCAGGGTATGGCCCTTGAGCACCGGCACCGTGCGGTCCAGCGAGGCCATCACGGCCGGTTCGGTTTCCGCATCTTCCAGCACGCAGGCCAGTGCATGCAGCTTTTCCACGTAGGTATAGGTGATCGGCGACAGCCCCGGCAGTTCGGCCGGGCGGGCGTTCTGCGCGTTCATGCCGGCCTTGCGCAGCGACTGCAGCACGCGGTACTCGCCGGCGTTGTAGGCCATGGTGGCCAGGCGCCAGTCCCCGCCGAACATGCCGTGCAGGGTCTTCAGATAGCGCACGGCGGCCTGGGTCGAATCGGCGGCCGAGAGGCGGCCGTCATAGCCCGGCGTCATCTGCACGCGGTGGTTCTTGGCAGTGGTGGCGATGAACTGCCACAGGCCGGCCGGACCGCTGCCATTGCGCGCGTTGGGCCGGTAGCCGCTTTCCACGAACGGGATCAGGGCGAATTCGGTGGGCAGGTCCGCCTTGCGCAGTTCTTCCACCACATAACCGAACAGCACCAGGGCATCGTCGTCCTGGTTGGCCAGCCGCGAAGGCGCGTGGGCGAACTGCTTCTGCCAGCGCGGGCTGGTGGCCTCGGCGTCGCAGGTCGGTTCGGCCAGGCCGTCCCGGAAGCTGGCGAAGATATCCTGCCCGTTGCGCACCGAGGGCGGCGGCAGGGCAGTGGCTTCAAGCGGAAGCGAGGACAGGCCGGCAACGTTCTGCGACATCCCGGCGGTCAGCGACTGGGCGCCCGCATTGCCGGCCAGGGCGATCGCCAGGCCAGCGGCGAGCGGCATCCATCGCCGAATCATGTTCGAAATCCGTCTTTCCAGTGCCGCAAGCCTGCGACCACATCGACTTCATCGGTGACGGGACGACCCAGGTGTGCACTCACGGCAGCCTGGATCACAGGGGTATCGGTACGCAGGAACGGATTGCATTCCAGCTCGCTTGCCAGTGAAACCGGCAGCGTGGGCAGGTCATCGCGGCGCATGGCCAAGGCCTCCTCATGGCGCTGCGACAACGCAGCGTTGGTGGGGTCTACATGCCGCGCGAAGACGGCATTGGACAGGGTGTACTCATGGGCGCAACAAACCTGAAGTTGCGCCGGCAAGGACGCCAGCTTGCGCAGTGATGCCAGAAGCTGGGGTGGCGTACCTTCGAACATCCGCCCACAGCCCAGGCTGAACAGCGCATCCCCGCTGAAAAGATGTTCAGCGGTGTGAAACGCAATGTGGCTCCGGGTGTGCCCGGGCACGGATACTACGTGGAACGCCTGCCCCAATGCCTGAACGCATTCACCTTCACCGACGCGCTGGGCGGGCAGGGCGATGCGCGGTTCGAGCGGGGCGTAGGTCGCCACGCCCGGGAACCGGGCCTGCAGCTCCGCCACGCCGCCGATGTGATCGTCGTGGTGGTGGGTGAGCAGAATCGCGTGCGGCTGCCATCCCTGCTGCCCTGCAGCGGCCAGAACGGGCTCGGCCTGGCCGGGATCGATGACCACGGCACGGCCGTCGTCGGCGACCAGCACCCAGATGTAATTGTCCGCAAATGCGGGTAAGGCGATCAGTCGCATAGAATTGGACCATGCCCGCCGCGCCAAGCCTCCGTCAAGCAACCGTCGCATCCTGGTTTGATACTGAACCGGCGAAAGCGCTGTGCGTGCTGGAGTCCGAGCGCCTGCAGCCGCTGCTGGCCGCGCACCCGGTCACCCCGTGGCTTTGGATCGCACCGAGCCCGCACTGGCTGCAGCAGGCCGCGTTGCCCGGCCGCGGGCTGCGCCTGCAGCGGCAGGGCGCGGGCTACGCCGGCGATGCGCAGTGCGCCCTGCCGCTGCCGCTGCCCGACGAAAGCGTCAACGCGATCGTGCTGCAGCACGTTACCGCCCGCGATGCCGAACAGCTGATCGGCGAATGCGCGCGGGTGCTGATGCCCGGCGGCCGCCTGTGGCTGTCCACGCTCAACCCGTTCAGCCCGTACCGCCGCCAGTGGCGCCGGCATGGGCTGGTCGTGCGCAGCCCGCAGCGGCTGCGGCACACCCTCAACCAGGCCGGCCTGATCTGCGAGGACGTGCGCTATCTCGGCCCGATGTGGCGCGATCGCTCGCCCGCACGGCGCGATCTGGCGCCCCTGCGCGCGGCCTGCCTGTTTTCCGCTGAAAAACGTACCTTGGCCTTGCCGGGACCGACGCCCGTGGCCGTGCCACGCTGGGCCGGGACCGTGGCCACCTGATCTGGACTGGAATGAAGACGATTGAAATCCACACCGACGGTTCCTGCCTCGGCAACCCCGGCCCCGGCGGCTGGGCGGCGTTGCTGCGCTACAACGCGCACGAGCGTGAACTCAGCGGTGGCGAAGCGCATACCACCAACAACCGCATGGAGCTGATGGCGGCCATCTCCGGCCTGGAAGCGCTGAACGAGCCCTGCAACATCGTGCTGTTCACCGATTCCCAGTACGTGCGCCAGGGCCTGACCGAGTGGATGCCGGGCTGGATCCGCAAGAACTGGAAGACCGCCGGCGGCGCCCCGGTGAAGAACCGCGAGCTGTGGGAGCGCCTGCACGCCGCCACGTTGATGCATACCATCGACTGGCGCTGGGTGAAGGGCCATTCCGGCGATCCGGACAATGAGCGCGTGGACCAGCTGGCGCGCGACGCCGCGGTCCGGATCCGCGCCGGCGGCCCGGTACACTGAGCCCATGCGTCAGATCATCCTTGATACCGAAACCACCGGCCTGGAATGGCGGAAGGGCAACCGCATCGTCGAAATCGGCTGCGTGGAACTGCTCGAACGCCGGCCCAGCGGCAACAACTACCACCAGTACCTCAAGCCGGACTGCGAGTTCGAACAGGGCGCCCAGGAAGTGACCGGGTTGACCCTGGAGTTCCTGGCCGACAAGCCCGTGTTCGCCGAGATCGCGGCCGATTTCCTGGCCTACATCGACGGCGCCGAGCTGATCATCCACAACGCGGCGTTCGATCTGGGCTTCCTGGACAACGAGCTGTCGCTGCTGGGCGACCAGTACGGCAAGATCACCGACCGCTGCACGGTGATCGATACGCTGAAGATGGCGCGCGAGCGCTTCCCGGGCCAGCGCAACTCGCTGGATGCGCTGTGCAAGCGGCTCGGCGTGGACAATGCGCACCGCCAGCTGCACGGCGGCCTGCTCGATGCGCAGATCCTAGGCGATGTGTATATCGCGCTGACCTCCGGCCAGGAGGAGATCGGGTTCGGTTCGATGGACGACGGCAAGCGCGGCACCGCCCACGCCCAGGCCTTCGATACCTCGCGCCTGCTGCCGCGCCCGCGCGTGGTGGCCACCGCCTCCGAGCTGGAGGCGCATGAAGCCCGCCTGGCCAAGCTGCGCAAGAAGGCCGGCCGCGCGATCTGGGATGGCGAGCCTGTGGCGGTGGAAGCGGTCAGCGCCTGACCCGGTGGGTCCCGACCGTGGGTCGGGACGCCTGCCTCAGTGGCAGCGCACCAGGATCACGGTGATGTTGTCCGAGCCGCCGCCGTCCAGCGCGGCGGCCACCAGCGTATCCACGCATTCCTGGGCACTGGCATCATCGAAGGCGAGGGTGCGGGCGATGCCCGCGTCTTCGACCTCCTCGGTCAGCCCGTCACTGCACAGCAGCAGCTGCATGCCCGGGCGCAGCTCGCCATGGGTGGTGGCCACATTCAGATGCGCCGGGTCGGTCACGCCCAAGGCCTGGGTCACCACGTTGCGGTGCGGATGGGCACGGGCCTGTTCGGCGGTCAGGTTGCCCTGGGCGACCATTTCCTGGACCACGCTGTGGTCCTGGCTGAGCTGGGCCAGCGTGCCATCGCGCCACAGGTAGGCACGGCTGTCGCCGACCCACGCCACCTCATACCGGTTGCCCTGCACGCGTGCGGCCACCACCGTAGTGCCCATCGGCAGGCTGTCGTTGCGGCGGCGCGAGGTGCGGATGATTTCCTCATCGGCGATGCGGATGGCATGGGCCAGCGATGCGCCCCGGCGGATCTCGCGCACGATGGTCTCGCGCGCCAGCGCGCTGGCGACCTCGCCACAGGCGTGTCCGCCCATGCCATCGGCCACCAGCCACAGGGCCAGCTCGCCGTCGCCGTAGTAGGTGTCCTCGTTGAGGTCACGACGCAGGCCGGGGTGGGTCAGGTGTCCGAATTCGATCATGGGGGCAGGCGGAGAGCCGGAATGCGTTGCAGGGATGAACGGCATGATCGCGGCCCGCCGGACATCCGGCAAGGCATTCATACAGAAGAAATTCACTTCTGTTCGCACAATGACTTGTCGTCGGCGCGTCCTGCCCGTATTATTCGCGTCCCGGTTCGCCGGGACCATCTGGAGAGGTGGCAGAGCGGTTGAATGTACCTGACTCGAAATCAGGCAGGCGTTTATAGCGCCTCGGGGGTTCGAATCCCCCCCTCTCCGCCAGACACGCAAAAAAGGCTGCCCAACGGGTGGCCTTTTTTGCGTGTCCGGCCGAGAGGGGGATGAAGCGAAGACGCGCCGGGGTTCGACGGATCTGCAGGAGCAGATCCGGACAGCCGAATGGCTGGCCCTGCAGCGCGCAGCGCGGAAGGGCTGGGTGCATGGATGCACCCAGCAATCCCTTTGAAGCGGCCACCATCGGTCCGGGTTCGACCACGCTGCGGACAGGCAACGCCCTCGCCCCACACCGGTCCAACATGCGCTCCGCTAAACTGCCCACCTCACGTAACGGATCCCCACCATGACCGCTGAAATCCTCGTCCCCGTGTCCTTCGGTGAACTGCTCGACAAGATCTCGATCCTGCAGATCAAATCCGAGCGCATCAGCGACGAGGCCAAGCTGGCCAACATCCGCACCGAGCTGAGCGCGCTGGAGAAGACCTGGATGGCCCATCCGGCCGGGGTCAAGGACATCGCGCGCCTGCGGGCCGAGCTCAAGGCCGTCAACGAGCGCCTGTGGGACATCGAGGACGACATCCGGCTGCAGGACAAGGCCCAGGCCTTCGACGCGCGCTTCGTCGAACTGGCCCGCAGCGTCTACCTGCAGAACGACGAGCGCGCCCGGATCAAGAAGGACATCAACCTGGCGCTGGGCTCGCTGTACGTCGAAGAGAAGTCGTACAAGGATTACGCCCCGGGCGGGGCGTAATCGGCCACATACCGCTCGAAGGCGGCAATGCCGTCCTCGACCGTGATCAGCTGCATCACATCGTCGAACTCGACCTTCGCGCCCCAGTTCAGTTCGCTGGCCGGTTTGCCCAGGAACCTGCGCGCCGCATCGTCGTAGCGGTCCACGCAGTAGCGCCGGTCCGAGTACGGGCCGCTGCGATGCGGGTTGCTCGCCGCATGCAGGCCCAGCACCTTGGCGCCCACCGCGTTGGCGATGTGCATCGGGCCCGAATCGGGGGTCATCACCAGCGCCGCACGCGCCAGCAGGGCCGGCAGCTGCTTGAGCGTGTCCTTGCCGATCAGGTCCAGCGCCGGGGTGGTCAGCTGGGCCTGGATCGCATCGCCCATGCCGCGCTCCAGATCGCTGCGGCCGCCGCACAGCACCACCCGCCAGCCCCGTGCGGTGGCGTGGTTGGCCACGGCCGCATAGCGGTCGGCGTACCAGTTGCGGCGCACATGGCTGGAGCAGGGCGAAATCATCAGCACCGGGCGGCCATCGTCGGCCCACTGCGCGCCGGCCCAGTCCCAGGCGGCCGGTGGCACCGCCAGGTCCCAGCTCACCTCGGTCTGGCGCAGGCCCAGCGGTTCGCAGAAACTGCCGATCGCATCCAGTACGTGGATGCCGGGGCGGTCGGGGATGCGTTCATTGATGAACAGCCCATGCAGGTCTTTCGAACGGGCCCGGTCATAGCCGATCCGGCGCCGGGCCGGCACGAAGGCCGACAGTACGTTGGCGCGGAAGGCCACCTGCATCTGCAGCAGTGCCTCGAAGCGTCCGGGCGGCAGGCTCGCGCGCAGTGCGCGCATGCCGGCCACACCGGTTTTCTTGTCGTAGGCGTGGAAGGTCACGCCGGGCAGGCCATCGAGCAGCTTGTGCCCGGCCTTGTCGATGATCCAGTGCAGATCCATGCCCGGCCGGGCCTGCTGCAGCGTGCGCACCAGCGGCACCACGTGGGTCACGTCTCCCAGCGCGGACAAACGCAAAAGACACAAGGAAGAGGACGTTGATGCCATGGTGTTGTTAGACTCGAAGGAATGGTCGCATTCGACGCCACTGAAGCGCTGACGCCTTGCCGCGATGGACGTGGCATGGGTGCCATTCTGTTCGACCGCGAACAGCTGCGGCAAGCCGACGTCCCCTTGTTCTCGCCCAGCCACTGGGGCGAGCGGGCGCGGCCGGTCGGCGAGGGCGGTCGTGGCGGTGCCTGGTTCATCGATGCGCCGTTTGGCCACAGCGTGCTGCGCCAGTACCTGCGCGGCGGCGTGGCCGCCAGGTTCAGCCGTGACCGTTATATCTGGCGCGGCGCCAACCGGACCCGCAGTTTCGCCGAATTCCGGCTGATGCGTGCTCTGCATGCGCTGAAGCTGCCGGTGCCCCGGCCGATCGCCGCGTTCTACATGCGCGAAGGCATGCGCTACCGGGCGGCGATCCTGATGGAGCGGCTGGAGGGCGTACGCTCGCTGGCCGACCGCGCGCAGGTGGCCGGGCGGGGCGCACCCTGGGAAGAAACCGGCCGCCTGATCGCGCGCTTCCACCGCGCCGGCGTGGACCATGCCGATCTCAACGCACACAACATCCTGTTCGATGCCACCGGCCAGGGCTGGCTGATCGATTTCGATCGCGGCGTGCAGCGCATCCCGGCCACCCGCTGGCGCGAGCGCAACCTCAAGCGCCTGCTGCGCTCGTTGATCAAACTGCGCGGCAACCGCAGCCAGGACGACGTCGAAAAGGATTACGCGCGCCTGCGCCGTGCCTACGACCTGGCCTGGAACCGGGGGTACTGATGGACTGGGCGTTGCGGTTCATGGGCGTGGGCAATGCCTCGGCCGTGCAGCTGGGTTCGCCGATGGCGGTGATCGAGCGCGATGGCCGGCCGTGGCTGACGATCGATTGCGGCGGCGAAGGCCTCACCGCGTTCCAGGCGCAGTACGGGCACGTGCCCCAGGCGCTGTTCGTCACCCATGTGCACCTGGACCATGTGGCCGGTTTCGAGCGCCTGTTCGTGGATGCGTATTTCTCACCCCAGCGGCGTGGCCGCATCCGGGTGTATGTGCCGGCCACGGTGGTGCCGCTTCTGCACAAGCGCGTGGCCGATTACCCCAACGTGCTGGCCGAAGGCGGCGCCAATTTCTGGGATGCGTTCCAGCTGATCGTGGTCGGCGATGCGTTCTGGCACGACGGCGTGCGCCTGGAGGTGTTCCCGGTGCGCCATCACTGGCCGGAAACCGCGTACGGCCTGCGCCTGAAGGGCGCGGTGACGTGGAGCGGCGATACCCGCCCGATTCCGGAAATGCTGGCGCGCTACGCCGATGACAATGAACTGATCGCGCACGACTGCGGCCTGCACGGCAATCCCTCGCACACCGGCGTGGACGATCTGGAGCGCGAGTACCCCTCTGCGTTGCAGGCGCGGATGATGCTCTATCACTACGCCAGCGAGGTCGACGGCGAGGCATTGCGCCAGCGTGGCCACCGTGTGGCGGTGCCGGGCGAGTGCGTGGCGCTGTCCGCGCCCACGGCGATGCACGTGGTGTCGCAGGATCCGCCCTGAGCAGGGACGAGGCGCTGGCCGCGCATCTTGAGGCGCTCGAGCGCGCCCTGCATGACCCGGCGGTCCGCAGGGATGTCGCGCAGCTGGCGGCATTGCTGGACGATGACTTCAGTGAAATCGGCAGCTCGGGCGCGTGTTACGAGCGTGCCGCGGCGCTGCGCGAGATTCCGCGTGACCGCGCGCAGGTCGAGATCGTCTCCACCGACTATCGCGTCCTGCTGCTCGCACCGGCCGTGGCACAGGTGCGCTATCGCAGCTGGTATGTCATCGACGGGGTGCGCCAGCGCGAGGTGCTGCGCAGTTCGCTGTGGCGGCTGCACGGGGACGCATGGCGGGTGGTGTTCCACCAGGGCACGCCTGCTGCACCCTGAGCGGGCGGCAGCGTGGCAGGAAACAGGGCGCCCAGAAAGGTGGCGGCCCCGCCGGCTGACCTCGGCGCCCGCGTCGATCGATACCGTTGCTGCCTTCCGGCCCTGGCGGGATTTTCGACCTAGCGTCGCGAGGGGCCGACGGGGCCACCATAGAGACGTTCCGGCTGCGGGGCGATCAGGGATCAGCCGGCCGCAGGCGGTAAGTGCAGCGCAGGAACAGGTCCGGCAGTGCAGTCGCGCATTCTAGCGCATGCGCGGCACGCAGTGCCAGACGCGCAGGCTGAATCCCGTGTAGCCCGTTGCCATCGGTAGCGGCCACCCGGCAGGCGGCGGGCTAGAATGGGCGGCACAGGAGGAACGGCCTCCCCCAGTTCGGGAACCACTGACCAGGACGGCCTGGCCCCCATCAAGGAGGGCCGCATGGCCTGGATCTATCTGTTGGCAGCCGGTGTACTGGAAATCGTCTGGGCGTTCTCGATGAAGCAGTCCGAGGGGTTCAGCAGGCTCATTCCCTCGATCATCACCCTTGTCACCATGGTCGCCAGTTTCTGGCTGCTGTCACTGGCGATGCGCACGCTGCCGCTGGGCACCGCGTACACGATCTGGACCGGCATCGGCGCAGTGGGTGCGTTCGTGATCGGCATCGTTTTCCTTAGCGAACAGCTCAGCCCGATGCGGATTGCCGCGGCGGTGCTGATCGTCAGTGGCCTGGTCCTGATGAAGCTCTCAAGCGCCTGATCCGGTCGTGCGCGCGGGCCCCACCTGCACCGGTGCCAGCGCGCGCTCCATGTCCACCGCATCCAGGCCAGGCCCGTGTCCGTCGCGGACCACCCGCGTCACCGTGAATCCCAGCGCAGCGTAGAACGCCTGGGTGTGCTGGCTGGTGCTCAGGGTCAGGCGGCACGCGCCACGGCCCTGCGCCAGTGCGATCCGTGCCTGCGCCAACGCGGTGCCCAGGCCTTGCCGGTGCCGCGTCTGCTCGACCATGCCCCAGCAGAAGGCCGCCGTTCCGGCAGCATCGATCTCCAGCCCGCCACAGGCGAGGACCTGGTCGCCGCACGCGACCACCTGATAGTCCTGCGTGCGCTGGGGCTGCTGCAGATAGCGCAGGAACCCGGCGCGCTCATGCACGGCGAAAAAGCGCGGCAGGTTGCTGTCGAATATCGCCATGCAGGCACGGGTATCGCGGGGATGGAAGGGGCGGATGACTTGCACGGAGGTCGCGGGCGGGGGTGTGGGCGTGGCGGGCAGGATGCCATGGCAATCGGCTGCGGCGTCTACCGGTGTTGACGCCCTGGTGCCGCGCAGCGGTTTACGGTGTCGGGCAACGTTGAAACGAAGGAGCCACCGATGCGCCGACTTCCTTTTCTGATCGCCTGTGCCGTATCGCTTGCTGCGTGCACTGGATCCAACCCGCCGCCTGCACCTGCACCTGCACCGGCGGGCGGATCGCCGGCGCCGGTTGCCGATCCGTTGGCGGCGCCGGGTGGCCGTGAGGATGCGGCCCCGGTGGACGGGGGCGGGCAGCGGCCGATGGACGAAGTGCCGGTGCAGGCGCAGTTGCCCAATGGCGACCGCGAGTATGGGTTCGCCAACGGCTGCAAGGTGGTGCTCGAGGCGAAGCGCGCGGTGGTGAAAACGGCGGGCCCGGCGTGCGCATCACACCACCGGGATATCGCGCTGCTGTACGCCGCCGCCGACTGAGCCGGAGCAGCACGTAGCGCTCCAGATGGCCTGCACGCCGTGGGCTACCATGGGCATCGAAGTGGACCGGGCAGGAGGCCAGGATGCGCGGGTTGAATACGTTGTGGAGCGTGCTGGCGGCGGGCCTGCTGTCCGGTTGCACCTATGTGGTCAAGGACACGGCGGTGATCTGCGAGGCGGACGATGCAGCGCCGCTGCAGGTGATGCTGCCGGCCGTGGCGGGCCAGCCGGCGCGCACGATCGCACTGGAACTGGCCTACGAACGGGTCGATGCGCCGCCGGGACAGGACGACAATGCAGTCTGGTTGTCCCTCAGTGCGGCCAACGCAGGGCGCCGACGCTATGAGCCGCGGCTGCAGACGCCGCATGGCCCTGTGCAATGGGGGCCGGGTGAAGCACCGATACCGCTGTGGTACTCCACCGCCGGCGCGCACGTGGTGCGCGAAGACGGTCAGCCCATCGCCGCCGACCCGGCGCTCTTCCGCGGCTTCGGCGTGGGGCCCGGTGCGCGCGGCCGCCGCGCGATCCGGTTCGACACGCGCGAGATCGACCTCAACAGCGACGCCATCCGCGGGCCGCGCCCGCTTGCCGATCTCAACCTGGCGATCATGATCCGCTTCGATATCCCGCCGCCCGCGCCGGATGCGCGCTGGACCTTCCATCCGGGCCAGCTGCGGGTGGGCGACACGGGGGTCGTGGTGGATGTGCCGGCGCGCGCGCTGTGCCTGCGCAAAGGGCATCGCGGGAAGGTGCACTGGAGCATGTTGCCCTGAGTGTGGTGGTAGGCAGGTGTGGGGCAGGCTCGATGCAACGCGTGGGTGTCCTACCGGCTGTCATCGCAGAAGGATCTTTTCAGAGCATGACGGGTCGGATGAGCAAGAGGTGCGCTGTTATTACCCGGGGCGGGCTAAACGAGCTAACAAAAACTCAATGTAAGCCGAATGAAAGATAGATTGAGTGGTGTTGTGTTAGGGCTCTAGAGAGTTTGCGGGCTCTCCCCTCGATTGCTAATAACGGGATGCCTAGTTGCACGCCTTGAATTTGGTCAGTCGGAGTGATCAGCTGAAACTCCACCGTTAGCCTGGATCGGAGCAGCTGCGGCGAGTTCTCATATGCCTTTTGGCTAACGGAATAGCCGGTTTTTCGAAGCGAGAATTTCAAATTTCCAGCTTGGTCCAGCTTGGCAAGCAATTCACTGTTCTTCAGCGTCTGCTGTTCGATGTTGTGGTGATCTTGGAAAAGGGTCCGGTAGTTGGGTTCCTATCTGGCTCCCTCCTTGTCGCCTTAGTTGCAGGCCTAGCAGTTGACCGCATCTGAGAACCAGAGCCCGCTGGAACCTTCAGCAGTGACAATGCCGGCTTCCTCCACCGCCTCCTTGAAAACCCGGTCGCAGAATACCCCGCCGTGAAACGGCAACCTGAAAACATGAGCCGCCTCCAACACGTCCCGCTTGAACGCCAAGCGCACGTCGCCTGTGAGGTCGTAATACTTCCCGGCCTCGAACTCCTCGCTGACCTCGATGGTTAACTGGGAAATATCTTCATCCAAGGCATCCACTGTCCGGACCACATCGCAAAGAAAGTAGGCCGGCCCCTTGGAGCCATCTGGACGTCGATAGTCGGCGTCGGCGAAAGCAAACGCGTCCGGGTCAATCGCTTCCATTACCAGACGGAGCCGCTCGGAGACTAGCCAGTAGCCACTCATCCCGCCCTCCAGGTCTTGGGGCGGCGCACCCTCGCGAGGGTGGTAGCGACGTCCCCCCGAGATTGAGTAGCGGAGCGGTTTGGAGTCCAATCCTCAATGACAAGGAGATTGGACGTGAAGAAGCGCTTTTCCGAAGAGCAGATCATCGGCTTCCTACGCGAAGCTGAGGCCG
>Ga0308171_1002731_pt1 | contig 17732 bp, 12 predicted proteins | sample PhyGR1_FD_202135 | JGI IMG/M metagenome (GOLD analysis project Ga0308171, IMG submission 202135) | Phyllosphere microbial communities from UC Gill Tract Community Farm, Albany, California, United States - DLSLSG.R1 | ecosystem: Host-associated > Plants > Phyllosphere > Unclassified | place: USA... | reverse complement strand
TGGACGTGTGGGAACACGCCTACTACATCGACTACCGCAACGCACGCGCCAAGTACGTCGAGAACTACTGGGGCATCATCAACTGGGACTTCGTGGCCAAGAACTTCGCTTGATCACCCTGCCTCCCGGCAAGAAAAAACCACGCGCGAGCGTGGTTTTTTTTCGTCCGTATATCGTCCGCGGGGGCGGTCCTTCAGCAGGAAAATACAAGATCGCGCAGCCCGCCTGTGCCACAATCGCCCATCCCCTCACCTCACCGAATGGAGACCCGCATGGCCCACGTCACCCTGCACAATGCCGCCGGCTACGCCCAGGACATCAAGGCGCGCATCCACCAGCTCAAGTCCGACGAACCGGAAAGCAATGGCGGCAAGGACACCGGTCCCGCCCCCTATGAATTGCTGCTGGCCGCGCTGGCCTCCTGCACCTCGCTCACGCTGCGCATGTACGCCGACCGCAAGGGCTGGGACCTGGGCAGCATCTCGGTGGACGCCCACTTCGGCCGCGACGACAGCGGACTGGAAACCATCACCCGCAAGATCAGCTTCGGCAATGCCCTGTCGCAGGAACAGCTCACGCGCCTGGCCGAGATCTGCGAAAAGACCCCGGTCACCAAGACCATCCGCCAGGGCACCGCGATTCAGACATCGATGGCGTAACCGGCGGCGCGCCAGGCATCGATGCCGCCCGTGAGCGGCCGCACGCGGGTATAGCCGCGCCGCATCAGCTGGCGCGCCACCATGGCCGCCGAGGCTTCGTTGGGACAGGCGCAATACACCACCACCTCGCCCTCGACGGGGCCATCGAAGACGAAGGTCTGGATTTCCTGGTTGGAAATCGTGACCGCACCCGGAATGCGGCCATCCTGCTGCGACATCGGCGAACGCACATCGATGATGGTGGGCGCATTGCCCTCTTCGAGCATGGTATTCAATTCATCCACTGAAATACGCGCCATCTCCAGCGACTTGCGGAAACGCCGGCGCTGCCACCACTTGTTGGCCACGAAGGCTGCCAGCGCCACGGCAATCATGAGCATGCCGTAATGGCCCAATTGCGCCAGCACATTGAGCAGGTCATCCACGGCAGAGCTGAAGAGCGAACCGAGGAAAATCCCCAGTCCCGCCCACAGGGCACTGCCCGCCGCATCCCACAGCAGGAAGCTGATGCGACGCGTGCCCATGGTGCCGGAGAGCGCACTGGCAATCGAGGCGAAGCCCGGAATGAACTTGGCCAGCAAGAGCGAACGCGCGCCCCAGCGCAGGTAGATCGACTCGGTCTGGCGCACACAGGAGTCCGGCGAGAGCGAAATACGGCACAGGCGCGACATGATCTGGCGGCCGTAGCGGCGACCGGCGAGATACCAGCAATAGTCGGCAATGAGTGCCGCACTCACCGCCAGCAGCAGCAACAGCGCCGGCGAGTAGCGGCCGGTCGCCGAGAGCGCACCGGTGATGATCAGCGTGGGATAGGCCGGCACTGGCGCGCCCAGTTGCTCGACCAGCACGTTGACGAAAACGAGGATCAGACCGTATTGCTCGATCAGGTGGTAGAGGGTTTCCATGGACGGGCTGCCTTGATGTCTCGCCGCCTGGGAGGCGACGACTGTTCCGCCGTGATGGCGGAGTGCAGGCTGCCATTATAGGCGTGTGGCCGGCCCCTCTGCTTGGACAAAACCGGCGCGCTCCACCCGCGTAAAAATGCGCCCGGCGCACCGTGAGATCACGGGCGGGCGGACGCAAACGAGGAAGACCTCGGAGAAATCAATAGCGCGCCGTGCTCACACCGCGTGCTTGGCCACCGGTTCTGTGCGGTCTTCAGCCGAGCCGCCGCCGTCCTGCACCGACGGCCGGGTCCGTGCCAGGAACACCAGCACCGCCGCCACCAGCGAAGCCGCCGACAATGCATACAGGCCGCCCTGGATGGAACCGGTCTTCTGCTCCAGGTAGCCGAAGGTCGCCGGTGCGAAGAAGCCGCCCAGGTTGCCCAGCGAATTGATCAGCGCCAGCACCGCTGCCGCAATGCGCGCGTCCAGATAAGCCTGCGGAATGGGCCAGAACAAGGACGAAGCGGCCTTGAAACCGATGCCGGCAAAGCACACCGCCACGAAGCCGATCACCGGACCGGCCGAAGCCGAGACCGCCATGCCGATGGCCGAAATCACCAGTGTGGTCGCCACCCAGAACTGCGGCTTCTTGTAGCGCGCCGCCAGCACGGCAAAGACATACATCGCCGCAATCGCCACGATCCACGGAATCGAATTGAACAGGCCGACCTGGAAATCATTGAAGTGGCCCATCTTCTTGATGATGGTCGGCAGCCAGAAGGTGGCGCCATAGATGGTCAGCTGGATGGCGAAATAAATCAGGCAGAACAGCACGATCTGCGGATCACGCAACAAGGTCAGCGCCGAGACGTGCGCTGGACGATTGGCGGCACGCTGCTCCTGTTCGGCCGCGATGACCGTAGCCAGCGCCTCGCGTTGTTCCGGCGAGAGCCACTTGGCATCGCGCGGCGTGGAGTCCAGCACCTTCCACACCACCACGCAGAACAGCATCGACGCACCGCCCTCGATGATGAACATCCATTGCCAGCCATGCAGTCCGCCACCTTCAATCAACAGCAGCGCACCGGTGATCGGACCGGAGAGAATCGACGCGATCGCCGACCCCGACAGGAACACCGCCATCGCCCGGCCACGCTCATGGTTGGGCAGCCATTGCGTGAAGTAATACACCACGCCGGGGAAGAAACCGGCCTCGGTCACGCCCAGCAAAAAGCGCATGAAATAAAAACTGGTCTCGCTGTGCACGAAGGCCATGCAAGCCGCCACCAGGCCCCAGGTGAACATGATCCGCGTGAGCCAGGCGCGGGCCCCATAGCGTTGCAGCAGCATGTTGGAAGGGACTTCGAAGATGGCATAGCCGACGAAGAACAGCCCCGCGCCCAGGCCAAAGGCCGCTGCGCCGATGCCGAGATCGGTCGCGAGATGACTGCGCACGAAACCGATGTTGACGCGGTCGATGTAGTTGATGATGAACATGGCCACGAACAGCGGCAGGATACGCCACTTGATCTTGCTCACCGCCGAGGTGAGGACCTGGTTCGCTGCGGGGGAGGACTGGGATGGATTCACGGGTTGTCTCCTCGTATGAGCCCGTACTGCCGGTTGATGAAAGAAAGTGCAGGCCGCCGGCGCATTCATTGCGCTCTTCTCGCAGCCTCGTCAAGAGAGATGAAGACCTGTGCTCAACGCACCAGGCAAGGCTTCTTGGGATCGAACTTCCAGCCGGGGATCAGGTATTGCATGGCCACCGCATCGTCGCGCGCGCCCAGCCCCATGTTGCGATAGGTCTGGTGTGCCGCCTCGACCTGCTCCATATCCAGCTCCACGCCCAGGCCCGGCTTGCCCGGCACCTTGACCTTGCCGCCCACGATCTGCAGCGGTTCGCGCGTAAGACGCTGGCCGTCCTGCCAGATCCAGTGGGTATCGATGGCGGTGATCTTGCCGGGTGCGGCCGCTGCCACGTGAGTGAACATGGCCAGGGAAATATCGAAGTGGTTGTTCGAATGCGAACCCCAGGTCAGGCCCCATTCATGGCACATCTGCGCCACCCGCACCGAGCCCTGCATGGTCCAGAAATGCGGATCAGCCAGCGGGATGTCCACCGATTGCAGCGAGATCGCATGCCCCATCTGGCGCCAGTCGGTCGCTACCATGTTGGTAGCGGTCTGCAGGCCGGTAGCACGGCGGAATTCGGCCATCACCTCGCGGCCCGAGTAGCCGTCCTCGGCGCCACAGGGATCTTCCGCATAGGCCAGCACATCATGCTGGTCGCGGCACAGGCGAATGGCATCCTTGAGCAGCCAGCCGCCATTCGGATCGAGCGTGATGCGTGCCTTGGGGAAGCGCTCGGCCAGGGCCGTGACGGCGGCGATCTCCTCCTCGCCGCGCATCACGCCACCCTTGAGCTTGAAGTCATTGAAACCGTAACGCGCATAGGCCGCCTCGGCCAGGCGCACCACCGCTTCCGGCGTGAGCGCGGCTTCGTGGCGCAGGCGCAGCCAGTCATCGTCCGCATCCGCCGCGGCCAGATACGGCAGGTCAGTCTTGCGGCGATCGGCCACGTAGAAGAGATAACCCAGCATCTCCACCTCATCGCGCTGCTGGCCCTCGCCCAGCAAGGCAGCCACCGGCACGTCGAGGAACTTGCCCAGCAGGTCCAGCAGGGCCGCCTCCAGCGCGGTGACGGCGTGGATGGCGATGCGCAGGTCAAAGGTCTGCAGGCCGCGTCCGCCCACATCGCGGTCGGCGAAGGCGGTACGCGCACGATTGAGGATGGCCTGCACATTGCCGATGGACTGGCCCACCACCAGCGAGCGCGCATCGTCGAGCGTCTGGCGGATACCCTCCCCGCCCGGCACTTCGCCCACGCCGGTATTGCCGGCACTGTCGGTGAGGATGACGATATTGCGCGTGAAATACGGACCATGCGCCCCCGAGAGGTTCAAGAGCATGCTGTCATGCCCGGCCACCGGGATGACGCGCATGCCGGTCACGCGCGGCGCGCCCTTGTGCTGGAATGGCGACGATGTCGGGGACGATGCGGAAGCTGGGTTCTGGGTCATGGCAGGTTTTCTCCGGAAACGGAAACGATCAGACTGCAAATTGGTAGCGGTACCAAATTTAGATTGAATGAATGGTAGCGGTACCAATTTTGACTGTCAATGGGGAAGTGTTGATTGCCTCAAGGCATCAGCACATCAGGAAGGATGAGGAAAGATCAGGAAAGATGAGGCGCTTCGGCGAAAACTCAGGCGCTGTCGCGCGCGATGATGGAGAAGCCGACATCGACAATACGCTCGCTGACCTCGCTGCCCGAGGCGCGTTCGATGATGAAGCGCGCGGCGCGCTGCCCGATGCCGGTGCCATCGATGCGCACCGTGGTCAGGCGTGGCTGCAGGTCGCGCGAGAATTCCAGATCGCCGAAACCAACCACGGCCAGTTGGCCGGGAATGGCGATGCCGCGGCTCTGCGCTTCGATCATCACGCCCAGCGCCAGCAAGTCGGAGCTGCAGAAGATGGCATCCAGATCAGGCTGCGCCTGCAGCAGCTCGGCCAAGCCTTGGCGGCCTTGCCCCAGCGTCGTCGGGGCGACGACGTGATACATGGGAACCTCGCCCCTGCCCTGCTGCATGCCCAGCGCCGCGCACTCCTGCGCGAAGGCGTTCATGCGCCGCTGGCTGCGCTCATCGCGTCCGCCCACCACGGCCACCTTGCGGCGTCCGCGCGCATGCAGGTAGCGCGCCACCTCGTGGCCGATGGCTTCGTGCGAGAAACCCACCAGCATGTCGATGGGAGTCGGGGTCAGGTCCCAGGTTTCCACCACCGGGATACCGCTGGCCAGCAGCCGCTTGCGCGCTTCTGCCGAGCGCATGATGCCGGTCAGCACCACCCCATCGGGACGGCGCCCGATGATGGCTTCCAGCAGCGCATCTTCGCGCGAATTCTCGTAGCCGCTCTGGCCCAGCATGACCTGGTAGCCGGCCGCAGCCAGCGTTTCGGTGAGGGTATGGACGATTTCCTGGAACACCGGACCGATGACGGTCGGCACCACCACCGCCACCAGCCGGCTCTTGTTGGAGGCCAGGCCGCCGGCCAGCAGGTTGGGCACGTAACCGGTTTTCTCGACCGCCTCACGCACCTTCTGCAAGACCTTGGGCGAGACTGCCGACGGTGTATTGAGCGCACGCGATGCAGTGATCGGTGCCACGCCCGCCAGTTGCGCCACATCGCGCAGCGTGATGCCACCGGCGCTCTTGCGGGCAGCACGGCGGCGCGGTTCGGCGCTGTCGTCGTCGCGCTCGGAGCTGGTGGGTTGCATCGGAGAATCGGGAGGAGGCATACGCTTTTCGGACATGGCGGCATTCTAGCATTGCGGCTGGTAGCGTTACCAAGCTGGCAAGCTGGGCGTCAGCTTTGGCAGTTGCCTCGGACAGCGTCTCGGAGAGCCGCAGTGAACGATGCGCATCGCCTCACCCGTCGCCGGGAAGAGCGAGGCAGACCGGCAAATGCCGCGCAAGCATTATTGACCTGAATTCAATAATGATTTGTCCGTGCGGCACTTCAAGCGACAAGGGAATTGTCCGATACTCAATCGCTCTGATCCTGATCGCCCCGGCAGCACTGGCCTGCCGGCCCTCATCATCAACGCAAAGGACAAGTCATGCAAACCTCCACCCTCCCCGCCCTGGGCCTGGGCACCTTCCGTCTCAAGGACCAGCAGGTCATCGATTCGATCCGCAACGGCCTGGACCTCGGCTATCGCCACATCGATACCGCGCAGATCTACGGCAACGAAGCCGAAGTCGGCCAAGCCATCGCCGAGAGTGGCGTGGCCCGCGATGATCTCTTCGTGACCACCAAAATCTGGACCGAGAACCTCTCCCGCGACAAGCTCCTCATCAGTCTCAAGGAAAGCCTGCACAAGCTGCGCCTCGATCAGGTCGACCTGACGCTGATCCACTGGCCTTCCCCCCAGGATGAACTGCCGGTGGCCGACTACCTGCAGGCACTGGCGGAGGCCAGGGCACAGGGGCTCACGCGCCTGATCGGCATTTCCAACTTCACCATCGCGCACATGGAACAGGCCATCGCCGCCGTCGGTGCGGAAGCCATTGCCACCAATCAGGTCGAGATCCATCCCTTCCTGCAGAACCGCAAGGTGATCGATTTTGCCCGTGCCAAGGGCATCCACCTGACAGCCTACATGCCGCTGGCGTATGGCAAGGTGATGGAGGACGCGACGCTGCTGGAGATCGCCGCCCGCCATGGAGTTTCGGCCGCACAAGTGGCGCTGGCCTGGTCGCTGCAGCAGGACTTTGCGGTGATCCCCTCCTCGACCCGACGCGAGAACCTGGCCGCCAATCTGCAGGCGCAACAGTTGACGCTCTCCGAGGCGGAAATGCAGGCCATCGCTGCGCTGGACCGCGGCGAGCGGCTTGCCAATCCGGGATTTGCGCCGCAGTGGGATTGAACGCTGCTGCCCGCTGCGTACAGCAGCAGAGCGGATCAGGGCTTGCGCTGATCGCGGTTCTGCAACTGCAATTGCAGGCGCTCGATGGCACTGCCGACCGGGATGAAGAAGTTCATCCCGGCCAGTCCCTTGGCCCCCAGCCCGGCCACGGTGATGCCGATCACCTGGCCTGACTTGTCCAGCAAGGGACCGCCGCTGCTGCCCGGCAGGATCGCCACATCGCTCTGCAGGAAATCCAGATCGCGCACCTTGCGCACGCCACTGAGGATGCCGCGCGTGAGCGTGGTATTGAAGGCATCGCCCAGCGGTGAACCCAGCGCATACACATCCTCGCCGATGCCCGGCTCGCCCATGCGCAGCGGCATTGGGCGCACACCCGGCGCTTCGGTCTTGAGCAGCGCGATGTCACGCGCCGCATCCACCCGCACGACTTCAGCAAGCAGTTCTCGTCCGGTCGGCAGGCGCACCCGCACCGCGCGCGCCTGCCCGATCACATGCTGGTTGGTCAGCAGCCAGCCGGAACTGCCGATGTAGAAACCGGTACCGGAGCCGCGCTCGGTCAGCACCGTTACCACCGCCGAACGCAACTCCGGCATCACCCTGGCGATCTCGCCATTGCCCCGTTCGGCGGGCTGGTTGTCGATGGCCAGCGGGCTGCCTGACGGCATGGCCTCCGGTGCGTGCGCAACGTCGTTGCCGGCACCGCCAATTGCAGCCGCGGCCACGCTGTCATAGGGCGATTGCAGCGCCAGTGCAAAGCGCGGATCGGCCAGCAGATTGCGGACCGCCGCGCCGAAGGCTTCCATCGGAATCGGCGGCACGCTGCCATCAAGACTGCGCTCACGCGAACGGAATACGCCTTCGCTCATGCCGCGATAGATCACCTTGCGCTGCTCCGGCGCGAACACCTGCCATTCCAGGCGGAGGTAGGCCTCGCCGGTCCAGCTGTCGCCGCCCTTGGCGCAGAGATTGGTCTGGAACTGGCTGATGATCACGCCTACCTGGAGGTTGAAGTCGGCCGGCCGGGCGCGTTCCTGGGCAGCGTCTTGTTCCCGGAACAGCGGTTCTGCCGGGGACGCCGGCACCGGATAGCCGTGCTGCTGCAGCTCGCTGCGAAAGCGCAGGAACAGCGCATTGGTCGGCAACATCACTTCGGCACTGTTCTGGTTCCAGACGATCTCGTTCCTGCGGGTACAGAACAGCCCGCCCTGCAGCTGCCCGATGATCTGGTTGCCCTGGCTGCCCTGCTCGAAGCGGCGCTGCGCACGCGCCAGGTAGGCGGGCCGCGCGGCGGCTTGCGGCGGCATCAGCAGCGGGGTCTTGTCTTCGACGGCGGGCATGAGGGCTTCGGCGGCCTGCACGCTACGCATCAGGGAGAAAGTGCAAGCGAGCAGCGCGAGCTGAAGAGGCAGCCGCGCCAGACGGCGCGGCAGGAGTAGCCGGAGAGTCTTGTTCATCATCGAGCGAGGAAAATGGGCCAGCGCCCCGGCTGGCGAAAGAGCGCATTCTGGCATGCTGCCGACGGTCTCCGCGATTGTCCCAAATGCCCGATATAGGAAAAAAAGGCCAGCTTCCACAAGAAAGCTGGCCTTCTCCAAAAGACACAGGTGAAATGATTTACGCGCTGGCCGGTTGCGGCTGCGCTCCCGAATGTCCCTTGATGCGCAACACCAGCACCGCGCCGATCAGACAGGCCACGCCCATCATGATCGACGACAGCGTGTAATTGCCCAGCGTCGCCCGCATGTAGCCGGCCACCGTGGTGGCAGTAGCGGCCCCGAGCTGGTGCCCGGCCACGATCCAGCCGAACACGATGGGCGCGGCCAGGCGGCCGAATACGTCATTGGCCAGGCGCACGGTCGGCGGCACGGTGGCGATCCAGTCCAGGCCATAGAAGATGGCGAAGATGGCCAGTCCGTAATACTGCAAGCCGAAGGCATACGGCAGGAAGATCAGCGCCAGCCCGCGCAGGCCGTAATACCAGAACAGCAGCACGCGCGGGTTGTAGCGGTCCGAGAGCCAGCCCGAGAGCGTGGTACCGACCAGGTCCAGCATGCCCATGGCCGCCAGGATGGAAGCGCCTTTGACTTCATTGATGCCGTAGTCATTGCACATGGCGATGAACTGCGTGCCGATGTAGCCATTGGTGGAGAGCCCGCAGACGAAGAAACTCATGAACAGCAGCCAGAAGTCCGGCATGCGCACCGACGTGCGCAACGCATCGAAGGCGATGGCCAGCGGATTGCGCTTGGAGCGGCCATCATCGGCGGTCTCGCTGGTCTGGCCGACCATCTTCTGGCCGATGGCCGCCGGGCCTTCCGGCAGCAGCAGCCACACCAGCGGAATGGCCAGCAGCGCCACCGCCGACACCAGGAAAGCCACCGAGCGCCAGCCGTAGCTGCCCACCATGGAGGCCATCAGCGGCAGGAACACCATCTGCCCGGTAGCCGCACTGGCCGTCAGCAATCCCATGGCCAGGCCGCGCCGGGTCTCGAACCAGCGGCTGACGATGGTGGCCCCCAGAGTGTTGGCCGCCACGCCGGTACCGGCACCGACCAGCAAACCCCACGACAGCAGCATGTGCCAGGGCATGTGCATGAGGGTCGACAGGGCCGTGCCGCTGGCCAGCAGCACCAGCGCCCCCAGCACCACGCGGCGGATGCCGAAGCGCTGCATGGCTGCCGCCGAGAACGGGCCGATCAGGCCATACAAGGCGATGTTGACCGAGATCACCACCGAGATGGTGGAGCGGTTCCAGCCGAACTCCTGTTCCAGCGGCAGGATCATCACCGAAGGCGTGGCGCGGATGCCGGCCGAACACAGCAGCACCAGGAAGATCACGCCCACCACCACCCAGGCATAGTGGAAGCGGGGCGTGACGGCGTTGGCCAGCGATTGGGTCAGTTTGTTCATGGCGATCCTGTCGGGAGGGCAGTGCGAGCTTGTTGGATGGGTGGGAGCGAATCGTCGGGTGAAGCAAGGTTCATTGCACCCTTAAACCGGGCCTGCTGGCGCGTCACGCGTCCTGCAGGCGGGCATAGGCGTCTTCGATGAGGTCATTGAACTCGCGCGCGAGCTTGGGACCGAGACGGCGGTCGATCTCGTCCTGAGCACGCCGCCAGCGCGGGCGGGCTTCCTCCAGCTTGGCGCGGCCGGTGCGGGAGAGTTGCAGGGCGAAGGAGCGCTTGTCCAGCAGGGCATCGTCGGGCAGGTCGACGGTCTCGATCCAGCCGGCGGCCACCAGCGGTTTCAGGGTGCGGCTCAGGGTGCTGCGGTCCATGCCCATGTCCTGCGCCAGCACGATATTGGCGATCGGTCCCTTGCGGCCGATGCGGCTCAACAACGAATACTGGGTGATGCTCAGCTCGCTGTCCTGCAGGTGATGGTCATAGATGATGGTGATCCTGCGGGTGAGACGACGCAGGGGGGCGCAGGTGCAGATGTCCTTGCTCATGGGGAATCCGGTTGGCGAGGGATGACAATCCGGCGTCAACGAGGCCGCGCCGGGGATCGCACAAAACAATGTATATGCATCGATGTATGCGCATCATAGGTAGCGTACTGCTTGAAGTCAAGCGAGATCAAGGATTATGTAGACTTAAACGATGAATCGCTGCTAAAGAATAAAAAGTGTGCCAAATGGCGCAACTTAGAGAATGTGACGCAGAGGAACGTCCGATTGTATGACCCGATTTTCTGCATCGGCAAAGCCCGCCTTCTGCAAAAGAGCAATAAATGAATCACGTACCACGCGAGGATAATTTGTTGGACCGATAATCACTTTTTCCAGTATGTCCGTAAGTGCCAAACCAGAGAGATTATTGTTAGGATCGTTCTTTAATTCGATTTTTCGGATCCGCTGAACAGTTTCTCTCACAGTGACTATGTCGTCCAACAGAGTTCCGTCACCAAATAACCTTGGGGCGGAGATTACGCGCCATTCTCGCTCCTCGCTAAAGGCAGGATGTTTTGTAGCCAAAACTCCAAAGATAAGGGCAATGAGGGCAATATCCTTTAGTTGAGAACGGTCGATAGATTGGAGAAGCTGCAATGATCCTTCAATGTTCCGAATAACTTGTGCTAGCTCTTCTGCCATCTGTTGCGGCGTAAAGTATCCGACCGGAGAGGAGAACGCGCCTAGAGCCACGTTTCCGGTACCGACAATTGTGTTATTTCTGAGAATTAATGCTACGCCGCTGCTTCCTCCGTATGCTCGCCACATAGATAATCGCCCAAAGTATTCTTCGCTGTGCGCTGGAGGAGGCGCATGTTCTGAGATACACGTTATGTATGTTTCTTCTCGAATAGTCGTTGAAAAGTACTTGAAGGCCTGCTCCACTTCCTCTGCCAAGCCGACAAAACACATATTCAAAGCTGCCTTGAATCGCTCACCTAAAGATAACGACTCTCGCGCATAACGTAGGCACTCTCTGCCGTAGTCAATTTCGCTGTAGTCGTTCATTGTTGATGCATTGCGCATCCATATCTGCTTGTACTGAATGATCTTCGCCGCAGTGTCAGCAGAAGTGTAATAAGCGAACGTTCCATTCCGTTTTAGCAGAGCATCTCTTTGCGCAAATGCGTAAGGCATAAAAATTGCCTTAATCCTCATTAGCTCATCCCCACTCAGCCTCTTACTCATAGATTTCCCCCGCGAAATTTTTTGTTTGATTACTTAATCTTAAGCTGAATAACACTTTCCAAGAGAGTACATTTCCATCTCTTCCCTGAAGGCGAATGATAGCTCTGGATCTTTAGCAACTGGATAACAAATAAATCAAAAAGGTGAATGAGGCCCTTGGCGCGTTTTTGTCGAAACAGATCGCAGAGACCGATAGAAATACCGGCTACTCAGCACCGCTGCCACTGAGAACGGTAGATGCTAATGGCAGCGCTTAGTTGGGCTAATGATTATGAGTGCGTTACGTCTAAGACGACGATCTCCACCAATCCATCTCGAGCTGATCGGCTTGTCTCAATAAGCATTTTCCGCAAAGCCTCAGGAGTTTTAGGAGGTTGCGAATCTGCGTCTTTAATTTTTAGCTTCTTTCCTTTATGACCGAACCAAAGCACCAGATATATTCCTCGTCGATCTGAACGCCAATCCGCACTATATAGCCGGGCTAATTGAGTATCTGCGGCATGCCAAAGATCCTTATGCCACTGTCCCTTAATTTCTATTGGGACCATAAGTTCGCGGCCGAGCGAACATTCAATATCAACCTCTTTATCATCGGCCAGATGGCCTTCTGGCCGGAGTACGATATTAAAAGGCATTCGATCTCGAAGCAGGATAATAAGATGGTCTCGGCAAGACTCCTCGCCTCGGGGCTTATCTCCAAGATAGAAACCGACATGAGGCTCGACAGCATCTCCTCCTGCTGTCAGCTGCCGTTGAAGAACGGATATTTCTTCGACTATTACCGCCTGCAACGCGGCAGCATCTACCGGTGCCTCATCGCTTACCAGCGATGCCAGACCTTTCAATGATGGTGGCCGATATTCGCTTTCTACTTTTTTACGCGACTGCTCCCACTTCACATTATTTAGGTAACTTGTGTAAGCGTCGAAATCTGAGCTACAAAGCTGAGAGATGCTATTAATCGCTTCATCATTTATATTGTCTGCAAGCCTGGCAATCAACTCGAGCAAATACTCCGATGCGTCCCACGGATTGGTATCACCTGACGTTATTCCACTTGGACGATTCTGCGCTGGCCACAGCATCCGAAAGGTGTGAATAATCCAAAAAATTTGCCGTACACTGAGATCCAGAATCGGCTGACCTTGACGATATCCAGAGCGGGCACGTAGATGCCATATTAATTCTGGCTCTATTGGGCCGGTTGATTTTAGATGATCAGTAGCCGCATCGAAGTTGATCAAGATACTGACTGCATCCCAAAGTCGGCGTCGCTCATCGTCGAGTCCCTCTTGGTTTTGGCGAGCTAAAAGAATCTTCTTCAGTTCGTTTTCTTCGGGCGAGCGGAGAAGTCTATCGACCATCGCAATCTCGATGGCTGCCGACAGATCTGAATACCGATTGAGCCACTCAATGGCCAACGAAGTAGCCACGGCGATATCATTCCCGGCCATCAAGTCGTTTAGAGCATTGATATATGTCTTCCGAAGTTGCAGCTGTGGTTCAATCCAACGCCTAATGGCAGCTGGCCAGAGGCCTCTCTTTCTGACATTGTTTTCAACCGCTTCAGATAGACCCTGCAACTGGGCATGAGACTCAATGCCACCTGGCTGCAACTCGTAGAAGGCACAGACTAGCTTATCGTCACTCAGGTTCTCAAAATCAATTCCGCGCCTGAAGCGTTCTGCAACACCGGCAACGACTATGTACGCCACGTTCCAATGTTTATCTTCCGCATGACTCTGTGCGATTTCGTCTGCAGTAGGTTGCTGGTTATCTAGCAGCAGAAATGCGTCAAATCCCTCGAGAGCAGCGCTCGCGATCTCTGGACCCAACCATTGAATAACTCGCTCGTGAGCGGGAATGTCATCGGCAATATCGTTGTAAAGATTTAGATACGCGTGAGCTGGGTGGATAAGGAATTTATAGTCACCCGCGCGCATGGACTCGATATTTTTACCAAATTCGGTCCGATGCTCCTCCCATTTTCTTGCCCTATTTTCGTTCTCCTCTTTTTGCCTCGCTCTTTCCTCAACTTCCCATTCGGGAATTTGCTCATCACATAGTCTATCTATCCAATCAAAAAATTGGGCCGCATTATCATGACTATAAATAAGAGCCTTCGCAGCGTTCCGTACTTCGATACCATCTGAATGTGTATGCCTAATCAAGCAGACAATATCTTGCCAACGTTCGTCATCGAAATCACCGGGACCAAGCCTGGATAGAAGCGCGATGACATCGCCTGAATCAACGGAAAAGCCGTTTGAGCAGCGTGTCAGTGAAAACGCCCTCTGCCAAATATTTTTCTCGCTTTCTAAATCCAGCAAAACATACTGCTGTACGCCCCGTCGAATTTTTTCGTCATTTTTGATGACCTTCGCCAAAAATTTTTGCGCAGAATTTCTAACATTTCCATCATTCTTTATGGGCTCCAGCCAACGCCAAAGGGTTATCGAATCTAGCAATCCTAAACTAACGCTTCTCCCAACTAGATGTAGATAAATCTCGTTAAATGCCTCATGGGTTTTGTTGTTGTGTGCCAAACAGGTAAGAGCAAGATCAGCAAGGATTTGTGATACTGGGTAAAGGCGATGGTCTGGCAAATATTTTTCCAACCCATCGAAAACGCTCATCACTCTGTTTCTATATCTTGTCCGTGGAAATGGGCATAGTGTTAAGCCCGATTCAGCACCGATTATTTCGGCGATGAATTGATCGCTTACGTGCGAAAAACCGACGGATCCAAATAGTTGAAATATGAGTCGTCGAGAATCAGCATCTCCAAGAAGCTGTAGTGACTCAAAACGAATAGGCCAGTCACTACCTTGGCCCAAAGTAGCTAGCGCCTCCCCTGCGGTACGGCGAATTGAGAAGGCTGCATCGACATCGAAGAATGTCTTTGATAACTCCTCTTTCAGGAAAATCGCCACCGGCGAAGACACGACGCCTCCAAGTACCAGCAGTTTGAGACCAAGCGAAGCTTCGGGCGAGATGATAATTCGCCGTATCTCACTAACCAATTCTTTCTTGAAAATCCCCCGGATTGAATATCTCTCTATCCCCGATAGTCGAGGATTCCGTGCTGTCTGTACCTCTAAACTATCGATTAGCGCCTTACCTTGCTCTACGGTCAAGTCATCAGCATCGCCATATTCGATCATACCTATCGGATCGAACGCGATGACTGATTCGGCTAGTTTTTGGTCATGCCATGCTAGCCAAGCGTATATACCCCTTAGGGATGCAGGTACAAGTCCCTGTGAATGAAACTGGGCAATCAGTCTTCGCCGTTTACGTGGTGTGGTGGCCTGTCGCGCAAGCCATTTTGCTCCCATAAACTCTCCGATTCGTCTATGAGGATAAGTGAACCGCTCTGCTTCGGAGGTATGTACTAGCCGGCTATCCAACACGTCTGAGAGAATAGTACCTCCCGGTAAAGCGGCGACCTCCGCAATTGGAAGATCTCCTGATTCCAGTGCAATGTGTCGCGGACGACGTGAGACTGAATCACTGCCAGTTAAGATGAGAGCGCAAAACATTGCACCTAGTGCATCGCATACCACGTCAGAGCCAAGCTTCAGTAGTACTGAATCTGGTTTTAAGTCACTGTGTTCAGACCACGCAATTTCAACGTAATTTTCAAATAATGCACCCACGCTATTCGGCAGCTTATTTGCTCTGGCAACGCTAGCGATCATGAGCAAAGTTTGAGGGTTTCCTAGCAGGGCTTCAATTCCCCTATCTTCAAAGTGCCGCACTACTTCTGACGCCCGATCACTGCCCAACTCTTTGTGCAAAAATGTTTGTGCATCCCGAGCTGTAAACGGCATCAGATGCAATTCGATAGGCTCGCTACCGTACTGATCTCTAATTGCACTGCGCCCTGTCGCGCTACGCCAATCAGATACACGACACGACATAATGAAGCGTGGATATCCTAAGCCCTCCAAGGCTCGCAGCACTAAATCGACCGCTTCGCCTTCAACCCTAATGCCGACTTCATCGAGTGCATCAATGACGAGCACAGTTTCGACAGAGGGCAACTCAATTGCCTTCGTGCGACTAATTAGCTGTCGAGCGGTACAGCGCAGGAAATTTTCTTGAGCGCCAATCCAATATGTAAGTTCGGTTTTCCCTATCCCGGCTTCGCCTAAGATGACAACCGATCCTGAATAGGAAAGTAGATCTTCTTGAAGGAGTTCGATGGGCCCCTGCGAAGTCTGCCCACTTAGTTTGCGTACGATCATTGCTCTTGTTCGCCTTTTTTTGTAGCGTTTGATGTTTGGATTAGATATATCGTCGCAGATATCTACGAGGCTACGCCATTCCTGCATGCAAAAGGGCTTAAGAAAGTATGGCTATGCGTCCAGATTTGAAGAAAACCAAGGCGATGTCGATTACAAATATTTCTTTTTTAAAATATTTAACTACTGAAGATACAGCGGTTGAACAGGAATTTTTCTGTGGATGCACAAATGGAGATCTTTTCACTAGCATTTATGAATATCCCCGGTCACTTTTACGCGATTCGGTAGGCCACTCTGCGCAACCATTTCCTTAGGGAAATTTATTTTTCAGTTTTCAAAAATCCGTACATAAGATAATTTTCTTCGCCAAAAGGAATATTTAGCATAGATCGTTCAAAAAAATCTTACTAACAGGACATACCCACGACGCGGGAATGCGCCTGCGGAAAAGCGGGGCGTAAAAAAAGCCTGCTCGCGCAGGCTTCTCCGAGGGGGATTGCGGCTTACACCAGGGTATCGTCGTATCCCCCGCCGTCATCCACATCGAAATTGCTCAGATCGGCAAGATCGCTGCTGCTACCGGAGTCGCTGCCACTGTCATTGCTGGCGAAATCCGATTTGCGATCCCCATCACTGCCGTAATAGTTGTTGACGGTAGTGTTCTCGATATTTTCCACCGGCGCGCTCAAGCCGTTCTGGTGCGCCAGTCCCGATCCGCTGTTGCCATTGAAGAGGTGCTCGATGCCTTGATACAGGAAGGCACCACCGGCCACGCCCGCTGCGGTCGCCGCCACCGTGCCCAGCATGCTGCCCATGCCGCCGCCAAAGAACCCGGACGAAGGCGCTGCCTGCGGGGCTGCCTGATAGGCTGGCACGGCCTGCTGGGGCGCGGGATAAGGCTGTGCAGGGGCCGGCATATAAGCCGGGGCCGCAGGCTGCGGACGTGCCGAGGCTGCCGCGGGCGCGTTGCCCCAGGCGTTGCCATCGAGAAAGCCAGAACTCCGCGCGCCGCCTGCGGCATTGGCCTGCAACGACTGCACCTGGTTCTGCAGGGCCGCCACCTGGGCCTTGGTCGCGTTGAGGGCCTGTTCCATCAACAAGGCCCGTTGCACCAGCAGATACGCCGCATCCGGCTGGCGCGCCACCGCCGCCTGGATCATCGCGTCGGCCTGGGCATCCTTGCTGATGCCCTGCACCTGCGTCAGTTGCTGGAGAAAATCCTGAAGGGCTTGGGTTTCTTGCGGACTCATGATGACGCTCCCAACGAAAATGAAAAATCAAAAAAACGATGAACACGCTTGAATCGCGATTGAAACGCAGACTGTAGACACAACGGTCCAACCGCTCCCACCGATGACTGGCATCAGACTCATCAGCAGGCTCAATGGCATTATGCGCGCGCCTTGCTTGCAGATTTGTGTCAACAATCGTCAACTTGGAAACAGCTTGTAACAGCCACCGGCGCCCCCTTGATATCAAACGGCATGGCCGCAAAAAACCCGAAGCGTGAATTTTTAGGTAATATCCCCCTCCCCGCACCCGTTCCGGCGGCCACAAGCCCGGAGCAGGCGGAGGCAGGCGCGGACTATCGGCCACCATCACTGGAGGCCGCTTTCCGTACCCCACTCCGGACCGACGAGAAACACCATCCTTCCCGATCGGCCCGCCGCATTCAAGACCAGGAAACCAGAACAGTACAAGCTGGCCGCAGCAACGCAAGTCGTTGCGCAGACCGCTTTTTCAAGACCGTTTTTCATCCCTCAACCAGACCATGACCCAACAAATTTCTGCCGCCGAGCAACT
>Ga0308171_1002728_pt1 | contig 17793 bp, 9 predicted proteins | sample PhyGR1_FD_202135 | JGI IMG/M metagenome (GOLD analysis project Ga0308171, IMG submission 202135) | Phyllosphere microbial communities from UC Gill Tract Community Farm, Albany, California, United States - DLSLSG.R1 | ecosystem: Host-associated > Plants > Phyllosphere > Unclassified | place: USA... | reverse complement strand
AATTATTAGAAAATTTGAGGATGTTTCATCCATTAAAATACAGTAGGAGTAACGGGTAAAGTTAAACCAATCAATAAGGAAATGGACTTGAAGCCATTTTATTTTAACGGAAAAGGCAGGAGAGCAGACAAGTGAATGGATATAGTAAGTTAGTAATCGGTGTACTTAGTGTGACGAGTTTTACAGTGTTATCTCAAAACGTAAAGGCTGAAGAAACACAAAAACCGCAACGTGTCATCGTTCAGACAACACAAGCAAAATCATTAGAAGATGTATCTGATGAAGTGCTCGTAAAAAAGACTTCGACACGAGATGCGATTGTGTCGGTGGAAGTACCGACAGGAGAAACGTTAGCATCATTCATGAAAGAATTAAAGACAACAGCAGGCGTCGTTCGAGTAGAGCCGGATCATTTGGAATATAAAACGTATACACCGGATGATTCCTCGTTTTACCTGCAATCCCATCATAAAAACATCCAATCAGAAAAAGCATGGGAACGTACCAAAGGAGATGCTTCTGTCGTCGTAGCCGTCATCGATGATGGGATTGATTCGTATCATACGGATTTAAGAAATAAAATCGTGGATCCTTATGATGTCGTCAACGGCTCACCATATACGGTGACGCGTGGAGAGCATGGAACGCATGTCTCCGGGATTATTGGTGGAACGATGGATAATACATTCGCAGGAGCTGGGGTTGCACCAAACACCTCAATCATGCCGCTTGATGTTTTTACTGGTGATTCAGCCTATTCTTCTGATGTCATCTCAGCCATTTATCGAGCAGTCGATCACGGAGCAGCTATTATCAATATGAGTCTTGGAAGTTACAATTACAGCTCTCTTTACCAGTCAGCCATCAACTATGCCCATGATCACAACGTTGTCGTGATTGCAGCGGCAGGAAACGATGCAACCTCAAGACATCATTATCCATCTTCCTATAATCACGTCGTTTCAGTCGCATCGACGACACAATCAGATTCGGCATCTTATTTTTCGAATTATGGAATCGACATTGATGTCTCGGCACCAGGCAGTTACATTTATTCAACACTTCCCTACAACAGTTTTGGATCGATGAGTGGGACATCAATGGCTTCTCCTGTCGTAGCAGGAGTAGCTGCCCTCGTCAAAGCACACGAACCTACATTAACAAATGATGAAATCGTCACACGATTAGAGACGACAGGCGACGACTTAGGATCGTCAGGTTGGGACATGGAGTTTGGTTACGGACGAGTAAATGCTGCATCGGCTCTTCTTATTAAAGAGTACCAAGAACTGAATGTAGATGATGTAACGGATCAAATGACCAGTGTGACAGGCGAAATTCCTTACTCTGTAGAAGACGCTACAATCCGAATTGAAAATCAAGACGGACAAGTAGTTGGAGACCAGAGTGGGTTGGCAGAAGGATACTTTTCGATTGGGATCCCTAAACAAAAAGGAAATCAAAATTTGTTCATTCAATTAGAGGATGCTAAAGGGAATAAAAGTCCACGACAAGCGATTTCAGTTATAGATCAAACAGCTCCTGAACTATCGGGAGTATCTACTGTATCTGATCGCTCGACAAGCATTAACGGCAAAACGGAGATGTACGCGGACGTTCGGGTTAAGAAGAATGGCGTGACGATTGGTCAAACTTCCACTGAAGAAAAAACTGATTTTACAATTCCGATTGCTCGTCAATCTGCCGGAACTAATTTGATTCTCAGTGTGACTGACCAGGCTGGAAATACAAAACAACAGACAATTCGCGTTCTCGATAAGACGGCACCTGCTGCTGCAAAAGTTGCAATGTTTTCAGATGCGATGACGACCTTGTCAGCCGTGGCAGAAAAAAACAGCACGGTTGTCGTGATGAACGGAAGTAAGACAATCGGACAAGGAACATCAAGTTCTACTGCTTTTTCAATTCGCGTGCCAAAACAAAAAGCAGGAACAAAATTAAAAGTATATGTCTATGACCAAGTGAAACAAAAAAGTCCGGCGACGGATGTCACAGTAGTGGATCGAACAGCACCGCTTACTCCGACCGTCAATAAAGTGACGACACGTTCGACGAACGTATCCGGTAAGTCGGAAGCGAAGGCGACCGTTTACGTATACGTTGGTACGAAAAAGATTGGCAGCGGAACTGTTGATACCAAAGGGAATTATTCAGTTAAAATCAAGTCTCTCAAAAAAGGAACCACAGTAACTGTTTATGCTGTAGACGCGGCAAAAAATAAGAGTAAGAGCAAGGTTATGAAAGTATTGTAAACTGCTCGAGAAAAGAACATCAACAGGCCAGGCTTCTCTGTATAGAAGTACTGGCCTTCTGGCGAGTATCATAAAAAAATGAACTTAGATGGATTCTAGTTAAACTGTTTTTTGGAACAGAGGGGGTGTAAGTAGAGTGAGTGTACTACTCGTATTGGAAATGTTTTTATTCATCATACTATTGATTGTAAATATCGTGATTACGATTATTTTCCCGCCGTACGGTCTGACTTTTATCGCTTTTGCTACCTGGTTATCTTCTTGGAGACGTCGATGGGAAGACTGGACATGAATTTTAGTATTTGGAATAGAAAAGACTCTTCGAATAATTTGTTCGAAGAGTCTTTTTCGTTTTACTTATTTCTAAAATAACCATCCCCGTCAAATTTCGTCGTATCCCCGTCTCCATCCCGCAGGTATCCTTGCACATGTGTACCATCTGAACGGACATAACCATCTACCCAGTGTGGTTTGACGTATTCGAAGTGCAAAGGGGCAACTTTGATTTTATGGGCATGAGCCAGTGGATCGTCTGTTGACAAACAGTGATTGACCGAGAAGTGGTGGGCATCTGAAAGTGCATGATGTTCGCCGGTAGTAAAAGGGTGATGTGTTGCATGTGAATCGCCAGTAGGTAAAGACGTTAGAAAATCATGATCCATGTAGCTCACTCCAGTCATTTGTGTAATTTTTATTATAATCTTCACTGGAAAAAACAGCTGGTTTTTGGTTTATCCGTTTGATTCCAGGCATTACTTGTGTCAGTAAACAGATCAACTTCTAAAAAAGTAAAAGTTTATTCTTACTTGGATATGAGTTTCAAATCATTAAATATCTTCATGTGTTCTGAGGTAATAAATTTTGTGTTGTTTCGAGTTCTTCGAGAAGTATTGGTGTCTTAACTTCAGTTAGAACTTTGCGGTAGCGAGTCAAATCCTGTTCTGTTTTAATGAATTGAGTATTATGATTCTTTGTAATAGAATGTTTCTTTTTTTGAATTTGCAATGTTTCTTTTTTAAGAGCATTCAAACATTTTTTTAAATATTTTGAGACCTCTTTATTGAAATTGATAGAACTCGTTGTCAGTTCTCTGAAGTCTTTAAGTAACTGTTTGGCTTCCGACTCAAGTTGAGACTTAGCTCGATTAATATCCTGCTGTTCAAGTCTCAAACGTCGTTCTTCTCCGTTCCAATCGAATAAAGGACGATTTCCAAAGAAGCCGGATTTATTATAGACCTTCCAATCACGATTACATAAATCCTGGCGATAATTATGATTGTTTTTAGCTACTTGTAGATTTTCTTTTTTTCGCTGCTTTTCTTTTTGCCGATGGATGATGTCATTCATTTGATGCTCAAATAATAACATTTGATCTTCCACTCCGGATATCTTCGGAGTTTCCTCGAGAATCTCATATCCTTTTTGGAGTGTTTGGAATGGATGGAACACTTTTTTTGTATCTTTTGAAAGCATTTCCTGGACTTTAGTCTGTTCAATATACCAACTTTCTTTAATTGTCTGCTCAATGGTGTATTGCAGCGATTTAATAACACCATTGCGATCATTTAATTTTTGTATAGTAGCGGTATGATTCTTTAACTCATCACTCTGTTTCGAAAGTTTTTTTATTTTAGCAGTAACAAGTCGCAAAACCTCATCTTGAATTTCGTTTGCTTTTGCATGAATCGATACATCTAATAAAGAGTCGGAGCGTTCTAAAACATCTGTACGAAAATGATTCATAAATTTACTCCAGCCGCTCTCCTCTAACAGTAACGAATCATTATTTTTTAATCCCAACTGTGCTTGTTTGGAAGAAAGACCATAGACACTGTGAATGCTGTCCTTCAGTCGTCTCACCACATCCTGTAGAACTTCTTCCAGTGTTTCTTCTTCTTCGTCCATTTCATCGATACGATTGACGACTGCCAGAGGTTTTAATCGTGCACCTAATTCCTTAATGGCAATTTCCTCTGTTTTCGAGGCTACTTTTCCATACGCAAACAACCATAGAACGAAGTCTGCTTCATGCATAAAGTTTTTAGTGGCCTCGATGTGTAAAGGATTATCGACGTTGAGTCCTGGCGTATCCACTAATGTGATGCGGCGTAAAATTTCTATCGGCAATTTGACTTCAACATATCGAAGTTCATTCCGCAACTTCTTTTTCTGATCATTTCCTTCAGCTGTTAAGTCAGCTAAATCAGAAGCCTTGAATTCACGAGAATTCCCATTTTCAAAATGAGCCGTAATGTGTTCTTCTTCTCCGTAAGAAAGCATCGTTACTACGGCTGTAGCAGGAGTGACATCAGCAGTTAATACTTCTTGCCCTAACAGAGTATTCAAGAAGGTGGATTTTCCTGTCTTAAATTCCCCCATCACCGTAATAAGTAAAGGGCGTTCGGCAGTGTTTGCTGTCGTCCACAAACTTAAAGCTTGTGTTCGAAATTCTGGATAATCGATCAAGAACTTTGCTTGTTTACGAATAACATCAGTAAAGTTTTTATTTCCAGGAGTAGAAGGTGATGACTTAACTGCATATGCTTTTAAGTTTTTATAGTCTGTCGATCGAAAGTTACTCCATGTCGTGTGTAAGACGGTTTTTAGTTGGCCATAATATCGAATCATAAAAAAACCTCTTTTATTTAATTTTTTATAGAACTTGTTAATTTGCTTCGTTTAATTCAAGCGCAAGCCGAACGAGATGTTGCTCTTTTTGCTCGATTGTCTCACGTTGTGTGGTCAGTTCGAATTTATCGTTATTTTTAACATGACGATCTGCTTCTAATGTCATACGTGTTCGTTTCAAAAGTTCTTCGTACTGCAGTTCGTTGTTCCGAACTATTTTTTGGAGGGCTTGCTCAAGTTGAACATCTAGTTCATTCAAAAGTAATCGTTGCGAATCTTTAAGAGCAGTAATTAATTCCGGGATGACATTTTCTTTTGCTTGTTGTAATTTCTGTTCGAGTAATGTTTTTTGAAGATACGGGAAGCCTGCAAATCCGACAAGCGGCGTCAAAATACCTCCACCGGCAAGTGCTAACAACCCCGCCGCACTCCCAACAATTAAGCCGGCTTTAGTAGTAACTCCGGATAAATCATCGGCAGAAACAGAGATATTTTTTTCTTTATACTGAAAGTCAGAAGAGACATGGACTGAAGTAACAGACGTATTAAATTGCCGGGAAAGACCTTCTGCAATTGCTTTATTAATTTTTTCCAAGAGTCCATCAATTGCATGAGTGTTACGGCGCATCCATTGGGTTGTCTGTTTTCTGATTGAAGAGACGATTTGTTTTTCAATAAAATGCTTAAAGTCATTTCCCTTGTAAAAATCAACTTGTTCCATCACTTCGCTTTGCAATTCTGAGAAGTAGTAATTTAGTGATTTTTGAGTCATGAGTTGAATATCTTTTTTGTGTTCTTCCACATATATTGCAATATGCTTACTACGAAAAGCTTCCGACCGTTCGATTTCATCAATTTGATTAAGGAGTGTATCGATTTCTTCAACGCTTGAATTTAAAATACTCTTGGTAGTTTCAAGTTGCTTGGACAATTGATTCATTCCAAAAGCCAGTCTGCGTGTATAGTGGCTGATGCGTTCTTCGGATGAGGTACCTTGCTCAATTAGTCGTGTAACTGCCTCGGTAACCAAAGGAAAATAAGATGCAGAAATAGAAGTTGTGTTGTTATTAAGAACACCATACAAAGCATCTTTTGCAGAAAATGGAATGACTTCAGGTGCTGCCAGACTTTCGCTTTCCTTGAACGAACTAATGATTCGTCTTTGAATATCTTCTAAAACTTCTTCTTCTTCCTCCTCATCAACTTCATCAAAGCGATTTGCAATAAATAGAATCTTTTCTAAGCCAAGAGGGAGAAGTTGTTCTTCGATAAATTCTTTTTCTGTTCGTTTCATAGGAGAAGTAGCATCCAGCATGAAGATTACAACATCCGCTTTAGGTAAGAAATCATAAGTTACACGAACTCTTTGTTCATTTAAATCCGAGACGCCGGGTGTATCAATGAGAATGACGTTTTTTTTCAAAATATCTGCCGGTAAACCGATTTTAATATACTCGATATGCGAAGTATCTTTTGAACCGTTCACTGAAAAATCATTTAAAAAAGAGAGTGAGGCGGCGGAATCTTCAATCCGGCCGTCTGTATAGACTACCTGAGCCGTAGTGTCTTCATGATACATAATCGAATTAATGGTGGCTGTTGTAGGTGTAACATCTCGCGGGAGTAAATCTGTTTTGAGCAAGGCATTTACAAAAGTAGATTTGCCTCTTTTAAACTCACCTAGAACAACAACTGTGAAAAAGTCATTTATAATCGTAGATTTGAGCGAAGACACATATTCATGAACGAGTACAGCTTCATGAGGTTCCCATGTCTGTCCCTCGATACGCTCGATTATATTTAATAAACGTTCTTTTTTTATTTCGTGACTCATGATAATTCCCCCGTACATGTAGTAATGATCTTTTGAATTACCACACTCATATCTTCCAACCGTTTTCTTTCAGCGATATCATCTTGTTCCAATTGTCTTTTTTCTTCCAACAAAGTTTGGAGTTGTGAATCCAGGCTATCGATTTTGATTTTTACTTGTCCGTGAACAGTCGATATCGTATGTTTAATAGATTTGTAATAATTTTCTTGGAATGTGTCTGTTTGTTGAGGGATGATCTCTTGATATCTTTTAGAAACCTGAGATTTAACTTGTTCTAAGAAACGATTACGTTTCTTTTCCAACAATAAAGTTTCTAAGTATTTGCCCCCAAACATAGCGACCGGAATTATGATGAAAGGTGCACTGAACAAAAGGAATGCAGCTCCGCCGACTAATAAACCGCCCAGTGCAAGTCCATCTGATTCGGAATTAAAGTTTTGTATAGTCTGTAATGAACTATTCGAATGGACTGTCACCTCATTGTTGGAAACAGTTAATGATCGAGATACTTCAAAATCTAAATCGTCCAACGATCTGGACAATCTCTTGGTTGCATCGACGATTATCTGATCAATGAATTGTTTTTTATACTCTTTCATTTCATAGTCTAAATTTTTCTGCAGATTTGCTACAGTACTCTCGATGTGGCGAGCAATCTTATCGCCTTCAAGAGGTCCGGAATAAGTATTGATTGCCATATTTGCTCGAAGTGATATTTCTTCAAGACCGGTTTTATAACGATGGATATAGTCCCTTCCACTTTCGCGTAAACGAAGTTCTGTCTCATCCAATTGTTTTTTTGCAATCGAACGTGTCTGTTCTAAGATTGGCCGTAATTGTTTGATTCGTGTTTCTAACTCTTTTCCGGAAAGTTCTAAAGCAGCTTTTCGATAATGAATATGTGTTTTGAGTAGTTCATCTGCTTGTTTGATGATTCGTTTGTAATGTTTATCTAATTTAGTTTTAGCCCGTTCTTCTGTAAGATACCGTGCAATCTCACTTTCTAGCTCCGGAAATCCTGTTTCTTCAAGGGTTTTCGGAGTTTTTCCTTTTATGATTTCTCCGTTCTGTGTACGTTTGAAATTGAGAGCGCCGCGAGAAGAGACCATGAAAATTTTAGGGTGGTCAACATGGGGAATTAGATGTTCCTTGGCATATGCCAATACTTTTTTTTCATCTTCTTCACCATCTAACTTATCTTTAGCATTGATTACAAAAAAGATTTTTTGAATATCGTTAGCAAGAATACGTTCTTTTAAAAATGACATTTCTGACTCGGATAAGATTTGTGTTGCGGATAGTAACAGCACGGCTGCATCTGATTTAGGGATGAAAGTAAAGGTGATTTCTTCTCTGGCTTGATCGAGATCATTTGTACCCGGTGTATCAATGATTTCAACACCTTCTTCTAATAAAGAAGAATCATGCCCAATCGTGATGTGTGAGATTTTAGAGAGACGAGATAGATGTTCCTCATATTCCCGCATCTCAATTGAGTTTTCTGGATCAGGTTCTTTTGGTGCTACTAAAGACTTGAATGAAGCTTCATCCAATGTCTGAACGTTATCTGACTCACGATAGTGAAGTGTAAAGTGAGAGGAATTGCTCGAAACAATACGGTTAATTAAAGTGGTTGTTGGTTTTGTAGCTGAAGGAAGGATGCGCTCTCCTAGCAGAGCATTGATAAATGTAGACTTCCCACGTGAAAATTCTCCAAGAACTACCAGATTAAAGTGTTCCTCATGAAGGTTTATTTGCGATTCTTTTAAAAGAGTTTTTATCTCAGTTAATTCCAATTGGTTTGTTATATTTATTAAGTCGTTATAAAAAAAAGAGAGAAGTTCTTTTTTTTGATTAAAAAGTGTTAATTCCATCGTTCTTGCCCCTTTATGCGTACTATAATTTTTAGCTGTAAGTAAAAAAAATTTATATATATGGATAAATAGATTATAGCAAAAAAGAAAAAAACGATGGATTATTTTTGAATTATTACCTTATATTTTAAAAGAGTGATATTTAGAATAATTTAAATCGAAAAGAATGTTAGATGTGAAATTATTGAACATAAAATATCTTATCAATGAATGTTTTGTTTGTAACAAGGGTAACTGTAACTGTTAGCTACGAAAGAAAAACTGACACTTACGGAGGCGGGGAAATGAAGCGACTGAATGGATTTCCAACATCGTACTGGCGGACTTCGATTGAAGCATCGACGTATCCGAAACTCGAAACACCTCTAACCAGTGACGTTGTCGTCATCGGGGCCGGGATCGCCGGACTCGTCACGGCCGTGCAACTGATTGAACGGGGCTATGACGTGACGTTGATCGAGGCCGACCGGATCGCAAGCGGGACGACCGGTTATACGACAGCAAAAGTCTCCTCGCAACACGGTTTGATTTATGACGAACTAATTCAGACATTTGGCGAAGAGAAAGCGAAACTTTATCACGAAGCGAATGAAGAAGCGATTCGGTTCCTCTGGGATCAGACTACACGCCTGGAAATCGACTGTGAGCTGGAGGAACAGGATGCCTATCTGTACGTGGCATCAACCGGACCGAAACACAAGCAACTGATCAAAGAAGCGGATGCTTATAGCCGGCTTGGAATCAACGGCGGAGACGCGACGGATGAGGTCAAAGGCAAGTTACCGTATCCAGTCGAACAAGCCCTTGTCATCCGCAATCAAGCTCAGTTTCATCCCGTCAAATACTTACTTGGTCTCGCGGAGTACTTCACGCAACACGGCGGGAAGCTGTACGAACAGACGCGGGCGACGTCTGTCGAATCAAAACGGACGCCGACCGTGTTGCTTGAATCGGGTCACCAGATCGAGGCGAAAAAAGTCATCGTCGCGACTCACTTTCCGTTTAACGATTTTAAAGGACTCTATTTCTCGAAACTCGAAGTCCATCGCTCTTATATCGTCTCGGGACGTATTCCGGAACAGTTCCCGGACGGTATGTTTATGAGTGCCGACAAACCGAGCCGATCGCTTCGGCATACGCAGACAGCTGACGGGACGCGGCTCGGACTATTTGGTGGGGAGAACCATCTGTCCGGTCATCAGACGGATACGAAAGCGAATTATCAAGCGTTGGCGCATTTCGCCGAGAGTGAATTTGCTGTTCCACAGATTGAACAATTTTGGTCGGCGCAAGATTTGATTTCACTCGATAAAGTACCGTACATCGGTCAGATGACGAGTGACGATCCGAATATCCTGGTCGCGACTGGCTTTGCCAAGTGGGGGATGACGAATGGGATTGCAGCAGGGTTGCTTTTATCTGATTTATTGACCGGCACGCCGAACCGGTTCCGGGGACTGTTTGATCCGAATCGGTCGAAGCTGCATAAGCAGGACGCCAAACAGTTCGCGAAGAACAATGCCGATGTCGCGATTGAATTGCTGAAGGGAAAAGTGACTCGCGCCAGTCAATCGGCAGACGACCTCGGTATGGATGAAGGCGGACTTGTCCGGCATGCCGGGAAGACGGTCGGTGGATACCGCGACGAATCCGGTGAACTGCATCTCGTCAAGACAACCTGTACGCATATGGGGTGCGACGTCAAATGGAACAACGGGGAACGGTCATGGGATTGTCCGTGTCACGGCTCGCGATTTGATTACGAAGGAAATGTGCTCGAAGGTCCGGCTGTGAAGCCGTTGAAAAAGTTGAATTGATATTCTTTTTGAATGAATCAAAAAAGAGCACGAAAGCTGAACTTAGTTCAAGTCAGCCTTCATGCTCTTTCGATTATTTTGAGACGGTGATTGTTCTGACGAGCGTTGTATAATTCGGTTTTGTTACTTTTAAAATCAATTTTGTTCCTGCTTTTTGTTTAGGTAAGTTCAGCTTGAAAGTGCCTGTCTTGCCTGCTGTGACACGTTGAATTTGTTTTCCTGACTTATACAATATCACTGTAGCTGCAGGGGTCGTTTGACTTGAAAGAGAAGTCGAGCGGCTCGTAAGCTTAGTCGTGCTGAGTGATAAAATGCCGTTTACTTTTGTACTCATTCGTAATGACACGTTTCCGGCAGTGTCACGTGTGATTGCCGACACAGTCGTTCCAGCGATGAATCCTTTTTGTAAGATTGAGAAATGCCCCTTGGCATCCACTGGCGTTTGATACGTTTTGCCGTTAAACGTCAGAATGACTGTCGAAAACGGCTCAGCTGTTCCTGTGAGGGAAACGGACTTTGTCGTTACAGGTAACAGTGTTGGTACTGCCGGAGTAATCGTATCGGAAAACTTCTGTTCGAATGTGCTGAACACGGTTCCCTCGAAATTCGTAATATGGACACGGACGACGGCATGGTTCGGTAACGGGTTTTTTAACTGGTAGCTCCATTTCTGTTCCCGAACAGATGTGTTAGAGACCTTGACCGAACCTTCCAAGCGGAAGTGCAGTGAATTCCAGTAACTTGCATTCGTTTCCATCGTCAAAGTCTTTCGATCCGGTGACAACATCATTTTTGTTACGCCGATGATTTTTATTTTAGTCGGGTTATTGCTAAGGTTTCCTGCTTCATCAAGCACCTTGACGGATACGAGATCTCCTGTCCGGAGAACAGGGACTTGAACGGAGAACTTACCATCTTTGTTTGTTTGATTTTTGTAGATTTTTCCGCCATAGGTTACCTGTACGGTCGAGTCTATTTCTGCGGTTCCAGTGATGAAGGTTTCACCCGGATAAGCATCATTGACTTTTGCGGATGAAGGTGGAGTCGTGTCAATCGGTTTCAAGAACAGTGTTTTTGAAGTATTACCTGCTTCGTCTGTTGCAGTGACCTCGACTTGAGCGATGTCAAATAAGTTTTTATTGTGAATCCAAGTGCCTTCTGGCGACACATCATGTCGAACTTCCTCTTCCACTGTACCATTGCGGTAATGGAAGCGGAACGTCAAGAAGGTTGCATCCTGTGCCTTCCAAAAAAATGACGTACTTGTTTGATTGAAGCGTTGAAACGATAATTTCGGTGGTGTTGTATCAAACACTGGTGGTGATGGCGTATCGCGATAGAATAAATACATTGAAGTGCTATATTTTTTGTCTGCTGTTTCAGCAAACAGCTGAAGTGGTCGATAAGATCGACTGATTGGAAGACGGAACTTTCCATTTTCATCACTTATTGTTGTGACACGTTGGTTTTTATCATCGATGTAAGTATTATAATAGACCAAAATATTGGTTGCAGTCGTTCCAATGATTTCAGTTGACATATCTGTCAGTTCTTCCAGTACGGGTTGCTCTAATGGAATGTATTCTCCCGAGATACTTGTTGATTCCATATTAGAACTATCCTTCAAATAAATCGTAAAAAGATCTCCTTTGTTTAGTGTCAACGGTTGTGTGGATAATTGACCTGAGGATCCGGACATCGGTATACTTTGAGATTTGAATGATCCGTCTGTACGAATAATGGACAATTCAGCACTCAAAGTGGTTAGCTTCTTATGCTGTGCATAAATCACTAACATCCCGTCATAAAAAGCATAAGTAGGTGTAGAAAGTGGTCGGGTATCATATACGGAACGGCTTTCCGGTGTTGCGTTATGGCTGATTCCGCGATATGTAGATTTTCCGTTCACTACATATGTTCCCCCGGCTCTTCTTGGAACATTGACTCGGAAATTTCCAACCTCATCAGCACGTGTTTTAAGAGTAAAAGGATTTTCTCCATAGTAACTGATGGTAAGCGTGGAATGAGGTAATGCTGTACCGGTCAAATTTTCTGTCTCATTAGTAATGGCATCGATGTTGATACTCCAACGATTATAAGAGTTCGGTGCGATTTCAACTTTTTTTGTCACAACCAGTACACCATCAGGAGAGAAAACAGACAGTTCAACAGGAAAAGTCTCAGAGTCATAAAAACACCTGAAGTATCCCTTATCATCAGAAGTGGTACACAATTTAAGTGTGCCGTCTTTTTTCTTTAAATAGATGTTGTGATTGGGGTAGGTCATACCATTGACATCACTTGTCAGCCAAAAATGATCTTCTGATACAGTTGTCAATGGATGAAGGGAATCGACATTTGGAACTGTTAAAGGACGTTTTTCACCATTCATGTTCGCTAGTACGGCATCACTTCCCACATTTGGAAGTGAAAGCTGATAGCTTACACCATTTCGATAAAGTAACGGGACTGTGAGTGGAGAATCAAAATTCCCATCTTCATCTGCTATAATACTTTGATCAAAGTTTATCGGTCCTTGGTAATCTGGAATATTAACCCCTGTATAGGTAATCTTGATGGATTGATACGGAAGGGTTTTTCCTGTAATTCGCCTCCCGTCTGCTGGTGATTCAGTTAGCGTGAATGGAACCATTGGAACACGTGTCAAATCAAGGATTGTGATTTTGCTTCGTTTCCCGTTATTTTCGACATATGCTTTTGCTTCTTTTGCATCTGTCACTGGTACGTGCAGTAATTCATGGCTGCTATAAACTTTTCCATCGATTAAAACGGACAATTCACCAGTGCTGCCATAGAAAATCCATTCTCCATCGCGTTTACCAAGATAGAGCGGGGGTTCTATCTCATCCGGTTCTGGTAGCAACGATTCCTCGCGCACGAAGTCCCCATCTTCTTCACTTTCAAGATACATTGTCCGTTGACCGGCTGAAGATGAGAGATTAAAACGAAACGCGCCGTTTTCATCCGCTCGTGTCTTAAGCCAAGCTTCCCGATGGAATAACATTAATTTTTGATTTGCTTTTGCTGTTCCCGTAACTATCATGTCAGTTGGTTTAACTGGATTTATGTGTGCTTCAGCATTTGCGTTACTACACCATAGCAGACAAAAAAAACAGGTGCTGAGAAAAAGTCGTACTGTACGTTTAATCATTTTGTTTCCTCCAAGTAAGTCCATTAAATTTCAGTACATCTAAAAAAGTCCTCCCATTTGGGAGAGACTTTCATCAATCTAAAAAGCGTAAAATTCGCCTTCTCTTTGTCCTCTCAAGTCTGGATAATACTGATGCCCACTATGACTGTGATCGCAGACTGGGCAGTAAACATCCCAAGACTCTCCAACCTGCCAATTGTAATTGCCTGTCGCGTATTTCAGTAGACGTACATTGCGTAAGCTAGAAGGTGTATGGTGTCTTCTGTGCTTACAAATGTTATCGACCCAAACTTCATCACACGTACAAATATAGGTCCACTTATAAGCTTCATCCGAATTTGTTTTTAACGTTGGAATTCCTTCGGTTACATCACCACAAGAAGGACATACTTCATGACGGTTATTATGATGATGAAGCAGACGTTTAATATAGGTGTTTAGATGTTCCTTTTGACCCGGGGCAATAGGGAAGTGAGAGTAGGTATGGAGTCCGCCGTCAAGCCGTGCGTTCCAATGGTGAGCGCCGGAAACCACATCACTGTGAATAAGTGTTGCACTTTTAATTGGTAGTCCTTCGTTTATGAAATCATCGGTATATCTTCTAGCTGAGCGGTTAAAATCTTCCTGAAGTACACTTTCTGGGAATGACCCGTATGGTTTGTATTTTGCATCTAGCACATGAACATTACGTGTTTGTGTCTGAGAATGACCATAAGACAGTAAAAAATCTGGTTTACGCTTCTGATTGTTTTGTAGAAAAACCTCACGTTCGTAAGCGAGCCAAATTAGATCCTGTGTATGTGGATGATAAAAATTTAATTCAACACCACTTAGTGTCATCCGCCGCTCATAATATTCAAAAAGTAAGTCAGTGATGGAATGATCCTTTGTCTTAAAACGAAGTTCCTGAAGTTCAGTGCATAGTTGCAATAGTGTCCAGACTTCGAACAGTAAAGGGGAATTGGTCATTTGCTGTATGAAAGCTTGTTTTCGCGGATTTAGCTGCGGCACCAACATTTGTATGTTCTCGTACAGTTCGAAAACCTCTCGATATCTGGCGTCATGAATAAAAATGTGTGTTTCTTCGATTTCCATTGGAAATACCTCGAATAATTGAGTGGAAAGAAATGAATCCATAAGAGCTATCAACTGTCGCAAGCGCGCCGTTCGTTTCGAAAACCGTTCGAGTTCTTTTCTTGTACGCTCATGTCGTCTTCCGAGAGCTTCTGTGACACCACCCTCTTCGCGAGGAGCTCCTAGTTTTGAACGACGTTCTGACTCTTCGTGTGTAAGAGAAAAAATCTTACTTGTTTCAATTGTCTCAGCTTGTTTAAGTAGCTCTGAAATAGACTCTAACATGGTTCGGATCATCTGATGTTCCGGTATATTAGTATGTCTTGAGGCAACATCTGCCCGTATTTTCGGTTGTCCTTTTCTTCTCTCATGCTCAATGAGTGTCTTGCTTGTCCATCGTTTGATACGTTCAGGTGCAAGCAACACTTCACTGGATTTCAACCCCTCCATAGGTGCATCGATAATCTCATCCAGTGCCAAACGGAGGTCACTGATGTGTCGCTCGATTGCATCGAGAGGAAAGAGTGAATGAAGCACTTCACGTTCATTTTCAGACTCGGCAGGCCGTGTGTCCAAAATTCGAAACAATTCACGAACTTCAGCCTGCATGGTCTCATATTGTTCGAAGGACATAGTCTGTGGATAAATGATGACAGTTTGCTGAGCAATCAACACGTCATTTGTGTCATAGGCTTCGACAATGAATCGGCCGCACGCATTCATTCCGAAACGAGCAGACTGTGATGTTAAAAATCCATCATTGTACCAAAGGTCACTTGCTTCGTACCATAGATTTTTATGACCAGTGGCTTGAACAAAAGAAATTTCTGGCATTCCTTTTACAGAAATACGAGCAGCATCTATTTCTATACCGATTTGAACGAGACGATTAGTTCTACGAGTATACTCTTGACTACGATAGATATCATCTTTTCTTTGAAGTTCAGATTGAACAGCGATGGTTGGCTCAACTGGTGTGAATATTTGATCAAACATTTCGTGAATGGACGGTAGTGGTGTCATCTGCACTTGACTCATTTGTGAACGTAAGCGCGGACGAGACACGATGATTTCAAATAATTTCATCTAATCTTTCACCTCACTTGAAGAAATTAATGTAACGTCCGTCATCTTTCATGCGTTCAAGACGACGTAATGTGTCCGGATATTTTGAAACTGTTCTCAACAATCCATTAAAAGCATTCATTGCGGCTTCATTTCTTGTTGAAAAGTGCAGGCGTGGCAACAGTTTCGCTTGTAATAAAAGATCAAGGGTCTGCTCATTCAAATTACTGTATTGCAGATAACGAATCATTTGTTGACGTCCGCGGGCGTTAATTCTGGCATCAGGAATTGAATCGAGTCCTTTTGATAGATCAATGATTAAGTCAGCATATTCTTCAACTTCCTCGAGTTGATTAGATGGAGTCGTAAGAAGAGAAAGTGGTGCGTCCAAACGACCAGTGAGTGGTACCGACTTAATTTGTTCTATTGTTTCTTCATCTAAAGCGACATGATCAAGCTCAAGTAATAGACTTCGGTCGATGACTTTCGGACTAAGCGGTTTAACGGTGTGGTCCATATTCAGCGTACCGATGAAGCGAACATTATCCGGTATGACAAGTGTCGAAGGATAGGCAATTAAGGCGCGAGCATCGCGATACCTAATATTTTCTTCATAAGTGGTTTCTGTCATGTTCTCGTATGCGAGGCAAAAATCTTTTGCTTCTTTAAAATAATGGAAAGGGTAAAGCGGGACGACCGGATTTTTTTGTTCGCGTAAACTCAGAAATTCAGCAAAGTAATATTCAACATGTGACAAGTTCATTTCGTCAAGGCAAATCAAATGAAGACCATCTGTTTCTTTAGCATCAAGAAGTGCTCGTAAAAAAGGTGTCTCTACATAGCGGCGCTCACTTGGGCTGAAGTAACCAAGCAAATCTTGTTTATCTGTCCAGCTCGATTGTACTGGCACAATGGTTGCTTTTGCTCCTTTGAAAGCACTAGCAAAAGCATGAACCAGACTCGATTTGCCGGTACCGGATGGACCGTTCAAAATGAGTAACAAATTTGTCTGAATCGCTCTTAAAAATAACTCGATCTTGTCTAGCGGATAAAGAAGCGCACTTTTATTGTTATGATAAAAAAGTGACTGTAGTGTTGGAAGAATGTTCTCCTGTTCGAATGGAAGCAATGGTACATTTTCTTCGTCTAAAACTTCGCTTAAACGGATTTCAGTCAAAAGTTCAACGAGTCGATTTTCTTCCTGAGTAAGTTCTTTGATTTGTTCGCTCAGGCGATTTTTAGTTTCGTTAAATTTTTCTTGAATCTGTTGGAGTTCTGATTCAAGCTCTTTTTTTTCCGATTCGTGCTGTTTACGTTCAGTATCTAAGCTTTCGAGTGAAGCCGCGATTTCTTCTTCTTTCAAGCGCAAAACTTGTTCTACAACGACAGTCGAAATATCCGTGCCGAAGGCATCATCTGCTGCTTTTACCAATGTGGTACCACCAACTAATCTAAGTCTGTCAGGAAGATTGAGAGTAACAGGAGTAAGTGAATTCGGTATAAATGTCAGTAACTCGTTAAGTGTCCGTGTGTTGCGCATATGTGTATAACTACATGTGTAGTATATAGAGTCGGTAACATCAAGCGTACTTGGACAAATGCTTGAAATTTCCCATGAACGATTTGTATCAATTGGGTGTGGACAGGGGACGTAGCCATTAGGAGTTGGCTTCATTACAAGCATTCTGACAATCTTACGTTTGGGATCGTTTGATAACATTGTTTCCTTAATTGTAGAGACAGTTAAAGATTCACCGAACACACCGGAGTTTTTAAAACGTTCATAAAAAGATTTTGTATCCTCTGTTGTAGGGTTGTGTAACTCATTTAAAAAATTACTATTGTCTTCTACCCAGTTCTCGAAAAAATCAGTTGATGAATTAGTTGGTATCGTCATATAAAACGTCCTTTCTTATTAAGGGAAATAATTACTTTGTCATGATAATAATACAGTAATTATTGGTAAAGAAGGGATTTGTTTTTGAATGAAATTTAGTAGCGATATCTTACGAAATAATAAACAAATTTAAAAATTGTTAACTGATACAATTATCTT
>Ga0308171_1002726_pt1 | contig 17804 bp, 14 predicted proteins | sample PhyGR1_FD_202135 | JGI IMG/M metagenome (GOLD analysis project Ga0308171, IMG submission 202135) | Phyllosphere microbial communities from UC Gill Tract Community Farm, Albany, California, United States - DLSLSG.R1 | ecosystem: Host-associated > Plants > Phyllosphere > Unclassified | place: USA... | reverse complement strand
GGCTGTTCACGATCCTCGCGTTCGCGCTGCAGTTCTCGTTCGCGAACCCGTGGGCAGCGCTCGGCATCCTGCTCTTCGCCTCGGCGACGTACGCGGCGATCGTCCTCGCGCTGAACGTCTGGCTCGGCTCGGTGGGTCAGTTCCTCGGTCTCGTGCTGATGGTGCTCCAGCTCGTCACCGCCGGGGGCACCTTCCCGTGGCAGACCCTGCCCGGGCCCCTCGCGGCGCTGCACCACGTGCTGCCCATGGGTTACGTGGTGGATGCCATGCGCCAGGTCATGTACGGCGGAGACGTCTCGAGGGTCGGTCAGGACCTGTTGGTGCTGGGTGCGTGGATGGTCGGCGGCGTGCTGGTCGCGGCGATCGGCGTGACGCGCATGACGCACCACCGCACCCTGCGCGACCTGCAGCCGAGCCTGATCGGCTGAGCAACGACCTCAAGTCACGCCCCTTGTCGTCGCACCTCGGCGGCGGGGTCCGCGCGACGTCGTCCTCTCGCGGTGTGGAGGAGCACGAGCGCGCCGCCGACCAGGACCACCCCCGCTCCGCCGACCATCAGCATCTCCGGCGCCGCGGTCCCGGTCTTCGCGAGCGTAGCGACCACGTCGGGGCCCGTCACGCTTGCGGGTGTTGCCGTCGGCCGCGGCGTGATGTCGACATCGACGATCACGGACGCCTCCGCCGGTGAGGCCAGCATCAGCGGCATCCCGAGTCCCCACGCCACGAGGAGCGTCAGCGCCGCGCCGAGCTGAGCCGCGTGGAGACCCTCGCGTCGCGCCTGCTCGACCTTCTGCTCCCACCGGCGCCGGCGCCGGAGGCGATCCCGATGCGCGAAGAAGACCAGGATCGCGATGGCCGCGAGCACGACCAACTGACTCCACGGAACAGTGGCGACGATCGCCTGCGACTCGGCTCCGGCCGTCTCGCTCGCATCGGTCGCCGAGGTTCGTACGAGGGCCGTCGTCGCGAAGATGGGCCACACGTCGTCCATGACGGTCGTTGTCTCGCGCACATCGCCGGGGGCCATCTCGGGCAAGGGGCGATCTGGCGCGGACTGAGAAGCGACGCCGAACGGTCCTGCGGCGGCAACGGACTGTCTGACCGCGAGGCGCGTGTTGCCGCTGTTCGTCGTGGTGCTCACGACCGTGAGGCGTCCGGGTAGAAAGGGATTCCACGAGGAGGCGTAGTCGGCGCTCACGGTAGAGGCGACGGCGGGAGCCAGCTGGCCGCCGACCCGCGTCATGACGCGGAACCCGATACGAGATTCGACGGCGACGCGCTCTCGCTCGGAATACACACCCGCTGCCACTCCGGCAAGATGGTCGCCCGGCGTGGCGTGCGCGGGCACGGCGAGCACGAACGGGACGACGGCGCTCGCGCTCGGGTCGATCGAGACCGAATCGGCCAGGGTAATCCACGTTCCCGCGTCGACCGAGGTCTTGTCGGCGGGGAGCATGGAGAATCGACCCGAATCGGTGAGATACCCATCGGCGGCCGACAGCGCGAACGTCGCCCGCTGACCCCCGCGGTTTGTGACGCGCATGTATCCCTCGACCCGCTCACCGGGGTCGAGGGTGTATTCAGCCCACGGCTTCCCTGTGGGCTCGCCGTCCTCTCCGGCGGGCTCGACCGACCAACTGACGGCGGCGAGGACCGCGGAGTCGGCTCCTACGGGCGCCGCGGACGCCGCCGCGGTGGGCGAAGGGGCCGGGGTCGCTGCCGCGGCGGGCGGCGCGAGGTTCAGGAACAGCGCGGCGGCGAGCACGGACATAGCGGTCGTCGCCGTGAGAAGAGAGCGCATCAGAGATCCTTCGCGAAACGGCGCGCCCGCACGCAGAGCTGGCGCGCCGCTTCGACGCATCATTCGAACAGGGAGAGGGTGATGACCGACGAGTACGCGCCCGCGGGCACGGTGGACTCGACCTTGAGCGTGAGGTCAGCCGTCGCCGTCGAAGTCACTCCCCCGTCGGGCAGCGACTGCGGGTCGCCGAGCGCCAGCAGCTCCTTGTCGACGAGCCCGCGGTTGGTGTTGGCGTTTGCGCCGGTGCTCTCGTCGAGAGACGTTCCGACGTCACCGCCGATGGAGACCGCATCGGCATCGCCGGTCACCAGCTTGGGGCTCCACCCCAGGTGATCGGCACCGATGCTGGCGCCGCCGGCCCCGGTGAACGCGCTCGCACTGCCGAGCACGTACCACCCGGAGCTCGTCGCCAGCTGCGCGGAGTCCCGCGTGTCGGTGACGGTCACCTGAGGCAGCGAGCCGGTGAAGCGACGCACCGTGTCGGTCGACCCGTCCTCCGCGAGGGTCGCGCGACCGGGAGCCACGGTCATGACGAGCGCTCCCGGGGTCGTGACGCGGGTGATGTCGACGTCGACTCCGACGTCGCTGCTCCCGCCTGGTTCGACGGCCACCGCGATGGCCGATCCGCCGCAGACGAGCAGGGTTGCCGTCAGCGCGCCGACGCCGACAGCGAGGTGAATCCTCATGGGCATGTCCCTTCGAGTGGGGTGAATGAGTGGGGGCGGCGGCCCGCCCCCACTCGATGTCAGTTCTGGGCGTTGTACGAGGCGGTGATCTTCTGCGTGACCGGCCCCCCGTTGACGGTTCCGCTCAGCGTGATGGTCGCCTGCCCCGCGGCGATCGACGACTTCGTCGTGTTGATCGAGACGCTCACCTTCTTGCCGGGCTGCACACCCGTGAAGGTCTTGCTGCCGTACGCGGTCGCGATCGCGACATCCGTCACGACCGACGAGGTGTTGGTGACGTCGACCGTGATGTAGACCTTGCCCGCGAGCTTGCGGGTGGATGCCGTGGCATCCGCCTTCAAGACCGCATCGGCCGCGTTGGTGGTCTTGGTCACCAGAGGCGAGAGCGCGAGCCAGTCGATGTTCGGGGCGTTGCCGGTGGTGTTGCCCAGGCGCAGCGACCCGCTTGTGGTGGACAGGTCCAGCGGAACCGTGTGCGTCCAGAATCCCTTCCACGAGTAGTTGTTGCGGAACGCACCGCGGGTGGTGGCACCACCGTCTTCCGTCACGTCGAGGAAGCGGGTGATGACGTCGGTGTTGTACGCATGACCGGTGTTCTTCTCGGCGTTGGAGTAGCGCACCGTCAGGTCGTACTGTCCCACCCCGAGCCCGCTCGGGCGGGTGAGGGTGGCGTAGTTGTCGGCGCCGCCGCCGAGGTAGCCGAGCTGCTTGCCCGAGACGTTGGTCGGCGCACCCGGGGTCTCCAAGCGGGCCGCCCCGTGCAGGGCGATACGCGAGGAGTCCTCGCCCTCGACACGCACGCTGGATGCGTCGCCGTCGACGGCTCGGGTGATCGTCACCGACTGCACGGCGGCCCCCTCGGCCGATGCCAGACGCAGTTCGCTGATGCCCTCGGCGAGGTGCACCCGTGCCGTCGACGTCCAGGTGCCCGCCTTGTCGGCGCCGAGTCCGGTGACCGTGCGGTCGTTCAGACGCAGGCCGAGACCCGCGGCTCCGGTCGTGGAGTAGCGCACGGCGACGTCGTAGTAGCCCGTCTCGCGCGCGGATACGAAGAACGTGGCGCTCTTGTCCCCGCTCAGCACCGCCGCGCCCTTGCCGTAGTCCAGCGGCGCGTCGGTGCGCGAGAGAACCGCCGGGTAGGTCGTCGTCTCGGGGCCGTCGATGCGCGTCAGGTCGAATCGGTCGAGCGAGATGTCGGAACCGGGGAGCAGTGTCGAGCCGTCGGCGCTCATGCGCACGGACAACTCGTGGCTGCCCTGGGTGAGCGAGACGAGGGTCTTGCCGCGACCCCGGTAGCTCCAGTCGAAGCCCGCCTCATAGTCGATCGTGGCCGCCTTCTGGCCGTCCACGAACAGCGCGTGCGAGCCCGGGCCGATCTTGCTGCCGTTGACGCCCGCGATCGCGCCGAAGCGGTACGTGCCCGTTGTGGGAACGTCGACCTTCCAGGTCAGCGATGACGTGACCTTGTTCGTCGACCCGACGTCACGCCCCCCGGAAGCCGAGAACGTCCAGTCCGCGGCCGGATCCTGGGCGTACGCCGTCACGTCTTTGAGGGCGGTGTTCTCCGCCTCGATGCTCGTCGACCACGTGGAATCGACGGCGGGGGCGGCGGGCAGGGCCGGCGTGATGACGGCCTGGTAGGCGTCGAGTCGGTTGGAGCTGGGCACGTCGATCTGGACCGTACCGCCGACGGCCACCCGCTTGGTGACGACGACGGGCGGCGCTTGGGCCTCGCCCTCCTGGCCCGACCACTCGGCCTCGCGCACCTGCACGTCGACGGTGCTGCCGAAGACGGCCGGGTCGAGACCGGAAAGGTCGAGACGCGTGGCGTTGTTCGTGCCGCCGAACAGCACGGTCGCCTGCTTCTTCGCGGTGTCGACCGCGCCGATGCCCTGCAGGGTGTCGGGGGCGTTGAGGGCGGGCGGGGTGACCGAGACGGTCTGGCCGGAGAGGTCGCCGTACCACTTCAGGAGCCACCACGCGCCGTTGGCGCTGTTGTTCTTGGCCATGTTGTCGTTCAGGTTGCCGGCATAAGTCCAATACGCGGTCTGCGCGTCGACCTTCTCGTCCTCGAACATCGCCAACCACTGCACGAGGTTGCCGGGCACTGACATGTCGCGGCGCATGGCGTACTCGGTGATGTTGACCGGGCGCGCCGAGATGCCGAGGTCGCTCTCGATCTTGCGGTAGTCGGTGAGGTGCTGACGGAAATACTGCAGGCTGCTCCGGCTGAGCTCGTGCCACGTGAACATGTCGGGCAGCACGTTGTTGGCCTTGGCGTACGTGAGGAAGTCGCGCGTGCGATCGGGCTGCCAGCGGGTGTCGCCATTGCCTGCGATCTTGGCGTCGGGGTAGACCTCCTTGATGGCCTGGTAGACGGCCTTCCAATCCTGGAGGTAGGTGTCTTTCATGGCACCCCAGTCGCCGTACCAGTTGCCCCCGTCGGGCTCGTTGAACGGCGTGAAGACGTACTTCTCGGGGTGGTCGGATTCATCGACGACGCTCTTGACCACCTTGCGCACGATGGTGAGGTAGGTCGAGAAGTCCGACGGACGCTTGCCGCCGTTGTACGCCCAGTCGGGGTAATAGTCCTGGATGTTGGTCATCAGATACTGCCCGCCGTTGTCGAAGAACGAGTCCTCGACCTGGAGCGGGTCGCCGTTGGGGTGCTGCGCACCGTGCGGCGCCTTCTGGGTGACGTTCTTCGGGCTCGCGCCCGCGATGATCGGGTCGGTCGGGACGCCGTCGTCGGACAAGCCGTACAGCATGCCCGACGCGCCGCCCTTGACGGCCCCATCGGTCTTGCTGAAGTCGACGCCGATCACATCGACGGTCGCGGCGTTCGCGGGTGCGGCAGCTCCGACGGCGAGGCCGGAGATCACCAGCGCGGAGAGCGCCGTGCAGGCGGTCACTCGCGCGAGGTTCGGGCGGGGGCGGGTCACGTGTACTCCTTCGTACGGTGGGGCGGGTTCGGGCGGTGGAACGCGAGGCGATGATTCGTGGTGTTGGATGCGCCCGGTCGCGACGGAAAGACGGATGCCGAGCCGGGGCGGGACGGATGGATGCCGAGCCGGAGAGCGGCGACGGGGAGAGGGATCCCGAGCGAGGCGCCGAGACGAGCGACGTGGTCCCGGGGTGCCCGACAGGGAACGGGCACCCCGGTGTCATGTCACTTGAGGAGGGCGTTCACCTGATCGTTCGCGGTCTTCAGCGCACTGGCGTCGGATGCACCCTTCAGGTACGACTCGATCGCCGCCTTCATGGTGTCGTTGACGTCCGACCAGTGGTCGGCGATGGGGAGCAGCTTCGTGGTGCCGTCGGTCACCTGGTCGGTGAAGCCACTGACGTCCCAGCCCTTGGCCGTGAAGGCCGCTTCGGCCTTTGCCGTCGACGTCTTGACCGCGGGGAAGACCACGGCGGCTTCGCCGATGACGTCCTGGCAGTCGGCCGAGGCGAGGTACTTGACCCACTTCCATGCGGCATCCTGGTTCTTGCCTCCGGCCCAGATGCCGTCGGAGAGACCGTTGAAGAGGCTGGCTCGCTGACCGCTCGGGCCGACCGGGGTGGGGGCGACCTTCGTGGCGACCTTGTCCTGACCGAGGTACGAGCCGTTCATCCAGCTGCCGTCGGTGACGAGCGCATAGCGACCGGCGAGGTAGCCGTTGAGGGGGTCCTGCTCCGACAGGGCGATGTCGACACTGGGCATGTAGCCCTTGTCGATCAGGCCCTTGTACCAGGCGAGGGTGTCGCTGAAGGCCTTGTCGCCGTAGTTCCACGAGCTGGTCCACGGCGTCTTGTCGCCGTAGTACCAGTCGTTGCCGAGGGCGTAGGGCGACCACGTCTGCTGACCGGCGGCGTTCAGACCGTTGCCGCTGAGGGCGAGACCGTAGACCGCGACCTTCGACTTGTCGAAACCGGCCTCGTCGCCGCGCACGCCGTTCTGATCCACCGTGAGATGGGCCACGAGCTTCTCGAACGAGCCGTTGCCGGCCGTGTTCCACGCGAGCTGGGACAGCTGGTCGGCCGTGTAGCCGGCATCCGCCACCATCTTCTCGTTGTAGAACGTCGCGACGGTGTCGAAGTCCTTCGGCAGTCCGTAGCGGCCGCCCTCCTGCGTGGTCCACAGGTCGGCGAGGCCGTCCTGGTAGATGCCGAGGTCGACACCGTCTTTCTCGACCCGGTCGGAGATGTCGAGCAACTGACCCTGCGAGACGAACTCGGGGTAGTACGACAGGTGGTCGGCGAAGACATCCGGGGCGGTGCCCGACGCGAAGCCCGTGGTCAGGCCCTGCCAGTAATCCGACCAGCCGTACTGCTCGATCTTGACGGTGATGCCCGACGACTTCTGGAAGTCGTCTGCGCACTGCTGGTAGGCGGGCTGCTGGTTGCTGTCCCAGAGCCAGTAGGTGATCGAGTCGCCGCCGGATGCCGCGGTTTCACCCGCGGAGGAGCACCCGGCGAGGATGACGGGTACGGCCGCGGCGACGACGGCGACCGCGACGGTGCGGCGCGCGCGTGAGGTGGTGCGCATGGAGTTGCCTTTCAGGGAGTGGAGGTGCGGGTGGGGCTCCCCGCCCGACGTTCGGGTCGCCGGGCGGGAGATGAGGGGCGGGGGAATCACTTGATGCCGGAGTAGCCGAGGTTGTCGACGAGCTTGCGGCCGAAGAGGACGAAGAGGACGAAGATTGGCAGCGCCGCGATGAGGGTCCCGGCCATGAGACCGGCCCAGTCGGGGCCCGTCTGCGGAGTCTGCGAGCGGAAGATGCCAAGAGCCACGGTGAGCACGCGCGATTCGTCGGCGCGACCGACGAGGAGGGGCCAGAAGTACTCGCCCCACGCGGTGATGTAGGCCAGCAACGCGAGGGTGAACACCGGTGTGGATGACATGGGCAGCACGATCCGGAAGAAGATGCGTAGATGCCCGGCGCCGTCGATCTTGGCAGACTCCTCCACCTCACGGCTGATGCCGAGGAAGAACTGGCGCATGAAGAAGATCGCGAACGGGGTCATGAAGAAGAACGGCAGGATGATGCCGGCCAGGGTGTTCAGCAAACCGAGATCGCGGATCAGGATGAAGTTCGGCAGTTGCACGAAGATCGGCGGGATCATCAGGGCCGTCAGGAAGAGGAAGAACACCGCGTCGCGGCCCTTCCACTCCAGACGGGCGAAGGCGTACGCCGCCATCGAGGAGAACAGCACCTGACCGACGGTGATCACGGTGGCGACGATCACGGTGTTGCGCAGATACAGCCAGAAGTCGATCGATCCGGTCGTCCCGCCCTCGGCCGCCGCCTGCTCCGGTGACGACAGTCCCAGGACGCGCGCGAAGCCGCCCCAGCTGAACTCCACCGGAAGGAGGCTGCCGGCATTGGTGTAGAGCGCGGTGTTGGTCGAGAGGGCGGTGCGCAGCATCCAGTAGAACGGGAAGAGCGTCACCACGAGCAGCACGATCAGGGCGGCCCAGGCCAGCATGCGGCCGAAGCTCGCGCGGCGACGTCGGGGTCCGCGGGGTTCTTCGGCGACGGTCGGCTCAGGCCGAGTGACGCGGGGAGGAGTTGCGACAGCGGTCATGAGGGGCTCCTATGCCAGATCCGACGAGTTCGAGCGCATGATCTTGAGCTGGAAGTACGCGACGACGGCCAGCACCACCAGCAGGAAGACCGACATGGCCGAGGCGTAGCCCAGGTCGAACTTCTCGAAGGCCTGTTGGTAGATGTAGTAGTAGATGACCCGGGTGGAGTTGATCGGTCCCCCCTCGGTCGTGACCGCGACGGTGTCGAAGATCTGGAACGATCCGACGACGGTGATCACCAGCACCAGCGCCAGCACGGGGCGCAGCAACGGCAGCGTGATGGAGCGGAACATCCGCACTTCGGACGCACCGTCGAGAGCCGCCGCTTCGTACAACTGCGTCGGGATGGTCTGCAAGCCCGCGAAGACGAGCAGCGCCGTGTAGCCGACGTACCGCCACACGTTGATGAGCGCGATGGTGGGGATCGCGAGCGACTCGCTGCCGAAGAACGCCATGCGGTCGCCGCCCAGGGCGTCGAGGAAGACGTTGATGATGCCGGTGGAGTAGTCCATCATCCAGAACCAGACGAGGGCGACCACCACGTTGGCGACGAGGTAGGGCAGCAGGATGATGCCGCGGATGACGGCCGAGCGGGTGAGACGGTGCATGAGCACCGCGATGCCGACGGCGAGCACCGTCTGCACGCCGATGTTGATGACGACGTACTCGACGGTGACGGCGAGCGAGTTCCAGAACAGCGGGTCCGCCAGCATCCGGGTGTAGTTGTCCAGCCCCACGAAGGTCCCGGCGCCGATGAGGTTCTGATCGGTGAAGCTGAACCAGATGCCGCGCAGGGAGGGGATCAGGTAGAAGGCGAGGAAGCCCAGGGCGGCGGGAGCGATGAAGAAGAGGGCGATCTTCGCGTCACCGCGCCGACGGCGCTTCGTCTTCGGGGCGACGATCGCGCGCGTGTCGAGCGAACGCGTGTCGACCGAGCGGGTCGGAGTGCTCATCGCACGGCCTCCACTTCGAGAAGGGCACTGTTGTCGGGGTCGAGCGCGGGCACGTGCAGACCGATCTGCTGCAGCACTGCTCCCGTCAGGGTGGTGCCGTTGCGGAACCACGACGGGTGGATGCGGGGGTCGTACGTCGGCAGCGGTCCGGGGCCACCGATGCGCACGCGGTATTCCTGGTCGGGATCGAGGCCCGGCAGTTGCACGCGCCCGGCCGGCCAGGTGACGTGACGCTCGCGAAGGACGACCGCGAACAGCGCCCGGTCGCGATCGGCACTCACGGCGCCGTTCAGCCACACATCGCCACCCTCGAGCTCCCGGCGCACGGTCATGCCGGTGTGGATGAGCTCGCGCACGTCTTTGTAGTAGGCGACCCAGGCTGCGAGTCGCTCGATCTCGTCGGCGGAGGCGGCGACGAGATCCCACTCGATGCCGAAGTGCCCGAACAGGGCTGTGGCCGCCCGGAAGTCGAGGTCGAGACGCCGGCGGGTGGTGTGCGCGCGGTCGGCGCCGACGTGACTGCCCACGAGCTCGGGGGGCAGCAGCTGCGCGGTCCAGCGCTGGATCTGCTGCCGTTCGCGGGCGTCGATGCAGTCCGACGCCCAGACGCGGTCGGTGTGCTCGAGGATGCCGAGGTCGACGCGCGCGCCTCCCGATGAGCACGACTCGATCTCCAGCCCCGGGCAGGCCCGGCGGATGTCGTCGAGGAGACGGTAGGTGGCGAGGGTCTGCTCGTGCACGCCCGCGCGCCCGGTACGGGTGGACCCTGCCTCCATGAGGTCCCGATTGTGGTCCCACTTGATGTAGTCGATGCCGTACTCCCGCACGAGCGACACGATCTGGTCGTGCACGTGGTCGAACGCGCCGGGGTGCGACAGATCGAGAACCTGCTGGTGGCGGAAATCCACCGGCAGGCGACCGGGCACCTGCAGCAGCCACTCCGGATGCGCGAGGGCGAGTTCGGACGCGACGTTGACCATCTCGGGCTCGAACCACAGGCCGAACTGCATGCCGCGGTTCTTGACCCCGTCGACGAGGGCTCGGAACCGTCCGCCGCCCCAGACATCTTCGGCGATGACCCAGTCGCCCAGACCCGAGGTGTCGTCTCGCCGCGAGCCGAACCATCCGTCGTCGAGCACGAACCGCTCGACGCCCACGTGCTGGGCGGCGTCGGCGAGCTCGAGCAGACGAGTGAGGTCATGGTCGAAATAGACCGCCTCCCACACGTTCATCACGACCGGACGCGCGGAGCGCGGGTGCGACGGGCGCGATCGCAGGTAGGTGTGGAAACGTGCAGCGACGTCGTCGAGCCCGCTGCCGTATCCCGCATAGATCGCCGGCGTCGAATAGGACTCCCCCGGCGACAACGGCAGCTCGCCGGGCAGCAGTAGCTCGCCGCCGTAGAGCAGGCGCTCTCCGGAGAACGCGCGCTCGGCGAGGACGCGGTGATTGCCGCTGAAGGCGACGTGCAGGCCCCACACCTCGCCCCGTGCGAAGTCGAGATCCGTCGTCCCGGCGGAGAGGAAAGCAGCCGCGTCGGCGCCCGTGCGTCCGTGCCGCCCCTCGCGCACGTGTGAGCCCACGGTGAACGGCCGGGACTGGGCAACCTTCTCCTTGCCCCAGCGACCGGCCATGTCGTGGACGATGTCGGCGCGGGTGGGAACGGGCAGAGCGAGCTGCAGGGCGTCAACGGTGTAGACGTCCGCGCCGTCGTTGCGCAGCTGCGCCGACAGGCGCAGCAGCCCGCTCGGGAGCATCTCGATCACGAGTGTGAGCGCGAGCTGCGCGTCGGGGTCGAGCGCTTCCACCCGGACGGTTCCCCCGACCGGGACGTCATTGACGATGTCGACGTTCACCGGGACGAACCGAGTCGACCAGGCCTGGCCGGCACGGTGTCCGGACAGTCCGGGCGTGCCCGTCCACCCGGCGGAGTTCTCGGGAAGGAGCCCGACGATCACAGGGATGTCGACCCCGTTGGTGGCGAGGGGAGGCTGCGCGTGGAGCGAGAGTTCACGGAGGGAGTCGGCATCCTGTGCGCCAATGTCGCCGCCCCAGTGGATGACGAAGGGAAGCGTGTCTGCGGGCAGACCCAGGATCACGGCCGCCCCCGCCGCACGCAGCGTCACGGCCGCCGGCCAAGAGGCTGCGAGGTCGTCTGCGATCTCGGTCATCACGTGGGTGGTCACTGCGTCTTCGCCTTCCGTGGGGACCCCTCGTCGGGTCCTGCAAACGTTGGTCAAAGTAGCACGGAGACCGCATCCCTGCAAACGTTGGTCAGAGAAAGTCGCCACGGACAGAAAACGTTGGTCACTAGGATCGGGTGATGCCACTCGATCGAGATGTCCCCGGAATCGTCGACGTGGCCGAGAAGGCGGGGGTCAGCCTGTCAACGGTGTCACGCGTGCTGTCGGGCCGCACCCCCGTGAGTGATCGGCTGCGCCGGAAGGTGGAGGCCGCGGTCGCCGAGCTGGGCTATCGACCCAACGCGGCAGCGCAGTCCCTGGTGAGCGGACGCCGCTCGACCGTGGCGGTTTTCGCTCGCAACACGATCCGCTACGGCTACGCCGCGACCCTCCAGGGAATCGAGGAGGCCGCGCGGGCTGCCGGCTACGTGGTCATGATCGCCGTCGTCGAATCCGACGACCCCGCGGCCATCTCGGCGGCGGTCGACGGCGCCCTCTCGCAGCCCCTCGCCGGGGCGATCGTGATCGAGTTCGACGAGCTGGGTGTGGCCACTCTGGCGGCCATGCCCAAGACGGTGCCCGTGGTGGCCGCGGCGGGTGCCCGCCGCCCGCCGGGCGAGACCCCCCACGCGTTTCTCGACGACTACGTCGGCGGCCACGAGGCGACGACGTACCTGCTGGCCCAGGGACATCGCACCGTGCATCACGTCGCCATCCCTGCGACCCGGCCGGGCACAGGTCGAGCTTGGGGCTGGCGCGCCGCGCTCGAGGAGGCCGGCGCGAGCGTTCCGCCCCTGCTCCAAGCGAACTACTCCCCCACGTCGGGCTACGACGTGGCGCAGAGCATGATCGACGATGCTTCCGTCACGGCCGTGCTGTGCGGCAACGACGAGCTCGCGATCGGCGTCGCCCGCGCCTACCAGGAGGTGGGGCGTCGCATCCCCGACGACGTCAGCATCGTGGGCTTCGACGACCAGCCGTTCGCGCGCATGTGGACACCCGCCCTCACCACCGTCCGCCAGGACTTCGTCGACCTCGGCCGACGCACTTTCGCCCTGCTGGGCGAGTGGCTGGAGCACGGACGCGCCCCAGAGGACTCCGCCGTCACTCCGCAGCTCGTCGTTCGAGAGAGCGCCGCGGCGCCGCGCCCCACCGCGATGTCCTGAGTCGGATGCGGTTCGTCCCGCCGGCGCGGGGCGAGTGTGCACACGGCCCCGGGGTAAGGGAGGGCGCCCCGGACCACCCTCGTCGCCACCCGCCGGCGTGCCTCACATCGGCAGCCGCACCGCGAACACCGTCCGCGCTGGCACGCTCTCGATCGAGATGCTGCCGCCGTGGGCCTCGGTGATCGCCTGCGCGATCGAGAGCCCCAGCCCCGTGCTGCCGTCATCCCGGTTGCGGGAATCGTCGGCGCGCGCGAACCGGTCGAACAACCGGCCTGCCACCCCCGGGTCGATACCGGGTCCGTCGTCGGCGACGCGCAGCACGGCCTCCGCCCCGTCGCGAGCGAGCGAGAGGGTCACGGTCGTCCCGGGCGGGGTGTGCGTCTGGGCGTTCCGCAGCAGGTTGGCGACGACCTGGCGCAGGCGGTTCTCATCGCCCGTGACCGAGATGAGGTCCTCGCTGACGTCGAGCCGCCACTCGTGCGTCGTCGCCGCCGCCTGCGCGTCGCTCACGGCGTCGACGGCGAGCAGCGTCAGCTCGACCTCTTCGCGGCGCAGGGGCTGACCGGCATCCAGGCGAGCCAGCAACAGCAGATCGTCGACGAGCGAGGCCATCCGTTGCGCCTCGGACTCGATGCGGTCGAACGAGCGCGCCTGGGTCGGCGTCATCGGGGCGTCCTCGCCCAGCGAGAGCTGCGCGTAGCCGCGGATGCTGGCTAACGGCGTGCGCAACTCGTGACTGGCGTCCGCGATGAAGCGTCGCAGTCGATCCTCGCTGTGCTGACGTGCGGCGAGGGAGGACTGCACGTGACCGAGCAGCTCGTTGAGCGACGAGCCGACCCTCCCCACCTCGGTGTCGGGATCGGTGTCGACGGTCGCGACCCGATCGGGGATCTCGACGGCCCCCGCCCCGAGCGAGAGGGTCGACACCCGCCCGGCGACGGCGGCGACGCGGTCGAGGGGGCGAAGACTCCTGCGGACGAACACCGACAACCCGACCACCGCGGCGAGCAGGACGAGAGCGCCGACCGCCGCCAGGATGACCGTGAGCGCGGTCGTCGTGGCGCTGACGTCAGCCTCGGATTCCCCCGCGAACACGGTCGCGCCGGAGTTCTCGGCGGCGGCCACGCGGAAGGCGCCGAGGTCACCGCCCAGATCGACCGTGGTCGGTTGCCGATCGGTCGACACCGAGGAGCGCAGCAGGGCGATCTGGTCGGACGAGAGCGACACCTGCGTGCCGTCGGAGCGCGTGTATCCCGAGCGCTGCACCGACCCGTCACCGGCGAGGACGAGCTGCAACGACCCGATCCGCCCCGCCGGACGATCGGTATTCGACCCCGGAGGGCGCGTGGCGCCGCCGTCGCGCCCGGCGAATCCCGCCGAGAAGCTCAGCCCCTCGCGCACCTGGGCGTCGAGTCGGTCGAGAGCGAACGAGCGAAGGGCGACGATCGTGGCGATGCTCATGACGACGAAGGCCAGCGCCACCAGCACGCTCGTGCCGACGACCAGGGTGCGACGCAGCGTCCACCGGCGGCGGGTCATGACGCCTTGATCGAGTAGCCCACGCCCCGCACCGTGTGGATCAGCGGATCGCCGAGGGTGTCGACCTTCTTGCGCAGGTACGAGATGTAGATCTCGACGACACTGCCGTCGCCCCCGAAGTCGTAGCTCCACACCTGGTCGAGGATCTGCGCCTTGCTGAGCACGCGGCGCGGGTTCTGCATCAGATAGCGGAGCAGCTCGAACTCCCTCGCGGTGAGTGTGATCGGGATGCCGCCGCGCTCGACCTCGTACGACTCCTCGTCGAGCGTGAGGTCGCCCACGCGCAGGCGGGGGTCGGCGTCGGCGACTGCGGCGACGTGCCGGCGCGCCATTCCGCGCAGCCGGACGACGACCTCCTCGAGGTTGAAGGGCTTGGTCACGTAGTCGTCGGCTCCGGCGGAGATCCCGGCGATGCGATCTTTCACGTCGTCCTTCGCCGTGAGGAACAGCACCGGGGCATCGTTGCCGGCCGCGCGGACGCGGGTCAGCAGTTCCATGCCGTCGAGCCCGGGCATCATGATGTCGAGCACGAGCAGGTCGGGACCGAATTCGCGGATGGCTCCCAGGGCCTCGTGCCCGTTGGCGGCGGTGCGGGCCTCCCAGCCCTCGTTCTGCAGGGCCATGCGCAGCAGGTCGCTCAGGTTGGCCTCGTCGTCGACGATGAGCGCGCGGACGGGGGAGCCGTCGGGGCGGGTGAGGGGGGCGGGGCGGGATGCCATGACAGCCAGCATGCCCTGTCGATGCGGCCCCCGTCACCCGGCATACCCGCTTCATAGGAACGGTGAGGGAGCGGTGAGGGTGCCGTTCTTACGGTCGGTCCGACGGCCGCACCCCGCGTCCGGAAGGAGAAGCATGTACGGCACCTACCTGCGGCGCGAACTCGTCGGCCGCACCAAACAGACCGTGATCGTCGCGGTCGGCCTCGCGATCGCGATCGCGCTCGTGATCGTCGTGAACGCCCTCTCGGCCGGGGTGCGAGACGCGCAGTCGCAGGCCCTCTCGTCGGTCTATGGCGTCGGCACCGACCTGACGGTCACCGGCGCGCAGACCGAACCGGGTCAGGGCGGCGGGGCGCGCTTCGACTTCGGCGCGGAAGACGGAGCGACCCAGGACGGCACGACCTCGCTCAGCCAGTCGCGGCTTATGACCGACATGCGACGCGGCACGCTCGAGGCGTCGACCGTCTCGACGATCGCGGGCCTCGACGGCGTGACCGCCGCGACCGGCGCGCTGTCGCTGACGAACACGACCTTCTCGGGCGAGGTCCCGGATCGCAGCGCTCAGTCCGGCACGGGCGAGGGCGGGCAGATGGGAGAGCCGCCGGCCGGCGGCGGCGGTCCCGGCGGAGACGGCGGAAGCGCCTTCGGCGTCGACTCGTTCACCGTCCTCGGCGTCGACCCCTCGGCATCCGTCGGTCCCCTCTCGTCCGTCACCGTCAGCGAAGGACGCGCCCTCACCGCGTCGGACGCCGGCACGGATGTCGCCGTCATCGACGCGACCTACGCGACGAGCGCTTCCCTCGCGGTCGGGGGCACGCTCGACGTGGGCGGCACCGCGATGCAGATCGTCGGGATCGTCGCCTCGACGTCGTCCGACGCCGACACCGCCGCGAACGTCTACCTCCCCCTCGATACCGCTCAGACCCTCGCGGGAGTGGGCAGCGTGGTCTCCACGGTCTACATCCAGGCCGATTCCGCGGATGCCATCGGCTCCGTGCAGAGCGAGATCACGGCCGCGCTTCCGGACGCCACCGTCAGCTCGCAGTCCGAGCTCGCCTCCACCGTGTCGGGTTCGCTCTCGAGCGCCTCGGCGTTGATCTCGAACCTCGGCACCTGGCTCTCGGCGGTCGTGCTGCTGGTGGCACTCTCGCTCGCGGTCCTCTTCACGATCTCGGGCGTCGCACGCCGCACCCGCGAGTTCGGCACCCTCAAGGCCATCGGCTGGTCGAACGGTCGCATCGTGCGCCAGGTCGCGGGCGAGTCGCTGACGCAAGGGCTTCTCGGCGGGGTCGCGGGGCTGGTCCTCGGGCTCGGCGGCATCCTGCTCGTCAACGTCATCTCGCCGACGGTCTCGGTCAGCAGCGGGGCTTCGGGCCGTGGCGAGGGCGGTCCCAGCGGGGGCGGCATGGGCGGCCCGGGCGGATTCGGCCAGGCCGCCGCCCAGGCCACCGACATCGTGCTGCACGCACCGGTGACCCCCGTGATCATCGTCGCCGCGGTCGGGATCGCCGTCCTCGGCGGGGTCCTCGCGGGTGCCTTCGGCGGGTGGCGTGCCGCTCATCTCAGCCCGGCCGCCGCCCTCCGTTCCGTCGCGTGAGCGGCATCCCCCATCCTCCGAAGGAGAAATCATGACCCTCACCGCTCCCCCGTCCGCCACCACCGCGTACCGCCTCGAGGGCGTCACCCGCACTTACCGCCAGCGCGACCGCACGGTCCAGGCGTTGGCGGGCGTCGACCTCGAGATCGCCGCGGGCGACTTCGTCACCATCCAGGGCCCGACCGGCGGCGGCAAATCGACGCTGCTGTAGCTGCTCGGCGCCCTCGACCGCCCGTCCGCCGGGTCGGTGGTGCTGGGTGACCTCGATGTCGCCCGGGCCTCGAACGCGCAGCTCGCCCGGCTGCGCGCCGAGGAGATCGGCTTCGTCTTTCAAGGGTTCAACCTCATCCCCACCCTGACCGCCGCCGAGAACGTCGACATGGGGCTCGAACCCCTCGGACTGGACCGCGACGAACGCCGCCGCCGGGTGACCGAGGCGCTCACCCGCGTCGGGCTCGCCGACCGCGCCGACCACCGACCCGGCGAGCTCTCGGGCGGACAGCAGCAGCGCGTCGCGATCGCCCGCGCCGTCGCCAAGCAACCGCGGGTACTGCTCGCCGACGAGCCCACCGGAAACCTCGACGAACGCATGCGGGACGAGATCCTCGACGTGCTCGAGGCACTGAACACCGAGGGGCTCACCCTCATCGTGGTCACCCACGATTCGGCGGTGGCGCGCCGCGCGCGCCGTCGCCTGCGCCTCGACAAGGGGATCGTGACCGACATCACCCGCGGCTGAGCGGGTGCCTCCCGCCCGCTCCGAGCCGTGCCTGGCGCCACACGCGTGAGGGGGTCAGTTTCTGTCGCCTCGGGCACCTCCCAGGCGACAGTTCTCGACCCCTCACGCGAGGAGGAGGGGCAGTGCGTCAAGGGGCGCGGGCGGGATCGAGGCGGCGGAATAGGGTCGGAGCACGCCGACCGGAGGGATGCCATGGCCGCCCGCAACACGCGACTGATGCGCTGCACGCCCGACGACCTGTTCGCCGTCCTCTCGGACGGGTGGCTCTACCCGGTCTGGGTGGTCGGTGCGGCGCGCATGCGCGACGTCGACGAGCAGTGGCCGCGAGAGGGCTCGCGCATCCATCACTCCCTCGGAGTGTGGCCCGTGATGATCCACGACGAGACCGAGATCGTCGAGTGGGATCCCCCGCGCCGGATGCGCCTGAGGCCCGAGGCCGGCATCCTGGGCCGCGGCGTGATCCGCATCGACGCCCGCCCCCACGCCGGCGGCACGGCGGTCACGATAGTCGAAGAACCGGTCTCGGGAGCCGCCTCGCTTCTGCCCCGACTGGCCTGGAAGCCGATGCTCGTGGCCCGCAACCACGAGTGCCTGAACCGCCTGGCCTTCCTCGCAGAGGGGCGACGGGAAGAACGCGAAGCACGCGAACTCGACCACCGCACCTCGACACCCGACCCAGCCGAGGGCACCGCCTCACCGCAGGCGCAGGAGGACGTGCGCGCAGCGGGGATCTGAGCGCGGGTCAGCTCTCGGGTCGCGACTGCGCCCCGGTGGAGCCGGGTTGCTCGGTGCTGTGGTGGAGTTCGTCGATGAAGAGGTTCTCTTCGTCGGTCGTCCGGTTGCGGTACG
>Ga0308171_1002724_pt1 | contig 17805 bp, 13 predicted proteins | sample PhyGR1_FD_202135 | JGI IMG/M metagenome (GOLD analysis project Ga0308171, IMG submission 202135) | Phyllosphere microbial communities from UC Gill Tract Community Farm, Albany, California, United States - DLSLSG.R1 | ecosystem: Host-associated > Plants > Phyllosphere > Unclassified | place: USA... | reverse complement strand
ACGAGCGACTCCGGCTCCAGTCGGTTGCGCCAGCCAGGGGCTTGGCTCACTTCTTGGCGCGCGTGAGAAGTTGGTCCAGCAGCACCATCGCCTCGTCGATCTCGGAGCGCGAGATCATCAGCGACGGCGCGAACGTGATCACGTTCTTGTAGTACCCGCCCACGTCCAGCACCAGGCCGCGCTTCTGGCCCTTGTATTCGAGCGTGCCTTCCAGGCCCATGTCCACCATCTTGTCGAGCAGCGCGCGATTGGGCGTGAAGCCGTCGGCCTCGCAGATCTCGGCGCGCAGCGCCAGGCCCAGGCCATCGACGTCGCCGATTTCCTTGTGGCGCTTCTGCAGGTCCTTCAGGCCTTCGAGGAAGTAGGCGCCGCTGTCGCAGACCTGCTTGCCGAAGTCCACCTCGTGGGTCATCTTCATCACCTCCAGGCCCAGGGCGGTGCCCAGCGGGTTGGAGGCGAAGGTGGAGTGCGTGGAGCCCGGCGGGAAGATCGTCGGGTTGATCAGTTCCTCGCGCGCCCACAGGCCCGAGAGCGCGTTCAGGCCGTTGGTCAGCGCCTTGGCGAACACCAGCACGTCCGGCTGCACGCCGAAGTTCTCGATCGACCACAGCTTGCCGGTGCGCCAGAAGCCCATCTGGATCTCGTCGACCACCAGCAGCACGCCGTGCTCGTCGAGCACCTTCTTGATGCCCTTGAAGTAGTTGGCCGGCGGGATCACGTAGCCGCCCGTGCCCTGGATGGGCTCGATGTAGAAGGCGGCGTATTCGCACTGGCGGGTCTTGGGGTCCCAGACGGCGTGGTATTCGTTCTCGAACTTGCGGGCGAACTCGGCCACCAGCGAATCGCCGTATTCCTCGGCCGTCATGCCCTTGGGGCGGCGGAAGGGGTACGGGAAGGGCAGGAACTGCGCGCGGTCGCCGAAGTGGCCGAAGCGGCGGCGGTAGCGGTAGCTGGAGGTGATGCTGGAAGCGCCCAGCGTGCGGCCGTGGTAGCCGCCCTCGAACGCGAACATCAGGCTCTTGCCGCCCGTGGCGTTGCGCACCACCTTGAGCGAATCCTCGATCGCCTGCGCGCCGCCCACGTTGAAGTGCACGCGGCCGGGGCGGCCCCACTTCTTCTCGGCGTCCTGCGCGATGGTCTTGGCCAGCTCGATCTTGGTGGGGTGCAGGTACTGGCTGGCGATCTGCGGCAGCGTGTCGAGCTGCTGCTTCAGCACGTTTTCCAGGCGCTCGTTCTTGTAGCCGAAGTTCACGGCCGAATACCACATCTGCAGATCGAGGTACTGCGTGCCGTGGTCGTCCAGCATGTAGCTGCCGTTGCAGCCCGTGAAGATCTTGGGCGGGTTCACGTAGTGGACGGTATCGCCGAAGGAACAGTACTTGGCTTCGTCCGCGAGGAGCTGGGCAGCGTCGATGGTCATGGAAGGAAAAGGTCCGCAACTGGAAACAAGGATGGGCGCGAGTCTGCGCAGCCAACCTTGATCGACTATCGAGCGTTTGTGTGCGGTTTGTGCAGATGGTGGAGAACGCGTGCGCAGGGGAGGCGCAGGGCCTGGAGGCGCGGCAACCTTTTCTTACAGCCGGCTCGACCGTGGCGGATTAAATTCCGCGGCCAGAGGGGGGAACAAACACATGCTGACCATCGACCCGCAGGTCAGGGTGATCGAGAACGGGCGGCTCATAGCGCGGCGCCAGGGGCCAGATGTACCGGGCGCGCGCATCCGTGGTGCATCGGTCCACGATCTAACAAGGGCACACAGCGTCGCAAGAGCTGGGCGCCGAGCACTCTGGCTCGTCGTTGCTCTTGGACTGGCATTTTGCTTCTGGTATGCCTGTACGCCTGTTCTCAAGGGATCGGAGACAAGTCCCATGAAGGCTTATCGCGTCGATTACTACGACGCGTCTCCGATGCAGCGCGCCCTGCATCGCCAAATGAAGACTCCTTCAGTGGTGCGGTTGTACCGCGCCCAGCCCGAAGCCTTGTTGGCCCAGAGCGAGGTCGTTGATCTTTGGATGAACGGGACGCTGCATTGGTGGACCGATCCGCCGACACACGCGGTGGTGGTCGGCAGCAGCGTGGTGTTCGAGAACATTCCGGCGGAGTGTCCCTCTGCTTCTGGTTGCCCGCGTTGACGGGCTCGCGAAACCAACCTTCCCTTCGCGCGCCACGCCCCTGTGCCAGCACATCCCACTTCCAATCACGCACCATGACACCCCGCACCCGCACATCCCCCTGGCTGCTCGCAGCCCCCGTGCTGTTGCTGCTCGCAGCGGGCGTGGGCCTGCTGCAGGCGGGAACGCAGGACACCGCCCCCGCAGATGCCCATGCCGGCACCGCTCCCGCCGCCCGCCCCGTGTCGGCGGAGCTGGTCCAGGCATACAACCAGGCCGGCAGCCTGCGGGACTTCGTCCGCCATGCCCTTGCGCACCCGGAAGCCGGCGGCGCGTTCTATGCGACGCAGGTGCTGCGCCGCTGCCGCACGCTGCAGGCGACCACGGCGCCGGAATCGGAGGCAGGAGCCGCGGCGGTTGCGGCATCCCTTCCCGCGCCCGCTGCCCGCGACGAGGCCCGCGCGGCGGCGGCCACCCTGCGCCAGCGCTGCGCCGGGCTGTCCCCGGACGATCTCGCGGAACGGCACCTCGCCCGGGCGGTCGCGGACGGCCTGGAGCACGGCGATCCGCTCCTCGCCATGGCGCTGCGCGCGGGCAAGGCCGCCTACCAGGGCCCGGAGCGGCGCAAGTCCCTGCTGTTCGATCTGCTGGCCGCCGGAGATCCGCTGCTGATCCAGGACGTGGCGCTGCGCATCGCGGTGCAGGCGGACCCGGACACGGGCGTGCGCGGCCACCGCTTCGAAGGCGCGTTCCATCCGCAATCGCTGGATGGCAACGTCGAACTGGCGCTGTACCTGCTGCCCTGCGGCCTGGGCCTGGACTGCACGCGGGCCACCGACTGGGACCTGCTCCTGCGCTGCGCCAACGGCTTCGAGTGCGCGGCCAGCCGCCAGGACCATGTGGCGGCCGTGCTGCGCGGCCAGCCCGGAGCCTATGAGCGCACGCTGGCGCTCTGCCAGCGCATGGTCGCAGCCGTGCGCAGCGGGCAGGTCGCCGTCTTCCTGTGACGGCGGCCCCGGCGCACCAGGGCGCAACGGTGCGCCCTACGCGCCCCGCGCCAGCACGGGTGCGATCGCCTGGCCGGTGTGCGTACCGAGCCGCACCACCTCTTCCGGCGGCGCCGCCGCCACGATCCGGCCCCCCTCCCGGCCGCCCTCCGGCCCCAGGTCGATGATCCAGTCGGCCTCGGCGATCACGTCGAGGTCGTGCTCGATCACCACCACGCTGTGGCCCGCATCGACCAGCCGGTGCAGCACGCGGATGAGCTTGTGCACGTCGGCCATGTGCAGGCCCACCGTGGGCTCGTCCAGCACGTAGAGCGTGTGCGGCGCCTTCTGCCCGCGCCGGCCCACCTCGTCCCGCACCTTGGTGAGTTCGGTCACGAGCTTGATGCGCTGCGCCTCGCCGCCCGAGAGCGTCGGGCTGGGCTGCCCCAGGGTCAGGTACCCCAGGCCCACGTCCTTGAGCAGTTGCAGCGGGTGCGCGATGCCCGGCATGCTGGCGAAGAACTCCACCGCCTCGTCCACTTCCATCTGCAGCACGTCGCCGATGCTCTTGCCGCGCCAGGTGACGGCCAGCGTCTCCGGGTTGAAGCGCGCGCCGCGGCAGGCCTCGCAGGGCACCTTCACGTCGGGCAGGAAGCTCATCTCGATGGTGCGTACGCCCTGGCCCTCGCAGACCGGGCAGCGCCCCTCGCCGGTGTTGAAGCTGAAGCGCCCCGCCCCGTAGCCGCGCGCCTTGGCCTCCAGCGTTTCGGCGAACAGCTTGCGGATCGTGTCCCAGAAGCCGATGTAGGTCGCAGGGCAGCTGCGCGGCGTCTTGCCGATCGGGGTCTGGTCCACCTCCAGCACGCGGTCCACCGACTCGAAGCCCGCCAGGCCCGTGCAGCCGACCAGCGGCGGTGCCTTGCCGGCATCCATGGCGTCGCGCCCGGCCTTGGTGGAGCGCTGCTGCACCCAGGCCTGCACATTGGTCAGCAGCACGTCGCGCGCCAGCGTCGATTTGCCCGAGCCGCTGACCCCGGTGACGGCCACGAGCCGGTGCAGCGGCACGGTGGCCGTCACGTTCTGCAGGTTGTGCAGGCTCGCGCCGTACACCGTCAGCCAGCGGATGGCGGCGCGCTCCCTGGCGTCCTCCAGCGCACTGGCCTGCAGGGCCGCGGCCTGCGCGGCCCGCTTCTTGGCGGCGGCGCTCTGGCGTCCGGCGGGAGCTTCCACAGGCTGGGCCGGCGCCGCGGTGCCGGCATCCAGCTCGGCCGGCTGCATGCTGCGCCGCGCCTGCAGCGGGTGGCGCATGGCGTGCAGCAGGTAGCGGCCGGTCTGGGAATCTTCGGCGGCCTGGATGTCCGCCACCGTTCCCTGCGCCACCACGCGCCCGCCGCGCTTGCCGGCGCTGGGGCCGATGTCGATGACGTGGTCCGCGCGGCGGATGGTGTCCTCGTCATGCTCCACCACCACCAGCGTGTTGCCCTTGTCGCCCAGCTTGTGCAGCGCATTCAGCAGGATCTGGTTGTCGCGCGCATGCAGGCCGATGGTGGGCTCGTCCAGCACGTAGCACACGCCCTGCAGGTTGCTGCCGAGCTGCGCCGCCAGCCGGATGCGCTGGGCCTCTCCGCCCGAGAGCGTCGGCGCGCCCCGGTCCAGGGTGAGGTAGGACAGCCCCACCTCCTCCAGGAATTCCAGCCGGCTGCGGATCTCGGGGATCAGGTCGCGGGCGATCTCCGCCTCGCGCGCGGTGAGCACGCCGCCTTCCAGCGACTGCACCCAGCGGCGCACGTCGCTCACCGACATCGCCGCGATGTCGGCGATGCCCACGCCGGCGAAGCGCACCGCGCGCGCCGTGGCGTTCAGCCGCGAACCCTGGCAGGTGGGGCAGACGGTATCGACCACGTCCTCCGCCTCGGGCTCGGCGAAGGTCTGCTCGCGGCCGCGGTTGTCGTCGGACTGCACCGAATCATCGAACACCTTGCGCTGCGCGGCCGTGAGCTTGACGCCCGTGCCCACGCAATCGGGGCACCAGCCGTGCTTGCTGTTGTACGAGAAGAGGCGCGGATCCAGTTCCGCATAGCTCGTGGCGCACACCGGGCAGGCGCGCTTGGTGGAATGCACGTGCACATGGCCGATGCCGGCGGTAGAGACGCCCTCCTCCATCGCGCGGCGCAGGTCGCCCAGGTCGCTCAGCACGTGCACCACGCCCTTGCCCAGGTCCAGCGCGCGCGCCAGTGCCCCGCGCAATTGCGCCTCGCTGCGCGGCTCCACGTCGATGCTCTCCACGGGCAGCTCGATGGTGTGCTCCTTGAAGCGGTCGATGCGCGGGAACCCCGTGGTCGGCAGGAACTGGCCGTCCACGCGCAGGTGCGTGTAGCCGCGCGGCCGCGCCCAGTCGGCCAGCTCGGTATACACGCCCTTGCGGTTCAGCACCAGCGGCGCCAGCAGTCCGATGTGCTGGCCCTTGAACTGCGTGAGCAGGTGCGCGGCGATGCTGTCGGCGGTCTGCGGCTGCACGGCGGCGCCGTCGTAGATGCAGTGCTGCACGCCCAGCTTCACGTACAGAAGACGCAGGAAATGCCACACCTCGGTGGTCGTGCCCACCGTGCTCTTGCGCCCGCCGCGCGAGAGGCGCTGCTCGATCGCCACCGTGGGCGGGATGCCGTAGACGGCGTCCACCTCGGGCCGCCCGGCCGGCTGCACGATGCTGCGCGCATAGGCGTTCAGCGATTCGAGATAACGGCGCTGGCCCTCGTTGAACAGGATGTCGAACGCGAGCGTGGACTTGCCCGAGCCCGACACGCCCGTGATCACGTTGAACTTGCCGCGCGGGATGTCCACGCTCAGGTGCTTGAGGTTGTGCTCCTTGGCGTTCACGATCTGGATCGCGTCCTGCCCCTCGGTGCGCTCCGCCTGCCGCGCGGCGCGCTGCGCGCGGCGCAGCACGGCGGCTTTCTCGTGCACCGAGTGGCCGCCCTCGCCCAGCGCCAGTTCGTACTCGCGCAGCGCCTCGCCGGTGTGCGAGGTGCGGTGCTGGCGCAGGTCGTCCGGCGTGCCCTGCGCCACCACCAGGCCGCCGGCGTCGCCGCCTTCCGGCCCCAGGTCGATCAGCCAGTCGCTCGCGCGGATCACGTCCAGGTTGTGCTCGATGACGATGATCGAATGCCCCGCGTCCAGCAGCTTGCGCAGCGCGCGCATGAGCTTGGCGATGTCGTCGAAGTGCAGGCCGGTGGTCGGCTCGTCGAAGAGGAACAGCGTGCCCTTGCGCGCGAGCGGCTGCCGGCTGCTGCTGGCGCTCTTCGCCGCCTCGGCCAGGAAGCCCGCGAGCTTGAGCCGCTGCGCCTCGCCGCCCGAGAGCGTGGGCACCGGCTGGCCGAGCTTCACGTATTCGAGCCCCACGTCCACGATGGGCTGCAGTGCGCGGATCACGTCGCGGTCCTGCGCGAAGGCCTGCGCCGCTTCGCTCACCGTCAGGTCGAGCACGTCGGCCACGTTCACGGTGCGCCCGCCGCGCTCGATCGTCACTTCCAATATTTCGGGCCGGTAGCGCTTGCCGTCGCAGTCGGGGCAGCGCAGGTACACGTCGGAGAGGAACTGCATCTCCACGTGCTCGAAGCCCGAGCCGCCACAGGTCGGGCAGCGCCCGTCGCCCGAGTTGAAGCTGAACTTGGCGGCGGTGTAGCCGCGCTGGCGCGCGAGCGGCGCCACCGCGAACAGCTCGCGGATGGCATCCCATGCGCCCACGTAGCTCACGGGGTTGGAGCGTGCCGTCTTGCCGATCGGCGACTGGTCCACGAACACCACGTCGCCGAGCTGCTCTGCGCCCAGCAGGCGGTCGTGCGCGCCCGGCGATTCGGTCGCCTTGCCGAAATGCCGCAGCAGCGCGGGCGCGAGCACGTCCTGGATCAGCGTCGACTTGCCCGAGCCCGACACGCCCGTCACGGTGACGAGGCGCTGCAGCGGGAACTCCACCGAGACGTCCTTCAGGTTGTGCTCGCGCGCGCCCTCCAGCACCAGGCGCGGCGTGGACGGCGCCACCGTGCGCTGGATGCCTGCGCTGATCTGGCGCCGCCCGCCCAGGTACACGCCCGTGAGCGTGTCGGCACGGCGCAGGTCGGCCGTGGTGCCGTCGAACACGATCTGCCCGCCGCGCTCGCCGGGGCCGGGGCCCATGTCGATCATGCGGTCGGCCGCGAGCATCACGGCCGGATCGTGCTCCACCACCACCAGCGTGTTGCCGGCGTCGCGCAGGCGCAGCATGGCCTCGGTGATGCGGTGCATGTCGCGCGGATGCAGGCCGATGCTGGGCTCGTCGAGCACGAACAGCGTGTTGACCAGCGAGGTGCCGAGCGCCGTCGTCAGGTTGATGCGCTGCACCTCGCCGCCGGAGAGCGTGCGGCTCTGCCGGTCGAGCGTGAGGTAGCCGATGCCCACGTCGCACAGGTACCTGAGGCGCGTGGTGATCTCCTCATGCAGCAGCTTGAGCGCCTGCGCATCGCCGGTCCTGGATGGCGCTTCGCCGGAGGCGTCCGCGGCATCGCCCTCGGGCAGCGCCATGCGGTCGAAGAAACGCCGCAGCCGCTCGATGGGCAGCATCATCAGGTCGTGCAGCGCGAGCCCGGGCAGCGCCTCCAGCTGCGCGCGGCTCCACGCCACGCCCTGCGGCATGAACCGCCGCGCGGGCTCCAGCACCGCATCGGCGTCCTCCTTGCTGCCCACGCGCCACAGCAGGCTCTCGGTCTTGAGCCGGGCCCCTGCGCACACCGGGCACGGCGTGTAGCTGCGGTACTTGGAGAGCAGCACCCGGATGTGCATCTTGTAGGCCTTGCTCTCCAGGTATTCGAAGAAGCGCCTGATGCCGTACCACTGCTTGTTCCAGTTGCCTTCCTTGTAGTTGGGCGCGCCGCCGATCACCCACTGCTTCTGCTCTTCGGTGAGCTTGTACCAGGGCGTGTCGCGCGGAATGCCGGCGGTCTCGGCATGGCGCATGAGGTCGTCCTGCGCCTCCTTCCAGGCCGGCGTCTGGATCGTCTTGATCGCGCCCGCGCGCAGCGTCAGCCGGTCGTTCGGGATCACGAGGCCGTAGTCCACGCCGATCACGCGCCCGAAGCCGCGGCAGGCCTCGCAGGCGCCCACGGCCGAGTTGAACGAGAACATCGACGGGATCGGGTCGGCATAGCGCAGGTCGCTCTCCGGGCAGTGCAGGCCGGTGGAGAAGCGCCACAGGTCCGGTTCGCCCTCTTCGTGCAGCCGGTAGACGTTCAGCCGCCCCGTTCCGCGCTTGAGCGCGACCTCGATCGCCTCGACCGCTCGGGCCCGCTCGGCATTGCCGAGCCGGAAACGATCGGCCACCACATCGAGCACCTTGCGCGGGCCGGTGGGCGTGCCGACTTCGCGCTCGGCCTGCACCTTCGTGAAGCCGCTGGCGGAGAGCCACTGCTCCACCTGCTCGGCCGAGGTGTTCGCCGGCAGCTCGACCGGGAAGGTGAGCACCACGCGCGGATCGCCCGCCTCGGCGCAGCGGCGCTGCAGCTCGGCATAGATCGTGTCCGGCGAGTCGTGGCGCACGGGCTGCGCGGTCTGGCGGTCGAAGAGCTGCGCGGCGCGTGCGAACAGCAGCTTCAGGTGGTCGTTGAGCTCCGTCATCGTGCCCACGGTCGAGCGCGAGGAGCGCACCGGGTTGGTCTGGTCGATGGCGATGGCGGGCGGCACGCCCTCCACCTTGTCCACGGCCGGCTTGTCCATGCGGTCGAGGAACTGGCGCGCGTAGGCGCTGAAGGTCTCCACGTACCGGCGCTGGCCTTCGGCGTAGAGGGTGTCGAACACCAGGCTGGACTTGCCGGAACCGCTCGGGCCCGTCACCACGGTGAGTTCGCCGGTGCGGATATCCACATCCAGGTTCTTGAGATTGTGCTGGCGCGCGCCATGGATACGGATCAGGCCCTGGGTCATCGGGGGGATCTTTCGGTGGGGAAGGCGGGCCATTCTAGGAAGAGCGGACGGCCGGCCGGAGTCGGAGGGGGGCTTATCCATATGGGGGACTTCCTGCCGTTGACAACCACCGCCGGGACGCCGGGCGCGGCCTCCCACCCCGTTGCGTTCCGCGCTGCGGTTCGGGCATTGCAGCGACAGCCGAATTCCACCCCACCGGGGGTGCCGCCTCTTGTCACCCCGGTCGCGCTCGGGCATCGTGCAGCGCTGCGCCGGCGGCACGGCCGCTCCCTTTTCCCATCGCTTACTGGAGATCCCCGTTATGGCCCGTTTCTGGCAGAGAACCCGCCTCGTCCTGGCGCTCGCGGCCGCCGTGGTGTCGGCGCCCTCCTGGGCGCAACTGCTCATCGGCCAGACGGCGGGGTTCACCGGCCCCGTGGCGGCCGGGGTGCAGGAGACCACCGAGGGCGCACGGCTCTACCTGAACGACGTGAACGCCCGCGGTGGCATCCACGGACAGAAGATCGAACTCGTCTCGCTCGACGACAAGTTCGATCCGGCGCTTACCAAGGCCAACGCGCGCACGCTCATCGAGCAGCGCAACGTGCTCGCCCTGTTCCTCACGCGCGGCACGCCGAACACCGAGGCCGTCATTCCGCTGCTCGACCAGGCCGGCGTGCCCCTGGTGGGCCCCTCCACCGGCGCCATGGTGCTGCACCGGCCCGTGCGCCGGCACGTGTTCAACGTGCGCGCGCCCTACCAGCGCGAAGCCGAGAAGGCCATCAGCCACCTGGCATCGATGGGCATCACCCGGATCGCCCTCGTGATCACCGACGACAGCTTCGGGACCGACGGGCTGGCCGGCGCACTCAAGGGCTTCGAGTCCGCGAAGCTGAAACCCGTGCTGCAGGAACGCTTCGACCGGGCCAGGCCCGACTTCTCCGCCATCGCGCCCAAGCTGGTCGAATCCCAGGCCCAGGCCGTGCTCATGGTCGCGTCGGGCGTGGCCGCCGCGGAAGGCTATGCGGCCTTCCGGACCGCGGGTTCGGGCGCCCAGCTGGTCACGCTCTCCAACAATGCCTCCTCGGGCTTCGCCAAGAGCCTGGGGCCCAATGCGCGCGGCGTCATCGTGACGCAGGTGTTCCCCAACGAGCGGGCCATGAACTACCCCCTGGTGCGCGAGGCGCACGACCTCGCGAAGGCGCAGGGCAAGGAGGTGAGCCCCGCCATGCTCGAAGGCCTGGCGGCTGCCAAGGTGCTGGTGGAAGGCCTTCGTCGCGCCGGCCCCAAGCCCACGCGCGAGCGGCTGCAGATCGCGCTGGAGGGACTGCAGAAGTTCGACATCGGCGGGCTCGAGGTGAACTTCAGCCCCGAAGACCATTCGGGCCTGGACTTCGCCGACCTGTCCATCATCGGTACGGACGGCAAGTTCCGCCGCTGAGGCATGGCGCCGCCCGGGGACGGCCGGAGGCTGCGCCGCGCCTTCTTACCGGGAAGCGGCTCCGCTGGCCGGGATGGCCGGCAGGGAGGCCGGGGTGGACGCGGGCACGGCTGCGGGCTCGGGCGCATGGACCGCGTCGGCACCATGCTTCTCGCCACTCATGTCCACCTTGTCCCCCGCCTTCATGATCACGAAGAGCGAAAGCGCTGCGAAAACGATGAACCCCACCACGATCTTCCACATACCGGTCTCCCTGGATTGAAATATTGAACGGAAAGCAGGCTGAAAAAAAGCCCCACAACCCTGGCGGGGTGTGAGGCCCTTCACACGGCGGCGGCCGGAGCCGCCACGCGTTCAGACTCAGAAGTTGTGGCGAACGCCCACGGCCAGCGAGCTGAAGTCCGCGCCGGCCACGCCGGTGGCGTAGGAGGCGTTGCGGTCGTTGTTCACGCGGGTGTAGTAGCCGTACAGCTTGGTGCGCTTGCTCAGGTTGTAGTTGTAGGCCACGGTGTATTGCGTGGCGGCGCTGTCGCTCAGGTTCTTGTAGCTGTTGGCGCGGCCCACGTTCAGGTGGAACTCCGAAGCGCCCATGATGTAGGCGCCGGACAGGCGGAAGTTGTCACGCTTGCCCACGGCACCGGCCGTGTCGGACATGGCGTTCCAGTCGTCGCTGCGCTGGTAGTAGGCGCCCACCATGAAGGGACCGGCCGTGTACAGGGCGCGCAGGGCGAACTGGTTGGAATCGGCCAGCTTGGAGTAGCCGGCGCCCAGGGCCAGGGCGCCCAGGTTGTAGTTGGCGGCCAGGTCGTACAGGTTCTTGCCGCCCGAGGTCTGCTCGTGCATGCCCACGGCGCCTTCGACGGTCAGGCCGCCCAGGCTGGGGGTGCGGTAGGCCACCGAGTTGGAGTTGGTGAACTGGTTGCGCATCACGCTGGCGTAGAACGCGTCGGCGGACGAACCGGTGTCGTGGTTGTGCAGGCTGACGTAGTCGGCCGTGGCGAAGTAGGACTCGGCGGTCCAGCGGCCCAGGCGGACCATACCGAAGTTGCCGGACAGGTTCACTTCGCTCTGACGGGCGAAGAACCCGCGGGAATCGGTCGTGCCGGTGTCGGAGTTGAAGCCGCTTTCCAGCTGGAAGCCGGCCTTCAGGCCGCCGCCCAGGTCTTCCACGCCCTTGAAGCCGAAACGCGATGCGTTGTTGAACAGGCCGGTGACGGTGGAATCACCCACCTTCTGGCGCTCGACGGTGGTGTTCACGCGGCCATACAGCGTGACGCTGCTTTGCGCGAACGCTGCGGTGCTGCCCAGGAGGGCCAGAGCGGCGAGAGCCAGACGATGGGTCTTTTGCATGTGATGTCCTCGGATGCTTGTTCGAAAAGTGGGTGTAGGCACCGCGGTCGGCTTATGGCAACAGAATGCAAGTGCAGCTACTGGACAAATTCTAGGTGTAACAACCCGATTACCACGGTTGAAAGTCACGGCAATAACGAAGCTGACGCGTAATTGCCACAAACTGGCGTGTTTTCCCCACACTTGCAGACATTCAGCGGTTCTACGTCAGGGTTTTCCCGACGCGGGGTCGCAGAGGAACGGCGACACCGGAAGCCGACGTTGTCCGTCGCCGGGGCACGCTCCCGCACCCACCTCCGCCGAAAATCCCCTTGGTTACCGGCCTGGGCCAGGGCTTGGCTCGTTTCGCGACCTGGATGGCGCCCGCGGTGTAATGGCCGTGCAGGCCCGCATCCCAGTTGTCGCCCAGCTTGGCATACCCGGCGACGGCGACCGACTGGTACAGCCGGTTGGAGAAATTGCCCGTGTCGTGGTTGGGCTGGTCCTGCACGCCATAGTCCGCCACGGTGTAGTACGACTCGGGAATCCAGTTGCCCAGGCGGATCTTGCCGAAGCTGCCCGACAGATGGACTTCGCTCTGGCGGCCGAAGAAGGTCTTCGCGGCCTCGCCGATGGAACTGCCGAAACCGCTTTCGAGCTGGAATCCGGCTTTCTGCATGGGACTCCCTGGAATATTGTGGTCGGAACGGGCCGCCGTCATTATTGCCACGCCCCCCTGCATACCGCGTCGCCTGCGTGCAACGCGACGGCGCACACCCGAAGCGCTCCATTCGGCATTTGCAACCGACAAAAGAAACGGGGGGCGCGGCACCGCATGTGCCGCGCCCCCCGCTTGAGGACACCGCCGTCAGTCGTTGGCGTAGATGTCCACGTCCTTCGTCTCACGGATGAACAGCGTGCCGATCACGGCGGTCACGCCCGCGATGATGATCGGGTACCAGAGGCCGTTGTACATGTTGCCCGTCTGCGCCACGATCGCGAACGACATGGTGGGCAGCAGGCCGCCGAACCAGCCGTTGCCGATGTGGTAGGGCAGGCTCATCGAGGTGTAGCGGATGCGGGTCGGGAACATTTCCACCAGCATCGCGGCGATGGGGCCGTACACCATGGTCACCAGCAGCACCAGGTAGGTCAGGATGATGACCATCATCACCTTGTTCATCTTGGCGGGGTCGGCCTTGGTGGGGTAGCCGTCGGCCTTCAGCGTATCGGCCACGGCCTTCTTGAAGGTGGCGTCCTTGGCCTTGGCTTCATCGGCGGGCAGGCCGCGGGCGGTGTAGCTCGGGATCGTGGTCTGGCCGATCCTGATCACGGCCGGGGTGCCGGCCGGCGCGGCTTCGTTGTCGTAGCTCACCGAGCTGGCGGCCAGCACCTGCTTGGCGACGTCGCAGGAGCTGGTGAACTTGGCCGTGCCGGTCGGATTGAACTGGAACGAGCACTCGGCCGGGTCGGCCACGATCACCACCTTGTTCTTCGCCTGCGCCGCGGCCAGGTCGGGGTTGGCGGCTTCGGTCAGCGCCTTGAAGACCGGGAAGTAGGTCAGCACGGCCAGCACGCAGCCCAGCATGATGATGGGCTTGCGGCCGATCTTGTCGGAGAGCGAGCCGAACACGACGAAGAACGGCGTGCCGATCAGCAGGGCCGCGGCGATCATCAGGTTGGCCGTGACGGCGTCCACCTTGAGCTGCTGCGTCAGGAAGAAGAGCGCGTAGAACTGGCCCGTGTACCAGACCACGGCCTGCCCGGCGGTGAGGCCGATCAGCGCCAGGATCACGATCTTCAGGTTCTTCCACTCGCCGAACGACTCGCGCAGCGGTGCCTTCGAGGTCTTGCCTTCGGCCTTCATGCGCTGGAAGGCGGGAGATTCGGACAGCGACAGGCGGATCCACAGCGACACGCCCAGCAGCAGGATGGAGACGAGGAACGGAATGCGCCAGCCCCAGTCACCGAAGGCTTCCTCGCCCATCACGGTGCGGGTGCCCAGGATGACCAGCAGCGACAGGAACAGGCCCATCGTGGCGGTGGTCTGGATCCACGAGGTGTAGGCGCCCCGCTTGCCCTGCGGCGCATGCTCGGCCACGTAGGTCGCGGCACCGCCGTACTCGCCGCCCAGGGCCAGGCCCTGCAGCATGCGCAGCACGATCAGGATCACCGGAGCCGCCACGCCGATGCTGGCGTAGGTCGGCAGCACGCCCACGATGAAGGTGGACAGGCCCATGATCAGGATGGTGACCAGGAAGGTGTACTTGCGCCCGATCATGTCGCCCAGCCGCCCGAACACCAGGGCGCCGAACGGCCGCACGATGAAGCCGGCGGCGAAGGCCAGCAGCGCGAAGATGAAGGCCGAGCCCGCATCCAGCCCGCTGAAGAACTGCTTGGCGATGATGGCCGCGAGCGAGCCGTACAGGTAGAAGTCATACCATTCGAAAACGGTGCCCAGCGACGAGGCCAGGATGACTTTTCTTTCTTCCGGCGACATGGGCCGGGGAGCGACGTTGGTAGCCATGGTGCTTGTCTCCATGAGGTGGTCGGTGCGACTGCTGCGCGGCCCCCCTCCAGGAACACCGCGTGCAACCTGGGCGCACTATCGATCCAACGTCTGACCGAAGTCTGACAAGCACGGCCCATCCGGGGAAAACCCTTCCCCGGGACAAACCCGCACCGGCGGCGCGGCCTACTTGAGGCCCGAGGGGATTTCGGCCACGGCATCCCAGCGCGGCCCCTCGAACCACGGGTCGCCCTCCAGGCGGGCGCGCAGCATGGGCAGGCCGTCCAGCCCCCAGAACAGCTGCCCGTCCACCACGAAGGCAGGCACGCCGAACACGCCCTGCACGGCGGCTGCGTCGGTATTCGCGCGCAGCAGTGCCTTGGCATGCGCACCGTGCTCCTCACCGGGGGGTTGCGCGCGCAACTGCGGAGCCAGGACCCGGGCCAGGTCCTCCAGCCGCCCGGGGTCCAGCGGATCGGCCCCTCCGAGCCACACGTGGCGCAGCACCGTGCCGGCGACGAAGCGGTTGATCGATCCGTCCTCGCTGCAGGCCAGGGACTGGCGCAGCAGCGGCAGCGGGTTGAACGGATGCCGCGCGGGCATGTCCAGCCCCGTGCCCAGCGCATGGCCCAGCCACTCGGCATGGCGGTACGTCCAGTCGCGCTTGGGCGCGATGCCGGCGGGGCCCGGGTTGCCGTGCTGCTGCAGCAGCGCCCCGAGCAGCACCGGCCGGTACTCGACCGAATGGCTCAGGCCCTCCAGCACCTGCGGCAGGCGCTCGAAGGCCAGCCAGGCGTAGGGCGAGACGAAATCCAGGTAGAAAACGATGTGCTTCATGGGGTCCTTCCTTCTCGGTACGTACGCGGCCGCCGCCCTGCCCGTCAGCCCGTCAGCCCGGCGGCCCTGCCGGAGCCTGCGGTGCCAGCCCCGCGCGCTGCAGCAGCGCGGCCCAGATGGCGCGCTGCCGGCCCGGCGGCGCGGCCGACCAGTCGCGGATCTCGTCCAGGGTGCGGAAGCACCCTTCGCAATGGCGGCCGCCGGCATCCATGCGGCAGACGCCGATGCAGGGCGACGGCACCGGCCCCCGGCCCTCTTGCGCGAAGCCGCCCGCGGCCGCGGCCTGCGCGGCGCGCTCCGCGAGCGCCTGGAGCGCCTCCCGGGTCATGCCGCGGCGGGCGGCGGCTGCACCACGTCCACGACCGGCGCGCCCGTGAGCGCTTCCAGGTCCTGCGGCCGCAGCGGGAACACGCCGTTCGGATGGCCTGCCGCGGCCCAGATCTCGTCGAAGCGGAACAGGTCGCGGTCGATCAGCGTCACCGGCGGCGTGGCATGGGCCACGGGCGAGACGCCGCCGATGGTGAAGCCGGTCCTGGCCTTGACGAATTCGGCATCGGCGCGGCCCGTCTTGCCCACCAGCGCATCCACCTTCTTCTCGTCCACCCGCCGGTCGCCCGAGGTGATCACCAGCACGGCCGCATCGTCGCTCTTGCGGCGGAAGATGATGCTCTTGGCGATCTGGCCGACGGCGATGCCGAGCGCATCGGCCGCTTCCTGCGCGGTGCGCGCCGAGCTGTCCAGCATGCGCGGGCCGTGCGGATGGCCCTTGGCCTGCAGCGCGGCGGCGACGCGCTGCACGCCGTCGGGAAGGGTTCGAAGTTCGGCGCCACACATGGGTACGGTCTCCTGGAAAAAGGTGGACGGGCTCCGGATTGTGCCGCGCCGAAGAGCCCGTGCGTCAGCCGGCGCGCTTGTTCAGCAGCGCCGTGGCCGCGCGCGAATTCGGCTTGCGGCCGAGGAAATCGCTGATGTAGGCGCCGGCATCCACCAGCGCATCCAGGTCGATGCCGGTCTCGATGCCCATGCCCTGCAGCATGTAGACCACGTCCTCCGTGGCCACGTTGCCCGTCGCGCCCTTGGCATACGGGCAGCCGCCCAGGCCCGCGACCGAGGTGTCGAACTGCCAGACGCCCATCTCCAGCGCGGCCAGGGTGTTGGCGAGCGCCTGCCCGTAGGTGTCGTGGAAGTGGCCCGAGACATCGTCCAGCGCATAGTGCGCGAGCGTCGCCTCGATGGCGCGCTGCACCTTGCGCGGCGTGCCCACGCCAATGGTGTCGGCCACGCCGATGTGCTGCACGCCGATGCCCTTCATGAGGCCGGCCAGGTAGCCCACGCGGTCGGGCGACACCTCGCCTTCGTACGGGCAGCCCACGGTGCAGCTCATCGCGCCGCGCACGTGGATGCCCGCGGCGCGCGCGGCCTCCACCACCGGCGCGAAGCGTTCGATGCTCTCGGCGATGCTGCAGTTGATGTTCTTCTGGCTGAACGCCTCGCTGGCGGAGCCGAACACCACGATCTCGTCGGGCCGGTCCTGCACGGCCGAGTCGTAGCCCTTCATGTTGGGCGTGAGCACCGAATAGCGCACGCCGGGGCGCCGCTCGATGCCGGCCATCACGGCGTGGTTGTCGGCCATCTGCGGCACCCACTTGGGGCTCACGTAGCTGGTGACTTCGATCTCCGTCAGGCCGGCCGCCTGCAGGCGGTGCACCAGGCCGATCTTCACCTCGGCGGGCACGGGGGATTTCTCGTTCTGCAGCCCGTCGCGGGGGCCGACGTCCACGATCTTGGCGCGGGTGGGTAGAGAGGACATGGGAGGGTTCCTGAAAAGGGTTCGTGGGAGGCTGCAGCGTCAATAGCCCCGCGCCGGATCCACCTCGCCGCGCACGGACTCGGCCCCGTTGCGCAGCGCGTCGATCTTGCGCGCGATCTGGGCGATGCTCTCCGCGCGCAGCGTGCGCGCCGAGGTGTGGGGCGTGACGGTGACGCGCGGATGGCCCCAGAACGGATGGCCGGCCGGCAGCGGTTCGGTGCGGAAGACGTCGAGCGTGGCGCCGGCGACGTGGCCGCTCTCCAGCAGGGCGAGCAGATCGTCCTCGACGAGGTGCGCGCCGCGCGCGACGTTGATCACGTAGGCCCCGGGCAGCAGGCGCGAGAGCGTCTCCTTGCGCAGGATGTCCGTGGTGTCGGGCGTGAGGGGCAGCAGGTTCACGAGCACGCGGCTCGCGGCCAGGAAATCCTGCAGGCCGCCCGTGCCGTGGAAGGTGTGCACGCCCTCCACCGCCTTGGGCGAACGGCTCCAGCCCACCACGGGAAATTCGAAATGCGCGATCGCGCGCGCCACGCGCTCGCCCAGCACGCCCAGGCCCATCACGCCCACGGGGAAGTCCTGGCGCAGCCGCGGCTTGCGGAAGGCCCAGCGGCCTTCGCGCTCGGCGGCCTCATAGGCGTCGAATTCGCGGAAATGGCGGATCACGGCGTGGCTCACGTACTCGGCCATCTGCACGGCCATGCCGGCATCGTCGAGCCGCACGATGCGGCAGCCCGCGGGCATGCGCAGTTTGACGAGCGCATCCACGCCCGCACCGATGTTGAAGAGCGCGCGCAGCCGGGGCTGCTCGTCCAGGAACTGCTGGGGCGGCGCCCACACCACCGCATAGTCGG
>Ga0308171_1002722_pt1 | contig 17814 bp, 13 predicted proteins | sample PhyGR1_FD_202135 | JGI IMG/M metagenome (GOLD analysis project Ga0308171, IMG submission 202135) | Phyllosphere microbial communities from UC Gill Tract Community Farm, Albany, California, United States - DLSLSG.R1 | ecosystem: Host-associated > Plants > Phyllosphere > Unclassified | place: USA... | reverse complement strand
GCGCGGGGCGGAGCCGCTGTCGATCGCCTTGGTTGCCATGGGTCTGTCTGCCTCGTCAGCCGTAAATCACTGCCCGGATGCCTCCGGGCCAGACGCAACGACAGACGCCGAAAGGCCGCGCGCAAGTGTCTGCGGCGGCATCCGGCGTCTGCTAAACCAGCAATCTTCCATTCGACCGACACGCTGCGCGAAGGCGCATCATTTCCCGAAGATTGTGGTGGATGATCCCGATATAGGCGCCGGGACCCGGCGTGTCAAACGGGGACACACAGCGCAGCGGGGAAAGTTCCGCTCCGCGCTGCGTCTGCCATATATTGGCCGCATATCGCGCTACACAAGGGGTTGCATCCGTCGGGCCTACCGGGCACGGCTTGGGTGTTCGGGCCGGAGGTCCGGTCGGCCGGAAGAGTGTAGTTACCGCGAGGAATGAATTTCATGACATCGTCCGGGCCGCGCCGCGCCGCGCGCCTCCTTGCCCTGACGCTGGCCCCGGTGTTTTCCAACCTGGTGCTTGCCTCCCCGGCGCTGGCCGCCCCCATCCTCGCCGCGCCGCCGCAGACCGGCGGGCAGGACAATGACGCCGCCCGTCCGACCACCGGTGGACTCGACGGGTTCAGCCTGAGCCCGAGCGGGACCACACCGCAGGCCACCCAGACGCCGGTCCCGACCCCACCCGCGCCGCGTATCGTCCTGCCTGGTCAAAGCGCGCCCGCCGCGCCGCCGCCCGCCCCGCCCCCGCGCGCCACCCCCAGCCCGCGTGCCACGCCGCGCCCCGCCCCCTCGCCGACGCCCAACCCGGTCGCCGTGCCGGCACCCATCGCCTCGCCCGAGCCGCCCGCAACCCGCCTGCCCGATCGCGAGTCACCAGCGCCCCCCCCGTCCGAGCCCGGCATGGACGGCATGACGCTGGCCAACGGGCAGGATTCGACGCCCGCCATCGCCGCGCCCGGCACCACCGCGCCCGAGCAGCAGGCCGAGGCGGATCGCGGCTTGCCCTTCTGGGCGCTGCTGATCGGTGTCGGCCTGGGCGCGCTGGCGATCGGGATCTGGCTGGGCCGTCGCGGTCGCCCGGTTCCCGCGCTGCCCGCCCCGGCGCCCAAGGCAGCCGAGGACCGGCCTGAGCCGATGGCGGCGGCCGCCGCCGTCCCCGCCCCGCCGGTGCCATCCACCCCGCGCCAGCCCGCCCCGCCGCCGCTTCCCCCCGAACCCAGCTTCCTGGCGATTACCGCCAAGCCGCTGCGGGTCGGGCTCAACATGCTGTCCGCCACGATCGAGGCGGAGGTGACCGTCCACAACAGCGGCGCGACCCCGATCGGGCGGGTCGCCGTCGACCTGCGCCTGCTGAGCGCCCATGCGGGTCTGGACGGCGAACTGGTCGAACTGGCGCGCCAGCCGCAGGGGCGTCCGATCGTCCCGGCCTTCGCGCTGGCCCCTGGCGAAACCCGCACGGTGCGCGGCGTCACCGCCCTGCCGCGCGAGGCGATCCATGTAATCGACGCAGCAGGCCGCCCGATGTTCGTGCCCATCCTGGCGGCGGCGGCGCATACCGACTGGGGCGTGGCCCGCTGCGCCTATGCCATCGGGTTGGAGCGCGTAGACTCCGCCAAGCTGTCGCCGATCTGGCTCGACCAGCCCGGCCGCATGTTCGACCAGGTCGCGGCGCGTCCGCATGTGATGAAGGGGTAATTGGCGAGGGCGCCACATGGGCTTCGACTTCGCTCAGCCTGAACGGCTGTTGGTGATGAAGCCTGAAACCCCAAACTCCGCTCAGGTTGAGCGAAGTCGAAGCCCACGTCCCGAATTCTGCAACTACCCCGTCCGCATATCCTCGGTAATCACATGCGGCGCGGTTTCGCCGAAGGTGCGGACCAACGTCTCGAAGCCAAGGCCCTCGACTCGGATCTCGTTGAAGGCGGGCGGCGTCTTGCGGGTGCGCTTGGACAGGGTGCCTGCGCCGATCATGCGGATGATCCGGCCGTCGCGGTCGATCGGCACGTCGAACGGGTCGTGGACATGCCCCGACAATACCGCATGCGCGCCCGCCGCTGCCAACTGGGTCAGCGCGGCATCGCCGTTGCGCGTCTTGGCGGTGCCCTTGGTCGGCCCCTCGATCAGCGGGTGATGCGCGGCGACCAGGATCAGGTGATCCTTGGGCGCGGCCGCGATCAGCGCCAGCGCGCGGCGCAACGAACCGCTGCTCACCCGCCCCTTCGACCAGTTCCACCGCCACTGGGCGCGCGCGGTGGTCTTCAGCGGCACCACGGTGACGCCGGGCAGGTCGAGCGGCTTCTCGATCATCCGTTCGATCGCGGCATAGCGCTGATAGGGCGCGAACAGCCGGCGGAACGGGTCCCAATAATAGGGGATGTCGTGGTTGCCGACCTCGACCGTCACCGGCACGCCCAGCGATTGCAGCCAGGCGCCGCCGTCCTGAAACTCGCGCTTCGTCGCGCGCATGGTCAGGTCACCGGTCATGATGACCGCATGGGGCCTTTCCGCCGCCACCCGCTCGGCGAACCAGGCGAGCGCGGCGGGGTCCTCGGCACCGAAATGCACGTCGCTGACATGAAACAGGCGGATCATGCCGCCTGTCCTAGCCGCCGAGCCCGCCTCACGGCAACTCGGCCATGGCACGCGGCTCGTGCATGGGACAGCCATTCACCCGGCCGCGATATTCGGCCGAGAAGCGATAGGTGTCTTTCCGCGCCCGGTTGATATTGCCCAGCGGCTGGTGCGCGGCCAGGCCGTGCCAGATGCTGTAGGACAGCGCATCGTCGATCGCGTTGGTCTGGCCGTCCTGCCAACTGATCTGCGGTTCGGCGGTGAAGGTCGCGACGGTGACATAGGGACTGTCCTCCTCGCTCCATTCGGCGGTCGCGTCCTCGATCGGCATGGCGTCGAGGTCGCGATTGAGCTGGACGCGCAACTCCCACTGGCCACCCTGCTCGATCATCACCTCGCGCACCACTTCGCGAAGCGCATCGGGGCGGTCATGGGTGTCGACCGTATCGCCGGTCAGTTGGGTCAACGCGGGGCTGACCGGGAACAGCGCAAACTTGGCGATATGGTCGCCATAGCGGAACGGCGTCTGGCTATAATAGGTCTCGCCCAGCGGGTGGACCTGCTTCGACCCGCCCAGCGTCTTCAGTGTCGGGCTCTCGACGCCGACCGTCTCCAGCGTCGCCTCGATCCCACGCAGGATGCCCGACAGCAATTTCTTGCCGCCCTCGAACTTGTCGGTGGTGGACGCGAGCATCTTGAGATTCTTGGCAAAGGCGTCCGCCGTGGGCGCAGTGAAGACCGGCGCATTCGCCATGACGAAGTCCTGCGTCGCATCGCCGTCGGACCCCGGCAACCGCTCGCCCTCGACCCCGATCACCTTCAGCGCCAGCCCGCGCGGCAGGCCGATCGCATCGTCCAGGATATCGCCCGGATTGGTCGAGATGCGCGCCACCGCGTCATATTCTCGGCCATGCGCGAACAGGCCCTGCGCCAGTTCGGACGGCAGGGCATCATGGACCTTCAGCTTGCCCCGGATGATGCCGTGCGCCTTGGCGTGGACCGCCCGGACGCCGTGGCCATAGTCCTTGGAGGTGGTGTCGAGGATATGTTCGAAGGACTGCTTCATCTGGTCGACGGTGTCGCCTTCATTGGGCTTCACGTCTTCGACCTGGGGGGTGAAGGGGACGGGGGTCTTCATCGGGGTTCTCCCTATAGGTCCCCACCAACCCATGTTATCCCATAGCGTTCCTTTAAGTCCCTGACTCAGAAGGCGCACGCCCCGCGATCTTGCCGCTCCCCTCCCGCAGGCGGAAGGGGATGGGGGAGGGACCACCATGAGCGAAAGGCTTGATAAGACCCCCTGCCCTTCCCCCAACTCACTCTCGCCTGCGGGAGGGGGAGTAAGAAGTGGGGAGGCCCACGACCTTCCCCCTCCCCGCTCAATCCGCTAACCCGGCCGACATGGCCTTTTACCACCCGCTCCTCTTCGCCCTCGATGCCGAACGCGCTCATGGTCTGACGGTCGCGATGCTCTCGCGCTGGGGTTCGCTGGGCGCGCCGCTGGGTGCCGATCCAACGCGCTATCCGCGATTGGCGACCCGGGTCGCGGGGATCGACTTCGCCAATCCGCTGGGGCTGGCCGCGGGGGTCGACAAGAATGGCGAGGCGATCGACGGCTTTTTCGGCCTGGGCTTCGGCATGGTCGAGATCGGCACGCTGACCCCCAAGCCCCAGCCCGGTAATCCCAAGCCCCGCCTGTTCCGGCTGGTCGAGGACAAGGGCGTGGTCAACCGCTATGGCTTCAACAATGGCGGGCTGGACGCGGGGCTGGCGCGGGCGAAGGCCGCCAAGCGCAAGGGCGTGCTGGGCATCAATGTCGGCGCGAACAAGGACGCCGCCGACCGCATCGCCGACTATCGCCACGGCGTGACGCAGGCCGCGCCGATCGCCGATTATGTCACGATCAACATCTCCAGCCCCAACACGCCGGGCCTGCGCGACCTGCAACATGGGCCCGCGCTGGCCGAGCTGCTGGCCGCCTCGCGCGACGCGGCGGGCACGGTGCCGTTGTTCCTGAAGGTCGCGCCCGATCTCGACCCCGCCCAGATCGACGAGATTGCCCGCGCCGCGATCGACAACCGGCTGGATGCGATCATCATCGGCAACACCACGATCACGCGCCCCGACGTCAAAAGCGCCAATGCCGCCGAGACCGGCGGGCTGTCGGGCCGCCCCCTCGCCCCGCTCGCCCGCGCGCGGCTGGCTGATTTTCGCAAGGCCACCGGGGCGGCGATGACGCTGCTCGCGGCGGGCGGGATCGATAGCGGTGCGGAGGCCTATGCCCGCATCCGGGCCGGGGCGAGCCTGGTCCAGCTTTACTCGGCGCTGGTCTATGAGGGACCCGGGCTAGCGGCGCGCATCCTGGCCGATCTCGATGCGCTGCTGGCGCGTGACGGCTTTGCCAGCGTGGCCGACGCGGTCGGAGCCTGACGTTACGGCTTGGCGGCGGGGGCCGCCTGCCGCTAGGGTCGGGCGGATGAAGCACTCGCTCCTGTCCGTGGCGGCGCTCGCGCTCGCCCCCGCCATGATCCACGCCGCGCCCGCTGCGGCGCGGCAGCCCGTCCAATCTCCGGCCGAGGGCATGGTCAGCGCCGCCGACCCGCGCGCCGCCGCCGCCGGAGTCGAAATCCTGCGCGCCGGGGGCAGCGCGACCGACGCGGCCATCGCGACGATGCTGGCGCTGAACGTGGTCGAGCCGCAAAGCTCCGGCATCGGCGGCGGCAGCTATTGGGTGCGCCACGATGCGCGCGGCACCAACACCATCGACGCGCGGGAGACCGCGCCGATGGCTGCCACCCCCGACTGGTTCTACGGCCCCGATGGCCGCCCGCTCGGCCATGCCGACGCGGTGCCCGGCGGCCGCAGCGTCGGCGTGCCGGGCGCGCTGCGCGGCATGGCCCTGGCGCACCGCGAAGGCGGCAAGCTGCCCTGGGCGCGGCTGTTCCAGCCTGCCATTCGGCTGGCGCGTGATGGGTTCCAACTCACCCCCCGCCTTCAGACCGCCCTCACCCGCTATGGTGGCCATGTCGACGCCGCCACCCGCGCGCGGTTGACCGGCCCCGATGGACAGGTCCTCCCGCTTGGCAGCACGATCCGCAATCCCGAACAGGCAGCCCTGCTGGAACGCATCGCCAAGCTCGGCCCCGACAGCTTCTATGTCGGACCGCAGGCGAAGAAGCTGGTGACGACCGTCAACACCGCGCGGCGCAACCCGTCGAAGATGACGACCGGCGACCTCGCTTCCTATGCCGCGAAACCGCGCCCGCCGCTCTGCGCCACCTATCGCGGGTACAAGGTGTGCAGCATGGGGCCGTCCTCGGGCGGCGGTTCGACGATGCTGTCGATCCTGAAGCTGCTCGAACGCTTCGACATGGGCAAACTAGGCAAGGATTCCGCGCAAGCCTGGCATCTGTTCGCCGAAGCCTCGCGCTTGGCCTATGCGGACCGCGACATGTATCTGGGCGATCCCGATTATGTCCGGGTGCCGCTGAAAGGGCTGTTCGACCCGGCCTATATCGCCAGCCGCTCGGCGCTGATTTCGCCCGACCGCACCATGGCCTCGGTCTCGCCCGGTACGCCCCCGGGCGCCCCGGCCCGCGTTCGCGCGCCGGTGAGCGAGGTGCCCGGCACCACCGACCTCGTCACCGTCGATGCGGCAGGCAATGTCGCCGAGGTGACGACGACGGTCGAGGGCTCGTTCGGGTCCGGCCTGTCGGTCGACGGCACCATGCTGAACAACGAGCTGACCGATTTCGACATCGTGCCGGTCCAGGACGGCGATCTGGTCGCCAATCGGGTCGAGGGCGGCAAGCGGCCGCGCAGCTCGATGGCGCCGACCATCGTCTATGGCCCCGACGGCAAGGTCCGCCTGGCGGTCGGCGCGGCGGGCGGATCGACCATCATCGCGCAGGTCGCCAAGGCGATCATCGGCGTCATCGACTGGAAGCTGAGCGCGCAAGGTGCCATCGCCCAAGGCCTGCTCTTCGCGCCCTATAAGGTCGCGACCGTCGAACAGGGCACCACGCTCGAAGCGCTCGTCCCCGGCCTGCAGGCGCTGGGCGAGACGGTGGTCGTCGCGCCGTTGGGGCTGAAGGCCAATGCGATCGAGCGCATCGGTGGCCGCTGGGTCGGTGCCGCCGATCCGCGCAGTGAAGGGGCCGCGATCGACGTGACCGGCCGCCAGGCGACGATCCAGAGAGTGGGTGACAAGCCGGGACGACCGGCGGAATAGGACAACAAAGAGCCCGGTGGCGCGTTGGTTTGCGCGACACGGGCCGATGGGAGAGGCACCATGCGCACGCTCGAATATTTTCCCAATCTCGTCACCATGTTCTTCACCCGCGCCGCCGAAAAGGGCGATGCGCCCTTCCTCTGGTGGAAGGAAGCCGGGGCTTGGCGGTCGATCAGTTGGACCGAGACGGCGCGCCGGGTCGCCAGCCTGTCAGCCGGATTGAAGGCGACCGGCCTTCAGCGCGGCGACCGGGTGATGCTGGTGTCGGAGAACCGCCCCGAATGGTGCATCGCCGACCTGGCCATCATGGCGGCGGGCGGCGTCACCGTGCCGACCTACACCACCAATACCGAGCGCGACCACGCGCACATCATCGAGAATTCGGGCGCGCGCGCGATCATCGTCTCGACCCAGAAGCTGGCGACGACGCTGATGCCGGCCGCGCTGCGCTCCAACCATGTCCAAACGGTGATCGGCATCGAAGCCCTGAAACTGGGGCCCAGCCAGATCGAATGCCGCCAGTACGACACGCTGATTGCCGAGCATCCCGCCGACCCCGTCGTGGTCGCAGGCCAGGCCGATTTCACCCGCGAGGACCTGGCCTGTATCATCTATACCTCGGGCACCGGGGGCGCGCCGCGCGGGGTGATGCAGCATCACGGCGCGATCCTGCACAATTGCGCCGGGTGCAGCGCGGTGATCGCCGAGGATTTCGGCTGGGAGGACGAGGTGTTCCTGTCCTTCCTGCCCCTCTCGCACGCCTATGAGCATACCGGGGGGCAGCATTTCCCGGTCTCGCTGGGCGGGCAGATCTATTATGCCGAGGGCCTCGACAAGCTGGCCGCCAATATCGAGGAGGTGCGCCCGACGATCATGTTCGTCGTGCCCCGCCTGTTCGAGGTGCTGCACACCCGCATCGCCAAGGCGATCGAGAAGAAGGGCGGGCTGGGCGCGCGGCTGCTCGACCAGGCGCTGGCGCTGGGAGCACGTAGCTATCATGGCCAGCTTCGCCTCATCGATCGGCCTGCGCAACTGGCGGTCGCCACGCTGTTCAAGCCCAAGATCGCCAAGAAGTTCGGCGGCCGGTTGAAGGCGATGGTGTCGGGTGGCGCGCCCTTGAACCCCGAGATCGGGCTGTTCTTCCACTCGATCGGCCTCACTTTGCTGCAAGGCTATGGCCAGACCGAGGCGGCACCGGTCATCGCCTGCAACCGCCCGCGTGCGGGCGTGCGCATGGACACGGTCGGCCCGCCGCTCGACAATACCGAGGTGCGGATCGCCGAGGATGGCGAGATCCTGGTGCGCGGCGAGTTGGTCATGCACGGTTACTGGCGCAACCCGACCGAGACCGAGCGGGTGCTGAAGGACGGCTGGCTGCACACCGGCGACATCGGCGTGATCGACGCGGCGGGCCGCCTGCGGATCACCGACCGGAAAAAGGACCTGATCATCAACGACAAGGGCGAGAATATCGCCCCCCAGAAGGTCGAGGGGATGCTGACCCTGCAACCGGAAATCGGCCAGGCGATGATCGCCGGCGACCGGCGGCCTTATATGGTCGCGCTGATCGTCCCCGACGCGGAATGGATCGCCGAATGGTGCGCGAAGTCCGGCACCGGCTGCAACCGCGCCGCGCTGGACGACGACCTCGATTTCCGGGGCGCGATCTCGGCGGCGATCGACCGGGTCAATCGCGACCTGTCGGTGACCGAGCGCATCCGCCGCTTCATTATCGCCGACGAACCCTTCGCGATCGAGAACCAGCAACTCACGCCGTCGCTGAAAATCCGCCGCCATGTGCTGCGCGAGGTCTACGGCGAGCGAATGGACGCGCTTTACAAGAATTGAGGGGGTCGAATGGCGATCGCATTCAACGCGTAAATCTTGCCGCGCCCCTCCCGCAAGCGGGAGGGGTTGGGGGTGGGAAAGGCCGCACATGATGACCTCAGTGAGACTCCCTGCCCTCCCCAACCCCTCCCGCCTGCGGGAGGGGCTAAAAAAAGAAAGCGCTTACTCGCCCCCCCATCACGCCGGGGTCAGCAGCCCTTCCTTGGCGATCTTGTCGCGCCAGACCAGCGGGGCCAGGGTGTGGACGTTCTGGCCTTCGGAATCGACCGCGACGGTGACGGGGAAATTCTCCACGTCGAATTCGTAGATCGCCTCCATGCCCAGATCCTCGAAACCGACGACCTTCGAGCCCTTGATCGCGCGGGCGACGAGGTAGGCCGCGCCGCCGACCGCCATCAGATAGGCGGACTGGTATTCGCGGATCGCGTCGGTCGCCGCCGGACCGCGCTCGGCCTTGCCGACCATGGCGAGGAGGCCCTGATCGAGCATCATGCGGGTGAACTTGTCCATGCGGGTCGCGGTCGTCGGGCCCGCCGGGCCGACCACTTCCTCGCCGACCGGATCGACCGGGCCGACATAATAGATCACGCGGCCCTTGAACTCGACCGGCAGTTCCTCGCCGCGGTCGAGCATGTCCTTGATCCGCTTGTGCGCGGCGTCGCGGCCGGTCAGCATCTTGCCGTTCAGCAGCAGCCGGTCGCCATGCTTCCAGCTCTTCACTTCTTCGGGCGTCAGGGTGTTCAGGTCGACGCGGCGAGCGGCCTGAAGGTCAGGCTTCCAGTCGACCTTGGGCCATTCCTCCAGCTTCGGCGCTTCCAGATAGACCGGCCCCGAGCCGTCCAGCGTGAAGTGTGCGTGGCGGGTCGCGGCGCAGTTGGGGATCATCGCGACCGGCTTGGACGCGGCATGGGTCGGCCAGTCCATGATCTTGACGTCGAGGATGGTCGACAAGCCGCCCAGACCCTGCGCGCCGATGCCCAGCGCATTGACCTTGTCGAACAGCTCGATGCGCAGCGCCTCGACGTCGTTCTTCGGCCCGCGCGCCTTGAGCTGGCCCATGTCGATCGCGCCCATCAGCGATTCCTTGGCCAGCAGCATCGCCTTTTCGGCAGTGCCGCCGATGCCGATGCCGAGCATACCGGGCGGGCACCAGCCCGCGCCCATTTGCGGCAGCATCTCCAGCACCCAGTCGACGATCGAGTCGGACGGGTTCATCATCTTGAACTTGGACTTGTTCTCCGACCCGCCGCCCTTGGCCGCGACGTCGACGGTGACCTTGTTGCCCGGCACCATCTCGACATGCAGGACCGAGGGCGTGTTGTCCTTGGTATTGCGACGCGTGAAGGCGGGGTCGGCGAGGATCGAGGCGCGCAAGCGGTTCTCGGGGTGGAGATAGGCGCGGCGCACGCCCTCATCGACGACTTCCTGAAGCGAACGGTCGCCCGACAGGCGGCAATCCTGGCCCCATTTCACGAAGACCGTGACGATGCCGGTGTCCTGGCAGATCGGGCGATGCCCCTCGGCACACATCCGGCTGTTGGTCAGGATCTGCGCGATGGCGTCCTTGGCCGCCGGGCTTTTCTCGGCCTCATAGGCTTTGCCCAGGGCACGGATATAATCCATCGGGTGGTAATAGCTGATGAACTGGAGCGCGTCGGCCACGCTCTCGATCAGGTCGGTGTCGCGGATCAGGGTCGTCATGGCCTGCCTTGTGCGACAGCGCGACGCCGCGCGCAACGCCCGCCGCGCCTATCCTGCGCGATTCATCCGCCGCCATGGTCGAGGCGGGCGCGGCTTCAATCTATCTTAACCCCGATTCGGCAGGGTTTGGCGAACCCCCAGTGGAACCACGAAACCCCATGCCGTCCGCCGCCGCCGACCGATTACCCCTCCTGGCCCTGCTGGGCCTTGTCGAGGACAATGACGAGCTGCTGGCCTCGCTGCATCGCGCGCGGTTGAAGACATTGTGGCGCACCTGGCCGCTGGCGATCCTGCAGAATCTGATCGCGGTCGCGGTGATCATGGGGATCAGCGTGATGACCGATCCCCGGTCGGCGCAGATCAGCAAGGGCGTGGCGGGTACCGCCATGCTGCTCGCGACATTCGCCTTCGGCCTGATGCTGTGGCGCGGCCAGACGCGGCAATGGCCCTTTTACCGATTGAAGCAGTGGCTGGGCGTGATGGGTCTGGTGATGGCGCTCGCCACCGCGCCGCTGCTGCTGATCCTGGCCCATGCGCATCATGGCAGCGCCGGCTGGGCCTCGGCGCTCAGCCTGATGGCTGCAATGTGGGCGACCGCGGCCATGCTGCACCCGATACGCGGCGCGATGCTCGGCTATTCCTTCGGCTTTGCCTTTCTGGCGCCGATCGCCGCGCTGGCCTGGGGCGTGGCGATCCTGCCGGTGCTGGCCGCCGTCATTCCCCCGCTGCTGTTGCTGGCCCTGAAGGCCTATCACACCGGCCGGATGGAGTACGACGCGGCACGGGCCCAGGCGTTCGCGTTCGGCCAAGGGCAACAAGCGGTCAAGATGATCGCCGAGTTCGAGGAGCACGGCACCGGCTGGTTCTGGGAAACCGATCGCCAGGGACGCCTGACCTATCTGTCGAGGAAGGTCGCCAACGACCTGGTCGGCATCGAGGGCAAATATCACGGCTGCCTGTTGACCGAGATGTTCCAGATGGACCCTTCCGCGCCGGGCAGCGAGCGGACCCTGTCCTTCCACATGGCCTCGCGCACCAGCTTTTCGGACTATACCGTCTGCGCGGTCGCCAGCGGCCCGGCCGCCGCCGAGCGTTGGTGGTCGATTTCGGGGCGTCCGATCATCGACGGCATCGGCCGGTTTCGCGGCTTTATCGGCTCGGGCTCCGACCTGACCGAGAAACGCCGGTCGGAGGCCGAGATCACCCGGCTGGCGCTGTTCGACAGCCTGACCGGCCTGGCCAATCGCCAGCGGATGAAGCTGTCGCTCGACAAGACGCTCAGCCAGTCGGTCAGCCCGTACCGCCCGACCGCGCTGTTCCTGATGGATCTCGACCGGTTCAAGGCGGTCAACGACACGCTCGGCCATCCGGCGGGCGACCTGCTGCTGCAACTGGTCGCGCGGCGGCTGGAGCAGGTGGTGGGCGATGTCGGGCTGGTCGGGCGGCTGGGCGGCGACGAGTTCCAGATCCTGCTGCCCGGCATCGATGCGCGCGACCGGCTGGCATCGCTGGCGGGTGAGATCATCGCTACCCTGTCGCGACCCTATGACATTCACGGCAACGAGGTGACGATCGGCTGTTCGATCGGCATCGCCATCGCACCGGAGGACGGCGACGATTCGCAGACGCTGATCCGCAACGCCGACCTCGGCCTCTATGCCGCCAAGGGAGCCGGGCGCGGCGTCCACCGTTTCTATGCCGAGGCGATGCTGGACGGCGCGCGCAGCCGCAAGCGGATGGAGGAGGATCTGCGCGTCGCCATCGCGCAGGGGCAGTTCCACCTCGCCTATCAACCCGTCGTGTCGACCAGCGACGCCTCGATCGTCGGCTTCGAGGCGCTGCTGCGCTGGCAGCACCCGACCCAGGGCAATATCTCCCCGGCGCAGTTCGTGCCGGTGGCCGAGGAATGCGGACTGATCGAGCAGATCGGCGAATGGGTGATGCGCACCGCCTGCCTGGAGGCGGCCAGCTGGCCCCGCCCGGCCCGGGTCGCGGTCAACGTCTCGTCGATCCAGTTCGCCAAGCCGCATCTGCCCGCTCTGGTGGCGCAGGCGCTTGCACAGTCGGGGCTGGCGCCCGAGCGGCTCGAGCTGGAGATCACCGAAAGCGTCTTCCTGAGCGACGATCAGGAATCGCAGCGGCGCTTCGCCGCGTTGAAGGCGCTGGGCATTCGCCTGGCGCTGGACGATTTCGGCACGGGCTATTCCTCGCTCGGCTATCTGCGCCATGCGCCGTTCGACAAGATCAAGATCGACCAGTCCTTCGTGCGCGGCGCGGTGCGCAGCGGCAGCCGCAACGCCGCGATCATCCGCGCGATCGTGACCCTGGCCGACACGCTGGGCATGGAGACGACCGCCGAAGGGGTGGAGATCCAGGACGAAATCGAACTGATCCGCGACCTGGGGTGCAGCCACATCCAGGGCTTCGTCTATGGCAAGCCGACCGACTCGGTCGAGGTGCACCGGATGCTGCATGACCGCGACGGACGCGCCGAGCCGGTCGGGCTGAAGTCCCACCGCCGCCCGCGCATGAAGATCCTGCGCATCGCCCAGGTCCTGTCGGGCAGCGCGGTCGTCGATGTGCGGATTCGCGACCTGTCGACGACCGGCGTGATGATCGAGGGGCTGCCCCCCGCCTATATCGTGTGCGGCGCCGCGATCGGCATCCGCCTGGGCGCGGACCGGCCCCTGCGCGGCTATATCCGCTGGGAACGCGAAGGCCGGGTCGGCATCGCCTTTGCGTCACCACTGGATGAGAATCACCCCTGGCTGGAGCATGAGGAGGAACAGGAGCCGCGCCGCCAGTCGGCGTGAAGCCTTTTCAACCCTTCCCGGCCTGCATGGAACATCGCAGTCGTGCGGGAGCGGAAATCCATCGCCACACGTTCGCGCCGTCATGACCACCGCCGCCCCGACGCCCGCCCCGACGCCCGAAGCCGCCTCGCCGCGCATCCCCTTGCTCAGCCGCGTCTTCGGTTACGGGCCGGTGCTGGTCCTGCCGCTGGCGGCGCTCGCCGCCTGGGCCGGAGCACCGCTGGCGCTGCTGGTCGGGCAGATCTGGGGGGCCGCGATCCTCGTCTTCCTGGCCGGGGTGGCGCGCGGGCTCAGCTTCTTCACCCCCGGCGGCACCCATATCTCGCAGATGCTGACCATGGCGCTGCGCTTCACCCTGGGGTTTCTGGCGCTGATCGCCGGGCCGCCGACGGGCTTCGGGCTGCTGATCCTAGGCTATGCCTCGATCGCGCTGACCGATCCCTGGCTGGCCCGCTGGGGCGGCGCGCCGCAGCATTTCGCGCGGCTGCGCCCGCCCCAGATGCTGGTCGCGATCGCCGGCCTGATCGCGCTGTTCCTGCTGTCGCTCGGCTGATCGCGAAACGCTCAAAAAATATTTTTGGGGGTTGCGCTTCACGAACCCCGCAGACATCCGTGCGTCGCGGCTTTCGAGCCCGCCCGGCGACGCGCCGTTCGTCGCAACCAACCCCCTTCCCATGCTTTAGCCCCTTGCGGTGCCGCTCGGGATTTTACACTAAGGATAGTGGAAGAGGTCAGGGGCGGCCCCAAGCACTGGTAGGACAGGGATAGGGGCGGGGCGACGAAAACGGTGCCTCACCCCCCTCTCTCGACGGATTGCGACGGCGACGGCGCGAGGTGCTACAGAGCCGATGACCGACTTGAACGAAACAAGAACAAAGGAGCGGCATCATGATGGATTTCAGGGATAGCCGGGATAGCGACATGACGACTGATATGCTCGAAAAGATGGCGGCGGACACGGCCCAGACCCTGGCCCAGAACGCCGCGCCTGCGCCCATTCCGGCGGACACCAAATCGGTGCGCCCGCAACCCTATCCGGTCGAGGTCGACCATGCCCGCGACGCGCTGCTGACCGACTTTGGCAAGGAAACGCTGAAGGACCGCTACCTCCTGCCCGGCGAAAGCTATCAGGACCTGTTCGTGCGCGTGGCGTCGGCCTATGCCGACAATGCCGAGCACGCCCAGCGGCTGTACGACTATATCTCGAAGCTGTGGTTCATGCCCGCCACGCCGGTGCTGTCGAACGGCGGCACGGGTCGCGGCCTGCCGATCAGCTGCTATCTCAACTCGGTGCCCGACAGCCTGGACGGCATCGTCACCACCTGGAACGAGAATGTGTGGCTGGCCTCGCGCGGCGGCGGCATCGGCACCTATTGGGGCCAGGTGCGCGGCATCGGCGAGCCGGTCGGCCTGAACGGCAAGACCAGCGGCATCATTCCCTTCGTCCGCGTGATGGACTCGCTGACGCTGGCGATCAGCCAGGGTTCGCTGCGTCGTGGGTCGGCCGCCTGCTATCTCGATATCTCGCATCCCGAGATCGAGGAGTTCTTGGAAATCCGCAAGCCCTCGGGCGACTTCAACCGCAAGGCGCTGAACCTGCACCACGGCGTGCTGATCCCCGACGCCTTCATGGAGGCGGTGCGCGACGGCGCCGAATGGCATCTCAAGAGCCCGAAGACCGGCGAGGTCCGCGCCACGGTCGACGCGCGCGCGCTGTTCCAGAAGCTGGTCGAGACCCGTCTGGCGACCGGCGAGCCGTACATCGTCTTTGCCGACCATGTGAACAAGAACATGCCCAAGCATCACCGCGAGCTGGGCCTGAAGGTGTCGACCTCGAACCTGTGTTCGGAAATCACCCTGCCGACCGGCATGGATCATAAGGGCAAGGACCGCACCGCGGTATGCTGCCTGTCGTCGCTCAACCTGGAAACCTGGGACGAGTGGAAGGACAATAAGGGCTTTATCGAGGACGTGATGCGTTTCCTCGACAACGTCCTTCAGGACTATATCGACCGCCACGAGCCGGGCATGGAGCGCGCCGCCTATTCGGCCGGGCGCGAGCGTTCGGTCGGCCTGGGCGTGATGGGCTTCCACAGCTTCCTCCAGGCGCGCAACATTCCCTTCGAGGGCGCGATGGCCAAGTCGTGGAACCTGCGCATGTTCAAGCATGTCAACGCGCAGGTGAACCAGGCGTCGATGACCCTGGCGGTCGAGCGCGGGCCTTGCCCCGACGCGGCCGATGTCGGCGTGATGGAGCGTTTCAGCTGCAAGATGGCGATCGCGCCGACCGCGTCGATCAGCATCATCTGCGGCGGCACCAGCGCCTGCATCGAGCCGATCCCGGCGAACATCTATACCCACAAGACGCTGTCGGGGTCGTTCTCGGTCAAGAACCCCTATCTCGAAAAGCTGCTGGTCGCGAAGTCGAAGAATTCGGACGCGGTCTGGAATTCGATCCTCGAGCATGGCGGCTCGGTCCAGCATCTCGACTTCCTGTCCCAGGAAGAGAAGGACACGTTCAAGACCTCGTTCGAGATCGACCAGCGCTGGCTGCTCGAGCTGGCGGGCGACCGCACGCCCTATATCGACCAGGCGCAGTCGCTGAACCTGTTCATCCCGGCCGATGTGGAAAAGTGGGACCTGCTGATGCTCCACTTCCGCGCATGGGAGCTGGGCATCAAGTCGCTCTACTATCTGCGGTCGAAGTCGGTGCAGCGCGCCGGGTTCGCCGGGTCGGGCGGCGTCGAGGCCGACAATACGATCAGCGCGCCGAAGTTCGAGATCGGTGAGACGACCGATTATGACGAATGCCTGGCGTGCCAGTAATCGGGCTTTGACAATATAGGCTGCTCTCGCCCTCCCGAGGAGTGAGGCAGCCTAGTCCCTCTCCCCTTGGGAGAGGGAGGGAGCCGCGAAGCGGCGGAAGGGTGAGGGTGTGCGTCACTACGACAATCATCGCTCCGGCACGGTGCAACGTGCTCGCCAACTCCGCCGCGACGCCTCCGAGCCCGAACGCCGCCTGCTTCGCGCGCTACGCGAAACCTATCCGCATCTGAAATGGCGTCACCAGACGCCGCTGGGACCTTTCTTCGCCGACATGCTGTGCTTTTCCGAAAAGCTGGTCATCGAGGTCGACGGCGATACTCATGCCGTCGCGGAAGGCCGTGATACGTCGCGCGAAGATTTCATGGCGCTAGAGGGGTATCGTACGGTTCGCGTGACGAATGCGGATGTGATGCAAAATCTCGAAGGCGTACTGACCCAAATCTCCTTCTCCCTAGGGGAGAAGGAAGGGGCCCGCGTGGCGAAGCCGTGTGGGAAGGATGAGGGCGGATCGCCCAAGAAAAGGGGCGGGTCGGAATGATCCGGACCCGCCCTCACCCTTCCGCCGCTATGCGGCTCCCTCCCTCTCCCAAGGGGAGAGGGAATGATGGCTCACTCGGCCTCTTCGAACTGGTCGACGGCGTTCTGGGCGGTGGCCGACAGGCGGACCGTGTCGCCCTCGACTTCGGCGATCAGGCCGATCGGCAGGTAATGATGCTTGGCGCCCTGCCCGTCCTGGGTCTGGGGGCTGTCGTTCTTGGTCAACTTGATGCGGTCGCCATCGACATGGTCGACGGTGCCGACATGGACGCCGTCCGCACCGATGACTTCCGCATGTTCCTTGATCTGGCTGACATCGACCATATTACGTCTCCTGTGTTGGGTTCTGTCTGGGAACGCGCAGCGCCGGAAATGGTCGCATGACAAGTGCATCCATCATGTACGGCGTGGCGGCAGTGCTGGCGGCGATCGGCGCGGTCCTGCTGCTGCAACTCCGTGGCCCCCGGTCGGATCAGGGGCGCTATGCCCGGCTGATCGCGGGCACCATGTTCGCCACGGGCGGGATCATCCTGGCCGGTTTCGCGACCGCGCTTCGCTCTTGGGCGAACAGCGGCTGAACCGGCCTTCACCCTATTCCTTTATCTGATTTGTATCCGGAGTAACCGCAATGTCCCTCCTTCACGCCTCCAAGCAGTACAAGCCTTTCGAATACCCCTGGGCGTTCGAATTCTGGAAGCGTCAGCAACAGCTCCACTGGCTGCCCGAGGAAGTGCCGCTGGGCGAGGATTGCCGCGACTGGGCGCAGAAGCTGACCGATCATGAGCGCAACCTGCTGACCCAGATCTTTCGCTTCTTCACCCAGGCGGACGTCGAGGTGCAGGACTGCTATCACGAGAAGTACGGCCGGGTGTTCAAGCCGACCGAGATCAAGATGATGCTGACCGCCTTCTCCAACATGGAGACGGTGCATATCGCCGCGTACAGCCATCTGCTCGACACGATCGGCATGCCCGAGAGCGAATATGGCGCCTTCCTCGACTATGCCGAGATGAAGGACAAGCATGATTACATGCAGAATTTCGGCGTCGACAGCGACGAGGACATTGCCCGTACGCTGGCGATGTTCGGCGGCTTCACCGAGGGCGTCCAGCTGTTCGCGTCGTTCGCGATGCTGATGAACTTTCCGCGCTTCAACAAGATGAAGGGCATGGGCCAGATCGTCAGCTGGTCGGTGCGCGACGAGAGCCTGCACTGCGAGGGCATCATCCGCATGTTCCACGCCTTCTGCCAGGAGCGTCAGTGCCTGACCAAGGCGGTCAAGGACGACATCGCCGA
>Ga0308171_1002720_pt1 | contig 17823 bp, 17 predicted proteins | sample PhyGR1_FD_202135 | JGI IMG/M metagenome (GOLD analysis project Ga0308171, IMG submission 202135) | Phyllosphere microbial communities from UC Gill Tract Community Farm, Albany, California, United States - DLSLSG.R1 | ecosystem: Host-associated > Plants > Phyllosphere > Unclassified | place: USA... | reverse complement strand
CCGCGGTTTTGCGCCATACCAGTAGCCATCAGGCAGGTTGGTGTTGCGCCGGACTTTATCGCCGCTGCCCCAGCTAATCACTTCGTAGCGAGTGAAACGCGTTTCACCTGCGCGCTTGAAGATGATCCACGGATGCACCGCCACCGCCCCTTTCCAGCCGTAAGTCGGCGCAGCATAGACCTGTACGATAGCCAGGCTATATAAAGCGCGCGGGTCGGGCGCTATCCCGGCCGAATCGCGGCGGGCCGACCACCAGCCGCCCTGCTCTGTGGTATCGCTGTGACGCGTCGCCTGCGCGATGCTGGCTCCCAGCGATAGCAGCAGTACGGCAACAAAAAACAGGCTGAACACTTTAAGTGAGAGCATGACAACATTCCTGGTGACGTAAGAATCGCGAAACGCCTGTTCAGCAGGCGGTTTCAGTAAGCGGCGGCTTTGGGATACAGACAATCGGTGAAAGCGGCGGATAAAAGCGGGACACAAATGACGTCAGTTGCGGGCTTTTACTGCATGGAGGATAGCGTAATTTCCGGCAAAGTGAACAGGAAAACACCAGCGACGGGCCTGGATGTGCTGAAAGGTTAAAACAGCGAGTCTGCGCACGGTCAGAGCAATAAAAAAAGCCCGCTGAGGAGCGGGCTGCAGACTTATCAGGGATTAACTGGCTGAGGCCAGGTTATTCCCACTCGATTATCAACAAGAAGAACAAAACCTTATGCAACAAATGATTGAAAAATATAAATTCTTCAACACCATGAAAAATGCCATGATGGAAATATGCACCTCGCAGTAAGGATAGCATTGTAACGGAGTGTAAACGGGTTTATGGTCACCGCATAGGGTCACACATCCGCCAACCACGGGAAGTCGCATCCAAGACCCGAATGTCCGGGCCTGGCTGATTGCGGTTTTTCAAATTGTGCCAACAGAAGGCAGTTATGCGGCGATTTCAGTCGTTTGCGAATGTCGGCTTACTGAAAGTGATTCTCACTAGACGTTCTTAGACTGTACGTTTGCCGCAATAGAGGTCGCTATCTAGGGGCTTTAAAACTAACCTTGCCTGGCACAACCTGTGCTGATTGCGTGGCAACAAACCCGGCCCGTTTACATCTATCAAATGACGTCGCACGGCACGCATAACATAATGTCCGACACTGCTCGATGACTCAACAATTCTGAAAAAGGTATGAATCGCCATTTCAAAAGGGACTTTGACGACCGTGTCAACTTGCCAACAAATGTATTTGGGCGGGTAGACCATGTCGTTACGTCCGGGCCTCCGGCCAACATTGTGCTAATTGCAGTTGATTCAATTGACGTCAACAGGCTGAATGATTAGGTAAAATAAGACCAGCGATTTGACATCGCTAGTCCAATAAAAGCAGCTGCGGCCTGGAAGCGACAAGGCTTCCCAACACCTGGAACTCCGAGCATCCTTGAAAGCGCCCCACTATTTCGGATTGAAGTAGAATTAGATGCCGGAACAAATGCATTTAGACTGCCATTTCTGCCAGACTACGAAAGAGAAAATGCGAACACGGGTGCGCAGGCTTTAGAGGGCACATGGTTTAGGTTCGAGGTACCTGCAACCGACCGTAAAGGCTTCACGCCTGCGCTAATCTATTCGGGCTTATTCGCCCCGCCAGTTCCCGCGTTTGTTAAGGGAATGATGCCAACACTTGTTCACGCCAATGCACTGGCAGGAATATTTTCGCTACAGCATTTTGAAAAGTTATCAGGGGCTGACCAACAAGCAACTCTTAACGAAACTACCGCGGACATGCTCGCTGTCTACTATGTAGGAGTGGCAACCTCTTCGTCGACTCATCGAACGATGCCGTGACCAAGAAACGCAACAAAGTAGCCTGTGCGGCCGCATAAAAGTTGCTCTAGGCTTCGGCAAGATTAGTCGCAGTAGTCGGCCATAACCAGCCTCACTATGTGCTCTATCCTTCGTACCCTCCACTGATGATTTGGTATACGATGTGGCAATCATTAACGTTTCGCACTGAATTGGCAAATGTTAAGATAGCATTACTAATGGACGTTGATTGCTATCCTCTTTGACGGCGATGCGTCCAGATACATTTTATATTCAATCGTTTTGGTTGAAGACATTTTATAAGGAACCTAACTCATTGAAAAAACTCCTAATCACTGACGTAGACAACACTTTGTTCGACTGGCAAAAGCTTTGGTATGAATGTTTTTCAGCCATGAGTAAAAAAGCTATCGAGATATCCGGTATCGAACCAAACAAGTTTTACTCTGAATGCAGTAAACTTCATCAAAAATATGGAACCAGTGAATATGCTTTTGTTTTAACTGAGCTTCCATCATTCAAACAGCAATATGGTGTCAAAGTACTCGAAGCCATGCAACCTGCTATAGACAGCTTTAGAAAAGCACGGAGTGAGAATCTACATTTATATACGGGCGTTGAAGAGGCATTAGAGCGTTTGCGAAATGCAGGAGTAACTATTGCAGCCTTCACTGAATCTAAAGCATTTTATACAAATTATAGATTCCGTAAGCTTGGATTGGATCAAAAGATAGACTACCTATATTCCCCTGTTGATCACGATCTGCCACGTGATGCAAACTCAATACGCAAATATTCCCCAGATAATTATTTGCTAAAAGATACTGAGCATCGTTTTACACCAGATGGGGAATACAAGCCTAACCCACATATACTACTGAGCATCATTGAAGAATTGGGGTTCGACACCGAAGATACTGTGTATATCGGCGACAATCTCCTAAAAGATGTTTTTATGGCCCAGCAGGCTAATGTTACTGATGTTTACGCTGCATATGGCGCTGCCCAACATAGATCAGAGGAATACGATCTGCTTAAAAAAGTTACTCATTGGACACCAGAGATGGTGGCTCGCGAGCAAGCTGCTCTCAGACCCGGTGTAATAAATCCAACTCATACTCTGAGCACTACCTTTGCTGACATAATTAAAATAATGGAGATTTAAATGGATGAAAAAGAAGCGTACGTTGAAATTTGGAAAAAAATTGTCGATGTTCAGCAACACTTTAATGATTTAGAATTACGCATCAGGAATTTCGCACTTATAGTCACTGGTGCATTCCTTGGCCTCGGAGGCTACGCCATCAAAGATGGCGGATTCACTAATTTCTGGGGCAACCAAATCTCTAGTGCAGCTTTGATTATAGGAGCTTCTCTACTCCCTTTATGCGCATTCTATCTGATGGATCGACTTTGGTATCATCGTCTACTTGATGGCGCAGTGAAAGCAGGCATTGATGCTGAAAGCGAACTGACAAACCTCGGAATTAAAGTTGGTTTGGGGGCAAGCATTAGCAACGCAAGCCCGTTTAATCTTTGGATATTTGGCAACAAAGTTCACTCTCGCCACAAGATGGATGGCTTTTACGGTCTTCTCGCGTTAGCAATTATTGTTTTGGCTGTAACTCTGGCATGCGCCATTAAGCCTCTAAAAACAACAATTGAGGGTGTAGAAAACTACAATACTTCAGATTTTGTGGCTCAATCTCAGGAAATAGATGACAAAGCAGCTAGAGCGGTCTGCGAGACTCATCTAAAAGAACTCCTTACCATGGCGGAAAGCAATCCTGGCTCCTTAATCATTGATTCTAAAACTGGCACTAAAGTAGTGCTTGTATCAGGGAGATGGAGGCTAGTGCCAAAGTGCTAGAAAGGCAGAGGTGAAGTTGCCTGCAAACGATATTCGACTTTGATGAAAATTTTGTAATATAAATTTTTAACACAGTAGGTCATCGTTCCGTTCATCAGATATTAGGTAGGAACTTGACTCGCGATTTTTAAAATCATTCGCGGCATATCGAACGAAGGTATAAGGCAGGTTCCAAACTCTCCTTATGCCAACGTCGTAGACATCATAATAGGATGACGTCCGGTAAAATTTGTCTTCTAGCTAAAGGTCCTCATTCCGCTTAAGCGCTCTATATAGATCCTTCTTGATAGGGCGCAAATGTTGGGACGATTTATACCAAGATTTCTTTTCTTTTTCTATTATTTTAAAGGCCTGCTTGAGCTTGCCAACCATTTCACGCTGTTCTAATTGAGTTTTAATGGCCCCAAACTGCTTTCGAATCTCCAGTGAATCAAAAGATGCTTCTGGACATGACGGCATAGACTCAAATGCTTGTTCCACCAAATCACCCTGACTTTCTCCTGCTCTTTTATCAGCATGAAACGCAGCACCACCACAGAAGATTACCAACCTTAGGCAACGTGGAAGATAGAGGCTTGTGTTGTTATCTGTATCATCAAAGGCCGAAATAAGGTGCAAGACTCCATATGCATACATAACTGTTTGTTTGCCATCAGCTATGTCACAGTGCATGGCAATATTTTTATCGTGCAACCAGGCCCAGAGTAAACCACCACCGATGTAGTCAGCGTGCGTTTCCTGTCCTAAAGATGACTGAGTCCCAAGATGGCCTGCAAAGATATGAGTCATCTCATGCCCATACGCTGCGAGCACAGCGACGATAGTCGAAGAGACAAGATAGTCTGATTCATCTTTTGGCGTATTTACACGCTTCGGCGCGATCGCGACTAACTTGGCAACAAATGAGATGGGAATAGAAATTCGATATGCTTCACCGCTTCCAACTTGAGTAGCAGTGGGTGAGAGGCTATCACCAGCAGTTAGTGTAGGGAAAAAATTGCACTTCAAATGCTCCGGAACGTCTGCGAGAGCTATTCGTGCAGCCACGCGCATGGCTTTATCAGCCCTCTGGCAAATAATACGGATGAGCGAAAATTCGAGTTCGCTCAGATAGGCACCGCACCCCGTACGATATTGGTCAAGATTCGCCTCAAGCTTGTTTTTAGAAGGCTTTAAGTTTGAACTAGTTATAGGGACTCCTCTCAGCCATCCTAAGTGACTCACACTTCCTCGCGAAGGCCATGAATCTCACCTCTTATTCTCGAGAAACAATGCACTTATGGCAAATATTTTGTAAATTAATTTGCAGGAAGCACTTAATTTCTTTAAAAATTACCAAGCCCTCATTTTGAAGATTCGGCCTTTCTCTCCCTCATCGTGTAACGTAATCACGACTTCATCAGACGAGAATACTGATTCATCTGCGGGACGCACAGGCAAGTCCGAATCTATAAGAGTAATGATTGGCTGTAGCCCCAACTCCGCATAACGACGAATGATAGCCAAAAGGTTTTCCTTCTTACGATCATCCAAAGACTCAAACACACCATCATGATAAACAAAACGAGGATATTTTTCGTCCAAGTGAGCACGCAATACAGCCAAATCAAAAGCAATACAAAGTAGTTTGCGGTATGTATGCCCAAGATCGGCACTAGTAGCATTACCTGACTCGTCAAGTATTTCTGCCTTAAACTCTAGATGTCCTAGTTGATTGGGTGATACGCTCAGCAGAGCTTTGCGATCAATGACCTCTTCAACTATTTCGTTAAAGAACACTCTTATTGCAGAAAATAAGCTATCCTGATCAGAGTTTTGCTTCTCGACATTAGCTTCAATCTGGGACTGTAGATTTCCACGCTCTTCTGTCAAAGCCCTAATTTCTTTTCGAAGTTCCTGCAAACGATGCAAGAAGCCTCGCTGACGCTCTAACGACGTAATATCAGCACGCAATATCACCATCTCGTCGGAGACTTGTTTGTATTTACCAAAGATATCAGTTTCACTTAGAAATGAAAGCATCTCCGAGCGTTTTTTCCCTAGGAAATTCAATTCTGCATTGATGCGTTTTAACTCAGCTTCGACTTCTTCCCGCTCTTCCTGCAGATAGCCACGACGCTCATCTGTAATAGCCCGATTGAAGTCGATTAGCTGTTGGAAATCCTTTTTAATCTGTCCTTTAAACAGGACTCCAGCCTCCTCAAATAGACGCTGCGCCTCATCAGGATTAAAGAGAATCTGATCTTCTTCCAACGAGGATATTATTTTCTTTTTGTTCTGATTGTATGAGTAACGTTCAGCATTTAAAGACGCAATTTTTACGTCAATGTCATCGACCAACTGCTTAGTACTATCCTTATCCTGAGTACGGAAATCAAAGGCATCGAGCAATGTCTGTTTTTTCTCAGCCTCTTTCTGCTTAAGTAACAGAATGCCCTCAATCTTGCTGATATCCTCAATAGAGCCACCCAGTTCATTCTTGATAGTCTGCGAAATGGCTTGTTTCTTGGAGAGTTGCTCTTCTTTTTCATAGTGCTCAACGATAAGTTGAGCGTCAAAACCAAGGACGTGAGCCAAGAAAGGCTTCCAATCTGAATGTGCTGCCGCAAATTTGCGTAGATGGAATACATCTCGGAAATCGTCCTGCGAGCGTAGTAGATATCCTAAGCCTTTGCGGTATGCCCAAGGTTTGATTGCTCGCCAATCCAATACCCCATCCAACAACTCACGTGCACGCTCGAAAGGCATGTTCACATGATCCCACTCTGTCAGTGCTAACCCCGACAAGTCTTGATGGCCTGCTTGATGACGCTTAAAACTAATTCTAGTGGCTTCTTCAACACTACGCCGAATCGTTACGAACGATGCATCTTCCAACTCAATCTCAAGGAAGAATATAAATTCTTTGAACAAATCGGAGTGCTTGAAAAGAAAGAATTTAGGATCCCGTTTGGCTAAGAAACCAAAGTCGAGCAAGCGCCCGAGGGTAGTTTTGCCGAGATTATGGGTGTCCTTACTTCTGTTCTCCGGCAAGCGGATTTCAGCCATAACGACATTTAAGCCTTGGACAAACTCCACGGTATCGAACAAGTTAGGCTTGTTAGAATAGAGTCTAGATAACTTCATTTGGCCCCACATATTCTAGAGCATCGGTTTTGGGGAGATATTCAATCAATCCCATGAGATAAAGAAAATTAAGAGCAGGTAAGAACAACACGTCTCCACCAATAATGCTTTTTTTCGCAAATTTACGTAGAACGTCATAATCGTCAATACGCCGAGTTTTCAAGCGAGCCAACAGTAATAGCGAGACATTGATTACAGTTCGATCAGGATGAGAGTGCTTCGTTGGCCGTAGCATCACCTACCTCCCCAATATCACAATTCCAGTACATGTAAAACAGGACAGCACGCGTCAAGCGTTTGTGAGCGTGCTGCCGCAAGATAGGATCACGGTTGAACAATATGTCAACCAGATATTCCATTACCTCATCAAAAGTTTGATAGTACTTACGCTTGGCAATGATCTTGAGTTGGAACTCATCGACTACCGACTCATACATACGTAATAATTCGAGGTTTTCCGGAGCAGCCAAGAAAGCCTGAATTTGAGCCGTTTCCTTCAAGAATCTCTTCCGCTGTGCCTTGGCATAATCAACACTCATATTGTTGAGTGTGTTTTTTTGCTCGTATGTCACTCGCGCAGTCGGAGGATCGTCAAGCATTTCGACCACGCTATCTTTATTTCGAGCTAATGCCTGTACAACATCAGACAAGTCATCGGGACTAACAATCAGCGGCGAATCAACTGGATCAAGGTCAGCTTCCCTCGCGACATCCGGGAAACGCTTAAGCCAGATCTCCAGTTGCTCTAGCCCACAAAGATAAAGTGATGAACTGGAAATGTCACACCGAGACGAGATGTAATCACGTATCTCCGTTTCAGCATTGCCAGATAGGCGACGATTAGCGAATAGCATGTAGTGATCTAGCTGCTTGGCATCACGAAGTTTTTTGATACGGGGAATTTCTTTACCCAGCACGGTGTTCGCAGACGTAACACTGAAGAAGTCGGATTCGGAGAAATTACGGTTATATCCGTTGGTATGCTTTGCCTGAACTATGGTTGTACCTACCCATGGCGCGTTCTTACTCGGGTGCAGTTCAGCTGTTCCCATAAACTTGGCATCGCGCCCACCATCAGGGCCTTTTGCAAATCCCTGTACGGCGGCGCCAAGCAACCGCTGGCACAGAAGAACGATCAAGGTCTCGAACTGACCATCACTTAGATCTTCGTATGCAAATTTCATTTAATCTCCATTGCTAACAACAATTTATGCCACAGCATGACTAAACTGTCGTTTGCAAAACCCCATAGTTGTGTATCCAGTTTGTTGGTTCATTGATCCAACTAAAATAATGAAAACTTGACGCGAATATTAACATCTGGTGCTAGCATAGACGAGCAAAAAGCACATTACTTAAGAGTATCTGGTAACTCACCGTTTTGTTGATAAATTTTGGTTTCTAACGAGAACTCTGCTCTGAGGAAAGGCTCCGCAAAATGTTCGAATTTAGTGACAGTTGGGGGGCAGACGTGCTCCCCTTTGATTACTTACGCCGTTGCTCTGGGCGATCTTGCAACATCTGCAGATTGCTCCAAAAATCCTCCTCAGTCCCAAAAATGTCAGCAAGAACGCGGGCCTCGTCATCTCTGAGACGACGCATACCGCAGATGATATTTTCAACATCTTGCCGAGAAATCCCCATAGCTTCCCCTAAAGCATCATGAGACATGTTAAGCGGTTTTAAAAATTCCTCTGCCAGCATCTCTCCCACTGTCATGGGCCCGGCGGTATCTGCTTTTGTGTAATATGCAAAAATCTCCGAACGCCCCTGCTCATACGTCAGCTCACCTGAAATAATACGTGCCTTGATAGATTCATATAGCGGCGTACCACTGGGGTCTTTTCCTTCGAGTCTAAGGGAAGCCTCTGCTTTACGAAAGCCCTCAATGAGTAACCGTGAATCTGGAGTTCTGGACATGATTTTTCCTTTGAATTGCAGGAGTAGAGTTTGCTCAGTGAAAGCGTCAGTTCGCGTTTTCCCGTAACCTGACGCGCTTAATTCAAGATTTATTATTGCCGGATAAGCTATCTCCGGCAAAATCATCATGTTCGCGGTTATCCCGACGAGAAGCTGTTTGTCTACGTATCTGAGTCGCCAACTCTTCTCCAATAGTCTGATGAGCACCAGAAGAATTGCTGTTTTGATTCATTGTCTGGTACTCAGCAGCTCCATTAACCATACTGCTTCCCATATATCTTGCCATGCGTCCAGTACGCGAGAACGATGCAGCAAAACCTTCGCTTCCCCCACTGGAGCTACCTTTACGAGATGACTGGTCTCCCGACGTGTTTACAGAACCAGTATCTTCACCACCGCCAAATCCTCCACCTGAACCACCGGCAGACCCAGATTCTTCGGCCATTGCTGTTTGTGCAGATTCGAAAGCGGCTTTTAATGCAGAAACCCCGCTACTGACTTGAGCTGTAGTGCTCATTGCCATCGTTCCAGCACCACTAATCGCAGTAGCAGCAGCGCCCGTAATCATACCGGCCCCAAACCCACCAATCCCTTGTAAGGATGCTCCTCCGACAATGCCAGATAACAACAACGGTAATTTATTAGTCAAGACTAAAAGAATAATTGACGCCAGCAGTAAAACAATAAGACTATTAAGATCAGGAATATCATTTCCAATAATGGAAAAGTACTGATCTATAAATGATTGTCCAATACCAATGATTATTGTCATAGTGAATAATTGAACACCAATCGATAAAACTGTCCGTAGGTAATTTATTGCTATATCAGAGGTCCACTTCGAGCCACCAAACCCAAGCAATATAACTCCCGCATAACACAACACCCATGCAGAAACTAAAATGATTAGCATATTTATCGCTATGAGGGCCATTACTATCAAAACAATTATCGCTACTGTTATCATAATGGTGGATATCATTGGCGACCAAATTGATGCGGCTGAACTGACCTTGGTGAGTATCACAAATGCCATATCAACTATGCTTGAGGGTGATATACCAGTACCTATTCCCAGAGCGTTTGCTGCAAGTTGTCTCATTGAATTAATTATTGATTGAGATATAGCTGGGCCGTTGATTAAAAGATAATAGAAAAAACCAATAACAGCAAAAAAACGAACCATTTCTGCAAGTACCCCAGTCAGCCCCTCCCCTTGCAGCGCCATCATGCTAAATGTCCAGACCATACTTATTAATACCAGACCCCAGAAGAGCCAATTTGCATAGTCAGCAATTACTGTTGTCCATGTACTGGCTACTTGTTGAAACTTATCTAATAAAGAATCAAGTAGCCCGCTACTATCTAATTGACCAGCATAGGCATTTATAGAAAAGAAAAGCATGATGCCTAAAAAGGTGAGCTTACTTACTATTTTCATGATTACCATTCTCGTTTAGGGCTTGGTTTATTATTACTACGCAATGTACAATTATCGTATCTATGCGCATCTAATTTATTATCTGGCATTGTTGAGCAATCTTTATCGTTTTTTTCGCAAGAACAAAGAATTATTGAAGTGATTAGAATAAAAACCATCGCAATTTTATTTTTCATCCAATTGGTCCTCACCACATTCGCTTTGGGCTTGGTGTATTCTTTCCAGCTAATACTTTCTCATCAGCGGCTATTTGTTGGGCTTCTTTATCAGCCTGAGCTTGCGCTAGGGTTGTAGCTGCATTTTGTTGTGCCACCAGTAATGAGCGGATTTGCAGTAACTGATTTGTTTGTGCACTAGCCAGCTGGTTAGCCGTCTGAATGGCTTCCATTTGCCCTTGTGCACCGGTTGCATGAGTTTGCAAATCGGCCAGGTTGTTAGCATCGTTTTGCAGTGTTTCTTGCTGTTCATCAATCGCCTTGAATACGGCGTCATTAGCTTTTTTTCGTGCCTCAGAACTGTCCTGTTCAGCTTTACGCAGTGCGCTAATTTCAGATGCAGTACACTCAAGATTGGTGTTAAAGCACGGTGATGAACGGTAGTAGTTAATGTCTTGATAACGTTTAAGATATGAATCGAGACTTCCGGCCTGATTTTTGTAGTAATTCAGGGTGTCCTGCGCCTGCAGTAATTTGTTGATGGTCGAATTAGCCTGGTCCCAGATGTAAGCAGCAGGTGCTACGGTGTTCTGCAGCATGTTTTCATATTGCCGCAGTTGCATCTGGTATTGCTGGATTTGTTTTGCCACTGCCTGAACGTTGTTGACTGCGCTGATTGTGGTCTGAACAACATTAGTTCCATCAATAACTGGGATACCTGCTTTGACCGGTAATGCTACGATATACGCAATGAAGTAAGCTACTAACGCTTTTTTAGCGGCTAAAATACTTTTTTGCGATGAAAATATTCGGAACATAAATTTCATTTTCTTACCTCAAATTCAACTAATCATTAGTATTGTAGACTTGGACTGGTTACAGATGCTGATATACAGAAAGCAATTCATTTAATCATCCAAAATTCTATCCATAATAGTCCTTAGTTCTTGTCTGGTTGATTCTATTTTTGCAAGCAACGCTTTTATCAGCTTGGGCGAAAAATCAATTGTGCGAGGATCATTAGCTAGCCACAATTTAAGTAAACCACCAAGTCTCCCTAGATCAGCATTTACCCGGCTAAGTTCTATAACCTGTTTAATATCTACATTAGACTCAACCTGATAACCCATTGCAACTTTACGAATAAAACTCGCGACACTTAAACCAGAAGCTTCTGCATTTTCCTGGATTTGCGCTTTTTCCTCTGGCAAACAATAAACTTTAATTGGTGTACTGTTCTTTCTAGTCTGAGAAACTGTCATATCACTCTCCACATAGGCGGTAGCCTATAAGCCTCGCAGAGCAGGACTACCTTGAGCAGCGTTGCGGCGAATAGGGAGTAGTAAAGTTGGGACACCGGAACGGTGGGCCTACTTTACATGTCCTGCCCTACCGTTGCCGTTGTATATCTGTGCACGACAATGTGTATTTCAGTGTACAGGATGTGTTTTTTCAATGTATTAGTGCAGGATTACTCGAGTGAAATCTGCAGCAAATGTGTTTTTTGCAAGGAAACTATAATTCTCACTTTTAAAAAATGACCTCTAGTAGTTCTATATGGGCGTCCACCAACTGTATTTATGTTTCGATATAATGAAAGAAGCCTTTTATTGCTTATGAACTTTTTTAATTACATTTTCTGAGCATGTGCATTGCAGATTTTAGCGGCTAAAATCTGCCTCCCTATGCCCAAAGGCAGGGGCGTACCTCATATGTCATAAAATCTACCTCAAGCGTCAATATACCAAGCGTGTAGGTAATCTATTCTTCTGGCGTACAACCATCGGCCTTTGGCCGATTCTGGATTTGAAAGCGCCTGCTCAGGCAGGTGATTTCGAAGCCTGAAGATCCTGAACGATCCTGTAAATACTGCTGAATAGTAAAAATTCGGGCCTCTGTAGCACGCTATCGGGCCGCTATAACACGCTATCGGGCCGTTGTGACACAATATCGGGCCGTTGTGACACGTTTTATCCTGGAACCGTTCAAATCAATTCCAATCTCAAGCAATTGCACAGCATCTTCTTTCAATCTCCGACGGTAATTACGTAAAGTCATATTACTCGTTCCTTCACCGCATACTGCTAATATCAACGTATCCATATACCACCCTCCTAAAGGATTATTCCTGTGGGTTAAGACGTGACGAGCGACTGCCTGGCTAATACCATGTTGTAGCCGAGCTATGGGGCCAGGATGATAATAAAATGGCAAATCTTTTTTTAGTAACATAGCTAATGCAACACCCAGACGGACACGCCATAGACGGCGTACTCCTCCAGTCAAAGGATCAGGTCGAGTCATAGGTGATGGAACTACATGATCAATTAGCCCCCCTATTATAAAATCACCGCTTTTCTCCAGCTCTGGCGTTATAATTTCAACTGATGCAACGCGAAGATCTAAAAGCAATTTTTGTATACGGCCATAGCTATATTGTGCATCGGATAGCGTTCGGCGTACTTTCGCTGGATCTACTAATAATTCGATTCCCCCATCAGAAATTTCACGACTTTGCTCGGCAACATATAATATTGTCTCCACGATATCGGCATGACGCTGTCCGAGCCGTCCGGTAACACGACAACGTCCGAAACTTGTCTCCATCCAATGTCCTTTCACCTCCTTAGGACGCTGGCTTGGCTGGTACAGAATTACTCGGGCTTGCCATGCTGTACTTGTGGGTGCCACTTTATTACCAGTTGTCATTGTCAACACCACTCCAGGCAGATGTTCTTTCTTTAGTAAGCTTTTTATTACTCTTCGAGCTGAGCGCCGTTATTCTTAATACTCCCCCCTCATGTCTCTGCAACCAACGATCTGGGGCACGTTCACCATAATTAGCTTTATTAATTCCAAATCTAACAAATTGATCTCGAACACTATCAGAAATACCATACGTCTTCGCTTCTAAGGTGGTCATTCCCGCCAGATAAGATTGCCAACGTATATTATCAACCAAGACACTACTACCTCTACTTGCCTGCTGCATATCACCAACTCCCATCGTGGCAGCGCCTTTGTTTGAATGATGTAGAAATATAATCGAACACCCAGTATCAGCAGCAATACCTTCTAGCTTTCCAATGACTTTGGACATTGCTCCGCTATTATTCTCATCTTCCTGGTGGAAACGGCGAAGAGTATCCAAGATTATTAACCTTCTATTTTTTGAAATCTCATTAATCAAGTTGCTCCAGCCTGGCAAGAAAATATTTGGACACTTCCCTATCAAAGGTTCGACAAGTAGCTTATCGGCTACAATCTGCTGCTGACGTGCTGTTAGATATTTTCCCAAAGCATATAGACGATGGTGAATGATGGTTGCAGAGTCCTCCACAGGTAAATATGCCACTAACCCAGTTGGATATTCACCAAACTTTAAAAGATCCACACCACAAGTAACCTGCACAGCCAGTTGTAATGCCAGCATTGACTTTCCAACGCCTCCCGGAGAAACAATCGCTCCGATCGTACCAATAGCCAAATTAGGCAAAACGTAATCAATTGGCTGTGGCTGAGCTTCAAACGCCTCCATTATGTTCAATGACATTGCTGTTACCTCCCTAAAACAATACCGGGACTGGCCGCTTTAAACATTGCTGATTTACGATCCGCAATCCACTGTTCCACTTCGGATAACTGCCATGCAACATTTCGGCTAGTAAGTGCTATACGGCGAGGAAACTCACCTCGTTGCTCAAGGTTATAAATAGTCCTTGCTGACAATGGGATCATTTCCAGAAGTGTTTTTCTGTTAATGAGCATGCTATGTGCCTTTGTTTGCATCTGCATTCCTCCTGTTTCCAATCAGGTCTATACAATGCCAAACATTCCCCCTTGCTAAAACCTATTCATTGGCTAAAATGGTTGACATGAAAATTACCCCTTGGGAAGGCTGTGACTTCACAGTTGCAGCAGCAATTAATGTGTTTGTCGAGCGTAGCTCTCCGTATTCCACATTTTCACGGCGGTACCCAATACTGCGCCTGATACAGGAAGTGATTGACCCTGCAGTAGCTGCCTATATGAATTCTTTGCCACTAAGCCATAAGGACTACATTTCTGGCGCAAATATAGTATTTAGTGAACTAATCAAAAAAGTGGGTTTTAATGTGGTAGCACGCGCACAAAGACTTCTTTTGCGTCAATTCATTCTGACTTCAGATAATCAAAATTCTCTCGATAAATGCTTTATTGCTACAATTGAGTCTCTTATTGAATTATTCAGTGAGTGCGCATCCAAACGGCCAAAGAAATCATCACCGGCAAAAGGTGTAATTATAAACTCTCAACGTAAACGCGGTTTTTGCGAGTTTTGCGGTAACCAGACCGAATTTTCTAAATTTATTACTGAAATTTCAGAATATGCTGCTAAAGACAATGAATTCCCTTATCATGAAAAGTTGGTTTTTAGCGATCGATATTGCTCTAACCATAGACCCAGATTGACCAATGGCCAGTGGAATCCCCTTTACAGACAAGGAAAACGCTCCATTGAACAATTCAACCAAGAACTTTTAAGACTAAGGCGGCAATGCGCTAAACCAAGTAAAGCTAACGCTAACTCCGGTAATGAATTGGTTGATTATTATTTTTTTAAATGGATGTCAGGAAAAAATTTAATGCCAGTAGATATAGTTGACCTCAGAAATATTGCACGGTTCATGACTGATTCTAAACTGTCCGATACAAAGAAAAAAATACTTGCTTTAATACACCAGGGATTCAATCAATCGGAGGTAGCACAGATTTTAACAAATAATTATAACTTGCCAGTGACACGTCAAGCCGTGTCCAAAACCCTTAAATCTTTAAGAAAAGAATTTTATATCTACACTGATGTTTGATTTTTTTCCATTTTCTTACTACCTCCCCTAAAAAATATATAACCTTATATCTTAAGGATTTTTCTGGATTAACTCAGGTATACAACCCTAAGATCACTCATATTTAACCGTCGAAACTATTGTAATTCAATATGACAATGATTATTGCTATCAGCCATTCTTTGTTCAGCATTAAATTTTTTCAGATAAGCTTCCATTTCACGAGTCCATGCTGGAGTAGGTACTGAGGCTACCATCAGCCAAGGAAACAACCATAAAAGCACGTAGAACATGATTAGTGGTGCGATCATTTCAGCTGAAGCATGAGAAAATATATACATAATGAATGCTACCAGTAAGATTACATTTACAAACAGCACCAACAGAAAGATACGCCAGCGAAAACAATGCCATTTCCTTTTGAACACTATCTGTCCTTCCTGTTCATTGAGCCAGTTACGCCATGGCTTGAGATAACCAGCCCGCAACCCATAGCGATCGCAAAATATGATTGCCAAATCCTGTAGGCGATAGTTATATAGCCCTGTGAGCTGGTAAAGGCTGCGCTGACGAAGCTCACGTCTTACCAGACTGATCGCATTTTTATTCAAATATGGCTGTTCAAGCATTCGCTCCAGTCGGCGCTTCCTAAGATTGAGTAGTCCACGAAAAACGCTACCAGATTCAGCATTAATTACTCTGTGACGAACTACACCGAGTAAAATGTAGATTAACAGCAATATCCAGCCAGTCTTAGGGTATTGATTCATCCATTCTATAATCACAGACAACTCAGGCACTCTTACTTTTCCTTTTTAAGCAGTCCAAAGAAAAACCAGTAAAGATTCTGTGGATTTTAGCGGCTAAAATTGTCCTACTGGTATAGAGACAGAAAGCATATCAACTTAACCTACCGATTATAAATTATTTACTAGTCCATTCATCAATCATATTCGCCCAATCTTGCAGCATCTCTGATCTCTGCTCGCGATACTCGGCCTTGTTGTAAACAGCTCGAACACCCTTTTGTTCATGGGCAAGGCACTTCTCAATCCAGTCAGTGTTGTACCCGGCCTCATGTAGTAAAGTGCTGGCCGTACGCCGTAGGTCATGGGGACCAAACTTGGGCAATGACTGCCCTTCTTTTTGTGCCAAGCGATACGTCAGTGACAAAACCCGATTTAAAGTAGCGCTACTCATTGGCGCATCGGAATCGTAGCGCGAAGGAAGAATAAAATCAGAGCTACCACCGAAGGTTTTAAGAGCAATCAAGATATCTATTGCCTGCCGGGGGAGGAAAACCAAATGTGGATTACGTCGTTTCATCCTTTCCTTTGGTATCGTCCAAACTGCGTCAATAAAATTGATCTCATCCCAGGTCGCGTTAGTAAGCTCACTTTTACGTACCATCGTTAACAGTAAAAGTTTAACCGCTGCTCTGATTGATGGCGTCGTTCCTACCCGTTCCATATATCTATACATCAGACCGATTTCAATTGGCGTCAATGCCCTGTCACGAGGCTCAAATTTCGCTATGCTTGCAGGCCGTACCCGATCAGCTGGATTCTCCACCTTCTGACCGCGCTCAATAGCCCAGCGATATACTTGCAATACAATCTCTCTGGCGTGTACAGCTGTCGCCGGTGCCCCTCTCTCGACAATGTTATCGGTTAATGCGCGTAAGTCTTCATGTGTAATCTCACTCAGTTTCTGCTGGGCAAATTTTGACTTCAACTCCCTTTGATATAACGAACGCCGCATATCACGCGTCGATTCAGCCATTTGATAACCACGTAACCATTTCTCAGCCCACGCACCAAAAGTCTCCGCATCTTTGATACGCGCTTTATCTCTGGCTTTTTCCCTAGCAGGCGATTTTCCACCGGCAACCATTTTTTTCGCTTCATTGAGTCGTTCACGCGCTTCTGCAAGCGTGATCCCTCCAACACCATAGCGGCCAAAAGTAACAGTCTCCTGTCTTCCATTTATTGAATAGTTATAACGAAATGAGATCGTTCCAGCCGGAGTGACCGCAACATACAGCCCATCACGGTCATTAACTTTATAAAGTTTATCCTTCGGCTTAAGATGACGTAGCCTGGTGTCAGTCAACATGGTTTATTGTTTTCCTATAAAAATTAATACCATGTTGCAAAAAGTTCAGAAAAGTCATTTAACTATCTGTTTTTAATTGAGTTATAAAAAATAAATACCATAACTCAATCGACATTTATCACATGGTACTTTCTCAAATCTGATTTCGAAACCAGAGAGTACCATCAAAAATTCCATTGAAAAAACCGTGCTTACCGTTGCTAACAGCTGCCAGAAAGTGCCAGACACAAAAACAAAAAAGCCCGCAGTTACGCGGGCTTAAGGTACTTTACTGCTTTTACGTGCAGGCTGATGCCAGACGCGAAATCATTCCCACTCAATCGTCGCTGGTGGCTTACCGCTGATGTCATACACCACGCGGGAAATGCCGTCGACTTCATTGATGATGCGGTTAGAGACGCGGCCCAGGAAATCATACGGCAGGTGCGCCCAGTGTGCGGTCATAAAGTCGATGGTTTCCACCGCACGCAGCGAGACAACCCAGTCATATTTACGGCCATCGCCCATCACGCCGACTGAACGTACCGGCAGGAAGACGGTGAAGG
>Ga0308171_1002719_pt1 | contig 17824 bp, 12 predicted proteins | sample PhyGR1_FD_202135 | JGI IMG/M metagenome (GOLD analysis project Ga0308171, IMG submission 202135) | Phyllosphere microbial communities from UC Gill Tract Community Farm, Albany, California, United States - DLSLSG.R1 | ecosystem: Host-associated > Plants > Phyllosphere > Unclassified | place: USA... | reverse complement strand
GGGCTTGATCATTTTCCGAGTCATGGTGCCCAGGAGAGGACTCGAACCTCCACGAAGTTGCCCCCGCTAGCACCTGAAGCTAGTGCGTCTACCAATTCCGCCACCTGGGCGACTCAGGAGGAGAATTCTGCGGGAGAACCGAGAATGTGTCAACAGGATGTCGCAGAAATTTTCATTCGCCGCGCGATGCAGCGTGACCGCCGCGCAGGCCGCGCGAATCGTGCGTGCCGCGCTGGAGCCTAGAAACGAAAAAACCCGCTTGCGCGGGTTTGATCATTTACCGAGTCATGGTGCCCAGGAGAGGACTCGAACCTCCACGAAGTTGCCCCCGCTAGCACCTGAAGCTAGTGCGTCTACCAATTCCGCCACCTGGGCGACTCAGGGGGCGAATTCTGGGCATCCCGCGCAGGGTTGTCAACGGTTTTGTGAAATTTCTTCACAATCCTGCACAGGTGGCCTCACTGACCGGTTCTGCACACCGCCAGCGGTTACCATGGAGGCCAATGAAACCAAAGAAACCGACCCAGGGCGCCAAAGGCCCCAAGTCCCCGGCGCCCAAGCAGGCTGCCGGTCCGTCGGGCAAGCCCCGCGCTGCCGCCAAGAAGGCGGGCAAGCTGCCGCCGTGGATGCCCGAATCCTTGAACGCACCCGCAGGTGCCGCGCCGCCGCCGCGCGGTGGCAAGCGCGCCGGCCCCAAGCCGGGCCATGCCGGTCCGATCCCGACCCGCCGCCGTCCGCATCCCATCGCCGCCGGCCTGCCGGTGGAAGATCCGCATGCCGCGCGTGAGGCCGAGCGCTACGCGCAGCCCATCGCCAGCCGCGAAGCCATCCTGCAGCTGCTGGACCGCTGCGATGGCCCGCAGACCGGCGAGGAAATCGCCGTGCATCTGGGCCTGACCGAGCCGGACCGCTTCGATGCGCTGGGCAAGCGCCTGGGCGCGATGTGCCGTGACGGCCAGCTGGTGCAGAACCGCCGCGGTGGCTTCGCGCCGCTGCAGGCGGTCAACCTGATCACCGGCGTGGTGATCGCCAACCCGGAAGGGTTCGGCTTCCTGCGCCCGGTCGAAGGCGGCGACGACCTGTTCCTGCCGCCGTTCGAAATGCGCAAGGTGCTGCACGGCGACCGCGTGCTGGTCAACGTGACCGGCATCGACCGCCGCGGCCGCCGCGAGGCCAGCATCTCGCGCGTGCTCGAGCGCGGCATGAGCCGCCTGATCGGCCGCTTCAGCGTCGAGTTCGGCATCAATTACGTGGTGCCCGACGACAAGCGCGTGCAGCGCAATGTGCAGATCCCGCCGGACCAGACCGGCGATGCCCGTGACGGCCAGCTGGTGGTCTGCGAACTGACCCAGGCGCCGGATACGCGCCGCCCGCCGATCGGCCGCATCATCGCCGTGCTCGGTGACAAGCTGACCGCCTCGCTGGTGGTTGAAACCGCGATCCACGGCCATGAACTGCCGTTCGAGTTCCCGGCCGAAGTGCTGGCCGAAGCCACCGCGGTGCCGATGGTGGTCACGCCCGAGCAGCTCGGCAACCGGGTCGATCTGCGCAACACCCCGCTGGTCACCATCGATGGTGCCGACGCCAAGGACTTCGATGACGCGGTGTACTGCGAACCGAATGCCGAAGGTTTCCGCCTGGTCGTGGCGATCGCCGACGTCTCCAATTACGTGCGTCCCGGCACCCCGCTGGATGACGAGGCGCAGAAGCGCGCGACCTCGGTGTATTTCCCGGGTTTCGTGGTGCCGATGCTGCCCGAGACCCTGTCCAACGGCATCTGCTCGCTGATGCCCAAGGTCGACCGCATGTGCTTCGTGTGCGACATGCAGGTCAACCGCGAGGGCGAGGTGATCCATTCGCGCTTCTACGAGGCGGTGATGAATTCGCACGCGCGCCTGACCTACACCCAGGTGTGGGAAGCGGTGGGCGAGAACGATCCGGCCGCGCGCAACGCGATCGGCGCGTTGCTGCCGCAGGTCGAGCGCCTGTATCAGCTCTATCACGTGCTGGCGAAGGCGCGTACGCGCCGCGGCGCGATCGAATTTGAAACCTCCGAAGTGCGCTTCGTGCTGGACAACACCGGCGAAGTCACCCAGGCCGGCATGCTGGTGCGCAACGACGCGCACAAGCTGATCGAAGAATGCATGATCGCCGCCAATGTGCAGGCCGCGCGCTACCTGATCGCCAAGCAGGTACCCGCGCCGTTCCGCGATCACGAGCGTCCGCCGGAATCCAAGTACGCCGATCTGCTCGAGTTCCTGAAGGAATTCAAGCTGAGCCTGCCACCGTGGTCGAAGGTGCAGCCGGCCGATTTCACCAAGCTGCTCAAGAAGGTGCGCGACCGCCCGGACGCGGCCTTGCTGGAATCGGTGCTGCTGCGCAGCCAGAGCCTGGCGGTGTATTCGCCGGACAACCTGGGCCACTTCGGCCTGGCGCTGGACGCGTACGCCCACTTCACCTCGCCGATCCGCCGGTATCCCGATCTGCTGGTGCATCGCGCGATCAAGCACGCGCTCAGCGGCGCCGCACCGGAGAAGTTCACCTATTCCCCGCGTGAGATGGCGGCGCTGGCCCTGCAGTGCTCCGAGCGGGCGCGCCGGGCCGATGAAGCCGAGCGCGAGGTCGACGAGCGCTACCGCGCGGCGTGGATGGAAAAGCACGTCGGTGGCCAGTTCGATGGCGTGATCAGCGGCGTGACCAGTTTCGGCCTGTTCGTGGAACTGGACGAGTCCAAGGTCAACGGCCTGGTCCACGTGACCCAGCTGCCGCACGACTATTACCAGTTCGACGCGGTGCGCAAGACGCTCAACGGCGAGCGCCGCGGCAAGATCTATCGCCTCGGCGACCGGGTCCGGATCCTGGTGCTCAAGGCCAGCATGGAAGAGCGCAAGATCGACTTCCGCCTGGTCGAAGAGAAGGATGAGGCGCTGCCCGAACTGCCGCCGCGCGGCCAGCCGGCCAAGCGGCAGAAGCAGAAGTACTGAACGACACGTACCGGCGCGATGCCGGTACGTGGCCTTGCAGGCCGGTGCCCACCGCGGGTGGGCACGTTTCCCGGACCCGATCGGAGCGATCCCATGCAGGCCCTCCCCGAATACAGCGGCGGCTGCCAGTGCGGCGCGATCCGTTTCCACGTCATCGGCGCGTTGAGCGATAGCTCGATCTGCCATTGCCGGATGTGCCAGAAGGCGTTCGGGGCGTATTACGCGCCCCTGGTGTCGGTGCGCGGCACCGATTTCCGCTGGACCCGCGGCGAACCAAAGCGGTTCTCCTCGTCCAACAGTGTCCAGCGCGGCTTCTGCGCCGACTGCGGCACCCCGTTGACCTACGAAGCGCCGGATGGGGTGGCGGTCGCGGCGGGGGCCTTCGACGAACCGGCCCGCCTGCCGCCGACGATCCAGTACGGGATCGAGGCCAAGCTGCCGTTCGTGGACACGCTGGGCTCGCTGCGCGCGCTGCGCAGCGAGGAGGACGCCGCCGCCGGGGATTTCCTGCGGCATATCGTCTCCCACCAGCATCCCGACCACGACACCCCGCACTGGCCGCCGGGCTGAAGGCCCGCCGGACCGCCCCCCGTGAACGCCCGGCAGGGCAGGGCGGGCCTTGATGCTCTACCATTACCACCCCCTTTACCGGTTCCGCCCCCCGCAATGAGCAAGCAAAGCCAGTGGATCGTCGGCGTCAACGCCGTCGCCTCTTCGATCGAGAACGATGCCGAGAACGTCCGCGAGGTCCTGATCGAGGCCAGCGCGAAGAATCCGCGTCTGACCGAAATCGAGGAGAACGCGCGGCGCAAGGGCATCGACGTGCGCAAGGTGAACACCCAGGCGCTGGATGGCGTGGGCGGTTCGGTGCGGCACCAGGGCGTGGCGGCGCGCTACCAGGCGGCACGCACCTACGGCGAGAACGAGCTGGAAGGGCTGGTCGAGGCGGCCGAGGGCAAGGCACTGCTGCTGATCCTGGACGAGGTGCAGGACCCGCACAACCTCGGTGCCTGCCTGCGCAGCGCGGCCGCGGCGGGCGCGACGGCGGTGATCATTCCCAAGGACAAATCGGCCACGGTCAACGCCACCGTGCGCAAGACCTCGGCCGGCGCGGCCGACCGCATCCCGGTGGTGGCGGTGACCAACCTGTCGCGCTGCCTGAAGGACCTGCAGAAGCTGGGCGTGTGGATCTACGGCCTGGCCGGTGAAGCGACCGAATCGCTGTACGCGATCGACCTGAAGGGCAACGTGGCGCTGGTGCTGGGCGGTGAAGCCGACGGCCTGCGCCGCCTGACCCGCGAGAACTGCGATGGCCTGGTCAAGATCCCGATGCCGGGCGATATCGAAAGCCTCAACGTCTCCGTCGCCACCGGCGTGAGCCTGTTCGAAGCCGTTCGCCAGCGCGGGCTGTAAGCCGCGCAGCGAAGGCCCGGGGCAGCGCCACCTCATCGGCGTGCGCTGCCCGTGATGCACCGGGCGCGGGGATCAGCCCGCGCTTCCCCCCAGCGCCTTGAACAACGTGACATCGTTGATCAGCTGCCGCTGCCGCACCGAGGCCAATGACAGCTCGGCATCGCGCCGGGTCTGCTGCGCTTCCAGCCAGGTGCGCAGGTCGGTGGCACCGACCCGGTAGCGCACCTCGTACATCCGTTCGATCTCCACCGCTTCGTCGTAGGACGCCTGCGAGGCCGCCACCTGGGTGGCGAACTGCGTGCGTGCCGAAAGCGCGTTGTCCACTTCCGACAGCGCGGTGTACAGCGTGCGGCGGAACCCGTTGGCGGCGATCTGGTAGTCGGTGCCCGCCAGGCGGGTGTCCAACTGCGCCTGGCGCACGTTGAGGAACGGCAGCGACAGCCCCGCGCCCAGCGTGGCCACGGGATTCTTGAGCACGTCCGAAAGCGAGGTGGCGCCGGTGCCGACACTGCCGGTCAGGCTCAGCGCCGGGTAGTACTGGGTCGCGGTGACCTTGATGCTCTTGAGGCTGTTGCGCAGGCGCAGTTCGGCGGCGCGCAGGTCGGGCCGGCGCCCGAGCAGGTCGGCGGGCAGGCCTTCGGCAACCACAGGGCTGGCCACGCGCTGCAGCTGCTGCGGCTCGTCGGCCGCGGCCAGCGGCTGTCCATCCAGCAGGACGGTCAAGGCGTTGCGCGCGGCAACACGCTGCTGCTCCAGCGTACTCTGCGCGGCGCGCTGTGCCTCCAGGCTCTGCGCGGCCTGGCGCACTTCCAGCCGCGATACCGCACCGGCATCGAAGCGCGCCTGGACCAGCTCGCGGGTGCGCTGCAGGCGTTCCAGGTTGGCCTGGCCGGCGGCGATGGATTGATTGAGGAAGGCCAGGGTCCAGTACTGCGTGGCCACATCGCTGATCACCAGCAGGGCCGTGTTCTGCAGGTCTTCCTGGCTGGCCTGGGCCTCCCACTGGGCGATGTCGCGCTGGGCGCGCAGGCGTCCCCACAGGTCGATCTCCCACTGCAGGGAGACGCCGGCCGAGCTGCCGCGGTTCCATTCCGCACTCTGGTCGATCGGGCGGTTGCCGCTGCTGCTGACGCTGCCCGAGGGCTGCGGCCACAGCGCGTTGTCGGCCAGGCCGGCCTGCAGACGTGCGCGCTGCACGGCCAGCCCGGCCGAGACCAGGTCGGTGTTGGCCGCCAGGGCGCGATCGATCACGCGGTCCAGGCCGGGGTCGCCGAACTGGCTCCACCACGCATCGCCGCGGACATCCGGGGTGGCTGCGTGGGGCTGTTCGCGCACCGGTTCGGTGGGGCTGTTCAAGGTGGCGTCGCCCCGGCCATACGTGGCCGGCACCGCCGGTGCTTCGACCTGGTAGCGGCCGGTACTGACACAGGCCGACAACGCCAGCGCGGTCACGCAGGCCACGGCCAGCGGGCGCAGCGACGCGCAGTGCAACAGAGCAGGAGAGATCTTCATTCGCGCGCCAGCGCCTCCACGGGGTCAAGTTGGGCGGCATTGCGGGCCGGCAGGAAACCAAACGCCACGCCGATCAGGCTGGAGCAGGCAAAGGCGGCCACAATGGATGCGGTCGAGAACAGCATCTGGAAGTCCGGCGCGAACTTGCCGAACAGCCAGCCGACCACCAGCGACAGCCCGACCCCGAGCAGGCCGCCGAGCAGGCAGACCAGCACCGCTTCGATCAGGAACTGCTGGCGGATGTCGCTCTGCCGCGCGCCGACGGCCATGCGCACGCCGATTTCGCGGGTCCGCTCGGTTACCGAGACCAGCATGATGTTCATCACCCCGATCCCGCCGACCAGCAGCGCGATCGCGGCGATGGCGCTGATCAGCAGGGTCATCGTGCGCGTGGTCTGCTCGATGGTCTCGCGGATCTCGGCGCTGTTGCTCAGGAAGAAGTCCTCGGTGCCGTGGCGCATGAGCAGCAGCTTGGAGATCGCCGCCTGCGCGGCATCCATCGGCGTGCCATCGTCCACCCGCACGGTGATGCTGGAGACGAAACTCTGGCCCAGCATGCGCGACATCACCGTGGTGTAGGGCACCCACACGCTCAGGCTGGTGCTGCCGCCGAAGCCGAAGCTCTGCCGCTGCGCGACGCCGACCACGCGGACCGGCACGTTGCCCAGCAGGATCACCTGGCCGACCGGATCCTCGCCGTTCGGGAAGAACTGCGTCCGGGTGTTTTCGTCGATGACCCCGACCTGGGCCAGGCCTTTGACCGCATCGGCATCGAAGAAGCTGCCCGAGGTCAGGGTCACGCCCTTGACCCGGAAGAACTGCTCGCCCACGCCACTGACCTGCGCACTGGCGGACTGGTTGCGGTAGCGCGCAGTGACCGAGGAGGACACGCTGGGCGTGGCGCTGTCGATGTAGCTCTGTCCGGCCAGCGCATCGGCATCGCTGGCCTTCAGGGTCTGCACCCGGGCCGAGCGCATGTCACCGAACCCGCGGCCCGGATAGACATCGATGGTGTTGGTGCCCAGCGCGCTGATGTTCTGCAGGATCTGCTGCTGCGACCCGTTGCCCATCGCCACCACCGAAACCACCGAGGCGATGCCGATGATGATGCCGAGCATGGTCAGGAAGGTGCGCAGGCGATGGGCGTTCATGGCCAGCAGCGCCATCCGGAACGCTTCGGTGAAGCGGTCGCGCGCGGCGCGCCAGCTGTTGCCCTTGCCGGCAGCCACGGTGGGCTGGCGCTGCGCGCGGTAGCTGGGCGCGTTCGGATTGGTGCGGTCGGCGATGATCTCGCCATCGCGGATCTCGATGATGCGCTGGGCGTGTTCGGCCACGCTCATGTCGTGGGTGACGATGATGATGGTGTGGCCCTCGGCATGCAGCTCGCCGAGGATGCCCATCACCTCTTCGCCGGACCGGGTGTCCAGCGCGCCGGTCGGTTCGTCGGCCAGGATCACCTCGCCGCCGTTCATCAGCGCGCGCGCGATCGATACGCGCTGCTGCTGGCCGCCGGAGAGCTGGCCGGGGGTGTGGTTCATGCGGTCGCCCAGGCCCAGCCGCTGCAGCAGTTGTTCGGCGCGCGCGGTGCGGATCGGGCCGGGGCTGCCGGCATACACCGCCGGCACGGCCACGTTGCCGCGCGCGTCCAGGTCGCCCAGCAGGTGATAGCGCTGGAAGATGAAGCCGAAGTGCTCGCGGCGCAGCTCGGCCAGTTCGTCCGGCTCCATCTGCCCGGTCTCGCGGCCGGCCACCTGGTAACTGCCCCGGGTCGGGCGGTCCAGGCAGCCCAGGATGTTCATCAACGTGGATTTGCCCGAGCCGGACTGGCCGACGATGGCCACCATCTCGCCGGCGGCGATGTCCAGGTTGACGTCGCGCAGCACCGCGATGGTGTCATCGCCGGCCGGGAATTCGCGGCGCAGGTCGCGCAGCCGCAGCAGCGGCATGCCCGTGTCGGGGCGGCTCATCGGCGCGGCCCGCCCATGCCGGGGCCGCCCATGCGGATCTGCGCGCCACCGCGGTTGCCGCTGCCGGGCGCGGCGCCGCCGCCTTCGCCGACCACGACCTTGTCGCCTTCTGACAGGCCGGCCAGCACTTCGGCATTGGCGCCGTTGTTGATCCCGATCTTGACCTTGCGCGGGACCGCCCGGCCATCGGCATCGGCCACCCGCACCATGTACTGGCCATCGCGGGTTTTCGGGCCCAGCGCCACGGCCGGGATGGTGAGCACGTCCTTGGCCTGCTTGAGCATCACCGAGACCTGCGCGGTCATGTCGATGCGCAGCGTGCCGTCCGGGTTTTCCACGTCGAACAGCGCGTTGTAATACACCGCCGTGCTCGAGCTGGAACTGGACGAACTGGAACTGCTGCTGCTGTCGCTGGCGATGGAGGAGGGCGCCGGATTGATCTGGCGCAGCGTGGCGTGGTACTTGCGGTCCGGCTCGCCCAGCGTGGTGAAGTACACCGGCATGCCGGCCTTGATCTTGACCACGTCCGCTTCGGAGACTTCGGCGTTGACCGTGACCAGGTCCAGCCGCGCCAGCATCACGATCGTCGGTGCGGTCTGGTTGGCGTTGACGGTGCGCCCTTCTTCGGCGACGACGGCGACCACGGTGCCGTCCATCGGCGCGATGATCCGGGTGTATTCGAGGTTGGCGCGCGCGGTGCCCAGCTCGGTTTCGCGCCCCTTGATCTGCGCATCGAAGGACTGGATCTGCGCACGTGCGGTCCGCAGCTGTGCATCGGCGGCATCGAACTCGGCCCGCGAGGTGGCCTCGGCGGCCAGCATCTGCTGCTGGCGCGCGAACTCCAGTTCGGCTTCGCGCAGGCTGGCCTGCTGCACCGCGCGCTGCGCCTTGACCTGGTCCAGCGAGGCCTGGGCGTTGAGCACCGCGTTCTGCTGGGTGGTCGCGTCGATCTCGGCGATCAGGTCGCCCTGCCTGACGGTGTCGCCGAGCTGGACCTTGAGCGATTTGATCTGGCCGGAGGCCTGCGCGCCGACGCTGACCAGCTTGTAGGCATCGATCACCCCGGTCGCCTCCACGGTCTGCTCGATGTCACCGCGGCTTGCCGGCGAGGTCGCCAGGGTGGGAGCGGCCGGCTTGCGCAGCATCCATGCCACAATCGCGGCGATCAGGATCAGCACCGCGAGCAGCAGCAGGACGCGGGCACGACGGGTTCGGGGCAGGCGGGGCTTCACGATGTGGGTCAACTCGGCAGGCCGGTACATCGGCGTTGTCAGCATTGTGAAGAGCGCCGCCGCCGTCCTCAATGCTCGGGGTGTACCAAGGTGTATCCATGTGGGCCGCTGCGCATTTCAATGTGTATCGCGCGCACGGTTTGAAACACGCGTACGCAAACCAACGGATGCGGTTCAGCTCCCGACAGGGGATCATGGGCCGCATGGAGACTTCCAACAGCATGCACAGACTGCTGATCGTCGATGACGACAATGACATCCGCCACCTGCTTGCCGAGCAGCTGGGCCGGGCCGGCTATCTGGTCAGTACGGCCGGCGACGGGACCGGCATGCGCCAGGTGCTCGAGCGCGAGCACGTGGACCTGATCGTGCTCGACCTCAACCTGCCCCGCGAAGACGGCCTGACCCTGTGCCGGGACCTGCGCGCGCGTTCGGCGACGCCGGTGATCATGCTCACCGCGCGCAGCGAACCGATCGATCGCGTGCTGGGCCTGGAAATGGGCGCCGACGACTACCTGGCCAAGCCGTTCGAGCCGCGCGAGCTGCTCGCCCGGATCCGCAATGTGCTCCGCCGCACCGAAGCGCTGCCGGCCAACCTGGAGCCGCTGGCGATCCGCCGCGCGCGCTTCTCCAGCTGGACCTTCGATCTGGAACACCGCCACCTGGTCGATCCCGATGGTCGCGTGGTGGTGCTGTCCGGTGCCGAATTCCGGCTGCTGCGGGTGTTCGTGGGGCATGCCAACAAGGTGCTCTCGCGCGAGCAGCTGGTTTCGCTCAGCAGCGGCCGCAATTACGAATCCCAGGACCGTGCGATCGATCTGCAGGTCAGCCGGCTGCGCAACAAGCTGGCCGATGATGGCGGCAGCGATGGCCTGATCAAGACGGTGCGCAACGAAGGCTATGTGCTGGCGGCGGCGGTGACCCTGGAATGAGCCGGCTGCGGCGCTTCTTCGCCTCGATGGTGGGGCGCCTGTTCCTGATCCTGCTGCTGGGCATGAGCGTGGCGGCGATCGGGGCGACCATGCTGGCCAGCGCCAAGCGGCAGCAGGAATTCGAACGCCAGAACCTCAACCGCATCGCCGACCGGCTGCAGGGCTTCGTGAACCTGCTCGATGGCAACCCGGAACTGCGCGAGCGGCTGCTGGCCAGCGGCGGGCCCAGCGTGCGCCAGTTGCCCGACGGGGCGAAGATCGGCCGGCCGGATCCGGCGCTGATGGACGTGCTGGCCGACCGCCCCGGCCCGGTCGCGCGCAGCCAGATCGCGTTCACCTCGTTCCGCTCGTGCCTGCCGCGCATGCCCGACCTGCTGCCGCCCCCGCGCGACCGGCAGGGGCCGCGGCCGCCGCGTGAGCGCGATCCGGCGTTCATCCCGCCCAAGTGCCGGGTGGTGACCCTGCAGCTGAGCGACGGCACCGCCCTGCGCCTGGCGATGGAGTCGCCGGCGGTCGCCCACAACGGCACGCTGGCGGTGGATCCGCTGTTCCTGACCCTGCTGGTGATCGCGATCGCGGTGCTGGCCTACATCGTGGCGCGGATGGCCAGCGCACCGCTGCAGCGGCTGGCCGATGCGGCCGCCGCGCTGGGCGATGACCTGCAGCGCGCCCCGATGCCGGTGATCGGTCCACTGGAGGTCCGCCGCGCGGCGGAGGCATTCAATGCGATGCAGCAGCGCCTGCAGCGGCACCTGGGCGAGCGCACGCAGATGCTGGCCGCGATCACCCACGACCTGCAGACGCCGGTCACCCGCCTGCGCCTGCGCCTGGAGAACGTCACCGACGAGGCCCTGCGCGAGCGCCTGATCGGCGATCTGGGCGCCATGCAGGCCCTGATCCGCGAAGGCCTGGAACTGGCCCGCAGCGCCGAAAGTGCCGAACAGCGTGCCGCGCTGGACTTGGATTCGCTGCTGGAGAGCATCGTGGAAGATGCCGCCGAAGCGGGGGCCGACGCATCCTTCGAGCAGTCCAGCGGGGTGGTGCTGATGCTGCGCCCGCTGGCGATGCACCGGCTGTTCTCCAATCTGGTGGACAACGCGGTCATGTACGGCCGTTCGGCACGGGTACGGGTGGAAGCGTCTGCCGACGGCGTGGTGGTGCGCATCCGCGACAGCGGGCCGGGACTGGCCCAGGACGAGCTGGAGGCGGTCTTCGACCCGTTCGTGCGGCTGGAGACGTCGCGCTCGCGGCAGACCGGCGGGGCCGGGCTGGGCCTGACCATCGCCCGCGCATTGGCCGAAAAGGACGGCGCCCGCCTGCAGCTGCGCAACCATCCGCAGGGCGGCCTGGAGGCGGTGGTGCACTGGGCCAGCCCGCAGCGGGCCGCGGCGCATCCGCGCGGGGCATAGCGGCGCGCAGGCCCGCCCCCCCAAGCGCTGCGGATTTGCCTACTATGTGCGCAACTTTCCAGCTTCTCCTCCATGAGAGCGCACGATTCTGCCGGCCCGCGCGCCGGTGCCTCGCCGCCGCCAGCATGCGGGCTGTTCCAACCGAAGGCCGATCCACGCGGATGAGGCTGCAGGGGGGCAGTACCCGGTGGCGGCCGGCACAACCCAGGGGATCGCACCTGCCACGGCTGCAGGTGGCCGTGCTGTGGCTGGTGCTCGTGTGCAGCATGCTGGGCCTGCCGGTCGCGGCGCAGGACGGCCCGCCGCCGCTGCGCGACTACGCGGTCGATGTCTGGACCTCGCGCAACGGCCTGCCGCACAACTCGCTGCGCGATATCGCCCAGACCCCGGAAGGCCACCTGTGGTTCGCGACCTGGGAGGGGCTGGTCCGCTACAACGGCCTGGATTTCACCGTGTTCGACCGCAGCACCCGGCCAGGCCTGCGCGACAACGGCGTGGGTGCACTGCTGGTGGACCGGGCCGGTGCGCTGTGGATCAGCGATTCGCGCGGCAACGTGACCCGGCGCGGCCCGGATGGCCAGTGGAAGGTCTGGGAGCACCAGCCCGACACCCCGCAGGTGCTGATCCAGGCCATGCAGATGGACAGCCACGGGCGGCTGTGGCTGCTCTACGAAGGGCAGGGGATTGCCAGCCTGGATCCCCGCGAGCCGCGCATCGCCTACCAGAAGCCGCCGCCGGACGTGCCTTTGGCGCTGAGCTTCACCAAGCTGGTGGTGGATGCGCAGGACCGGGTCTGGGTCGGCACCCTGGACGGGCTGGTGATGCGCGACAACGACGGGGTGCTGCGGCGCGCCCCGGAGAGCTTCGGCCTCGGGCGCGGGCTGGTCTGGCCGTACCGCGCGCCGGACGGGGTGATGTGGATCGTCGCTGGCGAGCGCATCTACCGCATGCAGGATGGCGTGCCCCTGCTGCAGCACCGGCTGCCGGGCGTGATGCACATCACGGCGATGCTGCAGGACCGCCATGGGGATCTGTGGCTGGGCACCGAGAACCAGGGGCTGCTGCGGCTGTCGCGGCACGGCCTGGAACGGCTGCCGGCCGGGTTGTCGCTGCCCGGCGGGCGCGTGGTGAGCCTGCGCGAGGATGCCGAAGGCAGCATCTGGGTAGGCGCCAACGGCGGCCTGTACCGCCTGCGCGAAACGCTGTTCAGCAGTTTCACCGCACGCGACGGGCTCAGCGGCGATTACGTGCGGACGGTGTTCGAAGACCGCCAGCGCCAGCTCTGGATCGGCAGCGCCAGTGGCCTGGACCGGCGCGACGCCAGCGGCCGGTTCAGCCCGGTGGAGCTGCGCAACAGCGGCGGCAAGCGTCCCTCGGTGCTGAGCGTGGCGCAGGGCCGCGATGGCGACCTGTGGGTGGGGACGTTCGGCGACGGCATCTTCCGGATCGATGAAGCGGGCCGGCTGCTGCACGCCTACGGCACCGCCGATGGCCTGCCCGGCGGCAACATCCGCGCCATCAGCGTCGACCGGCAGGGGGGGGTCTGGGCCGGCACCCAGAAAGGCGTGATCCGCATCGACGGCCAGGGCGTGCATCAGCCGGACTATCCGGGCATGCCCGATGCGCTGATCACCGCGCTGGCGCACGATGCCGACGGCGCGTTGTGGATCGGCACCATCGAAGGCATCCGCGTGCTGCGCGGCACCCGCGTGCAGGCGATCGACCTGCAGTCGCTCGGCGGCGCGCGCAGCGTGTTCGGCTTCCAGCAGATCGGCGATGCGATGTGGGTGAGCACCGACCGCGGCCTGTACCGCTACCGCGATGGGCTGCTGGCGCGGGTCGGGCTGGAGCAGGGGATGCCGGTGGATACGGTGTTCCAGCTGGTGCCCGACCGGGTCGGCAACGTGTGGATCAGCAGCAACCGCGGCGTGCTGCGCACCGATATGGCGATGCTCAACGATGTGGCCGAAGGCCGCGCGGCCCGGGTCCAGGTCGAGCATTACAACGAAATCGACGGCATGGCCAATTCCCAGGCCAACGGCAGCTCCGGCCCCTCGGCGATCCTGCGCCAGGACGGGACGTTCTGGGTGGTCACGGCCGGCGGGCTGAGCACGGTCGATCCGCTGCGCCTGCAGCGCTTCCGCGAGCGCATGGCCCCGCCGGCGGTGATCGAGAACGTGCAGGTCGACGGCGAGCCGCTGCACTGGCAGGGCACCGACCACAACCGCATCCCGGGCGGGCGCAGGCTCAGCGTCAGCTACGTGGGGCTGAGCTACCTGATGTCCGAACGGATCCGTTACCGCACGCGCCTGGACGGCCTGGACAGCAGCTGGATCGAGCGCGGCCAGCAGCGCAGCGTGGAGTTCATCGGCCTGCCGCCGGGCGAGTACACGCTGCATGTCTCGGCAGCGCACCCCGGTGGCGCATGGAGTGCCAGCGAAGCAGTATGGAGCTTCACCGTGGAGCCGTTCCTGTGGCAGCGCCGCAGTGTGCAGGTGGTGGCCGCAATGCTGCTGCTGGCGGCGTTGATTGCGTTGTACCGCTACCTGATCAATCGCTACAAGGCGAGCAACGTGCGCCTGGCGCGCAAGGTGCAGGAAGCCACGCGTGACCTGCAGGCGCAGACGGTGGACCTGCGCGCGCTGAACGAGGAAAAGACCGCCTTGGCCGAGCGCCTGGCGGTGCAGGCCGAAGCCTTCGAGCGGCAGGCGCGCGAAGATGCGTTGACCGGGCTGGCCAACCGGCGCGCGTTCGATGAAGCCTTCGCCCGTGACTTCGCCCGTTCCCAGCGCAGCCACCACCCGATGTGCCTGGTGGTGCTGGACATCGATCACTTCAAGAAGGTCAACGACCAGCATTCGCACAGCGTGGGCGATGTGGTGCTGGTGGAGGTCGCGCGCCTGCTGGCCTCGGCCTGCCGCGATTCGGACATGCCGGCGCGGACCGGCGGCGAAGAGTTCGCGCTGCTGCTCAACGACACCCGGCTGGACGAGGCGGCGCAGGTCTGTGCGCGCCTGCGCGGGCTGTTCCACGATCATCCGGACTGGGCCGGCGTGCCGGGCCTGCGGGTGACCTTCAGTGCAGGCCTGGTCGAACTCGACGCCGCCGACCGTACCCCGATGCTGCTCTACCAGCGCGCCGATCGCGCGCTGTACCGGGCCAAGAGCGAAGGCCGCGACCGCACCAGCATCGGGTGAGCGGCCGGGCCCGTGCCGGCGGCGCGGGCGGGCGTGTCAGTGCCGCGCCGGGGTGGCCTCGCTCAGGGGCGCGGCCAGGCGTTGGCGATGGTGCAGAACAGCTTGGCGGTCTGCTCGGTATCGTAGACCGCGCTGTGCGCCTCATCCGCGTCCCAGCCCAGGCCGGCGGCCGTGGCGGCGCGCGCCAGCACCGTCTGGCCATAGGCGATGCCGGCCATGGTCACCGTGTCGAACACGCTGAAGGGGTGGAACGGGTTGCGCTTGTGCGCGGTGCGGCTGACCGCGGCATTGACGAAGCCCAGGTCGAAATGCGCGTTGTGGCCGACCAGGATCGCGCGCTGGCAGCCGTACTTCTTCATGGCCACGCGGATCGGGGCGAATACGTGATCCAGTGCGTCGCGCTCGGGCTTGGCCAGGCGGAACGGGTGGTCCAGGATGATCCCGGTGACTTCCAGCGACTTCGGATCGATCTCCAGGCCTTCGCCGGGCACCACGTGGGCGCTGGCAGTCTGGCCGGGGTAGAGAAGGCCCTGCTCGTCCATCTCGATCGGCACCGCCGCGATTTCCAGCAGCGCATGCCGGCTGCTGTCGAAGCCGCCGGTCTCCACATCCACCACCACCGGCAGGAAGCCGCGGAAGCGGGTTGCCATCACGCGATGGGCAGCAGTGGGGAGGGCATCGGCGGTGGCCGACGCGTCGGGCAGGGGGAGGTCTTCAGTCATCGCGGCAGTTTAGCAGAGCGGCTTTGCGCCCATTCCTGCCACGGTGCCGCCCGGACCCGGCGGCGTGGCCCGCCAGCACCGTGCCGTCGCAGCGGTGCGGGCAGGACCCTCAGGCCACGGCCGTGGTGCGGCTCAACGCCCGCCGAGCACCACGTCGGCGATCAGGCCGGTGGCGACGGCGATCAGGACGTAGCGGTCGTCGACCTTGCGCCATTCCTGGCCGCGGCCGGGCGCGCGCAGGCCGTGGCGCTTGTAATCGCTGACATGGTCGCCGCGATGGTCGCGCTGCAGATGGCCGCCGCGGCGGGGTGCTTCATGCCTGGCGTGGCCCTGCTGCTTGTCCTTGCGGTGGTCACGGTCGCGCTCACGGTCGTGCTGGCCGTGGCGATCGCGGTCATCGCGGTCGTCATGGGCGAAGGGGGCGGCAAGGGCCGAACCGGTGGCAAGCAGGCTCAGCGACAGGGTGGCAGCAAGTAGACGCTTCATGGGCAACTCCCTCGGGGTGGTGGGGTTTTCAACGCACCGCCAGAGTGGAATTTTCAAGATGAATAGGCAATAAAAAAGGCCGATACCGCGGTATCGGCCTGTAACGCCGTGTAACATGCCCGGCGCGTGGTACGCGCCCGCCGCGCTTACAGCTGCTCGGCGCTGCTGGTTTCGTCGCGCTTCTCGCGCGGCGGCAGCGGCTGCTCGCCATGCACCAGGAACCACACGTTCTCGGCGATGTTGGTGGCGTGGTCGCCCACGCGCTCCAGGTTCTTGGCCATGAACAGCAGGTGGGTGCAGGGGGTGATGTTGCGCGGGTCTTCCATCATGTACGTCAGCAGCTCGCGGAACAGCGCGGTGTACTGCGCGTCCAGGCGGGCGTCGTCGTCGCGCAGCGCCAGCGCGGCGTCGGCGTCGTTGTCGCGGTAGGCCTCGATGGCGCGGCGCACCTGCTGCGCGGCCAGCCGGCCCAGCGCGCGCAGGCCCTGGATCTGCGGCAGCGGCGGCACCTTGCTCAGGGCGATCGAGCGCTTGGCCACGTTGGCGGCGTAATCGCCGATGCGTTCGATGTCGGCCGGAATGCGCAGGCCGGCCAGGATCTCGCGCAGGTCGCGCGCCATCGGGCCACGCAGCGCCAGGCGCATCACGTCGTGGCTGATGTGCTGTTCGAGCGTATCGATGGCTTCATCGTTGGCGATGATGCGCTGGGCGGCGTTCTCGTCGCGCTTCTCGATCACGTCCATGGACGCCTCGAGCTGGGCGACGGCCATCTCGCCCATGCGCACGATCTCGGCCACCAGGCGCTGCTGTTCTTCGTCGTAGCTCTTGACGATATGGTCGTTGGGAATGCTCATGCGGGTGTAATCCAAGGGTTCGTGGGCGCGAATCAGCCGAAGCGGCCGGTGATGTAGTCTTCGGTCTGCTGCTTGGTGGGCTGCGAGAAGATCACTTCGGTGCGGTCGTGTTCGATCAGGTCGCCCAGGTACATGAAGGCGGTGTAATCGGACACGCGTGCGGCCTGCTGCATGTTGTGGGTCACGATCACGATGGTGTAATCGTGCTTGAGCTCTTCCACCAGCTGCTCGATGCGGCTGGTGGAGATCGGGTCCAGCGCCGAGGTCGGCTCGTCCAGCAGCAGCACGTCCGGGCGCAGGGCCACGGCGCGGGCGATGCACAGGCGCTGCTGCTGGCCACCGGACAGGCCCAGCGCGCTCTGGTTGAGCTTGTCCTTCACCTCGTCCCACAGCGCACCCTGGCGCAGCGCATGCTCGACACGGTCGTTCATGTCCGCCTTGGAGAGCTTTTCGTGGTGGCGGATGCCGTAGGCCACGTTCTCGAAGATGGTCATCGGGAACGGCACCGGCTTCTGGAACACCATGCCGACCTTGCTGCGCAGGCGGTTCATCGGGTACTTCGGCGAGAGGATGTTCTCGCCATCCAGCAGCACTTCACCGCGCGCTTCCAGCTTGGGGTACAGCGCGTAGATGCGGTTGAAGATGCGCAGCAGCGTCGACTTGCCGCAGCCGGAGGGGCCGATCAGCGCGGTCACGCGCTTCTCGGGGATCTCCAGGTCGATGCCCTTCAGGGCATGGAACTTGTCGTAGTAGAAGTCCAGCCCGCGCGCGGCCAGCTTGATCGGTGCCGGCGACTGCAGGTTCTGGTGCGAGGCCGGCACGACGATGCGCTGCATGGGGACGGCATTGGAAAGATCGTTCATGGCGATATCCGCGGAAAGGTCAGTCATGGGAGATGCGATTGCGCAGCAGGATGCCGCGGGCCGACAGGCTGACGAGCAGCACGAACACGGTCAGCACGAGGGCGCCGGCCCAGGCCAGCACCTGCCAGGATTCATACGGGCTGCCGGCGAACTGGTTCATCACCACCGGCACCGAGGCCATCGGCTGGAACACGTTGCTGTTCCAGTACTGGTTGCCGAAGGCGGTGAACAGCAGCGGCGCGGTTTCACCGGA
>Ga0308171_1002717_pt1 | contig 17852 bp, 9 predicted proteins | sample PhyGR1_FD_202135 | JGI IMG/M metagenome (GOLD analysis project Ga0308171, IMG submission 202135) | Phyllosphere microbial communities from UC Gill Tract Community Farm, Albany, California, United States - DLSLSG.R1 | ecosystem: Host-associated > Plants > Phyllosphere > Unclassified | place: USA... | reverse complement strand
CGATCTCAACCTCACGCAGCTTGCCGATGATCTCCTCGGGCTTGTGCTTCTTCGAAGGCATTCGTTGTCCCTTCCTTGGTCCAGACTGTCATAGCCAATGGACCACTCAGAAGGGGGCAGCTCACCCTGTCGGACGGTATCGTCACCGAATTCAACGGCACCATCAAGAGCCTGTTCGACTCCCAGTTCCGCAAGGATCTCGGCGCCAAGATCAAGCGCGGCCAGCGCGGCTCCGTGTCCAGCGGCCGCTCGCCGGCCGGCCTCGCCTATGGCTACCGGACCGCCAACCAGATGGACGCCCGTGGTCGGCCGATCCGGGGCCTGCGCGAGATCGACGAGGAGCAGGCCGAGGTCATCCGCCGCATCTTCCGCGAGTTCGCCCGCGGTTTGGCCGCACGGACGATCGCCGCCAGGCTCAATGCGGACGGCATCAAGGGACCCCGCGGATCACACTGGCGGGCCTCGACGATCAACGGCGATGGCCGGCGCGGCAACGGCATCCTGCGCAACGAGCTCTATATCGGCCGGCTGGTCCATAACCGCACCAGCAAAGTGCCCGAGCCAGTGTCCCGCGCGATTCGGATCCGCGTCAACGTCGTCGAGGACCGGGTCGTCCAGTCGGTCCCCCACCTCCGCATCGTCGACGACGAGACCTGGGAGGCGGTCCAGGCACGCCGGCGGTCCTATCACGGCGTCAAACTGCACCGGACCGTCCGTCCGCGTCGGATGCTGTCGGGTCTCGGCGTCTGCGGGCTGTGCGGCGAGGGCTGGATCGTCATCGGGACCGAGCGGTGGGGCTGCACCAAGCACAAGTCGGACGGCAGTTGCACGAACAACCGGCAGATCACGACCGAGCATTACGAGCGCCGGGTGCTGGCTGCCCTGCGTCAGCGGATGCTGGACCCCGCGCTGGTCGAGGTCTTCGTGCGCGAGTATCACGCCGAATATGCCCGCCGCGCGGCGGATAGTCGGCGAGATGAAGCGCGCCTCCAGAAGCGCCTGACGGCCGCACAGGCCCAGGTCAAACGGCTCGTTGCCGCCATCGCCGCCGGGGGTCAGGAGTTCGCCGACATCCGCGAAGCGCTCGCCGAGGCCCGGGCCGAGCAGGACGCCGCGGAACGCGCCCTCGCCGAGCTCGAGGCGATGCCCGTCGTCGCGCTGCACCCCACCGTTGCCGCCGACTATCGCGCGCAGGTCGAACGGCTGAACGAGGCGCTCACCGATCCCGAGGCCCGGCTGGAGGCGATCCCGGCGCTGCGCGAACTGATCGACCGGATCGTCCTGACGCCCAATCCGGACGGGCGCGGCGTGCTGCTGGAGGTCGAGGGTCGGCTGGCCGCGATCATCGATCTGGCCAGCGGCAAATCGGCTCTGGAGGAACGGCTGTTTGTTATGGAGCGGGTGAAGGGAATCGAACCCTCGTCGTAAGCTTGGGAAGCTTCTGCTCTACCATTGAGCTACACCCGCATCGCGCCCAGTTTACTGGAAAAACCGCGCTTTGCCGTTCGTCGTTCCAACGTCCGTTCCGTTGGAATTCCGACATGGTGTAAGCCCACTATAAAAGTGCGCCTCCCTTGGCAAGCACCCGGATGCCGTTTTCTTCATTCCGTCATTGCGCCGCTGCACCGGTTTCGTCACGCCGCCCCGCCTTGGCGGGTGGATTGCGCTTCGGCAGGGTGCGCAGATAGAGGATACGCACGACGCACAGGGCCAGTGCGGTCCCGACAGCCGAAATGCCTGCGCCGATCAGGCCGAACAGCCAGAGGCTCAGCGAACTCAGAAGCACCGTCAACAGCACGCCGCCGACATTGGTGATGGCATAGACGCGATCCTTGCCCGCGCTGGTCAGTCCGACGCTCAGCAGGTCGCCACAGGCTCGCAGGACCGCCGCGATCAGCATGAGGATCAGCAACGGGCGGGCCACCGGGAAGCGCCCCGGCGGCGCGAAGCGGATGATCGCCTCGGTCGCCAGGAAGATCACGACGCTCAGGACGGCCGCGAACGCCAGGACCTTGAGAACCTCGCGACGCAACGCCGCCAGCCACTCCTCCATCCCGCGCTGGCGCAGCACCAGCACCATCCGGGGAAGTGCCAACTGGACGACAGCGGTGCTCAACAGCGTGTAGAGCGCATTGGTGATCGACCAGTAGAAGCTATAGATGCCGGTCGCCGCGAGCCCCAGCATGGCATTCAGGATGAAACGATCGGCATAGCTGAGGCCCACGAGCCCCAGATCGCTGAGATAGATATACCATCCGTTACGAATGCGCAGCCACATCCCCGCGCGGTCGAGCCGCTTGGAAAGCGCGGCGCGCACCGGCCAGTGGCGCAGAAAGACGAACAGCAGGGCGATCGCCATGAAATGGCTGACGATCCAGCTCGCGAAGACGGTTTCCAGATTGCGGAACGTCGGCGACACCATGCCCAGCCCCACCGCCACCGGAATCCAGAGGGCGGACCGCACAAGGACCAGAATATTGGCCTGCAAGGCCATCTGAAGCCCGACCAGCGGCATATACACGTCAAGCGCCAGGGTTTCGAGCCATAGGAGCGCGAGGATCAGCATATAGACGGTCGACACCCCGCCGGTCTGCGCGACGATCACGGGAATGGCGACGGCCGTGCCCAGGGCCAGCGACACCAAGGTCACGGTCAGGCGATCGCGCACCAGCGGCGCGGCGCCATCCGGGGTCATGCCGACGACATCGCGGGACACGAAATAGTTGAGTCCCCAACCCAGCAGGGCGGGCACGATGCCGATCGCGCCGATCGCCAGGCCATAGACGCCGGCCGCCTCCAGTCCGAGATAGCTGACCACATAGAAGGACAGCGCGAAGCGGAAGAACAGCGTTGCCGCACGGATTCCCATGCTGACGAAACCGCTGCGCATCAGGCGAGAAAGGAGTGCGGCCATTCGTTCGGGACCTATCCTGTTTCTGCCGTCCTGACCACGGGCATTGCACTCCGGGACATGACGTTCGGGCGTGAAGGGCCACCGTCTCGCAGACGGGCCGCTGGCCGGACCGGGAGGTTGATGCAGCGCAGCATGATGTCCCAATGCGGGAAGAGGGTGCCGCTGCGCAAGGGTTAAAAAAGGGACAATCTGTCTCTCAAATAATGGCGATCGGCATATACCCCGGCATATTGCATGCGCTAAGGCATTTGACGGAATGGGTTTCGTCGCACAGCGGAGGCAGGCCCGTCTTGTGGTGTTACGAAACGGGAGAGTGAACTCTGATGCGTTCCCAACGGGTCGATTCACTACAGGTCCTGCGCTTCGTCGCAGCATTCCTGGTCTTGTGCGGTCACGCGCAGCAGGCGCTGGTCAAGCTGACCGGCGGCGCCCCCCGCCCCTGGTCGGTCATTCCCCTCGATTGGGGTCTGGGCGTCGACATCTTCTTCGTCATCTCGGGTTTCGTCATGTATTATATGATGCATGATCGGTTCGGGGTGCCGGGCGTCGCCGCCGACTTCTTGCGCCGCCGGGTCATTCGGGTGGTGCCGCTCTATTACCTGTTCACCACGCTGACCCTGGTCATGGGGCTGGTGCTGCACGTGCCGCTGCCCAGCACGATACGGATCGTCTTCTCCTATCTGTTCCTGCCGGGACCGACCTGCGACCTCTATTGCACGCCGCTGCTGACGCTGGGCTGGACGCTCAATTACGAGATGATGTTCTATCTGGTGTTTGCCGCGGGATTGCTGCTGCCCTATCGGCGGGGACTGATGCTGATCGTCGGCATTTTGCTGCTCCTGATCGCAATCGCCGCGCCCACGCCGCCCGATTGGCGCATGATCCGTTTCTGGGGCCTGCCGATCACCCTGGAATTCGTGGCGGGCATGGGAGTGGCGCATATGTTCCTGCGCGGCATGACGATTCCCCGCGTCCTGGCCTGGACGATCGTCGCCGCCGGATTTGCACTGGCGGTGCTGTTCTACCAGATCGGGGCCTATGACACGATCGGCCGCCCCTTTACCGGAGGGCTGCCCGCCGTGATGATCGTCACCGCTTCGGTCCTGGGGCTCGAGCCACGGCGGCGGACGCGCTGGATAGGCTGGCTGATCGCGGGCGGCAACGCGTCCTATGCGCTGTATCTTTCCCACCCGTTCGCGATCCATGTCGGCGAGGTCCTGGACGCGCGGCTGGGACTCTCAGCGCGGTCGCCCGCGCTGTTCCTGGCGATGGTCATTCTCGGCGCCTTGATCGGATCGGCGATCGTTCATGTCGGTATCGAAAAACCGATGCTGCGGTGGCTGAACCGTCGCTGGAGCCGCGAAGGCAGCACCGGGCGTGGCGATGGCCAGCCCGCCCCCGGCCGATCGGGCATCATCGTAGAAGCTGAAACGGGAGTTCGGTAAATGGCGACGACCATCGGCGAAATCCTGCCAGCACGGCGCTGGCGTTCCGCCCCATCGCGCAAGACGACCGAAGCGCCGATCATCGGCGAGCGCGCCTATCTGCTGATCCTGGCGGTGGCGTTCATGTTCTTCTTCCGGGATACGCTGACCAGCTCGCTACGCTATTACCTGTCGCTGGTTCACCTGAGCGCGGCCTGGTTCATCCCCGACCTGTTCAGCCTGTTCATCTTCTTCTATTTCGCATGGCGTGTCGCATGGCAGCGCCGGTCGCCCTATGCGATCCTGCTCACCTGCTCCTTCCTCTTCTCGACGATCGTCGGCCTCGTATTCATGCAGTCGACGGTGTTCGCCTTCGTGTCGTCGATCAAGCTGTTCCTGCCCTTCTTCGTGGGGGCGGTCATGGTCGATCGCTCGCTGACGGCAACATGGCCCGCACGGTGGGCGCTGACCGCCCTGTTCGTCGCGTCGACCATCGGCCTGCTGATATCCCCCTATGTGGATTTTCCCTGGCTGGGACAGAATCTCGACAATTTCGGCGCGGTCAAACAGGTCGGCAAAATCTGGTGGACGGGCGGCAAAATCCGGTACGGGGGATTCGCCGGAGAATCGACCATGGCCGCCTATATGGCGGTTATCCCCTATATCGTCATGCACCGCCATTTTCCGCGGATGGTCAACTTCGCGCTGTGGATCCCGCTCTATATCGCGGTGGAGCTTTCGACGAGCAAAACCGCTCTGTTGACCCTCATCGCTTTCTCTGCGATTTATATTGCGGTAGAAATTCAAAGGGATCGCGAACTGCGGGTCGCCCAGTTTCTGGCTCGCGCCTCCTATCTGACCATTCCAATCCCGTTCATCCTGATGCCGCTGATGGGCGGGATGGACCTGACGAAGATCAGCCCCGTCCTTTTCAGCATGCAGGACCGGATCAGCCGCACATGGATCTTCCCCTTCACCTGGCTGGCGGAAAACGCACCGGCGGCGATCTTTGCCGGGTGCGGCCTGGGCTGTTTCACCTATCCGATGGAATATACCAAATTAGGTTATCTTATTGTTCCAGTTGACAATTTCTACGTAGCAACCTTTATCATGATGGGGCTGCCGTTTTTGGTTTTCGTCATCGGGTCCTATTTCACGATCGGCAAGAATCAAAGTATCGAAAAGCTTTTGTTGCTGACCACGCTGAATTTTTATGCGGTCACGGTGCAATGTTACGGTCCTTCGACTGCAACCTTGTTCCTGGGATATGCGTTTAGCAATATGTTCATCAGCGGTGACAGATGGAAAAGGAGTTGGCGTGGTTCTGGTAAGGCTGATACCTCTTCGGATTTTGCCGGACAGACGTAGTATGTATTTCCGGCGGCGAGCCGATTGATGCAAAAGCCGCGACTTGACTGGATCGACGCCGGGCGTGGATTTTGTGGCGTGGGCGTGGTTTTATACCATGTCTGCGACTGGTTTTCCGAATTCTCGCCCGACCGTTTCCTGCTGCAAGATGTCGCGCTGGCATTGGCGCCTCTTCGGATGCCCTTGTTCTTCCTGATCTCGGGCATCCTGTCGCAGAACATCCACAAGGCTCCGGTCGAGAAGCGCGATGCCCGCATCGTCGGCCTGTTGTTCATCTACCTCTTCTGGTCCTGCATATTATTCTCGCGCAGCTTCCTGATCACGCTGGCGACCGGGGAGACGGCCCCGACGGTCGGTGAGTTCCTCACCGCTCTGGCCATTCCGACCATCTACTGGTTCCTGCTGTGCCTGCCGCTGTTCAACGTGCTGATCATCCTGTGCAAGAACCGGATTGGGCCTCATCCCTGGCCGGTGCTCCTCGTCGCACTGGCGATGGCGCTGCTATCCAATGTCGCGCAACAGCGTGTCGAACCGATGGTGACGAACACGTTCGGGCACGTCCAGGTCGGACCGATCCTGTTCAATTTCATCTGGTTCGCGCTGGGGGCCTATTTTGGCGAGATCTACAAGCGGATCGTTCAGCAGGCGAACGGGATGCGGCTGCTCATGACGGGCCTGTTGTGCGCGCTCGTCATCTGGGCGAGCTGGGGGTCCGACGCCGCCGGCGTTCGGCTTATCAAGTCCGTACTATTGCTGTGGTTCTTCGCCAATTTGCTGGGGATGATCCCCGGCCGACTGGCGATCATGCGGATTTTCAAATCGGTCGGCAAACAGACCCTGCCGCTCTACATCTTCCACATTCTGATCATCGCCGGGGTCGGCGGACTGATCCGCATCATGGCGCCGCCGCTGGACGCGATCCATCAATCGTCGATCGTGGCGAACGGAGTCATCCTCGGGGTCACCGTCTTCCTCACGGTGATATGCGTGGTGGCGGGCCAGTGGTTGAGCAACAGCCGATTTTCCTGGCTGATCGTGCCGCGCTATTGGGGGCGGGCCCCGCGAGCGGAAAGGCGGGAAGCCGTTTAGGCCCCCGCCCCATCCCCTACCGCTCCCGCGCCGCTTCGGATACGTCGCGGCTGACCGGGTCGATCAGATATTCGACCAAGCGCCGCCGACCGGTGCGGATGTCCGCCGTGGCGCTCAGGCCCGGCGTTAGCGGCACCTGACGCCCATCCACCCCGATCGTCCGGCGGTCGAGCGCGATGCGGGCCAGATAATAGGGCGCGCTTTTCTCCTCGGTCACCGCATCGCGGCTGACCGACAGGATATGGCCCGGCACCGTGCCGTAGCGGGTGAAGGGATAGGCCTCCAGCTTCACCGCGACCGACTGGCCCGTCCGGACGAAGCCGATGTCGCGGTTGAGGAGCTTGGCCTCCACCGTGACCTGTCCGTTGGGCACCACGACCATCAGCGGCCGGACCGACTCGACCACGCCGCCCAGCGTATGGACGCTCAGCTGCTGCACCATGCCATCGACCGGCGCGGTCAGGCGCTGCATCCGGCTGTGCTGGCGCGCCTTGGTCAGTTCCTCGCGGCGCTGCATCGCCTCGGTCTGCGCCTTGGACAGGTCGGACAGCGCGATTTGGCGCGCCTGCTCGCGCGAACGGGCCAGTTCCTCGGCATAGCGCCCGGCTTCCGACAGGCCGCGTGAGCGCTGCGCTGCGGCGACGTTGCGGTTGCCCGCCTCGGCCCGCTGCTGGCGCTGCATCTCGAGCACGCGCATGCCCGACGCATAGCCGCGCTGGGCCAGCGTCTCGACCGCCTGGACCTGCCGGTCGAGCAGCGGCTGGTTGGCGGCATAGGTCCGCATCTGCTGCGCCGCCGCCTCGGCATCCGACAAAGCGGAGCGCCGCGCCGCCGCCAGGCCAGCCTCGGTCGCGCGAGCACCGGCGATCTGCGCGGCGACCAGGCGGCGCTGGGTCGCCGCGACATCGGCGGGCGTCCCCTCGGGCGCGGTGAAGACCCCAGCCCCACCGCTCAGGCCGTTGACGATCGCGGCATTGCGCGCGACATCGATCTCGGCCGCGAGCAGCGCCTGGCGCGCCTGTGCCTCGTCGGCGCTCGACAGCGTCGGGTCCAGGTCGACGAGCGGCTGGCCGCGCCGGACCACATCGCCCTCATGCACCCAGATGCGCCGGACGATGCCGCCGGTCGCCGACTGGACGAGCTTGACCGACTCCGCCGGGACCGTCCGCCCCTGTGCCGAGGCGACGACATCGACCTTGCCCAGCACCAGCCAGCCGCCGGTCAGCGCCAGACCGCCCATCAGCAGCCAGGCGGTGATCCGCGCGGTCGGCGATACCGGCCGCTCGATCACCTCCAGCGCGGCGGGCAGGAAGCTGTGTTCGAGAGGACGGGCCGCCCCGCGCCGTTCGGCACGATCCTCGGACCATGCGGTGCGAAAGAGCGCCCAGTTCTGCGCCAGCGTGCTCATGATGCAATTCCATACAGGACGCCCATCTGGCGTCGGTGAAGATCGGCATAGCGCCCGCCGGTGGCGAGCAGTTCGTCATGCGAGCCCGTCTCGACCAGCCGCCCGCGTTCCAGCGCGACGATGCGGTCGCACTGGCGGATCGCGGACAGGCGGTGGGCGATGATGATGACCGTACGACCGGCCGCCATGCGCTTGAGATTGGTTTGGATGATCTCCTCGCTCTCGGCGTCGAGCGCGGAGGTCGCCTCGTCGAAGATCAGGATGCGCGGACGGTTGATCAGCGCGCGGGCGATGGCGAGCCGCTGACGCTGGCCACCCGACAGGTTGGCACCGCGCTCCTCGATCATGGTGTCATAGCCTTGCGGCAGTCGCGTGATGAACTCGTGCGCCCCTGCCAGCTCGGCGGCCTCCATCACCCGCTCCATCGGCAGCGCGGGGTTGGCGAGCGCGATATTCTCGCGCACCGTGCGGTTGAACAGGATATTCTCCTGCAACACCACGCCGATCTGCCGCCGCAGCCAGGCCGGATCGATCTGCGCGACGTCGGTGCCGTCGATCAGGACGCGCCCCCCCGCCGGGACATAGAGCCGCTGGAGCAGCTTGGTCAGCGTCGACTTGCCCGAGCCCGACGACCCGACGATGCCCAGCGTCGAGCCCGCCGGAATGGCCAGGTCGATATCCTCCAGCGTCCAGGGGCCGTCATCGCCATAGCGGAAGCGAACCCGCTCGAACCGGATGTCGCCACGGATCGATGGAAGCGCGGTCTGGCTGCCGCTGCCCGGCTCGACCCGGTGGTTGAGCACGTCGCCCAGCCGGTCGACCGCTATGCGGACCTGCTGGAACTCCTGCCATAGCTGCGCCATGCGGATGACCGGACCCGACACGCGCTGCGCGAACATGTTGAAGGCGACGAGCGCGCCGACCGTCATGTCCTGCGCGATCACCGCCTGCGCCCCGAAATAGAGGATGGCGGCCAGGTTCAGCTTGGAGATCAGCTGGATCGCCTGCGACCCGCTATTGCCCAGGTCGATGACGCGCTGGTTGGCGGCGGAATAGCCCGCCAGCTTGCGCTCCCAATTGTCCTGCCATTGCGGCTCGACCGCAGCGGCCTTGACCGTCTGGATGCCCGCGATCGTCTCGACCAGAAGGGCGTTGTTGGCCGCGCCACGCTCGAACTTGTCGTCCAGCCGGTTGCGCAGCGGCCCCGTCACCAGCACCGCGACCGCGATATAGGCGGGGATCGCGATGATGCTGATCAGGAACAGCTTGATCGAATAGAGCGCCATTACCGCCAGGAAGACCAGCGCAAAGGCCGGGTCGATCAGTACGGTCAGCGAGGCGTTGGTCAGGAATTCGCGGATCGTCTCCAGCTGACGGACGCGCGCGGCGGTGTCGCCGACGCGGCGCTGCTCGAAATAACCGAGCGGCAGGCGCAGCAGATGACGGAACAGCCGCGCGCCCAGCTCGACATCGATCTTCTGGCTGGTTTCGGAATAGAGCCGGGTGCGCAGCCAGCCGAACGCGGTTTCCCAGAAGGACACCGCGACGAAGCCGATCGCCAGCACCGCCAGCGTCGACATGGTGCCATGGACCAGCACCTTGTCCACCACCGTCTGGAAGAACAGGGGCGCCGCCAGGCCCAGCAGGTTGAGCGCCAGCGTCAGCAGCAGCACCTCGCCGATCAGCCGCCGATAGCGGACGATCTGCGGAATGAACCAGGAAATGTCGAAACCGCGCTGGTTAAGGCGTGCGCTCTCGCGCGTGGCGACCAGGACCAGTTCGCCCGACCACATCGCCTCGAACTCGGCGCGGCCGATCTTCACGACCGGTGCCCCGGCCCGCTGGACCAACAGCTCGTCGCCCTGCATCCGGCCGATCAGGAACCAGCCCTCCGGGCCGTTGCCCAGCACGGGCAAGGGCATGCGGCCCAGCTCCGTCCAGTCGGCACGGCGCGTCTTGGCGCGAACCCCGTCCATGCTATTGGCCAGACGGACCAGATCGTCCCCGGTCAGGCTGTGGAAATGCCCCAGGCCGTGGCGAAGCTGCTCGGGCTCGACCGCGATGCGATGGATGGCCAATAGCGCGGCGAGCGCCGTCAGCCCGCTATCGTCACGAATAGTTTTGAAATCCACTGTCGACCGTCCACCCGCTCATGGCTTGTCGGAACCGGCGGGCGGCGGGGTGCCGCCCTGTCCGGGCTTCCGACGGTCGGATCGTGGCGGCCTGCACCCCGCTCGGCACCACCATCCGATGCGACCGCAATAGCGTGAAATCCCTACATTTTCGTTGTCACGACAGCACTTGGTCGATGGGCCGAACAAAAATAAGGCCCGGACGACGGAACTTCGTCGTCCGGGCCTCGTTCTGGCCGCCCAGCTGCGGTCAGCCGAGCTGGAATAGCCCCGATGCCGCCTGATTCGTGTTCAGCTTGTCCGGCGTGACACCGACCAGCGTGACCGATTCCCCTCCGGCATAACGGAGCAGCGTATTGCCGCCCTCCAGCGAGATCATCGGCTGATAGCCCGACTTGGCAAAGGCGCTGAGGTCGAGCAGGTCATGGCCCGCGCCGAAGTCGCGGATCGTGGCACTGGCCCCCAGCGTGACCAGAAACCGGTCGCTGCCGCTGCCGCCCGTCAGCACCATGTCCCGCCGGTCGGCGAGCAGGATATCGTCGGTCGCGCCGCCGTTGATCCACCCCTTCGAGTCCGAAACCATCACGCCGAAACCGGGCTGGGCCGCGACCCTGGTCGTATCGTGACCGCTGGCCGAGAAGGTCTCGGTCGTCGCGCTGCCGCCCGCCGGCTGGGTCACGCGGCGGACCAGGACACCGCCCGTATAGGTCGACACGACGCTCGTCCCATCGGCCAGCTTCGCGGTGGCCGACAACGGCGTGCCGGTGGCGGCATCGAGCTGCGTCTCGATCCGGTCGCCATTGGTGCGGACCTGCAACTGGGTCGTCGCTCGGCCCTGCGCATCACGGTACAGCTCGGTCCGGCCATCGGCGCCCGTCTGGCTGGTGAAGGACAGGGTGCCGTCGCTGCGATAGCGGAACACCGCCACAGCCTTGCCGTTCGCATCGACCACCTGCCGCTGCTCGGCATAAGGTTGACCCGAGGCATAATATTGGGTGTTCTCGCCAGTACCGTCGGCATGGGTCACATACTTGGTCGTCAGCGTGCCGCCGGCATCATATTTCAGCGTGGTCCATTCCCCGGCCGCCGTCTTGGTGACGTCGGAGACCAGGACGCCGGTCAAGCCATAGTCGCGGACCCGCTTAGCTCCGTCGGTGCCCGTGAAGTCGATCCTGTTGACCTTGCCGCCGGCATAGGTGGTAGCAGTCACGCCATCGGCCTGCTCGGAGATCAGGTTCAGCAGCGTGCCGGTCCCCGCGTCATAGTTGCGCGTGTCGCGCGCGCCCGACGTCGCGATCGTCACGTCCGAGGTCTTGCGTCCCTTTCCGTCATAATAGGAGGCATCGATGCCGCCATCGGCGCGACGCTGTTCGGTGTAGCGCAACGATCCATCGGACCCCAGACGCGTCACCCCCACGACCACGCCCTTGGCGTCGACCTTCTGGACCTGGGTCGTATAATTCTGACCCGTGACATTATAGACGGTGTTCTCCGAGGTGCCGTCCGCCTGCTGGACGAACAGCATCGTCGGCCGCCCGGTCGCCGCATCGACCAGCGTCGTGCGCCAAGTGTTCGATGCGTCGCGGCTCTGGGACTGGATCTTCGAGCCTGCGCTGTTGAGCGTATCCGCCGACCACGACCCGTCGGCATTGAAGGTTTCGAGGACGATATTGCCGGTCGCCAGCTGGCTGCGACGGCTGACCATCACGCCCTGGTCGAACTGGCTCACGATGACATCGCCCGATACCGGCCGGTCCAGCTGACGCTTCAGCTTGCCGCTGGCGACGTCATAGTCCTTGACGACCTCGCCACCGTCGGCGGCGATGACGATATCCTGCGTCATCCGGCCGCTCTGGTCGAAGCTGGTCATCTGGCGCCCGCCATTGTCCAGACGCCGGTCGAGATAGGCCAGGCTGTCATCGGCGTTGCGCCGCTCGACCCCGATCACCTTGCCCTGCGTATCCAGCGTCTGATGCTCGCTGACATAGGTCTGGCCGGTGATGCCATAGGCGTAATTGTCGCCCGAACCATCGGCCCGCTTGACATAGCGGCGGCTGACATTGCCGTTCGCATCGTAGTTCGTCGTGGTCCATGTGTTGGCGGCATCGACCAGCTGCTCGCTCAGCTTCACGCCCTTCGCGTCATATTTGGTCGTCGTGCGTGCCCCATCGGGCGCGACCGTCAGCAGCGAGGTCACGATGCCCGACGAGATCGTGGCCGTGGTCGAACCGCCCGCTACGGGCTTGGTCACGCGCTGGGTCAGCTGGCCATCGGATGCGTAGGTGAGGATCGTCTGGCCGCCGTCGCTCGCGGTCATCGTCTCGACCTGCTTGCCGCCCTTGGCGTCATAGGTCGTCACGGTCAGGCCGTTGCCGTCGCGCCGTTCGGTATAGACCGCGCTGCCATCGGCGCGGGTCCGGGTCAGCGCGATCACCTTGCCGGCCGTGTTCGTGACCTGAACCTCGGTCGTCCAGCTCTTGCCCGTGATCCCATAGAGCCGCGTCTCGCCGCTGCCATCGGCATAGGCGGCATAGACCGCCGTCACCGCGCCTGTGGCGGTATCATAGGTGGTGGTCGTCTTGTTGCCCGCGGCGTCCACCGCCAGCTGCGACTTGCGCACGCCGTTGGCGTCATAGGCATAGGTGATGCTGGTTCCCGAACCGGCAGGCGCCGCGTCCGTCGAGGAGCCGCCATTGGTCGTGGTCTTGTTGCTCTCCACGAGCTGCGGGGTCTGCCCGGTCTGCGAAGCCGCAGACATGTCATATGTCTTGGTCGTGCGGCTGCCGTCCGGCGCGATGATCGTCGTGCTCGTGCGCTGTCCGCTTGCATTGTAATAGGTCAGCGTATGGCTGCCGTCGCTTCCGGTGACGTCGGTATAGTCATAGGTTCCATCGGCATGGGTGCGCACGACGGACATGACCTTGCCCGCCTTCGAGACGATCTGGACTTCGGCCACATAGCTCTTGCCGGTGATGCCGAAGGTCGTGTTCGTATTGGTGCCGTCGGGGCTGGTGACATAGATTTTCGTCGGCTTGCCCGACACCGGATCGAATAGCCGCGTGGTAAAGGTCGCGTCGGCCGCCACTTCGACGAGGCGGATGCAGACGCCGTTCGAGAAGGTCTCCGACTGGCGGCTGCCGTCCGCGCGGACCAGCGTGCGGTCGGTCATCGCGCCGCCGCTATAGGTGATCGTGGTGGTCCCGGCCGTCGTCTGGTCGACACGGGTCTTCACATTGCCGCTGGCCGTATCATAGACCAGCGTCGTCCGATCCCCCTTGGCCGAGACGCTGACCTCCTGCTGCCTGACGCCACGGCTGTCGAAGCTGGTCACGACGCTGCTGCCGTCGCCCGGATAACGTTCGGTGCTGACGAAACTGCCATCGGCGCGGATACGCTCGACAAGCGTGACCCGTCCGCCCGCGGCCGTCACCTGGCGCTGGGTGGTCCAGGCCTGGCCGGTGATACCATAGGTGGTGTTCTCGCCGGTGCCGTCCGGCCGTTCGATGAAGACGCGCGTCGCCTTGCCAGCGGCATCCAGGTTCGCCGTCGTCCAGACACCGGCCGTATCGACGCGGACGGTCGTGGTCAGCCTGCCGGTCGAGTCGTAGCTGTCCACTTCGCTGCTCTTGTCGGCGGCATTGATCGTCCGGGTCGACAAGATCCCGTTCTTATAGACGCTGTACGTCGTGGACGACGACGTAACCTCGGACATCGCGGTGGGCTTGCCCGTCGCCACGTCATAGGTGATCGTCGTGCGCAGCCCACCAGGCGCCAGCGTGGTCACCTGCGCCAGCTTGCCGCCATTATAGGTCCGATCGCTGACCGTGCCATCGGCCAGTTCGCTGTGGACATTGGCGAGGACACCGGCAGAATAGCCATAATCCACCGTGCCGGTGAGCTTGCCCGCGCTGTCGAAACTGCGCTCTTCCTTCCAATTGTCTCCGGTCTGCGTGACCTGGAAGGAATAACTGCCCTTCACCTTGGACAGGACCGAGCCGTAATTGGCGACCATGTACTTCATCGTCGCGTCCGACGCGACCTGCAGCACCGGGGACCCGGTCAGCGTGACGCTGTTGAGCCCGGTCGACACCGCGAGCTTGTCGATCTGCGCGACAAAGGCTTCCGCCGTCAGGGTCAGGTCGGGCGCGACGCTGGGCTTGACCTCGGTATAGGCGCCCTTCGCGCCGACCTCGACGATCAGCGGCCGGTCGCCCATGGCGACGGTGATCGAGCTGACATTCGTATAGGTCGCGATCGGCGTCGTGCCGTTCAGCGGATCATAGACATAGACGGTCTTCTGCACCCCGCCGAGATCGATGGTCATCGAACGCGGCGCGGTCGTCGTCTCGGTCTGGCTGGCGCTGTCCCACATCTTCACGTCGCGCCACAGCACCAGGTCGTAGGCGCCATTGCCCTTGGTCATCGCCATCGAATGCCCATCGGCGGGCATGTCCTTCAGCGTATAGGCGGTCGCGGCGCTGGCCGCCGTGCCGGTCCCGGCATCGGTATAGGCCAGGATGCTGGTCAGGTTGTGCAGGGCAACGGCCGCCTGCTTGGGCGTGCCGTCGGTCTTGAACAGGCCGAAGTTGAATTCCCGCGCCGGACCCGTCGGCTCCAGGCTGCTGTCAAAAAGTTCGTAAAGAAATGTCTTGCTCGAGCCGTTCTCATACGCATGCAGAACCGCGTTCAACGTCAATTTGGCCTGCGCACTCTCGTTGACCCCCAGACCGGTGTCGCTCTTGAGGGTCGTATAGCCGGTTTCGGTGACGATGACCGGATCGCCCTTGGCCGCGCCCGCCGCGCGCGCCATCGACGCCTCCATTACCTTGTCCGACTGCCACCCCGTCGCGGTATAGGCATGGGCGTTGCCGTAATCGGCATAGGCCCCCAGATTGCCGATGGCGGCATAGGCCGAGCTGCTCTCCAGACCGATCGACAGGTTGATGACCGGAATTCCGGACAGGGCGGAGTCGCCCTTCACGGCGCCGTACAACGCCTTTTGATAGGCCGCCGCAGCCGCCAGATCGCCGCTGCCCTTGTAGTTGAAAGCCTGAATGTTGACTTCATTCAGTCCTTCGATCGCAAAGATGCTGCCCGCATATTTGCTCTGGAACGCCTTCAGTCCGGCGACATAGTCCGCCAGCCCCGCATCACCCTTGGCAGGCAGATCGGACGACGCCACGAAATCGAACTTGATCCCGGCCGCGGCCATCGCGCCGACCGCGGCACCACCGGTGCCCAGGTTCGTGAAATGATCACGAACCGTGCTGATCCCAAGGTAATTCAGCGCGCTTAGCACCATGCTGGAATTCGCATAGGCACCGTTCGCGCTACCCGCATGGGCGTTTACGCCCAGCGTCGAAAGAAAGGCAGAAACGGAAGCAGGTTGAGCAGCCACGGGGTTGGAACTCCGATTAGGTTCGGTCCCCAATATCGGAGTCCATCCGTGGCCGAATCTCTAATCGGAATAGCTAAACCAATTTTAAGTAAATTGGATCAGCGACATAACTCATTGCGCAAACGTTACGTCGCAAAGACCAACAAATGATTAATGCTGCGGAAAGCCTGTTCCCAGCGGCTGCCTGCCCTGAACGTATCAGGCCTGGGTTGGTTCAACCCCGGTGGGAATTTCAGGCTGGGCGCGGCTCCGGGACAGGCGATTGAAAAAGCGGCGACCGGGAACCTCGACGAACCGATAGGTCAGGGTCGCACAGATGACGACCGTGATCAGATAGCCCAGGGCGACCAGATCCATGAGCCAGGACGGGCCGAAATCCATCACCTCGATCCCGCCGATCGCGCCGATCAGCGGCACGTGCAACTTCGCCTGTGCCAGCCGCACGATGACGAACATCACGGCAAAGATGATGAAGTGCACGAGGTAGATCGAATAGGACAATTCCCCCAGCCGCTGCAGCGCCGGAGCACGCATCACACGCGCCACGGCGCCGCCCTCATAAGAGAATAGCAGGATGACCAGGCCGAACACCAGAATATCGAATGAGATGAAGGGCGGCTTGAACCAGAACAACAGCACCATCAGCATGGTCGCGAGTATCTCGGGCCGTGTTCCCTGAAATACGGGATTGTCACGCAGACGCAGATACAGCTCGTATGTCAGGTTGCCCGTGAAGAAACCGAACACGCACTGCGCCATGCCCATGCCTTGCACGATGCCCAGTTGCGGCCGGAATATCTCGATATTCAACAACACCAGCCCGGATGCGACAAAGGCCATGGCGCAGCCCAGCAGGCGATGACGAGCCCCGGACAGCAAATAGACCAGCAGAAACACGAGATAGGTGTAGAATTCCGTGCTGATCGACCAGCTCGCTGCGTTCCAGCTTAGGTCGGGAAATGGAATGATGGCATGCAGCAGGAAGAAGTTGGCGATCAGCGACGATATGTTGTTCGTACCCTGAAACGCGCCCTCGGCGGCGGAAAACCCGAACTGCATCGCGGCCAGCTTTGCGAGTTCCAGCACGACAAGCACCATCAATGTGACGAAGTGCAGCGGATATAGACGTCCAAAACGTCGGATCATGAACCGCCAGCCGTCCCCCGCGTCATGCAGCTTGGATCGATAGGCATGGGTAATGACGAAGCCGCTCAGGACGAAAAAGAACGGCACGGCCAGGTTACCATGCCGCACCAGCGGAACCGCGTAAAAATATCCGGCTGCCTGAAAATGAAACAGGGCGACGATCAGCGCCGCGATGCCCCGCCATGCGTCCAGCGCATCGAACCTGATTTGTCGTTCCGCCATCCAAAAGCCAACCCCGTTCGTTCCCCATGCGGAACAGTGTAACGGGTTCACAACATGAGCTTCTTTAAGGATTACTCAATAGGCCAACAGGCGAATCTGTCCCATGGCGGTGCCACACGGCGTGTCTGGAGACCAATTTGGCCGAAAAGATTGCCGCAGATTACCGGAACAAAATCAATTGGTCATCAAATCGCGATAAACATCGTCGATTTGGCTGACCATACGGTCTGCGGAATACTCCGCCAGAAAACGTTTGCGACCAATTTCTCCAAATGACGGCAATTGATCTTTATCAAGATTGGCAAGCAGAGTGCGAAGTGCTTGGACGTCACCGGCCGGAAAACTGAAACCATAGCGGCCATGATCCAGAATGTCGTTCAGTCCGCCTGCGTCGGATGCGATCACCGGGCGGCCGAGCCGCATCGCCTCGATCGCGACCAGGCCAAAGCCTTCCCAGCGTGACGGCACGATCACCGCGTCCGCAGCCTTCATTTCGGCCGAGACCCCGTCCCGATCGCGCCAACCGACGAAATCCACGAAATCCAGCGGCGCTCCGAAATCGGTGCCACCGCCGACCACCGGCCGCCCAACCACGCGAACGCTGTACTTCCCGCCCAGCGGACGGATCGCATCGATCAAGAGATCCAGGCCCTTCTGCCGATCGAACCGCCCGACGAACAGCAATTTGATGCGCGGATCGTTCCAAGGCACTGCGGGAACGGGCGGCGGATCGGTCGCGATCGCGTTGGGG
>Ga0308171_1002716_pt1 | contig 17853 bp, 17 predicted proteins | sample PhyGR1_FD_202135 | JGI IMG/M metagenome (GOLD analysis project Ga0308171, IMG submission 202135) | Phyllosphere microbial communities from UC Gill Tract Community Farm, Albany, California, United States - DLSLSG.R1 | ecosystem: Host-associated > Plants > Phyllosphere > Unclassified | place: USA... | reverse complement strand
CTGCACACCACCGGCGGCTACCTGCTGCAAGCGGCGATGACCTTCAAGTACGTGCTCGACTACCGCGACGGCGAAGTGTTCTGGTGCACCGCCGACGTCGGCTGGGTCACCGGCCACAGTTACATCGTCTACGGGCCGCTGGCCAACGGTGCGACCACACTGATGTTCGAAGGCGTGCCGAGCTACCCGAGCAGTTCGCGCTTCTGGCAGGTCATCGACAAGCACAAGGTCAACATTTTCTACACCGCACCCACCGCCCTGCGCGCGCTGATGCGCGAAGGCGCCGGACCATTGAAGGAAACTTCACGCGCCAGCCTCAGATTGCTCGGCAGCGTCGGTGAGCCAATCAACCCGGAAGCGTGGGAATGGTATTTCAATGCTGTCGGTGAACAGCGCTGCCCGATCGTCGACACCTGGTGGCAGACCGAAACCGGCGGCATCATGCTCAGCCCGCTGGTCAGCGCCCAACGGATCAAACCCGGCTGCGCGACGCAACCGATGTTCGGCGTGCAACCGGTATTGCTTGACGAAGCCGGCAAGGAAATCAAAGGCGCCGGCAGCGGCGTGCTGGCGATCAAATCCAGCTGGCCGGCGCAGATTCGCAGCGTCTACGGCGATCCGCAGCGGATGATCGACACCTACTTCAAACCCTACCCCGGCTATTACTTCACCGGCGACGGCGCCCGCCGTGACGAGGACGGCGATTAATGGATTACCGGACGCATCGACGATGTGATCAACGTCTCCGGCCACCGCATCGGCACCGCCGAAGTGGAAAGCGCCCTGGTGCTGCACGACAGCATCGCCGAAGCCGCCGTGGTCGGTTATCCCCACGACGTCAAAGGCCAGGGCATCTACGCATTCGTGACGCCAATGAACGGCACCGAGGCCAACGAAGACCTGAAGAAAGACCTGCTGGCGCATGTCAGCAAGGAGATCGGCAGCTTCGCCAAACCGGACCTGATCCAGTGGGCGCCGGCGCTGCCAAAGACCCGTTCGGGCAAGATCATGCGGCGGATTTTGCGCAAGATTGCCTGCAATGAGCTCGACAGCCTTGGCGATACTTCGACGCTGGCTGATCCAAGTGTGGTGCAGGACCTCGTTGATAAACGTTTGAATCAATAGCTTCGCGAGCAGGCTCGCTGCCACAGGTGATCGCATTGCACATGTGGCAGCGAGCTCGCTCGCGAAGGGCCATCACGCGATCCCCCGGCAAACTGTTAAACTCCCGCGCCCCAATTCCCCTCAGCAAGGCGCCCGCATGTCTTCCTTGAATCAGGCGCTGCGCGCCGCCCTTGATCAACGCCAGGACCTGCTCGCTGCGCTGCACAGCCAGGGCACCGATTGCTATCGGCTGTTCCACGGCAGCCAGGAAGGCGCCGGCGGCCTGACCATCGACCGCTACGGCCCGCAATTGCTGGTGCAGAGTTTTCACCAGACGCTCGAACGTGACGACCTGCTGCAACTGCACGCCATGGTCAACCAGACCCTGGGCTTCGACAGCCTGCTGGTCTACAACGACCGCTCCCGTGGCAATTCACGGATCGATCGCGAGGACAGCGTCTATAAAGCCGACGACGCCGCACTGGCCGATCTGGTCGGGCATGAATGGGGCCTGAACTACCGCGTGCGCGGGCGTCATGCCGGGCAGGATCCGCTGCTGTTCCTCGACCTGCGCAACACCCGTGGCTGGGTCAAGGATCACGCGCAAGGCAAAAGTGTGCTCAACCTGTTCGCTTACACCTGTGGCGTTGGTCTCAGTGCAGCGGCAGGTGGTGCGCGCGAGGTGTGCAACCTGGACTTTGCCGAGGGCAATCTGGCGGTCGGTCGCGAGAATGGATTGCTCAACCCGCAACTGCCGGAGATGCAATTCATTCAGTCCGATTACTTTCCGGCGATCCGCCAGCTCGCCGGCCTGCCGATCAGCCAGCGGCGCGGGCAGAAGCTGCCGAGCTATCAGCGCCTCGAACAGCGCCAATACGATCTGGTCCTGCTCGACCCGCCGGCGTGGGCCAAAAGTGCGTTCGGCACAGTCGACCTGCTACGCGATTATCAGAGCCTGCTCAAACCGGCGCTGCTGACCACCGCTGACAACGGCGTACTGATCTGCTGCAACAACCTGGCGAAAGTCAGCATGGACGACTGGCGCGAACAAGTGCTGCGCTGCGCCGAAAAGGCCGGCCGCCCAGTGCGCGAATGGAGCGTGATGACCCCGGGTGCGGACTTCCCCTCGCGGGACCAGCAGCCACCGTTGAAGACACTGATTTTGCAGCTCTAATCCCTCAAGCATGAGCGATTACATTCCCCTGTGGGAGCGAGCCTGCTCGCGAAAGCGCAGTGTCAGTCGACTTGTTTTTCACTGAACCAGCGCATTCGCGAGCAGGCTCACTCCTACAATGGGTATCTGTTCCTACAGAAATTTCTGAACAATCCTGTCCCACATCAAGCACTTCGGAACCAGAATCGCGTGCCATACTCCAAGGCACTCCGATTCAGACAGATGAAGCCGCACATGCCCAAAGGATTGATTCGCGCGATTGGCGCACTGCTGACAGCCCTGGCCCTCTACAGCCTGCTGGGGTTTCTGATCCTGCCGGGCATTGCCTTGCGCGTGGCCAACCAGCAACTGGCGAACTACGCGACGGTGCCGGCGCATCTGCAGCGCATCGAACTCAACCCCTTCAGCCTTGAGGTCACCCTCTGGGGCCTGGTCATCGGCGAGCCGGGCAAGGAGCAGGTCGGCTTCGATCGCCTCTATGCCAACCTGCAAATCGACAGCCTCTGGACCAAAGCGCTGCATCTGTCCGACATCGAACTGGACAAACCCAAAAGCGAAATCCTCTTCGCCAAGGACGGCAAGCTCAACCTGCTGGGCCTGTTCAACGTGCCGCCGAGCGAGCCGACACCCGCCGATCCCGACGCCAAGCCATTCCCGCTGCGTATCGACAACATCAAACTGGCCGGCGGTGTGGTGCATTTCGAGGATATGCGGCCCAGCGAGCCGATCGAATTTCTTTACGACGACCTCAGTTTCGAGCTGAAAAACCTCAGCACTTTGCCCGAGGACAGCGCCGACATGACCCTCGTCGCCATCGGCCCCGCTGGCGGGAGGATCGACTGGACCGGCAATTTCAGCCTGATCCCGTTCACCTCCGAAGGCACCCTGAAAGTCACCGATGGCCAGATGAAATCCTTCTGGCCTTACGTGCGTGACGCCGTGCCGCTGGTGCTGGAAAACGGCGTGGTCAGCCTCAGCACTGAGTACAAACTCAACCTGTCGAAACAAACCGAACTGCTGCTGAACAACGTCGCGGTGAGCATTGCGCCGTTCGCCATCAAGGCTCCGGACGGACGTCCGCTGGCCAGGCTCGAACGCCTCGACGTCAGCGAAACCTCGCTGGACCTGGCCAAGCAGCAAGTGGTGGTCGGCAAGATCCGCAGCAACAAACTGGAAACCTGGGCGGCGCTGGAAGCTGACGGCCAACTGGACTGGCAGAAGCTGTTCGCCAGCCAGCCGTCGAAACCGGCTGCCAAAGCCGCTGCCGAACCGGCGGATACACCGGCCGCCGCCGACTCGCCGAAACCTGAGCCAAGCGCCCCGAGCAAACCATGGCAGGTGCTGGTCAAGGATGTGCAACTGCGCAACTACACGGTCCATCTCGCTGACCGCTCGGCGCAACCGGCGGTGGCGCTGGACATCACCCCGCTGAACGTCGACCTGCAGGATTTCGACAGCCTCAACGGCTCGCCTTTCAAGCTCAAGCTCGACAGCGGTCTGGGCAAGCAAGGCAAGATCAGCGCCGACGGCACGGTCAATCTGGCCCCGGTCAACGCGCAGCTCAACGTGAAAACCCAGGACGTCGACCTGCGTGTCGCGCAGTCCTATATCAACCCGTTCATTCGCCTGGAACTGCGCAGCGGCATGCTCGGCAGTGACCTCAAGGTCAACCTGAAAAGCACCGAACCACTGGCCCTCAGCGTCACCGGCCGCGCGCAGATCGATCAACTGCACACCCTCGATACGCTGAAGACCCGCGACTTCCTCAAATGGCAGCAAGTCGTGGTCGACGGCATCAATTATCAGCACGGCGACAGCCTGTCGATCGACAAGGTCAACCTGTTGCAGCCGTATGTGCGCTTCATGATCAACGACGATCGCACCACCAACGTCGACGACCTGCTGATCCCGCAACCGGCCGACAGCGGTGCCAAACCTGCCGGAGCCAAACCGCCCGGCAAGGACAAACCACTGGGCATTCACATCGGTGCGATTGCGATCAACGACGGCTCGGCCAACTTCGCCGACTTCAGCCTGACGCCGAATTTCGCCACCGCCGTGCAGCAGCTCAACGGTCAGATCGGCACCATCGACAGCCGTCAGGCAAAACCGGCCAGCGTCGATATCAAAGGCAAGGTCGACCGCTATGCGCCGGTGACCATCAAGGGGGCGGTCAATCCGTTCGACCCGATGGCCAGCCTCGACATCGCCACCAGCTTCAAGCGCGTCGAACTGACGACCCTGACGCCCTACTCCGGCAAATTCGCCGGCTACCGCATCCGCAAGGGCCGGCTCAACCTCGATCTGCACTACCTGATCACCAAAGGCCAGCTGAAAGCCGAGAACAAAGTCGTCGTCGAGCAGCTGCAACTGGGCGAGAAGGTCGACAGCCCTGATGCAGTGAGTCTGCCGCTGAAACTGGCGATCGCCCTGCTCAAGGACGTCGACGGCAAGATCTCCATCGAATTGCCGGTGACCGGCGACCTGAATAATCCACAGTTCAGCGTGATGCCGATCGTCTGGCAAACCCTGCGCAATTTGATCGTCAAAGCGGCCGCCGCACCGTTCAAAATGATCGGCGGGCTGGTCAGTGGCGGCGGCTCCGAAGACCTTGGCACGGTGTCCTTCGCGCCGGGCTCCAGCGATCTGAGCAAAGACGCCGAAGCGGCGCTGGTGAAACTGTCGCAGGCACTCAAGGAACGTCCGGCGCTGCGCCTGGAGATCGAAGGCACTGCTGCGAAGAGCAGCGACGGGCCACTGCTCGCCGAACAACGTCTGGAACGCGAATATCAGTACAACTACTACAAGATGCTCCAGCGCCGTGGCGACAAAGTCCCGGCCCAGGCCTCGCTGTTGCAAGTGCCCGAAAGCGAGAAAGGCGCGTTGCTCGAAGGCATCTACCGCACCCGCTTGAAAACCCAGCCACCGGCAGAATGGAAAGACCTCGGCAAAGAAGAACGCACGGCGAAAATGCGCCAGGGCGTGATCGCATTCTGGAGTGGCAGCGACGTGCTGTTGCGACAGTTGGGCCAGGACCGCGCCAGCACCATCAAGGATTACCTGGTCGACAAGGGCAAGCTCGAGGATGACCGCGTGTATTTCATCGACGCCAACCTCGGCGAGGCCGAAAGCGATGGCCGCGTGGTCACGCAAATGCACCTGGATGCCGAATGACCGTGCGTAACTGGTTGATGGCGCTCGCTCTCACGTGCGCCGCCGGCCATGCGTCGGCTTCGGATACATTGCGCTGCGGCAGCCAATTGATCAGCCTCGGCGACCGCGCCAGCGAAGTGCTGCAAAAATGCGGCGAGCCGGTCAGCCGCGATGTGCTCGGCTACAAGCGCAGTGCCAATCGCCGCGAAGAGTTTCAGGTCGAGGAATGGACCTACGGACCAAACAACGGCATGTACCAGTACCTGCGCTTCGAAGGCAATCGCCTGCGGCAGATCAACAGCAAACGCGGTAATTAAGCCGTACGAAATTCACCCTGTGGGAGCGAGCCTGCTCGCGAATACGGTCTGTCTACTGACGAACTTGTCGGCTGACGATACGCATTCGCGAGCAGGCTCGCTCCCACATTGGTATTGCCCAAAATAGAACAGGCCCCGACACAAGTGCCGGGGCCTGTAATGGTCACATCCGTGTGACCGTTCGCATGAACTCTAAAGTTGCGGCAGACGTATTGCTCGGCCCGTCTGTCGCGTCTTCTCCCGGTTCAGGCGAGAAGTCTTGCCTTACTCGGCTTTCAGGCCGTCAGCGGAGACCGCTTTAACGCCTTTGATTTTCTTGGCGATGCCTACGGCGACTTCTTTCTGCGACTCGGTTACCGCAGTGGTCGACGACAGGGAAACTACACCCTTGTTGGTTTCGACTTTGATATCAGTGCCTGGAATGCCTTTTTCGGTGACCAGATCAGCTTTGACCTTGGTGGTGATCCAAGTATCGGAAGTCTCTTCTTTAGCCTTGGTCATTTCACCAGCAGCCAGAACCATTGGCGACTGGGTAGCCTGAGCGGACTGGGCGAAAGCGCCACCAGCCATGGTCAGGGTCAGAGCGGTAGCAGCGGCAGTGATAGCGAACTTCTTCATACGAGTAACTCCTGTTTTTACTGGAAGTCTGCTGTAACGCTTGTCAGCAGGGTTACCGGATATATTGCGAACGCTGTGCCAACTTTTTTTGCCATATAAATTCTTTTAAAAACAATGAGTTATGAAAAATGCCAATTTTCATTTTCATGCAAAATGCATGACTCGCTCAATCTTCGCATGCAAGTTGCGGTTTTTTGGAAAGTTCATAAGCTGCTGAAATTATTGGAGCTTTTGTAGACAGGTGACCATACGAAAATGCCCCGCAGTGCGGGGCATTCGCTTTGTACTCAGTTAAACGCCAGGGCAACTGGTCGTCGTGTATTCCTTGGAACCGGAGAAGCCGCAAGACCAACCCGCGGTCGCACTACGAGTCAAGGTGATCGTCTGGCCAAGAACCGGAGCCGGAGCATTAAGCAACTTGCAAGTAATCGTCCCGGTACCGTCAGCCACTTTGCCACTCACACCCATTGTGCAGTTTTGAGTGGCACCTACGTTTGCGTTGACGTTAGCCAAAGTTGGATCACCAGATCCCGCGTTGATCACGTCTTCGAAATTGACTTTGAGGGCGGAAACTTCGGCAATACCCGCCGTCACCTTCGACCGCGCCTGATACTTCGAATACTGCGGCAGGGCGATAGTCGCCAGAATGCCGATGATCGCCACAACGATCAGCAGCTCGATCAATGTGAAACCTTGTTGTTTTTTCATAGACACGCTCCATGCATGAGTCGAAATCTCATGATCTGAACAAGGCTCAGCACAGCCCATGCCAACGCCTTTCAGGCCCCGCCTGCTGGGCGCGCGCAATCGCCTGCGCCGTTTCCTACAACCCGCAACCGCACTATCTGACACTTTTTGTCACCTGCACCGGCCGTGTTTGGCGCTGTCACTTGACTAGGCTATAAGTCATGAACGGCAAGCGTGCGGAATCCCCATGAATGACATCGCTCTGAGCGGTCTGGCCAAGCAATTGGTCCAGGCCGAACTGCTCACGGAAACAAGCGCCCGGCAATCCTGGGCGCAGGCCCAGCGCAATCGCGTGTCGCTGGTCAATTACCTGGTGCACAACAAACTGGTCAACAGCCGGCAAATTGCCGAGATCGCCTCGGAACATTTCGGCATGGCCCTGCTCGATCTGCATTGCCTCGACAAAGAGACTCAGCCCAAGGGTCTGGTCAGTGAGAAACTGGTTCGCCAGCACTGCGCCCTGCCCCTCTGGCGGCGCGGCAACAAACTGTTCGTGGGCCTTTCCGACCCAAGCAATCAGCAGGCGATCAGCGACATCCAGTTCAGCACCGGCCTGAGCACCGAAGCGATTCTGGTGGAGGACGACAAGCTCAGCGACGCCATCGACAAGTTCTTCGACAGCCATGCCTCGGGCCTGGAGGAAATGGCCGATGTCGATCTCGACGGCCTCGACGTCGAGTCCATTGATGACAACAAACAGGACGTGATCGGCGGCCTCGATGCCGACGACGCCCCGGTCGTACGTTTTGTGCACAAGATGCTGCTCGATGCGATCAAAAGCGGCTCTTCCGACCTGCATTTCGAACCCTACGAAAAAAACTATCGGGTGCGCATGCGCACCGACGGCATGCTGCGCGAGGTGGCCAAGCCGCCGATCCAGTTGGCCGGGCGCATTGCCGCGCGCTTGAAGGTAATGGCCAGTCTGGATATCTCGGAACGGCGCAAACCTCAGGACGGCCGCATCAAAATGCGCCTGTCGAAAAGCAAATCCATCGATTTTCGCGTCAACACCCTGCCGACTCTGTGGGGCGAAAAAGTGGTGATCCGGATTCTCGACCCGTCCAGTGCACAAATGGGCATCGATGCACTGGGTTACGAAGCCGAACAAAAAGCCTTGTACCTCGCCGCGCTGAAACAGCCGCAAGGGATGATTCTGGTCACCGGCCCCACCGGCTCCGGTAAAACCGTGTCGCTGTACACCGGGCTGAATATCCTCAACACCGTCGACATCAACATTTCCACCGCCGAAGACCCGGTGGAAATCAACATGGAAGGCATCAACCAGGTCAACGTCAATCCCCGCCAAGGGCTGGACTTTGCCCAGGCGCTGCGCTCGTTTCTGCGTCAGGACCCGGACGTGATCATGGTCGGCGAGATCCGCGATCTGGAAACCGCCGAGATCGCGATCAAGGCCGCGCAGACCGGCCACTTGGTACTGTCGACCCTGCACACCAACAGCGCGGCGGAAACCCTCACGCGCCTGCACAACATGGGCATTCCCGGTTTCAACATCGCCACCTCGGTCAGCCTGATCATCGCCCAGCGTCTGGCGCGCAAATTGTGCGCGCACTGCAAGCGGCCGCTGGAAATCCCCCACGAAACCTTGCTCAAGGAAGGCTTCCCTGAGGAACGCATCGGTCATTTCACGATCTACGAGCCGGTCGGTTGCGATCACTGCAACGGCGGTTACAAAGGACGCGTGGGGATTTATGAAGTGGTAAAGAACACACCGGACCTGCAACGGTTGATCATGGCCGAGGGCAATTCGCTGGAAATCGACATCCAGATGCGTCGCGACGGTTTCGCCGATCTGCGCACCTCCGGGCTGCACAAGGCCATGCAAGGCATCACCAGCCTTGAGGAAATCAACCGGGTCACCAAGGATTGAACATGGCGGTCAAGGCAGCAAAAGTCAGCGTTTACGCCTGGGAAGGCACCGACCGCAAAGGCAGTAAAGTCAGCGGCGAGTTGAGCGGACAGAACCCCGCACTGATCAAGGCGCAGCTGCGCAAACAGGGGATCAACCCGGGCAAGGTGCGCAAGAAATCCGCGTCCCTGCTGAGCTTCGGCAAACGCATCAAACCGCAAGACATCGCCCTGTTCACCCGGCAGATGGCAACCATGATGAAGGCCGGTGTACCGCTGTTGCAGTCCTTCGACATCATCGGCGAAGGCTTCGAAAACCCGGCCATGCGCAAACTGGTCGACGAGGTCAAACAGGAGGTCGCGGCCGGTAACAGCTTCGCTACGGCCCTGCGCAAGAAACCGCAATACTTCGACGAGTTGTACTGCAACCTGGTCGACGCCGGCGAACAGTCCGGTGCCCTCGACACCTTGCTTGAACGTGTGGCGACCTATAAGGAAAAAAGCGAAGCGCTCAAGGCCAAGATCAAGAAGGCCATGACTTACCCTACTGCGGTGGTGCTGGTGGCGGCGGTGGTGACCGGCATTCTGCTGGTCAAGGTGGTGCCGCAGTTCCAGTCGGTATTCTCCGGGTTCGGCGCCGAACTGCCGGGCTTCACCCTGATGATCATCAGCCTGTCGGAATTCATGCAGCAGTGGTGGTGGGCGATTCTTTTTGCGCTGGTGGCAGCGTTTTTCGGCACTCGCCACGCGTTGAAGACTTCGCAGGCCCTGCGCGACCGCCGCGATGCCTGGCTGCTGAAGCTGCCGCTGGTAGGCACTTTGATGTACAAGTCCGCCGTCGCACGTTTTGCCCGCACCCTGTCGACCACATTCGCAGCCGGTGTGCCGCTGGTGGAAGCACTGGATTCGGTCGCCGGTGCCACCGGCAATGTGGTGTTCAAGCGCGCGGTGTTGCGGGTGCGGCAGGACGTCTCGACCGGCATGCAACTGAATTTCTCCATGCGCAGCACCGGTGTGTTTCCCAACATGGCGGTGCAGATGACCGCCATCGGCGAGGAATCGGGCGCGCTGGATGACATGCTCGACAAGGTCGCCGGTTTTTATGAAGCGGAAGTCGATAACATGGTCGACAACCTCACCAGCCTGATGGAGCCGTTCATCATGGTGGTGCTGGGGGTCATCGTCGGTGGACTGGTGGTGGCCATGTACCTGCCGATCTTCCAGCTCGGCTCAGCGATCTGACATGCCTATCGACGAACTGTTTGCCGTGTATCCGCTGGCCTTTGTGGTCAGCGCGCTGCTGCTCGGGCTGGTGGTCGGCAGCTTCCTCAACGTAGTGGTCTGGCGCCTGCCGAAGATGCTCGAGCGCGACTGGCGCCAGCAGGCCCAAGATGTGCTCGGCCTGCCCACTGAAACGCCTGTGCCGACTTACAACCTGATGCTGCCGCACTCCGCTTGCCCGCATTGCGGACACCGGATCCGCCCGTGGGAAAATATTCCGCTGCTCAGTTATCTGCTGCTGCGCGGTCGCTGCTCGGCCTGCTCGGCGCCGATCAGCAAACGTTACCCGCTGACCGAACTGGCCTGCGGCGTCCTCTCGGCATTCATTGCCTGGCATCTCGGCTTCGGTTGGCCGGCAGGTCTGCTGATCTTGCTGACATGGGGCTTGCTGGCGATGAGTCTGATCGACTGCGAACATCAGCTGCTGCCCGATGTGCTGGTGCTGCCGCTGCTGTGGCTGGGGCTGATCGTCAACAGCTTCGGCGTGTTCGTGGCGTTGCCCGATGCGTTGTGGGGCGCGGTCGCGGGTTATCTGGCGCTGTGGTCGGTGTTCTGGCTGTTCAAACTGCTCACCGGCAAGGACGGTATCGGCCATGGCGATTTCAAGCTGTTGGCCTTGCTCGGCGCATGGGGTGGCTGGCAGATTCTGCCGTTGACGATCCTTCTATCTTCCCTGGTGGGTGCTATATTGGGCGTTGTCATGCTGCGTCTGCGCGCCCAGGAAACCTCGACGCCGATCCCCTTCGGACCCTTTCTGGCAATTGCCGGCTGGATTGCCTTGCTCTGGGGTGGTCAAATAACCGACTTCTATTGGCAGTCTGTCGGTTTGAAATGAATACCCCTGTGGAAAAACCCTGGATCCTCGGCCTGACCGGCGGCATCGGCAGCGGCAAAAGCGCGGCGGCGCAGCACTTCATCGACCTCGGCGTGCACGTGGTGGACGCTGATCATGCGGCGCGCTGGGTAGTCGAGCCGGGGCGTCCGGCGCTGGCGAAAATCGCCGAGCATTTCGGTTCCGGCGTGTTGCAGGCCGACGGCACACTGGACCGTGCCGCCCTGCGCAAACTGATTTTTGAAGACCCTGAACAGCGGCGTTGGCTCGAAGCGCTGCTGCATCCGTTGATCGGCGAAGAAATCGATGATCATCTGGCGCAGGCAAAATCGCCTTACGCGATTCTGGTGTCACCGTTGCTGATCGAGTCCGGGCAATACGCGATGACCCAGCGCATTCTGGTCATCGATGCGCCGCAACAACTGCAGATCGAACGCACCTTGCAACGTGACCAGACCAGCGAAGCGCAGGTGCAGGCGATCCTCAAGGCGCAATCGAGCCGTGAAGATCGCGTGAGCCGTGCCGACGACGTGATCGTCAATGACCGCGACCTCGCCTGGCTGCACAGCGAGGTCGAGCGTCTGCATCACTTTTATCTGACTTTATCCGGAGGCCAAGCATGAGCCAGATTCCAACCGTTGAATGCCCAACCTGCGGCGCCCCCGTCGAATTCACCCCGGCGAACAAATTCCGTCCGTTTTGCTCCGATCGCTGCAAACTGATCGACCTCGGCGCCTGGGCCTCGGAAGAACACAAGATTCCGGTCGCCCCGGATGCCGAGGACGAGCTGTTTTCCGGCGATTTCGATCCGCGTCACTGATCGCTGATCAGGGCCGCATAAAGCCGTAGTCCTGACTGTCGTCGAGGTTCTCCGCAAGAAAGCGCAACTCGTCGGCCAGGTCTTCGGCATTGCGCACTGCCTTGCTCTGCTGCACCACGGCGCTGAGCAGGGCGCGCAAACTCAGGCCCGGGTCAAAGCCCACTTCCTGCGCCAGCTCCAGACTCTGCCGGGTTTCCTGCCGCGCCCATTCGTACACGCCCATGCCACTGCTCCTGAAGGAATTTGCGCGAGCATGAAATCTCTGCGGCATGGCCGGTTTGATGTGGATCAAGACTTCGGATCGTCGTCCTTCCACGGCGCCGAAAGGTAACGGGTGCGGTTGAAGGTCTCCAGCCATTCCGGGCAGAACACCACCAACGCGCTGACAACCATGCCGTTGATAAAGGCCTCGGGAAACAGCAGCAACCACAGGTAGCCGACGAAATCTTCCAGCCATTCCGGCATGGCGAAGAGGCCGTCGTACCACAGCAGCGTCAGGCTGAGGATCAGGCACAACAGGCCGGACAACGCGGCGGCGAAGAAACCGGAACAGAAGATGTAAACGAATGGATTTCGTGGCTGCGCACGCTCGACCAGAATCGCCACGCATTCGGTGATCAGCACTGGCAGCAGAATCAGCAACGCGCCATTGACGCCCACCGCAGCCAGGTCCTGACGCCCCAAAAGCACCAGGCCGATCTGCGCAACCAGCCCGCCGACGATCGCCAGCGGCCAATCGAGCAGCAGCGTCACCGCCGTCATGCCGATGAAGTGATACGACACGCCGGTGTCGAAATCCCTGCGCACCAGCCACAGCAGAAACAGCGCTAACACCGTGCCGAACAGCAAGTGCTGCCGGCGACTGTCGCTGAACAGCTCGACCCATGGCGCACGCATGATCGCCCAGAGCAGCGCCGGCAGATAAATCAGCCAGCCGAGTGTCAGGCTTGCCGTTGAAAGCAGTTCGGCACCGATCATGATTCCCTCACCTGCTACTCGACACGCTTTTTTGTAGGAGCTGCCAAAGGCTGCGATCTTTTGATCTTGTTTATAAAAGCAAAAGATCGCAGCCTTCGGCAGCTCCTACAAGGGCGCAATCGCGCGACGTTTATGTCTGAGCCGATGCAAAGCTATCTGCTTGTCGCATTTGGACGCTAAGCTTGGGCTTATGGATGATTCAGATTATTTACGCCTGCTGACCATCGCGGCCGAGCAAGCCAACGCGTTCCTGTCCAATGCCCGCAAATGGGAGCGTGAGCGTTGGGTCTGCCAGCGCCTGCTGCAAGGTCTGAACATCCCCTACCGCGCCGACGAATTCGCCCCGGCCGGTGAGCCGCCGGACGTGTTGTTCCGCGATGCCAATTTCGAAGTTTTTTTCGTCCTCGACGAAGGCCGCCGTCTCAATGATGAATGGCGCGACGAATTGCAGCGTCGGCGCAGTGCGTTCTCCCTGAGCCAACTGGTGCGCCGCGAAGCCAAACCCAAGCGCATCCCGGCCAATGAATTTCTCCTGCGTCTGGCGCCAACCCTGCGCAAGAAGGCGCACAACTACAAGGAACGCGGCATGGATCTGGGTGAACTGGACATCATCGCCTTCGCCAGCCTCAAGCGCGAAGTGCTGGATCTCAACAGTCATTTCCCGCCACCGACCGAATATCTGCGTCAGGGCTGGCGCTCGCTGTCGCTGGTCGGCCCGACATTCGCCAGGGTGCTGTTTGCTCATCCCGACGCGCCGGACTTTCTGCGCAGCAACCTCGGCCGCAGCATTGTGTTCGACGTGGGTATCAGCCTGTGACGCCGCTGCAGCAGTTGATCGCTGAGGTTCCGCAAACCGGTCGTGTGCGCTGGATCGGTGTGCGTCCAGAATCCCGTGGGCCGATGCTTGAGCTCGACGCGGTCGAGGCGCGGCTGGAAGCCGGGCTCACCGGCGACCACGCCCGCCCGGGCGTTCGCAATGCGCGACAGGTGACGCTGATCCAGTGGGAGCACCTGGCGGTGATCAATGCATTGATGGGCCGTCCCGATGACGAGCCGGTCCGGCCTGAAGATCTGCGGCGCAATCTCGTTATAAGCGGAATCAATTTGTTTAGCCTGAAGGGGCGGCGCTTTCGCATCGGGCAAGCGATACTCGAAACCACTGGCTGGTGTCAGCCCTGCGCACGCTTGCAGAACAATCTCGGCCCGGGCACGTTTCAAGCCGTGCGCGGGCATGGCGGGATCACTGCCCGGGTGTTACAAAGCGGCATCATTCGCCTCGACGATAGCGTGTGCGTCGAACCGGTCCCGGACAGCGGCTACGCTGCGTTCAACCCGGGCTGAAAACCGCTGTAGCCTGTGCTCATTCAGTAACGTCTACCTGACGAGGCAAATATGACCAGCCGCCTGAACCCCGAAGACCAAAAGCATGTCGAAGAGTACCTGCAATTGTCCCAACACCGTGTCGAGCGCCGGCCTTTCCGGCCGTGGATGCTCCTGGTGCTGGTGCTGGCAGTGACCATTGGTCTGGGCCTGTTGAGCCGATTTATCAGTTATCTGACGCTATGAGCTGCCTGGCGCTCGCTTGGGTAACTGCGAAAAAGATTTCCTTTAAAAACCTTGCGAGTTATCCCTATGTCCCATCGTATTGTCATTGTCGGCGGCGGCGCCGGCGGTCTGGAGTTGGCTACCCGTCTGGGTAAGACTCTGGGCAAGCGCGGTACGGCCAGCGTGATGCTGGTCGACGCGAACCTGACCCACATCTGGAAACCGCTGCTGCACGAAGTGGCCGCCGGTTCCCTGAACTCCTCCGAAGACGAACTCAACTATGTCGCCCAGGCGAAATGGAACCACTTCGAGTTCCAGCTCGGGCGCATGAGCGGTCTTGATCGCGCACAGAAGAGAATCCAGCTGGCCGCGACCTATGACGAAAACGGCGTCGAGCTGGTGCCGGCGCGTGAAGTGGCTTATGACTCGCTGGTGATCAGCGTCGGTAGCACCACCAACGATTTCGGCACCCAGGGCGCGGCGCAGCATTGCCTGTTTCTTGATACGCGCAAACAGGCCGAGCGCTTCCATCAGCAATTGCTCAATCATTATCTGCGCGCCCACGCCGGGCAGACCGACGTGGTCGAGCAGATCAGCGTAGCGATCGTCGGCGCTGGCGCCACTGGCGTCGAACTGGCGGCAGAGCTGCACAACGCCGCCCATGAACTGGCCGCGTATGGTCTGGACCGGATCAAACCGGAAAACATGCACATCACGCTGATCGAAGCCGGCCCACGGGTGCTGCCTGCCATGCCGGAGCGCATCAGCGGGCCGGTGCACAAGACCCTGGAGAAGCTCGGGGTCAATGTGATGACCAACGCAGCAGTCAGCGAAGTGACTGCCGACAGCCTGATCACCGCCGATGGCAACGAGATCAAGGCCAGCCTGAAGGTCTGGGCTGCCGGCATTCGCGCACCGGGTTTCCTCAAGGACATCGACGGTCTGGAGACCAACCGCATCAATCAGCTGCAAGTGCTGCCGACTCTGCAAACCACTCGCGACGAAAACATCTTTGCCTTCGGCGACTGCGCGGCCTGCCCGCAACCGGGCACCGATCGCAACGTGCCGCCACGGGCACAAGCGGCACACCAACAGGCGTCGCTGCTGGCCAAGTCGCTGAAATTGCGCATCGAAGGCAAGACCCTGCCGGAGTACAAATACACCGACTACGGCTCGCTGATTTCACTGTCGCGTTTTTCTGCTGTGGGTAACTTGATGGGTAACCTGACCGGCAGCGTCATGCTCGAAGGCTGGCTGGCGCGGATGTTCTATGTGTCGCTGTACCGTATGCACCAGATGGCGCTGTACGGCCCGTTCCGCACGGCGATGCTGATGCTGGGGAGCAAGATTGGTCGTGGCACCGAACCGCGTCTGAAACTGCACTAAAGCGCCAACCTGTGGGAGCGAGCCTGCTCGCGAAAGCGGTGGGTCTGTCAACACTGTCGTTGAATGATCCGGCCCCTTCGCGAGCAGGCTCGCTCCCACATTGTTTCGTGTTGTGCGCAAATCAGCAGGCGAAGGCCTGCAATTGATCTCTGTTCATCAGAGCTGAAAGCGTCGCACCATGCCCTGCAGCGCATTGGCCAGTTGCGAAAGCTCATGGCTCGATGCGCTGGTCTGATCAGCCCCCGCAGCCGAACGCACCGACAGGTCGCGAATATTCACCAGATTGCGATCCACTTCCCGCGCCACTTGCGCCTGCTCCTCGGCGGCGCTGGCGATCACCAGGTTGCGCTCGTGAATCTCGTGCACCGACGCCGTGATCGTCACCAACGCCTCACCTGCCCGCTCTGCGAGAACCAGCGTACTCGCCGCACGAGATGCGCTGGCCTGCATTGACTCCAGCGCCTGGCTCGAACCGCTGCGCATGCCTTGCACCATCTGTTCGATTTCCTGCGTCGATTGCTGGGTGCGATACGCCAGCGCGCGCACCTCATCGGCTACCACCGCAAAGCCGCGACCGCTTTCGCCCGCGCGTGCTGCCTCGATGGCAGCGTTGAGCGCCAGCAGATTGGTCTGCTCAGCGATTGCGCGAATCACGTCCAGAACCTTGCCGATGTCTTGCGATTGATTGGCCAGCGACTGCACCAGCTCGCCGGTGTTTTGCACATCACTGGCCAGGGCATTGATCGCGCTGGCGGTTTCGCTGACGCGCTCCTGGCCCAATTGCGCTGATTGACTGGACTGGCGCGTGGCATCGGACGTCGACACCGCGTTGCGCGCGACCTCCTCCACCGCAGCGGTCATCTCGTTGACCGCAGTGGCAGCTTGTTCAATTTCGTTGTTCTGCTCTTGCAGGCCTTGGGTGCTGTCGACAGTGACGGCGCTCAGTTCGTCAGCGGCGGTGGCCAGTTGTGTGGCTGAGCCGCTGATACCTTGCAGCGTCTCGCGCAGGTTCTGTTGCATCGTCGCCAAGGCCTTGAGCAAGCGGCTGACTTCGTCGTTGCCATGGGTTTCGATCGGCCGCGTGAGATCGCCCTTGGCGACACTTTCAGCGGCATCCACAGCGCTGCTCAGCGGGCGCACGATACTGCGCGTGAGCAACATCGCCAGCGCCACCGTGGCCAGCGCTGCCAGACCAATGAACAGGCTGACGATGGTCCGCGAGGTTTCATAATGCGCGGCGGACTTCTCGCTTTCGGCGGCGACCTGGCGGGCGAACAGATCAGCGAGATCGTTGAGTTGCTTGCCGGAGCCGTCGACCACGGTCTTCATGTCAACCAGCAACAATTTGGTCAACTCGTCACGCTTGCCTTGCTCGGCGAGGGTGAATGACTGGGCGATGCCGGTGCGATAGGCGGCGAAGGTTTTCTTGAACTGGTCATACAGCTGCTGACCTTCGGCAGTGTCGACCAGTTTGTCGTAGGCGGCGATCTTCTCGCTCAGTTCCTTGTCGCGGGTGTCCATCTGGCCGCGATAGGTGGCGATATTGGCCGGATCCTGATCGAGCGCCATGCGCAGGGAGATGGTGCGGATGCGCAGCATCAGTTCGCGGATCTCGTCGCCGCCACGGATGCTCGGCACCCAGCGGTTCTCCACCGCCACCTCGCTGTCCCGGATGCTCGACATCTGCCCCAGCGCAAACACGCCGAGCAAGGCCACCAGCACCGCGATCAGGGCAAATCCCAGGGCAGCCCGGGGAGCAATATTCAACTGACGAAGCAACATGACGAACGCCCTTATTCTTGTAATGGCCAGATCAAGGGGCGAAGCGTTGGCAGTCCCCTCGTGTTAGCGGGCTATCGGCAGGTTGTATGACGACTTGAAGGGATTCGCCTTTCAGCAGGCAAAAAAAATCCCCGCATCTTTCGATACGAGGATTTTCAATATGGTCGGGGTAAGGGGATTCGAACTCCTGACATCCTGCTCCCAAAGCAGGCGCGCTACCGGACTGCGCTATACCCCGGTTTGAAATTGG
>Ga0308171_1002713_pt1 | contig 17877 bp, 17 predicted proteins | sample PhyGR1_FD_202135 | JGI IMG/M metagenome (GOLD analysis project Ga0308171, IMG submission 202135) | Phyllosphere microbial communities from UC Gill Tract Community Farm, Albany, California, United States - DLSLSG.R1 | ecosystem: Host-associated > Plants > Phyllosphere > Unclassified | place: USA... | reverse complement strand
CCCGTGCTGCCGACCCCGGAGCCCAGGGCGAGCAGCAGCGCGCTGGCGGCGACCAGTCCGGCCGCGAGCCAGGCCGCACGGCGGGCACCGCCGGAATCCGCGAACGCCGTTGCCGCGCCGCCGCTCATGGCGCCTTGTCCGCGAGGCAGCGCGCCATGATGCGCGCCGCATCCGCCATGCGCGGGCCGGGCCGCACGGCCACGTCGGCGTCGGCCGGCGAGAACACGCACACGCGCTGGGCGCGCACCGCGCGCAGGCTCTCCCAGCCGGGGTACGGCACCAGGGCCTGCATGCTGCTGTTGCCCACCATGAGCACGTCGGGCTGGGCGCGCACGACGAATTCGGGGTTGAGCCGCGGGAACGGCCCCAGCTCGGGCGGCACCACGTTGCGGGCCCCCAGGCGCGCGAGCGTCTCGCCGATGAAGGACACCGTGCCCGCCGCATAGGGCCCGCGGCTCACCTCGAAGTACACCCGCACGCCGCGCGCCTTCGGCGGCAGCGACTGGGCGGCCGCCTGCACGCCGGCATCGATCTCGCGCCAGACGCGTTCGGCGCCCTGCTCCGGCGGCACGGCCAGCAGCGTGCCCAGCGTGCGCAGCACGTCGCGCACGCCGGCATGCGTCTTGGGCTCCAGCGCCACCACGGGAATGCCCAGCGCCTCCAGCCGGTCGCTCGCGCGCGAGCTGGTGGCCAGCAGCACCACGTCGGGCCGCTGCGCCACGACGGCCTCGATGTTCGGATCGATGCCGCCGCCCATCTGCGGCAGGCGGCGCACCGCGTCGGGCCAGTTGGAATAACGGTCCACGCCCACCAGCCGCGCGCACTGCTGCAGCGCGCACACCGATTCGGTGAGCGAAGGCAGCAGGCTCACGATGCGCTGCGGCGGCCCCGCGAACGTGAGCCGGCGGCCACGGGCATCGACGATCGTGATCGGCCCGGCCGGTGCAGCGGATGCCGCGGAAGCGGACGATGCCGCGGGCGGAGCCACGGCCTGTGCCGTTGCTGCCCCCGGCGCCATGAACACGGCGGCAGGCAGTGCCGAGGCAGCGGCTGCCAGGCAACCGGCGGTACGGGACGGGGGGGCCCGCAGCAGCCGGGAGCAGACCTGGCGCAGCATCGAAAGGACCCGGGCCGCACCCGAATTGCCGTTCACGATCGCCATGGCCATGCTTCCTTCTTGAGCGTGAGCGGCAGCCCCGCCGCCACCAGCGTGACGCGCTCGCAGGCCTCGGCCGTGCGCTGGTTGAGCACGCCCAGCGCATCCACGAAGGCGCGCACCTCGCGGCCCAGCGGAATGACGCCCAGCCCGATCTCGTTGCCCACGATCACGACCGGCCCGGCCGTCTGCCGCACGGCCTGCAGGAAATCGCGGCACTGGGGTTCGAAGGCCTCGGCATGTTGCGCACCGCAGGCCTGCGCGGCCTCCTCGCCGGGCGCCGGCAGCGGCATCAGCCACTGCGTGAGCCAGAGCGTGAGGCAATCGACCACCACGAGCGTCTGCGGCGCGGAGTGCCGGGCCAGCGCACCGGCCACGTCGCGCGGCGCCTCCACCGTCTGCATGCCGGGCACGCGCACCGCGCGCTCGCGCTGGTGGCGCGCGATGCGCTCGCGCATCTCGTCGTCCCAGGCCTGGCCGGTGGCGACGAACACCGCGCGGTGCGCGGGGGAGGCATCCACCCAGGCACGGGCCAGCGCTTCGGCGCGCCGGGACTTGCCGCTTTTCTGGCCGCCCAGGATCAGCTCGCTGCGCGCGATGGAGAGCGCCGCCGCCGTGCCGTCGCTCATGCCGTGGCCCCCTGCGGATCGGGCGCGACGCGCAGCGCGCCCTCCGCGCCGAACAGCGATGCCGCCGCATGCGGGCTCGACGGGAACCATGCATGGAAGTAGCTCGCGAGGATGCTGCCGTGGCGGTAGAGCGCCTCGCCGATGACGCCGCCGCGGTCGTCCGGCTGCGGGCGCCGGGTGCGGGCGCGCACGGGGGCGCTGCTCTCGCAGGTCGAATAGTGGAAGGTATGGCCGCGCAGCACATGGCCCTGCAGGTCCAGCTGCTGCGGGCCCAGGGCGGCCAGGCGCTTCTGCATGGCGACGCGGCCCGGCAGCAGGCCCCAGAGGGGCTTGCACGTGCCGTCCGCCAGTGTGATCGATTCGAAGAGCGCCATCATGCCGCCGCATTCTGCCCATACGGGCCGGCCGGCCTGCACATGGGACCGCAGGCTGGCCTGCATGCCGGTGTTGGCGGCGAGGCGGTCCGCATGCAGCTCGGGATACCCGCCCGGCAGCCACACGGCATCGCACGGCGGCAGCGCGGCGTCGCCGAGCGGCGAGAACCGCACCACGCGCGCGCCGAGGGCCTGCAGCATGTCGAGATTGGCGCGGTAGACGAAGCAGAAGGCAGCATCGTCCGCCACGGCCACGGTGCGGCCCGCCAGCAGCGGCGGCACCGGCGCACGCGGCGCGGGCGCGGCGAACGGCACCGCGAAGCGCTCGCGCAGGTCGTCGAGCGACATCTGGCCGAGCGGCGTCTGCGCGAGCGCGTCGGCGGCCCGGTCCAGGCGCGCGAGTCCGTCGTCCAGCTCGTGCGCGGCCACCAGGCCCAGGTGCCGCTCCGGCAGCAGCCCCGCCCGCTGCCGCGCGGGCACGGGCGCATCGGCGCCGTCCGGCGGTGCGATGCGCGCGAGCGCACCCAGCCAATCCTGCGGATCGGCCAGGCTGTCGCGCAGCATGCCCGCGTGGCGCGCGCTGCCCACGCGGTTGGCCAGCACACCCGCCCAGGGCAGGCCGGGCCGGTAATGGCGCAGGCCCCAGGCCAGGGCCCCGAAGGTGCCCGCCATGGCCGAGGCATCGACCACCGCCAGCACCGGCAGGACGAAGCGCTGCGCCAGATCGGCGAGGCTCGGCGTGCCGTCGAAGAGGCCCATCACGCCCTCGATCAGCACCAGGTCGGCCTCCTGCGCGGCGGCATGCAGCCGCTCCGCCGCGTCCTGCTCGCCGGTCATCCAGAGATCGATGGCATGCACGGGCGCGCCGCTCGCGCGCTCCAGCCAGCAGGGGTCGAGGAAATCCGGCCCGCACTTGAACACGCGCACGCGCCGTCCCTGCCGTGCGTGCAGGCGCGCGAGCGCGGCCGTGACCGTGGTCTTGCCCTGCCCCGAGGACGGCGCGGCGATGGCGATCGCCGGGCAGCGGATCGTGCCGGCCGGGTCCGCGGGCCTGCTCAACGCGGAGCCCATTTCAGGCCCACGTAGAACGTGCGGCCCGCCTGCGCGTAGGTGCGCGCGGTCTGGTAGGTCTTGTCGGCGAGGTTGTCCACGCGCGCGAGCAGCGTCGTGTCCTGCGCCACGCGCGTGCTGGCGTACAGGTTCACGAGCGTGTAGCCGCCCAGCACGGTGGTGTTGGCGGCGTTGTCGAAGCGCCGGCCCTCGGCCTGCACTTCGGAGCCCACCGTCCAGCCGGCGATGCGCGTGTCGGCGCCCAGCGTGGCATGCCGCTTGGCACGGCGCGCCAGCTGGCGGCCGGTGGTTTCGTCGTGGTGGTTCTGCAGATCGACGGATGCGCGCAGCTGCACGGCGCCCAGGGTGTGCTGTGCCGAGAGCGTCACGCCCTCGTAGCGCGCGCGGCCCGCGTTGGCGTAGCAGCCGTATTCGTCCCGGCAGGGGCCGGCGGCGCCGAACACGATGAGGTTCTTCACGCGGTTGCGGTAGGCCACCACCGAGGCGCTGCTCGCGCCCTGCGTCCAGCGCAGGCCCAGTTCCACGTTGCGGCCCTCCTCGGGTTGGAGCGAGGCGACGCCGTAGGGGCTGAAGCGCTGGTAGAGCGTGGGTGCGCGGAAGGAGGTGCCGGCCGACGCCGTGGCGCGCCACTGCGGCGTGATCGCGTAGCCGTAGGCGACGCTGCCCGTGTTGTGGCCGCCGAACTCGCTGTCGGAGTCATGGCGGGCGTTGAGCTGCACCGCGTGCGGGCCGGCGGTGAAGCCGTAGCCGAGCGCCAGCGCGTCCTGCGAGCGGTCGCCGTCGATCTCGCCGTTGCTCAGATGGTCTTCGCGGCGCTCCAGCGCCGCGGTGACGAGGTGCCCGCCCTGCCGCCATTCGTTCTGGAAGAGGTAGCCGCGCAGGCGCGTGTCGGTGACGTAGGGCGAAGGACGCGTCTCGTAGCGGTCGCGAGAATCGGTGACCGACAGGCGCGTGGTGTAGTGCTCGGTCCATTGCGAGCGCCAGTTCAGCCCCAGCGCATGCATGCGGTGGAGTGCGCGGTCGTCGTTGCCCAGGGGCGTGGTGTCGTAGCCCGCGTTGCTGTCGGCGCCCAGCAGCGTGCCCTCGATGCGCTGGCGCGGATCGATCTGCAGGCCCACGCGCGCATTCAAGGCGGAGCGGCGCAGGCCGTCCTTGTCCGGGTTCTGGCCAGCGACCGGACGGGCGTTGAAGCCGTCGCTGATCTCCCGCTCCAGGCCCAGCGCGTAATCGACGGCACCGCCCTCGCCCGCCGAGCCGGCCACGCCGGCCTCGGCCTTGTAGGTGCCGTGGCTGCCGGCGCCGATGCCCACGTAGGGCTGCGCGGGGCCTTCGCCCTTGCGCGTGAAGATCTGGATGACCCCGCCGACGGCGTCCGAGCCGTAGACGGCGGCCGCGGGGCCGCGCAGCACTTCGATGCGGTCGACGAGGCCGAGCGGGATCGCCTCCCAGGGCGCGCCGCCCGTGGTCTGCGAATCCATGCGCACGCCGTCGATGTAGACGGCGGTGAAGCGCTGCTCGGCGCCGCGCAGGTACAGGCTGGTGGTGGTGCCCGGCCCGCCGTTGCGCGAGATTTCCACGCCCGGCACCCGGGCCAGCACGTCGGCCAGGCCGGTGGCGCCGCTGCGCTCGATGGTCTCGCGGTCCACGATGGACACGTCGGCCACGAGGTCCGCGAGCGGCTGGGGCGTGCGGTTGGCGGTGACCACGGTTTCGCCCAGCGGCGCGGCCTGGGCGGCGGCCAGGGCGGGAAGCAGGGCTGCGGCCAGCAGGGCCAGCGCCGCGGGGGCGCCGCGCAGGGACGGGGTCGCGCGCGCGCCGGCGGCGCCGCGGAGTCGGAGGGTCGGAGAATGCATGGAAACGATCGGCAGAAAGCGAGCCCGCGCCGGCCTCCCCGCCGGCATTGGGCGACACGGCCGCGCCCCGGCAGTGAGCATCGGGGTGCGGCCTCCGTGTTGGCCGGTATCCGGGCTGATGGAGGGGCGCGCTCCGACGCCTTCCCAGGCGCTTGTTCAAGGCGCCCAGTGGCTTCGTGAAGGAGGCGAGAAGGCCGGCGAGCCGAAAGGCGGCCGGCTTCTTCCATGGACCGTTGCGGGGGCAGCGCAGGCTCGGCGCGCCCGTGGCGGACGGCACCTCCCTGCTTCCCGTTGAACCGCGGTCTGTGAACCAGCACCGCAGGCACCAACGCTGCGGATTCTAGGGCCTGTTCACGTTTCGATGCACATTCGCCCCTCCGCCCAGCGGCGCTCGGACGCCCTCGCCTCTGTGGCGCGGACGCATCGCCACCTACAATCGACGGATGGTTTCTCCTTTCCCCCTCGACCAGATCACGGAGCGCGTGGAGCGGCTGCTCGCGCGCCATGCCGAACTGCAGCGCGCCAACGCCCTGCTCACGGCCCAGGTCGTCTCGCTCACGCAGGAACGCGACTCCCTCCGCTCGCGCCTGCACACCGCCCGCACGCGCGTGGACGCGCTGCTCGAGAAGCTGCCCGCCGCGCCGGATGCCTCGCCCGCCGGCCCGAACGATCCTCCGAAGGACGCCGAATGAACCACATCGAAGTGCAGATCATGCAGCAGGGCTACCGGCTCGCCTGCCCCGAGGGGCAGCAGGAGACGCTGCTGCAGGCCGTCGAGCGCGTGGACGCGGCCATGACCCGCATCCGCGACGCCGGCAAGGTGCGCGCACGCGAGCGCATCGCCGTGCTGGCGGCGCTGAATCTCGCCTTCGAACTGGCCGACCACCAGGCGCGCGCCGCACAGCCACAGCCGCAGCCGGCCGATCCACTGGTGCAGCCCGGCAGCGAGGTCTCCCCGCCGGAAACCGCGGAAACCGCGGGGAGCGTGGAGAGCCTGCAGGACGCCCCCCTGCAGGCCGCGGCACCCGCGGTGGCGCCCCCGGCCCCGGAAGCCGCGGCGGAAGCGGCCCCGTCCGGCCACCCGTCCGACGGCGCCATCGACGCCGCTGGCGGCGACGCCCTGGAGGCGCTGCTGCGGCGGCTCGACCAGGCGCTCGGCCAGGAGGGCCGGCCCGCCTGAGCGGCCCCCTTCTGCATCCCTGCGCTTCCAAAGGTCGCTCCAGGTGCCTACAATGGAGGTGTCTGCAGTGCCGCCGGGCCTTATATTTCCTTGAACCAATGCTCCCTGAGCAAGGGCTTGGTACATTGCCCGGTGAGCGTGATCATCTCGCGTCAGATGAACCCAACGCCTGGCTGCCCTCGCCCCCCTGAACCCCCGGTTCAGGATGAGGGTCCGGTGGCTACTGCAGGCACCCTCTTCCCCGAGCGCTGCGGCCGACCCCCGCGGCGCTTTTTCATTTCCGGCCCCGCGGAGCTACGGCACGGCAGGCGGATGCGGCTGCGCGACCAGCGCGCGGAACGCCTCCGCCGGCAGCCCCGGCGCGAGCAGGAAGCCCTGGAAGTAGTGGCATTCCATGGCCTGCAGCGCCTGCCGCTGCTCCGGGGTCTCGACCCCCTCGGCCACCACCTGGATGCGCAGCGCCCGGCCGATGTGCACGATCGCCTCGATGATCGCGCGGTCGCTCTCGTCGTCCGGCAGGCCGCGCACGAACGACTGGTCGATCTTCAGCTTGTGGATCGCGAGTTTCTTGAGGTAGGCCAGGCTCGAATAGCCCGTGCCGAAATCGTCGATCGACAGCCCCACGCCGAGCGACGCCAGCGCCGCGAGGCGCTGCTCCATCTCCCGCGCGTCCTGCAGCAGGATGGTCTCGGTGAGCTCCAGCTCCAGCAGCGAGGCCGGCAGGCGGTGGCTGCGCAGCAGCGACACGAGCCGCTCCACGAAGCCCGGCTGGCGGAACTCCAGTGCCGACACATTCACCGCCACCATGAGCGGCGTGCCGGCGCGCATCCACTCGGCCGCCTCGCGGATCGCCTGCTCCAGCACCCAGGCCCCGAGGGTGACGATGTAGCCCGACTCCTCGGCCAGCGGAATGAACACGCCGGGCGAGACGGTGCCCATCACCGGATCGTTCCAGCGCAGCAGGGCCTCGGCGCCGACGATGCGTCCCGTCGCCATCTCGACCTGCGGCTGGTAGTGCACCGCGAAATGCCCCTGGTCGAGCGCCTGGCGCATCGCATGCTCCAGCTGCATGCGCGAGAGCAGGTCGGCATTCATCTGCGGCAGGTAGAAGCCGTAGCTGCCGCGGCCGCGCTCCTTGACGCGGTACATCGCCGTGTCCGCCTGCTTGATGAGATCGTCCAGCGTGGCGCCGTCGCGCGGATGCAGCGCGATGCCGATGCTGCACTGGATGGAGAATCCCATGCCGTCGAGCATGAAGGGCTGGCGCATCTCGTCCAGGATGCGGCGCGCGACGCTCTCGGCCACCTCCGCCCCGCTGGCGTGCAGGTGGATGACGAACTCGTCGCCGCCGAGCCGGCACAGCATGTCGCTCTGGCGCAGGCAGCCCTGCAGGCGCCGGGCCACCAGTTGCAGCACCCGGTCGCCGAACAGATGCCCGAGCGAATCGTTGATGATCTTGAAGCGGTCCAGGTCGATGAACAGGATCGCGAAGCCCCCGCCCGACACGGCCGCCTCTTCGATCGCCGAGGCGACGCAGCGCGACAGCAGCAGGCGGTTGGGCAGGCCCGTCAGCACGTCGCTGTAGGCCAGCTGCTCGATGCGCTTCTGCGCCGCGTGCTGCAGCGTCAGGTCGCGGAACGAGTACACCCGGCCCATCGGCCGGCCGTGGCTGATCTGCGGCACGGAGCGCCGCTCAATGACGGTGCCGCTGCGCAGGTGCAGGATGTCGGTGGTCTCTTCTTCCGGGAATTGGGCGATGCCCAGCAGCCGCGCACGGTAGGCGTCCGCATCGACCACCTGGCGCGCCATGTGCGTTTCGAGGGCGGCATCGTCGCGCTCCACCAGCAGCTCGTCCGGCAGGTTCCACAGGAGTGCCAGCCGCTGGTTGAAGGCCCGGACGCGGCCGGCCATGTCGCACACCAGCATGCCGTCCGCGGCCGAGTCGAGCGTGGCGCGCAGCTCGCAGAGCAGCCGCTCGAGTTCGCCCTGGATGGCGGCCTGCTCGCTGCGGTCCACCATGCCGAGCACGAGGAGCGGAGTGCCTGCACCATCGGGCCCGATGGCATCGATGGCCGCGACGCGGCGATCCACCGGCACGAGCCGTCCATCGCCGCGCAGCATGCTGGAATGCGAATGGATGCCGGCACGCAGCGCGGGAAGGTCCTGCATCCAGAAGGCGACGTCCTCGGGAGTGGCCGCCAGGGCGTACACGGGCTGGCCTTCCATCGCCTCCGCGGGCCGGCCGGCCAGCGCCACGGCCGCCGGATTGCAGAGCACGACGTCGAGCGATTGCGCGTCCACGAGCCAGATCGCTTCGGGCAGTCCTTCGAACAGGGACCGCCATGCGGCGTCGGCGGGGAAACGGTTCACGCGGCCTCCCCGTCCGCCGCGGCGCGCGCGATGTCTGCTTCCGCGGCGTCCACGGCGCGCTCGAAGAAGTAGCAGATGCGCTTGCGCGGCGAGAGGTAGTCGAGCGCGTCGCGCGGCAGCTGCGCGGGCCGCAGGCTGCGCCGGATGCCGAGGTCGCGCGCCTGCTCCAGGTCCAGCACCAGGGCATCGTCGCGCGGCACGGCGGGGTCGTGGACGATCACCCGCGGGCGCAGCGGCCGCCCCGAATCCACCGCGACGACGATGGCATAGCGCTCGTTGGTGAGCTGGACGATCGAGCCAGCGGGGTACACCCCCATGAGCCGGATGAAGGACTGCAGCACCTTCGCGTCGAAGCGCGACTTGTGCTGCGCGAACAGCACCGACAGCGCCTCGTGGGGCGTGAGCGGCTGCACGCCGTGCAGGGGATTGCACAGGCGGTCGTAATGGTTGACGAGCGCGAGCACCTGGCCCGAGCGGCCGAGCTCGGAACCTTTGAGCCCCAGCGGGAAACCGCCGCCGTCGGCCCGCTCGTGGTGCTGTGCGATCGCGGAGACCACCGCCCGGCCCAGGCCCATGCGCTGCGCCAGCACCACGGATTCGCCCACATGCGCCTCGTAGAGCGCCTGGTCCGCGGGGCCCAGGGGAGCGCCGGGCTGCGCGACGTGCGGCGGCAGCGTGATCTTGCCGAGGTCGTGCAGCAGCGCGGCGATGCCCAGGTCGCCGAGGTCGTCGCCGCGCATGCCCAGCGTCTTGCCGAGCAGCAGCGAGAGCACGGCCACGTTCACCGAATGCAGGGCCGCGCGCGTGCCGACGCGTTCGGACAGCAGCCGGATGGCCGTTTCGCTGTGGTCGGAGAGCTGGCTGACGCAGCCCTGGACCAGCACCTCGGTGGCGCGGCGGGCTTCCGCCGGGTCCTGCTCGGCGTGCAGCGCCAGGCGCTCGTAGGTGCGGGTGGCGCGCGCGAACTGCTCGTCGCAGCGGGCCAGCGAGCGCCGCTGTGCTGCCAGCCGGTCCTGCAGCAGGCTGGCAGGCTCGGCCTTCGCGGGGGCATCCGATGCATCGGCCGCGTCGGGCGACGCTGCTGCATGCGGGTGCGTGCCCTCCTCCGCGGCGGCTTCCTCGGGCAGTTCGCGCACCTCGGGATCGCTGCGTGCCGGCACCCAGCGCACCTGCTGGAGGCCGAGGGACCGGAGGGTGCCGATCTGCTCGGCGGAGGCGATGCGGAAGCTGCTGACCGGAAACGGGTGGTTCATCCACCCGAGGTCGAGCTGGATGTACATGCCCACGCGGAGCCGGGCAACGTCGATGAGAAGGGATGGATTCACAGGATTCGCGATGACGGAAGGCTCGTAACCCCCCTCATTCGCAACCATTATCACTACTTCGTCAGCACCTGTTTCGGTAAGCGCGGAAAATTTGCCGGCTCAGCGGCACCAGAGTTCCATGGCCCGGCGCGCTGTATCCATCCACAGGGCCCAGCCCGCCACGGCGGCCAGCAGCACCCCGGCGATGCGGGTGCCCCAGGTGGCGCGCGCGGCATCCACGCGGGACCGCAGGCGGCGCCATGCCCACGAGCCGCCCACGAGCCAGAGGCCGCTGCCCAGCCCGAACGCCGCCATCGCCGCCGCGCCCTGCGCGGCGCCGCCGCCGAGCGCCGCCACCAGCAGCGCCGAGTAAAGCAGGCCGCACGGCATCAGGGCCCAGGCAAGGCCCGCCGCCGCCACGCCGCCCGGCGCGCGCACCACCGGCCCGAGCCGGGCCCATGCCGACCGGCCGGCGCGCTCCACCCAGGCGGGCTGCCGCGCCTGCAGCGCCATGAGCACGCCCCAGGCCAGCATGGCCACGTGCAGCAGGGTCCACGCGGGGCGCAGCGCGGCGGATTGCTGGGTGAGCCAGGCGAGCCGGTCCATGGCCAGCGCGGCCGTGGCGCCGGCCAGCGCGTAGCCGGCCAGGCGCGCGAGGTGGAACCACGCCGCCCGCACGACACCCCCTCCCGGGCCGGCAATGCCGGCACGGGCTCCGGCAGCGCCCCCCGTCTGCGGGCCGGCCACCGGCGCCACGGCCATCCACTGCACGCGGCGCCCGTCCCGGCGTCCTGCGCCCGCGCCCGCGCCCGCGCCGCCGATGATCGCGCCGCAGGGTGCCGCGCACATCGCGAGGCAGTGGGGTCCGCCCGCCAGTCCCATGGCGAAGGCCGTCCAGATCAGGGCATCGGGCATGGTGCGGCTCGGCGGCTCAGATGATCCGCGAGAACCGGGCGCGCGTGCGGTCGGCCTGCAGGTAGCGGTCGAACACCATGGCGACGCCGCGCACGAAGAACCAGCCCATTTCGGTCACCGTGATGCCATCGTCGCCCAGCGTGACCAGGCCGTCCCCGGCCATGCCGCCCAGCACTTCCAGCTCGGCCGCGAAGTAGCGGCGGAAGTCGATCAGCCACGACTGCTCCATCGGCTCGAACAGCACTTCGCCCTGGCACATCAGCGCCATGATGACCGAGCGCCGCACGAGGTCGTCGCGCGTGAGCGCCAGGCCGCGCACCACCGGCAGGCGGCCCTGGTTGATCAGGTCGTAGTACTCGTCGAGCGTCTTGGCGTTCTGGCTGTAGGTGGCGCCCACGCGGCCGATCGCCGAGACGCCCAGCGCGATGAGGTCGCAGTCGGGCTGCGTGCTGTAGCCCTGGAAGTTGCGGTGCAGCCGTCCCTGGCGCTTGGCCACGGCCAGTGCGTCGTCCGGCAGCGCGAAATGGTCCATGCCCACGTACACGTAGCCCGCGTCCTGGAAGGCGTTGAGCGAGCGCGACAGCATCGAGACCTTGGCGGAGGCCATCGGCAGCTCGGCCGACACGATGCGCCGCTGCGGCTTGAAGCGCTCGGGCAGGTGGGCATAGGCATAGAGCGCGATGCGGTCGGGCCGCAGCTCTGCCACCTGGGCGAGCGTGCGGTCGAACGATTCGGGGGTCTGCCGGGGCAGGCCGTAGATCAGGTCCACGTTGATCGACTCGAAGCCGATCCGGCGCGCCTCCTGCACGAGCGCGAACACCTGCTCGGCGGGCTGCACGCGGTGCACGGCCTTCTGCACGGCCGGGTCGAAATCCTGCACACCGAAGCTCAGCCGGTTGAAGCCGAGCTGCGCGAGCCTGGCGAGCCGCTGCGCGTCCACCGTGCGCGGATCGACCTCGATCGAGTATTCGCCGCCGGGCACGAGCGTGAAGCTGCGCCGCAGCATGTTCATGAGTTCCTGCAGCCCGTCGTCGCTCAGGAAGGTGGGGCTGCCGCCGCCGATGTGCAGCTGGCTCACGGCCTGGCCCGGCGCGCAGTGGGCCATGTGCAGATCGATCTCGCGGCTCAGGTAGCGCAGGTAGACGTCGGCGCGCTCGGGATGGCGCGTGATGATCTTGTTGCACGCGCAGTAGTAGCACAGCGATTCGCAGAACGGGATGTGCACGTAGAGCGAGAGCGGCACGGCCTTGGCGGCCGAGCCGAGCCGGCGCTGCTGCAGGGCCAGCACGTACTCGTCCGGGCCGAAGGCCTCCACGAAGCGGTCGGCGGTCGGATAGGAGGTGTAGCGGGGCCCCGGCACGTCGAAGCGGCGCAGAAGCTCGGGAGTCACAGCGTTCATGGTGCGGAATTCCTTGTCGGTCCACAATGTGCACCAGGTGCCGCGCCCGCGTCCTTGACATCGGTCAAGCATTTGGAAGCGTGTCGCTGCCACAATTGACGCATCACAGTTGTATGCCACATTGACCGCGTGTCCACTCCGTACACGGCAGTCGTGCAGTGGCCGGAATGCCTCGAAGGGAAGGCCACTCATCCATGAATCCTCACACCATCAAGGTCGCCTGTTCGAACTGCAACCTGCGCGAACTCTGCATGCCGCTCGGCCTGAACGACCAGCAGCTGCAGCGCATCGACGACATCGTGGCCACGCGCCGCAAGGTCAAGCGCGGCGCCACGCTGTTCCGCAACGGCGAGGCCTTCACGTCGCTCTTCGCCATCCGCACGGGATTCTTCAAGACCTGCGTGGCCACCGAGGACGGGCGCGACCAGGTGACGGGCTTCCAGATGGCCGGCGAGATCATCGGGCTCGACGGCATCGTGAGCGACCACCACACCTGCGATGCCGTCGCGCTGGAGGACGCCGAGGTCTGCGTGATGCCTTTCGACCGCATCGAGGAGCTGTCGCGCGAGGTCACCGCGCTGCAGCACCACGTGCACAAGATCATGAGCCGCGAGATCGTGCGCGAGCACGGCGTGATGCTGCTGCTCGGCAGCATGCGCGCCGAGGAGCGCCTGGCCGCGTTCCTGCTCAACCTCGTGCAGCGCCTGCATGCGCGCGGCTTCTCGCAGTCCGAACTGGTGCTGCGCATGACGCGCGAGGAGATCGGCAGCTACCTGGGCCTCAAGCTGGAGACCGTGAGCCGCACGTTCTCGAAGTTCGTCGAGGAAGGCATCGTCGAGGTCAAGCAGCGGCACGTGCGCATCGTCGAGCCGGATGCGCTCAAGCGGATAGTCAACAGCCAGGCTTGCCACTGACATCCCCCTGAGGCGCCGGTGGCCGGGCGAAGCCCGCTCCACGGCGTCTGCCGGCATGGCCTGCTCCGCGGCCTTTTGGCGGGTGAGGCAATGCGTGTTCGACGACCGTGCTTTGTGCGCATCACTGCATGAACTTGCCGCATTCCAGCGGGCGCTCCCCCGTGGGCACGGGGCAGCGGTTGAGTTCGAACGGCGACATCGACAGCAGCGTGGTGAGCGCGCCCGAGAGCATGCACAGCGCCCAGAACACGAAGAACGCCACCGTGTAGACGCCCTCGCGCGAGAGGGCGAGGGGCTGGTCGGCCCAGTGCAGGGCGGCCGGGTCCACGAAGGCGAACACCACCATTTCGATCAGGCCGGCCACCAGGAAGGCGGGCCAGGCGATCCACATCAGGCGCTGGGCTTTCATCGCGATCTCCTCCTTTGCGTTGCATCTGCTGCTACCGGAAGCGGCGGCCCGCCGGGGCGAGGCCACTTCAGCGCGGCTGGTCCTGCTGCGGCGTGGCGGCGTGGTTGCGTGCCTTCATCGCCGGCTCCATGCCGGCACGCGCGCGTTCCCGCGCGAGCGTGCGGTTGATCTCGATGCCCTGGCGGTAGTAGTCCTCGGCCACCACCGGGTCGGGCTGGCGCACGGCGAGCCATGCGGTGGCCGTGCCGGCCACCACCACGATCGCGGGGCCCGCGATCACCATCCACACGTGGCCGAACTTCCACCAGGGTTGGGCTGCCGTGCCGGCCGCGCTGCCGCCGGCCGTCGCCGCTGCATGGGTTGCTGTCGTCATGATCTGGCTCCTTCTTCCTCGTCGCGCGCCCATCACACCATGCGGTCGCGGGGCACGCCAATACCGAATAACACCAATCCCCACCCTCTGCATGCCGCTCAGCGCGGCACGAGGAAGATGGACTTCTCGCGCACGTGGGCATGCGTGCCCAGTGCCTCGATGTCGAACGCCACCGGATGCGATCCCGGCGCGGCCGAGCCGTAGGGGATCTGCAGCCGCACGGCCACCCAGCGCGACTGCGCCGCGCCGATCTCCAGTTCGGCGTCGGACGCCACCACCAGCCCTTCCATGCCCGTGGCCGCGATGCGGTAGCGCTGGGGCGCCTCGGTCGCGTTCATGATCTGCAGGCTGTAGACGTTCTCCAGCCGCCCGCCCGCGACGATGCGCGAGAGCGCCGCGCGGTCGCGCACCACGTCCACCTTGAGCGGCGTGCGCAGCGCCAGGCTCGTGAGCATGCCGGCGCTGAGCGCCACCAGCACGGCGGTGTAGATGAGCACGCGCGGCCGCAGCACGCGGCGCAGCATCTGCGACTGCGTCCAGCGGTTCGCCACGCCGTTCTGCGTGGAGTAGCGGATGAGCCCGCGCGGGTACTTCATCTTGTCCATCACGGTGTTGCACGCATCCACGCAGAGGCCGCAGCCGATGCATTCGTACTGCAGGCCGTTGCGGATGTCGATGCCCACCGGGCAGACCTGCACGCACAGAGTGCAGTCGATGCAGTCGCCCAGGCCCTTCGCGCGGTGGTCCACCGACTTGTTGCGCGGGCCGCGCGGCTCGCCGCGCGCGTCGTCGTAGGTGACGACGAGGGTGTCCTTGTCGAACATCGCGCTCTGGAAGCGCGCGTACGGGCACATGTACTTGCAGACCTGCTCGCGCAGGAAGCCAGCGTTGCCGTAGGTGGCGAAACCGTAGAACGCCACCCAGAAGAGCTGCCACGATCCCTGCAGCGCCATCACCTCTGCGCCCAGTTCGCGGATCGGCACGAAGTAGCCCACGAAGGTGAAGCCCGTCCATGCCGAGACGGCGATCCAGAGGAACTGCTTGAGCGCCTTCTTGCGGACCTTCTCGAAGGTCCAGGGTCCGTTGTCGAGCCGCAGGCGCGCGCTGCGGTCGCCCTCCACCTTGTGCTCGATCCACATGAACATCTCGGTGTACACCGTCTGCGGGCAGGCGAACCCGCACCAGAGCCGGCCCGCCACCGCGGTGAACAGGAAGAGCGAGAGCGCCGAGATGATGAGCAGGCCCGTCAGGTAGATGAAGTCCTGCGGGTAGAGCACCAGCCCGAACAGGTAGAAGCGCCGCGCGCCGAGGTCGAACAGCACCATCTGCCGCTCGCCCCACTGCAGCCACGGCAGACCGTAGAACACCAGCTGCGTGAAAGCGACCATGGCCCAGCGCCAGCGCGCGAACACGCCGGCGATGGACCGCGGGTAGATCTTCTTCTGGGCTTCGTAGAGGGAGACGACTTCGGCCTGTGCCGATCCGCCGTCCGCCGGAACGGGGGCGATCGGGATGACCTTGCGCGGCTGTCCGTCAGGGGGCTTCATGGGGTTCTGCTTTGCTTTGCCGGCCGGCGGTCTCGTGTCGTGGGAGCGGGTCGTTGCGCATCGCGCATCGGGGCCGAAAAGGGAGCGGCGCGCCGGCCGGCGGCGCTCCCCGTGCGGTCCCTTCGTTCAGCGGGCCGGAGCGGCCGCTGCGGTGTTCGCGCCCGGCCGGTTGGAGAGGCCCCACACGTAGGCGGTGAGCACGCCGATCTGCGCATCGGTGAGCTTGCCGGCCTGCGCGGGCATCTGGTTCGTCTTGCCGTGGTTGATCATGGCGGTGATGGCACCCTCGCCCCAGCCGTGCAGCCAGACATCGTCGGTCAGGTTGGGCGCGCCCAGCGCGGTGTTGCCCTTGCCGTCCATGCCGTGGCAGGCCGCGCACGCCGTGAACTTGGACTTGCCCAGCGAGGCGCGCAGCGAATCGTGCGGGCTGCCCGACAGGCTCAGCACGTAGTGCGCGAGGTTGCGCACGTCCTCGGGCGAGCCGACGGCCGCGGCCATGGGCGGCATCATGCCGATGCGGCCCTTCTCGATCGTCTCGCGGATGTTGGCGGGCGCGCCGCCATGCAGCCAGTCGCCGTCGGCCAGGTTCGGGAAGCCCTTGCTGCCGCGCGCATCGGAGCCGTGGCACTGCGAGCAGTTGTTCATGAACAGGCGCTCGCCGATCGCCATCGCCTCGGGGCTGGCGGCAGCCTGCTCGGTCGACATCGCCGCGAAGCGGGCATACAGCGGCTCCAGCTCGGCCTTCGCCTTGGCCATCTCGTTCTCGTACTCGCCGCGCTGCGACCAGCCCAGCTGGCCGGTGAAGCGGCCGAGGCCGGGATAGGCGGCCAGGTAGCCCAGGCCGAACACGATGGTGATGACGAACAGCCACATCCACCAGCGCGGCATCGGGTTGTCCATCTCGGTGAGGTCGCCGTCCCAGACGTGGCCCGTGGTGTTGTCCGCACGCGGCTCGACCTTCTTGCGCGAGGTGATCCACAGCAGGATGAGGCAGCCGGCGATGCCGCCGAGGGTCAGCGCGACGACGTACACCGACCAGAAATTGTGGGTGAAGTCACTCATGGTTCTTCTCGTTCTTCAAAGAATTCAGGGGAGCGTCCTGCTCGGCGAACGGCAGCTGCGCGGCCTCCTCGAAACGGGACCGGTTGCCGCGCGAGAACGCCCAGACCAGGATCCCGAGGAAGAGCGCGAACGAAACCAGCGTCGCGATGATGCGCACCGTGGTGATGTCCATGGCGGCCTCCCGTTACTTGAGCGCGCGGCCCATGACCTGCAGGTAGGCCACCAGCACGTCCAGCTCGGTCTTGCCCTTGACCTCTTCGGCCGCGCCGGCGATCTGCTCGTCGGTGTAGGGCACGCCGGCCACGCGCAGCGCCTTCATGCGGGGCGCGGCGACGGACGGGTCCACCGCGGTCTTCTCCAGCCAGGAATAGGCCGGCATGTTGGACTCGGGCACCACGTCGCGCGGGTTGTTCAGGTGGATGCGGTGCCACTCGTCGCTGTACTTGCCGCCCACGCGGTGCAGGTCCGGGCCCGTGCGCTTGCTGCCCCACTGGAAGGGGTGGTCGTACACGAACTCGCCCGCCACCGAGTAATGGCCGTAGCGCAGCGTCTCGGCGCGGAAGGGGCGGATCATCTGCGAGTGGCAGTTGTAGCAGCCCTCGCGCAGGTAGATGTCGCGGCCCAGCAGCTGCGTGGCGGTGTAGGGCTGCACGCCCTCGACCGGCTCGGTGGTCGACTTCTGGAAGAACAGCGGCACGATCTCCGCCAGGCCACCGATGGCCACCACCAGCACGATCAGCACGATCATGAGGAAGTTGTTGGTCTCGATCTTCTCGTGGGAGAAGCCGGCTTTTGTCGTTGTGTTGTCGGACATGAAAGCGCTCCAGGGGTTCAGGCGTGGGCGGGTGCCACGGCCGGGATCTGCACCTTGACCGAGCGGCCGGCCATGGCGGTCTTCCATACGTTCCAGGCCATCACCACCATGCCCGCGAGGTAGAGCAGGCCGCCGGCGAAGCGGATGACGTAGAAGGGATAGGTGGCCTTGACGCTCTCGACGAAGGTGTAGGTGAGCGTGCCGTCGGCATTCACCGCGCGCCACATCAGGCCCTGCATGACGCCGGCGATCCACATGGCGGCGATGTAGAGCACGATGCCGATGGTGGCCATCCAGAAGTGCAGCTCGATCGCCTTGATGGAGTGCATCTTCTCGCGGCCGAACAGGCGCGGCACGAGGTAGTACAGCGAGCCCATGGTGATCAGGCCGACCCAGCCGAGCGCGCCGGCGTGCACGTGGCCGACGGTCCAGTCGGTGTAGTGGCTCAGGGCGTTCACGGTCTTGATGGACATCATCGGGCCCTCGAACGTGGCCATGCCGTAGAAC
>Ga0308171_1002711_pt1 | contig 17883 bp, 12 predicted proteins | sample PhyGR1_FD_202135 | JGI IMG/M metagenome (GOLD analysis project Ga0308171, IMG submission 202135) | Phyllosphere microbial communities from UC Gill Tract Community Farm, Albany, California, United States - DLSLSG.R1 | ecosystem: Host-associated > Plants > Phyllosphere > Unclassified | place: USA... | reverse complement strand
CGCTGGTGCAATCACTGGAATTCCGCGGCACCGGCCCCGTCTGGTCGCTGCAGGAACTGCACAAGGAGTTGAACGCATGAGAGCACCGATCACCCTGAAGGGCGCGCAGCGTCTGCGCGAAGAGCTGGACCACCTGAAGTCGGTCAAGCGCCCGAAGGTCATCGCGGCGATCGCCGAGGCCCGTGAGCACGGCGATCTCAAGGAGAACGCCGAGTACCACGCCGCGCGCGAAGAACAGGGCTTCATCGAAGGCCGCATCAAGCAGCTGGAAGGGGAGCTCTCGCATGCCGAGATCATCGACATCACCAAGCTCAACGCCGGCAGCAAGGTGGTGTTCGGCGCCACCGTCGAGCTGTCCGATGTCGAAAGCGATGAAGAGAAGCGCTACCAGATCGTCGGCGACCTGGAAGCGGACATCAAGCTGGGCCTGATCGCGATCTCCTCGCCGCTGGCGCGTGCCCTGATCGGCAAGCTGGAAGGCGATGCGGTCACCATCGACGCACCGGCCGGCCAGCGCGAGTACGAAATCGTCAGCGTCCAGTACCTGGACTGACGGCGATGGCCACGGCGACGTTGTTGCTGCCGGCGCGCAGCCGGTTTCCGGCGGCGCCGCTGCCCGATGACGTCGCCAGGGCGCTGGGGCGTGCACAGCGCCACAGCGCCGAGCCGGGCGAACGCGCCCAGCTGCGTCGGCACTTCCAGACGCAGCCCGAGGCGTGGTCCGCCGCGGCCCTGACCCGCCAGCTGGATGTCGGCGATGCCGCCGGCGCGGTCTGGCTGCGGGCCGATCCGGCCAACGTGGTCCCGGACATGCACGGCGCGCGCCTGATGGGGCACGGGGATACCCTGCGCCCCGACCTGGCCGATGCGATGCATCTGCTGCCCGCATTGCAGCCCTTGTTTGCCGGGCACGGCTTCGTGCTGGATGCCCCGGTGCCGTCGCGCTGGTACCTGCGTCTGCCGCCGGGCACGACGCTGCCGGCGTTCGCCGAGCCGGATGAAGTGCTCGGCGATGATCTGTTCGCCCATCTGCCCGAAGGGGATGCCGGCCGCCGCTGGCGCGCCCTGCTGACCGAAGCGCAGGTGGTGTTGCACCAGCACGAATGGAACCAGCAGCGCGTGGCCGAGGGCAAACGCGCGATCAATTCGCTGTGGTTCTGGGGCGGCGGCGCGCTGCCCGACCGCGTGACCACCGCGCACGCCCAGGTCCGCAGCCGCGATGCGCTGCTGCAGGCACTGGCCAAGGCGGCGGGCCTGCAGGCCGATGGCGAGCAGACCGTGGACGCGCTGGTGGACCTGCGCCAGCTGCGGTCGCTGGAACAGCTGGGCAACGAGGCGATCCGCCCGTTGCTGGCGGCGATCGCACGCGGGGAATTGAAGCGGCTGGTGCTGGATTTCGAGGACGGTGCGCGGGTGGAGATCGACAAGACCCAGCGCTGGCGGTTCTGGAAGAAGCCGGTGCAGCTGCACGAGGCGTGAGCAAGGCGCGGTTGCTTTCCGCGCCAATGCCCGCACGGCGGCAGGTCATCCGGCCGGCACAGCGATCGGCGGGCGGTATCATGGGCCGGCATGTCATTGATCGAGCCCGTTTTGACCCCGACTGAAGCACCCCATATCCAGCGCCGTCCGGCCGCCGTTCCCAGCGGCTGGCCCTCGTCCATGTTGCCCCTGCTGCAGCGGTTGTACGCCGCGCGCGGCGTGACCGATGCCACCCAGGCCCAGCCGAAACTGGCCCAGCTGCACGCGCCCGAGCTGATGGGCAGCATGCAGGCCGCGGTGAGCCTGCTGGCCGATGCGATCGCCGGTAACGAGCGCATCCTGGTCGTCGGCGATTTCGACTGCGATGGCGCCACCGCCTGTGCGGTGGGCGTGCGCGGGCTGCGCATGCTCGGCGCCCGCGATGTGGTGCACGCCGTGCCCAACCGCATGCTGCACGGGTACGGCCTGTCGCCGTCGCTGGTGGCCGAACTGGCCCCGCTCAACCCCGGGCTGCTGGTCACGGTCGATCACGGCATCGCTTGCCATGCCGGCGTCAACGCGGCCAAGGCGCTGGGCTGGAAGGTGCTGGTCACCGACCACCATCTGCCCGGTGAGCAGCTGCCGCCGGCCGATGCGATCGTGGATCCCAACATCAACGGCGATGCGTTCCCGAGCAAGGCGCTGGCCGGCGTGGGGGTGATCTTCTATGTGCTGATGGCGCTGCGCCGGCACCTGCGCGGGCAGGGTGCGTACGCCAGCGTGCCCGAGCCGGATCTGCTGACCCTGCTGGATCTGGTCGCGGTGGGCACCGTGGCCGATCTGGTCGCGCTGGATGACAACAACCGGGCGCTGGTTTCGGCCGGTCTGCGCCGGCTGCGCAACGGGCAGGGCTGTGTGGGCCTGCAGGCGCTGATCGAAGCCAGTGGCCGCGATGCCGCACGGCTGAGCGCCAGCGATATCGGTTTCGCGCTGGGGCCACGGCTCAATGCCGCCGGACGGCTGGAGGACATGGCGCTGGGCATCGAGCTGCTGCTGACCGAAGACCGCGCCCAGGCCCGCGAGATCGCCACCACGCTGGAGCAGATCAACGCCGAGCGGCGTGCGGTCCAGCAGCTGATGACCGACGATGCCGAGCTGGCCGTGTCGCGCGCGGTGCTCACCGCTGAAGGCGTGCGCCCGATGGCGGCCTGCCTGTTCGATGCGCAATGGCACCCGGGCGTGGTCGGCCTGGTGGCCTCCAAGATGAAGGACCGGCTGCACCGGCCGGTGATCGCGTTCGCGCCCGCCGAACCGGGCGGCGATTCCCTGCGGGGCTCGGCGCGCTCGATCCCCGGCTTCCATATCCGTGACGCGCTGGCGCTGGTCAATGCCAGCCATCCTGGGCTGATCGACAAGTTCGGCGGCCACGCGATGGCGGCCGGCCTGAGCCTGCCGCATGCGCAGCTGGCGGCCTTCGAGCAGGCCTTCGTCGAGGTGGTGGAGCGCACGCTGGATCCTTTGTCGCTGCAACAACGGCTGCTCACCGATGGCGAGCTGCTGCCGCAGGAGCTGGATTTCGCGCATGCCGAAGCACTGCGCCTGGCCGGTCCGTGGGGGCAGGGCTTCCCCGAGCCGTTGTTCGACGGCCATTTCCAGGTGGCGCGCTGGCAGGTGCTCAAGGAAAAGCACCTCAAGCTCAGCCTGCGCGTGCCCGGCCGCGCCGAGCCGGTCAGTGCGATCCACTTCAGCGGCTGGACCGGCAATGCGCCGGCCAACCAGGTCCATATCGCCTACCGGCTGGTCAGCGACGACTATCGCGGCGGCGGCGCCATCCAGCTGATCGTGGAGCACTGCGCCGACGCCTGAGCCCGCCGTGCCAGGCGGACGGGGCTTACTTGACGACCCGGGTCACCAGGATCGGCATGTCCCAGGCGCCGCCGGCCGCAACCAGCCGGCACATCCCGGTGGTGGCATCGGCGGTGTGCACGAACCGGCGGCCATCCCAGGTCCAGCTGTCGCTCGACCAGCAGTCACCCAGGCCGCGGCCCTTGTGCGCGGCGCTGATGCTGCCTTCGTCCTCATCGCTGCCGCTGGTGGTCACCAGCTGCGGGTTGAACGGCGCACGATCGTTGCTGACCCAGTAGCCGGCGCCTACGTTGTAGGCCCCCATCCAGCACTGCGTGGACACCAGCAGCTTGTCCGCGCTGAGGCGGCGTACCGTCAGCGGTTCGTCGCGCTCGCCGCTGGCCAGGACATCGCAGTCGTCCGGTGCCAGGGAGGTTTTCAGGGCCGCGCGCAGTGCCGCACTTCCGGCCAGCGCGGCATCGCCGGGACGCGAAGCGGCCAGGGCGGCCTGCTTGACCACGGGCACCGGCACCGCCGGCGGCACCGTCACCTCGGCGCGATTGCCCTTGCGCAGCAGCGCCCCGGGCGTGCCGAGCCGGCCCTGGAACTCGTCCATCTTCAGCAGGACCGCCGAGGCGCCACGGTCTGAAAGCTGCCACTGGCGTTTATCGGCGCTCACGACGAGGATCGTGCTGTCGCGGGTCAGCGCCTTGAGCAGGGCGGCGGTCTGGGCGGCGCTCAACGGCCCGGCACCGGTGTCGGCCACCGCGCCCAGATCCTGCCCGTTGATGCGCAGGCGCGGCTTCACCGGCGGGGTGCTTTCGTCGTACTCGCCCAGCATCAGTTCGGCGCTGACCGCCTGGTCCGGACCGCCGGCGCGGGTGAGCAGCACCGAAAGCGGCTCACTGTCGCCATCGTCGGCCTGGTAGCCGGCTGCACGGCAGGTGCGGGTGTTGTCGCAGGCGATGGTCCAGTCGTGGTGGTCGAAGCGCATGCCCGTGGGCGCATCGGCGGCCTGGGCGGGCACGGCGCCGGCCAGCAGCAGGGGGACGAACATCAAGCGGGTGGGGCGCAACGAACGCATGCGGCATCCTTGGAACATGAGGGCGTGGGAGCGCGATCTTCACCCACCCGGGGTGAGGCGTGCATGACCGGCGCATCCTCCCGCGTGGTGCCAACCCCGTTGCGCCACCTCGTGCGTTCAAGAGTCTGTCATCAGAGCAGGGAGCAGCACATGGGCATCGCGCGGCGTGGATGGGGGATGTGGGTGGTGGTGCTGTTGGGCGTGCAGGCCGTGCCGGCGCAGGAGCGCACGCCGCTGCCTGTCGCACCGCTGCTGCAGGTGGCCGGTGCGGAAGTGCCGGTGCAGCTGCGCGAGGTCCGGATCGACAGCGAGGTCGCTGCCGGGCTGGGCGAGACCCGGATCGAGATGCGCCTGCACAACCCCAACAACCGCGTGCTGGAAGGGGAACTCGTGTTCCCGCTGGCCGACGGGCAGCAGGTGGCCGGCTTCGCGCTGGATATCGACGGTGAACTGCGCGATGCGGTGCCGGTGCCCAAGCAGCAGGGGCGGCAGGTGTTCGAAGCGATCACCCGGCGCCGGGTCGATCCGGGGCTGGTGGAGCAGGTGGCCGGCAACCAGTTCCGGCTGCGCGTGTATCCCATCCCGGCCCGTGGCGAGCGACGGGTGCGGCTGGTCCTACGGCAGACCCTGCCCAACGGACCCGATGGGCTGCGCTGGGTGCTGCCGCTGCAGTTTGCCCGCCAGGCAGAGCAGGTGGCGGTGCGGGTGCAGGCCAGCGGTACCGGCCAGCCGGTGGCCAGCGGCGCCCAGCCGTGGCGATTCGCGCTGGCCGGCGCGGCCTACACCGCGCAGTGGCAGGGGCGTGGCACGGCCCTGCCGGCGCAGGTGCAGTGGGTCCTGCCGGTGGTGCGCACGACCGATGTGGTGACCGGCGTGCACGCGGGCCAGCGTTACCTGCTGGCCCAGGTGCCGGTACCGGCCACCCCCGTGGCCCGTCGTTTGCCGGGCCGGGTTGGACTGCTCTGGGATGCATCGGGTTCGGCCGGCGCGCGGCAGCAGGCGGTCGAACTGGCGGTGCTGGAACGCTACTTCCAGGCGCTGGGTGACGGCGAGGTGCAGTTGACGGTGCTGCGCGACCGCAGCGAACCGCCGCGGATGTTCCCGGTCCGCGCCGGCAACTGGCAGGCGCTGCGCACCTACCTGACGCAGCTGCAGCCCGACGGCGCCAGTGCGCTGGCGGATTGGCAGCCGCGGGCGGACATCGGCGAATACCTGCTGGTCAGCGACGGGCTGGCCAATTACGGCCCGCGCCAGTTGCCCGCGCTGGGACCCGATCAGCGCCTGTATGCCTTGAGCAGCGCAGGGGCGAAGACGGATGTGCCGCGGCTGCGCGCATGGACCGCGGCGCACCAGGGCGCGCTGCTGCAGGTGGATGCGCTGCCCGATGTGGAGAAGGCGATGCCGCTGCTGCTGAGCCGCGGCACCGAGGTGGCCTCGGTGCGTGGCGAGGGCGTGGATGCGCTGGAGGTGGACACGGGTGCGGCGGCACAGGGCTGGGTACGGCTGTTCGGGCGGGTGCAGCGTGCCGATGGCGCGGTGGTCGTGAACCTGCGGATGCCCGATGGCGCGGCCCGCAGCGTGCGCCTCAACGTGGGCGCTGCACGCGACCTTCCCGGCGGGCTGGTGGCGATGGGCTGGGCGCAGGTCCGGCGCGGGCGCCTGGCCGCCACCGGCGAGCGCGAGGCAGCGCAGGCACTGGCGCAGGCATTCGGGCTGGTCGGCGCCGATACCTCGCTGCTGGTGCTCGATACCCTGGAGGACTACCTGCAGTACGGCATCCGGCCGGCCGGCGCGCTGCGCACCGCCTATGACGCGCGGCATGCGGTGGTCCTGCAGGACGCGGCGACCGCACGGCAGCAGCGGCTGGATGCGATCGCCGGCCAGTTCGCCGAGCGCGAGCGCTGGTGGAATACCCCGTGGCCCAAAGGCAGGCCGCCGGCGCCCAAGGACACCGCCCGCGACCGTCGCGAGAGCGCGATGAGCCTTCGCTCGGCGCCGGCCCCGGCCCCGGCGGCAGCGATGGAGATACATGCCGAAGCGCGGCCCGCGGACCTCGTGAGCCCAGCCCCGCTCGCGCTGGCGCCGCCACCGCCGCAGGCATCGATGGCGGCGGCGGCCGGCCCGCGGCGGCCGGCCGGCATCACGCTGGCGCTGGCACCCTGGGCGCCGGATTCGGCCTACGCCCGCCGCTTGCGGGCCGCACCGCCACGCCAGCTGTACGCGCTGTACCTGAGCGAGCGCGCACAGCACGCCGACAGCAGCGCGTTCTATCTGGACGTGGCCGATCTCCTGCTGGCCAGTGGCCAGCGCGATCTGGCGCTGCGGGTGCTCTCCAACCTGGCCGAGATGCAGCTGGAGAACCGCCACATCCTGCGCGTGCTCGGCTATCGACTGCTGCAGGCCAAGGCGCCGGCGCTGGCGGTGCCGGTGTTCGGCGATGTGCTGACGTTGGGCGAAGAGGAGCCGCAGAGCTTCCGCGATCTCGGCCTGGCGCTGGAAGCGGCGGGCGAGTACCAGGCCGCGGCCGAGGCGCTGTACGAGGTGGTGACACGCCCCTGGGACAGCCGCTTCGACGGGATATCGCTGATCGCGCTGGACGAGCTCACTACGCTGATCGCACGTGAGCGGGTGGATGCCGCCTTCATCGACCCGCGCCTGCGCCGTGCGATGCCGCTGGACCTGCGCGTGGTGCTGAGCTGGGACAGCGACAACAGCGACATGGACCTGTGGGTGACCGACCCCAACGGCGAGCGCGCGTACTACGGCAACCGTTTGACCTACCAGGGCGGGCAGATGTCGCAGGACTTCACCGGCGGCTACGGGCCGGAGCAGTTCTCGCTGCGCGATGCCAAGCCGGGCAAGTACACGGTGGAAGCCAACTTCTTCGGCAGCCGCGAGCAGCTGGTCACTGGGTCCACCACGCTGATGCTGCGCCTGAGCACGCAGTGGGGCAGCCGCGGCCAGCGCGACCAGCAGGTCACGCTGCGGTTGAAGGACCGTGCGGAGACGGTGCTGGTCGGGGAGTTCGAGGTGAAGTGACACGACGCAGCCCGAACAGCGGCCGCAGCCGGCCGATGCGCCGCACCAGCAGCTCATGGATGAGCAGACAGCCGGCGAACGTGCCGAGTACCACCAGCAGCGGCTCCTGCCACGGGCCCAAGGCGAAGGGACGCAACAGGTAGAGCAGTACGATCAGCACGGTCTGGTGCAGGATGTACCAGCTGAACACCGCCTCGCGGCAGTAGGTCAGCCAGGCCCACGGGCGATCCAGCCACTGGCGCGCCCAGCCGAAGATGGCGAGCAGCGCGGTCCAGGTGTACACCGCGCGGCCGATCCGCTCGGTGGCCGCCCAGGGCAGGGCCAGCAGCCAGGGATCCACATGGCCCAGCGTGGTGCCGGGCAGGCGGCCCAGCGCGCGGATGCCCAGTTCCACAGCCAGCGCGGCGAGGGCCAGCACCAGCAGGCCCCATCGCCCGCGCTGCATCAATGCCCAGCACCGCGGCTGCCGGGCAAGCACGAAGCCCAGCGCGAACAGCGGCAACGATTCGGCGTGCACGTACAGATCGTTGACCAGCGCATGGGTCGGTGGATAGCGCGGCAGCAGCCACAGGATCGCCCACGCCAGCCAGGCCACCGGCAGCACCAGCCCGGCGGAGACCAGCAGGCCGTCGCTGGGCCGGCCTGCGGGCAGCCAGGCGCGCAGCGGACGCAGTGCGCTGGCCGCGGCGATCAACAGCAGGGAATAGGGAATCAGATAGGCCAGGTACCACAGATGGTTCCAGGTGAAGCCGTAGTCCGCGCCGACGAAGTGCGCGCCCGGCCAGGGCCGGAACTGCCAGTAACGCAGCAGGAAGGCGCCCAGGCCGGGTGCCACGTCGCCCTTGTCGACCGCCTCGCAGTAGGCCTGCACGGCAACCACCACTGCGATCCCGAACAGCAGCGGCAGCAGCAGGCGCCCGCTGCGCCGTGCGGCGAACGCCAGCCTGCCCTGGCTGGGCAGCGACAACGCCAGTGCGGTGCCGGAAATCATGAACAGCAGCGGCATCCGCCACCGGTTGAGCGCGATCATCGGCCATTGCAGCCATTCGGCGGTGTAGGCACTTTTCAGGTGGAACGCCCAGCCGTCCACGTAGGCCATTGCCACGTGATAAAGGATGAGCAGGGCGAAGGCGAACACGCGCAGGGCATCGAGATCGTGGCGGCGGGTCATGGCAGGGCCGGCGGAGAGGAGCCACCACACTGCGGTGTCGCTGACAGCCCGACCACGGCAAAGGGCCGGTGGGACGGGAACGGGTGACGAATGGCGGTCGCCCGGGGACGGATGGAGGCGGCTACCATGTCCGTCCTGATGCACTCTGGCAGGCCCCGCCGCATGGATGACCCGATGGCCCCGAATTCCCGCGTCCGCTGGCGGCCGAGCACCCACGTGGTGATCTGGGCCGGCATTCTGCTGGCCACGGCGGTGGCCAACGCGCTGGTGTCGGTGATGGATGCCCGGCGTGGCGGCGCGGTGCTGGCGCTGTGGCAGCCGCTGGTGTGGGAGCTCAGCAGCGCGGTGACCGTGCTGGCGACGCTGCCGCTGCTGTGGTGGGGCTGCCGGCGCTGGCCGCTGCACGCCGATACCTGGACGCGGCGGCTGCCGCTGTATCTGCTGGCCAGCGTGGCCTGGTCGCTGGTGCATGTGGCGGGGATGATGGCGCTGCGCAAGCTGGCCTACCTGGTGGCCGGTGACCATTACCAGGACGATGCCACCTGGCTGGCGCGGCTGGCGTATGAGTACCTGAAAGACATCCGCGCCTTCTTCACCTTCGTGGCGATCGAACACTTCTTCAGCTGGTTCGGGCGCCGTCGCCAGGGTGAGGCCCACCTGCTGGCGGCGCCGGACGGTGCGCCACCGGTGGAAGCGGTGGACCGCCCCGAGCGGTTCCTGGTGCGCAAGCTGGGACGTGACTTCCTGATCGCCACCGCGGACGTGGAATATGCCCAGGCCGCCGGCAACTACATGAACCTGCACGTGCGCGGCCACGACTACCCGCTGCGCAGCACCATGGCCGCGCTGGAGGCGCGGTTGGATCCGGCACGGTTCGTGCGCATCCACCGCAGCCACCTGCTCAATCTGGCCTTCCTGGTCTCGATCGAGCCGCTGGACAACGGGGATGCACGTGTGCACCTGGCCGACGGCACCGCGCTGCCCTGCAGCCGACGCCAGCTGCCGGGCCTGCGCGCGGCGCTGGGCGGGGCCGGGTCGGGCACGGTGACCGTGACGGAGGCTGTCGCCACGCCTGCATGAACAGGCCTGCTGGGCTACAATTCCGGTCTTGTCCCACGCCTTCAAAACCGCCGATATGATCGAGCTCAATCCTGTCCGCCAGCGAATCACCGATCTGACCGATCGCGTGCTCTCGCTCAGGGGGTATCTTTGACTACGACGCCAAGAAAGAGCGTCTGGAAGAAGTAACCCGGGAACTGGAAAACCCTGACATCTGGAACAACGCCGAGTACGCCCAGAACCTGGGCCGCGAACGCGCCAACCTGGACAAGACCGTGGGCGGCATCGCCACGATCCTGGACGGCCTGACCGAGTCGGGCGAACTGCTGGAACTGGCCGAAAGCGAACAGGACGAAGAAACCGCCCTGGCCGTGGTCAGCGACCTGGACAAATACCAGAAGCACGTGGAACAGCTGGAATTCCAGCGCATGTTCTCCGGCCAGATGGATACCGCGGCCGCCTTCGTCGACATCCAGGCCGGTGCCGGTGGTACCGAAGCCCAGGACTGGGCCGAAATCCTGCTGCGCATGTACCTGCGCTGGTGCGAATCGCGTGGCTGGAAGACCGAGCTGATGGAAGTCTCCGGCGGCGACGTCGCGGGCATCAAGTCGGCCACGCTGCGCGTGGAAGGCGATTACGCCTATGGCTGGCTGAAGACCGAGACCGGCGTGCACCGCCTGGTGCGCAAGTCGCCGTTCGATTCGGACAATCGCCGCCACACCAGCTTCACCTCGGTGTTCGTGTCGCCGGAAGTCGATGACAACATCGAGATCGACATCAACCCGGCCGACCTGCGCACCGATGTGTACCGTTCCTCGGGCGCCGGTGGCCAGCACGTCAACAAGACCGAATCGGCGGTGCGTATCACGCACATCCCGACCAATACGGTCGTGGCCTGCCAGACCGGCCGCAGCCAGCACCAGAACCGCGACAACGCGATGAAGATGCTGGCCGCCAAGCTGTACGAGCTGGAGATCCAGAAGCGCAACGCCGAGCGCGATGCCGTGGAAGCCACCAAGTCCGACATCGGCTGGGGCAGCCAGATCCGCAACTACGTGCTCGACCAGAGCCGTATCAAGGACCTGCGCACCGGCATCGAACGCTCCGATACGCAGAAGGTGCTGGACGGCGATCTCGACGAATTCGTCGAAGCCAGCCTGAAGTCCGGCCTGGCCGTGGGTGCCAAACGCACCGACGCCTGACCGTCGGGGCCGCCGCGCGCGGCCCCGATCCGTTCTACCCGGGGCCCTCGCGGCGCCCGGTTCACCACCTCCCCACGACCTACACAGACCCACGCCATGAACGATCAGACCAACGCGCCGCAGCCCCCCGTCGACGAGAACAGCCTCATCGCCGAGCGCCGCGCGAAACTGACCGCACTGCGCGGGCAGGGCATCGCCTACCCGAACGATTTCCGCCGCGCGCACTTTGCCGGCAGCCTGCAGGCCGAGTTCGCCGATGCCGAACAGTGGACCGCCGAAGCGCTGGAAGCCACCGACCGCCAGGTCAAGATGGCCGGCCGCCTGATGGCCAAGCGCGTGATGGGCAAGGCCAGCTTTGCCCAGATCCAGGACGAGTCCGGCCGCATCCAGCTGTTCCTGCAGGGCAGCACGCTGGGCGATGCCTACACCGCCTTCAAGGGCTGGGACGTGGGCGACATCATCGCCGTGGAAGGCGGGCTGACCCGCACCAAGACCGGCGAGCTGTCGGTCAAGGCGACCAGCATCCGCCTGCTGACCAAGTCGCTGCGCCCGCTGCCGGACAAGTGGCACGGCCTGGCCGACGTGGAGCAGCGCTACCGCCAGCGCTATGTCGACCTGATCGTGACCCCGGAATCGCGCGAGGTGTTCATCAAGCGCTCGCGGATCATCCGCGCCATGCGTGCCTGGCTGGACAACCGCGACTTCCTGGAAGTCGAAACGCCGATGATGCATTACATCCCCGGCGGCGCCACGGCCAAGCCGTTCACCACCCACCACAACGCGCTGGATCTGGACCTGTACCTGCGCGTGGCCCCGGAGCTGTACCTCAAGCGCCTGGTCGTGGGTGGCCTGGAGCGCGTGTACGAGATCAACCGCAACTTCCGCAACGAGGGCGTGAGCACCCGCCACAACCCGGAATTCACCATGATGGAGCTGTACGAGGCCTACGCCACGTACACCGAAGTGATGGACCTGACCGAAGGGGTGATCCGTGACGTGGCCAGCAAGGTGCTGGGCACCACCACGGTGGAGTGGGACGGCGCGACGATCGACCTGGCCCCGGCGTTCCGCCGCTGGCGCATGGACGAGGCGGTGCGTCACCACAACCCGGAGATCACCGCCGCCGACTGCACCGACCGGGAGGCCCTGGTCGCCCATTGCGAGCGCCTGAAGATCCGCATCAAGCCGTCCTACGGCTGGGGCAAGCTGCTGCTGGAGATCTTCGAAGCCACCGTCGAGCACACCCTGATCCAGCCGACCTTCATCACCGACCACCCGGTCGAAGTCTCCCCGCTGGCCCGCGCCAACGATGACCAGCCGGGCTACACCGATCGCTTCGAGCTGTTCATTAACGGCAAGGAGCTGGCCAACGGCTTCTCCGAGCTGAACGATCCGGAAGACCAGGCGGCCCGCTTCCAGGCCCAGGTCACGGCGAAGGAGGGCGGGGATGACGAGGCGATGCATTACGACGCCGATTACATCCGCGCGCTGGAGTACGGCATGGCCCCGACCGGCGGCCTGGGCATCGGCATCGACCGGCTGGTGATGCTGCTGACCGGCAGCAGCTCGATCCGTGACGTGCTGCTGTTCCCGTACATGCGCCCGGAAAACTGAGACCTGCGTCCGGGTGTGCTGGGGACACACCCTGAGAGGGCTTTCGCTGCCTTGATCGCACGAGTATCGTCATCAGCGTGGTTTTGATAGGCGCACCATTGCGTCGGCCACGCCGCAGGATCGCCGCGCCGGGTGGCTGACATCCGCATCACAGTGTGACGACGATCATGAATTCGAGCGTTCACGAAGGGGGGCGGATCCATGCAGGGTGCGAGTATCCAGAGCGGTGAAGTATCGTCTTCGCCGCATGTCCCAGTGTGGTCCAGGAAGACGGCGGAAACCGCTTTGAACATTGTCATCGTTGACGATCAGACCTCCGCACGGACCATGCTGCGCCATGTCATCGAAGACATCGCGCCGGAACTGAGCGTGCACGACTTCGGCGATCCGCTCACCGCGCTGGCCTGGTGCGAGGCGCACGGGGTGGACCTGCTGCTGCTCGACTATCGCATGCCGGAAATGGACGGGCTGGAGTTCGCCCGCCGCTTCCGCCGGCTGCCCAAGCACCGCGACATCCCGGTGATCCTGATCACCGTGGTGGGCGATGAGCCGGTGCGCCAGGCGGCGCTGGAAGCGGGCGTGATCGATTTCCTGGTCAAGCCGATCCGCCCGCGCGAACTGCGCGCGCGCTGCTACAACCTGCTGCAGCTGCGCCAGCAATCGGAAAACGTGAAGCAGCGCGCGCTGTCGCTGGAGCAGCGCCTGCTGGCCAGCATGCACGAGGTCGAACAGCGCGAACGCGAAACACTCTCGCGGCTGGCGCGTGCGATCGAGTTCCGTGATGCCGGCACCAGTGCCTACCTGGAGCGCATGGCGCACGTGGCCGGCCTGATCGCCGAACAGATGGGCCTGCCCGAAGAGGAGGTCAAGCTGATCGAGATGGCCGCGCCGCTGCACGACATGGGCAAGATCGCCATTCCCGACGCCGTGCTGCTCAAGCAGGGCAAGCTCAACGAGGAAGAGCTGGCGATCATGCGCCGGCACCCCCGGATCGGCTACGAACTGCTCAGTGGCAGCCAGAACCGCTTCATCCAGGTGGGCGCGCTGATCGCGCTGCGCCACCATGAGCGCTACGACGGCAGCGGCTATCCCGATGGCCTGATCGGCGATGCGATCCCGCTTGAAGCACGGATCGTGGCCGTGGCCGATGTGTTCGACGCCCTGATCTCGCCACGGCCTTACAAGGAGGCATGGACGATGGAAGCAACCCTTGCGTATCTGTATGCCCAGCGCGGGCGCCTGTTCGATCCGCGCTGCGTGGACGCCCTGATGCGCGGGCGCGAGCAGCTCGAACAGATCTGCGCCAAGCATTCCACCGCATCGCCGCGGCCGGGGGGCTGAGGCGGTGGCGGGGTTGCTGGCCACGGTGAAGCAGCGTCTGTCGGGGCGGCCCGACAGCGAGCATGCGCAGAACCTGATCCGGATCGTCATCACCTCGCTGTTCATCAGTTACCTGGGCTGGCGCTACCTGGAAACCGACGGCGACACGCTGCGGGTCACCTGGCAGATCCTGGCATTCGAACTGACGGTCTCGGCCGGCCTGCTGGTGGCGATCGTGCTGCGCCCCGGCGTTTCGCATGTGCGCCGCGTGATCGGCATGCTGACCGACTACACCTGCATGGGCCTGATCATGACCCTGCAGGGCGAGCCCGCCACGCCGCTGTATGCGGTGTGCATGTGGGTGACGATCGGCAACGGCATGCGCTACGGCAGCACCTACCTGCGCGTGGCCACCGCGATGGGCTGCCTGTGCTTCCTGGCCGCCCTGCTGTTCTCGCCGTACTGGCAGGCGCACAGCTACCTGGGCTGGGGCCTGCTGCTGGGGCTCGGCGCGATTCCGCTGTACTTCGATTCGCTGCTGCACGCGCTGACCCGCGCGGTGGCCGAGGCGCGCCAGGCCAACGAGGCCAAGAGCCGGTTCCTGGCCAACATGAGCCACGAATTCCGCACGCCGCTCAATGGCCTTTCAGGCATGACCGAGGTGCTGGCGACCACGCGGCTGGACGATGAGCAGCGCGAATGCGTCAACACCATCCAGGCCTCGGCGCGCAGCCTGCTGGCGCTGGTCGAAGAGGTGCTGGACATCTCCGCGATCGAGGCCGGCAAGGTCCGGGTGGAGCGCCAGGCCTTCGCGCTGGCCGACCTGCTGCAGGCCATGGACCTGATCCTGGCCCCGCAGGCACGCAACAAGGGCCTGGCCTACCGGGTGGTGGTCGATGAAGGCGTACCGCCGCAGCTGCTCGGCGATACCGGCCATCTCCAGCAGATCCTGCTGAACCTGATGGGCAACGCGGTGAAGTTCACCGACAGCGGTTTCGTGCACCTGCGCGTCTCGCTGCCCTCGGGCAACCGCGGTGATCGCGCCCTGCTGCGGTTCGAGATCGCCGACAGCGGCATCGGCGTGCCGCCGGCACTGCGCGAGCGGCTGTTCGATGCGTTCGAACAGGCCGATGTGAGCCTGGCGCGGCGCCATGAAGGGACCGGCCTGGGCACGACGATCGCCAAGGGGCTGGTCGAATCGCTGGGCGGCCGCATCGGCTATGAACCCAACAGCCCGCAGGGCAGTATTTTCTGGTTCGAGGTCAGCCTGGATGTGGTGGCCGAGGCGCCGGTCAGCGCCGAGCCGGCCGAAAACGGCAATGTCATCGCGTTCTCCAATCCCTTCCTGCGCCACCGGGCGCGGGTGCGCAGCATGCGCGTGCTGGTGGCCGATGACCACCAGGCCAACCGGATGGTGATGCAGCGCCTGCTGGAGAAGGCCGGGCACAAGGTGGTGTGCGTCAACGGTGGGGAGCAGGTGCTGGACATGCTGGGCGACAGCAGCTTCGATGCGGTGATCGCCGATCTGCACATGCCGGGCATGAGCGGTCTGGACATGCTCAAGGAGCTGCGCGTGATGCAGGCCAGCGGCATGCCCTACACCCCGGTGATGATCCTCAGTGCGGATGTGACGCCCGATTCGATCCTGCGCTGTGAGCAGGCCGGCGCGCGCGCCTTCCTGGCCAAGCCGGTGGTCGCTACGCGGCTGCTGGACACGCTGGCCGATATCGCGGCCAACGCGAAAGTGCAGTCGATCGCCGCGCCGGCCGCCCCGCCGGCGCAGCTGACCGGCGGGGCGCTGGACCCCAGCGTGCTGGACGAGCTGGCCTCGCTCGGGATGGGCGAGGGCTTCGAGAAGCAGTTCATCGCCCAGTGCCTGAGCGATGCCGAAGCGTGCCTGGCGCAGATCCTGCGCGCGGGGCACGAGCAGGACTGGGAGGCCGTGCGTGAACACGCCCACGCGCTGCGGGGGGTCTCCAGCAACCTTGGACTGGTCCGGGTGGCGGCCGCCGGCGGTGAACTGATGCGGATGCCGGACTGGCAGCTCAATGCCGAATGGCGGACCCAGGTGACCGGTCTTTCCGGTGCACTACGCCACGGCAGGAATGCACTCGACGTGCGTGCTGCCCAATGGCGGCAGCGCGACGGCGACGAGTGCACGCCCTCCTGAGGCGCACCGCAGGGATCAGGGCTTGTCGCTGTTGCGGCGGCCCTGCGCACGCACCAGGCGGTCCATGGTGCGCAGCGATTTCTCGCCGAGCTGCATGGCGGTGTCCACCCAGATTTCGGTGATCCGCATCATTTCGTGCAGCGGCACCATGCCCGAGACCTCGCGGACCTGGCGCATCGCCGCCCAGGCGTGCGGGATCCGCTTGCTGTCCCGGATGACCTGCTCGACCGCGGCGATGCCTTCGCCGGCCGGAACCACCACGTCGACCAGGCCCATCTCATGCAGCTGCCGCGCGGTGTACAGATTGCCTTCCAGCATGATCTTCTCGGCCAGCCGCGGGCTGATGCGCTGGCACATGAAGGAGTAGGCGCCCATGCCGGGGAACAGGTCGAACAGCACCTCCGGCAGGCCCATCAGCACGCCTTCCTCGGCCACGATGGTGTGGCAGCTCAGCGCGGCCTCGAAACCGCCGCCCAGGGCATTGCCCTGGACCAGGGCGATGCTGTGCGCGTGCACGCCCAGGCCGGCATGGAACGCATGCACGCCGCGCACGCAGCGCTGCGCATAGTCGAGCAGATTGGCGCGGTCGCCTTCACGGATCAGCCGGCAGAACAGCTCCAGATCGCCGCCGAGGTTGAACACGTCGCTGTCCGAGGCCAGTACGACGTGCGGGGAAAGCGTATGGGCGATGGCCAGGCGTTCACCGAGGTCACGCTGGTAATTGACGATGTCATCGACCAGGCGCGAGGCGAAGCAGGGCCGACCCGGCTGGTCGACCAGGTTGGCATGCATGTGGATCCAGTACACATCGCGCTGCACCTCTTCGGTGATGCGCAGGGTGGGGTGCAGGTGCGGGCGGACCAGGGGATGGACTGCAGACATGGGTATTCTCCGTAAGACCGTCCGGCCGACCGCATTGCGGACGGAGAGGTGGAGGAGCGAGGGAAGCGTGCGGCGGCAGGTGATTCTATGCGCGCAAAGTGAAGCGCCCGCAAGGGATGGCCTTGCGGGCGCAGGGGTCGGGGCAGCCCCCGTGCAGCGATGGCGCAGTCCTTATGCGGCGGGCGTATCGCGCAGCTCGCGGCGCAGGATCTTGCCGACGTTGGTTTTCGGCAGTTCCTTGCGGAATTCCACGATCCTGGGGTGCTTGTAGCCGGTCAGGTTGGCCCGGGCGTGTTCCTTGACCTGCTCGGCGGTCAGGTTCGGGTCCTTCTTGACGATGACCACCTTGACTACTTCGCCCGAGCGCTCGTCCGGTACGCCGACCGCGGCCACTTCGAGCACGCCGGGCATCATCGCGATCACGTCTTCGACTTCGTTGGGATACACGTTGAAGCCGGAGACCAGGATCATGTCCTTCTTGCGGTCCACGATGTAGAAGAAGCCCTGTTCGTCCATCCGCGCCATGTCGCCGGTATGCAGCCAGCCGTCGGCATCGATCGCCTGCGCGGTTTCTTCCGGCCGCTGCCAGTAGCCCTTCATCACCTGCGGGCCCTTGATGCACAGTTCGCCGACATCACCCGGGGTCAGGGTCTTGCCGTCATCGTCCTTGACGCAGGCATCGGTGGAGGGGATCGGCAGGCCGATCGCGCCGTTGTATTCGGCCAGGTCCAGCGGGTTGATGCAGGCCGCCGGGGAGGTTTCGGTCAGGCCATAGGCCTCGACCAGGGTGACGCCGGTGGCTTTCTTCCAGCGTTCGGCCACTGCGCGCTGCACGGCCATGCCGCCGCCCAGGGTGAACTTCACCGTGGAGAAATCGATCTCCTCGAAGCCGGGGGTGTTGAGCAGGCCGTTGAACAGCGTGTTGACGCCGGTGATCGCAGTGAAGCGGGTCGCCTTGAGCTCCTTGACGAAGCCCTTCATGTCGCGCGGATTGGTGATCAGGTGGTTGCAGCCACCGAACTTCATGAAGACCAGGCCG
>Ga0308171_1002710_pt1 | contig 17890 bp, 18 predicted proteins | sample PhyGR1_FD_202135 | JGI IMG/M metagenome (GOLD analysis project Ga0308171, IMG submission 202135) | Phyllosphere microbial communities from UC Gill Tract Community Farm, Albany, California, United States - DLSLSG.R1 | ecosystem: Host-associated > Plants > Phyllosphere > Unclassified | place: USA... | reverse complement strand
TGTATAATCGTCATTATTCAGAATGACTTTATACATAGAAGGCGGCTTTAACCCTTCACGTACTTTATCTTCGGCCAGATGTTCAAAGTTAAGCCAGTCGTTTGTGTTTGCCATAGTGTTCCGTTGAGATTTTGCTTTTAGCCTTTTGGTGGCTACATGTTGAGAGTTTAACATGCCTGTCAAGCTGCTGGCCGCTGCTGAAAATTTATTCACCAATTTCCTTGCGCGACCTGTATCACAAAATTTGCAATAGCGTTAACTGCTTCAAATTTTGATGATTTTTTCCCCATCTGACCCGGTGGTTTGCTTGACGCCAGCGGCGCTTTCTCTACATTCTACCTGCACAGGCTGATTGAGTTTTAATCAATCCGACTCACAGCTTAAAAGACCTCACCTACTTATAAAATGTCTTGCGAGGGAAGTAAAAGCATGGAGACGGGCACAGTAAAATGGTTCAATAATTCCAAAGGCTTTGGCTTTATCTGTCCGGTTGGCGGTGGCGAAGATATTTTTGCACATTACTCCACTATTCAGATGGAAGGCTACCGAACGCTGAAGGCAGGCCAGCAGGTTCAGTTCGATGTGCATGAAGGTCCGAAAGGCAACCATGCCAGCCTCATCGTACCGGTTGAGGTGCAGGCTGTAGCCTGACACGGAACCCACCTCTGAACAGTGACCCAAAAATGCCAGCCAGTGCCGCTGGCATTTTCCTATCCAACAGACCTTAGTCCGCCTGGCCCTGTGCCAGTCCAATCACCCGCGCAAACATCTGCCGCATTAACGGCGGAATAGCCTCCGGCCCGCGTTCCGCCGCCGACGTAGCCACTGCGATCGCCAGTTCTGGCTTAGAGCTCTGGTGAATCGCTTTGGTAATAATACGCCTGGAACTCATCGGAACGTTTAACGGCAGGTGCGCCATCTGATGATAGACATCCTGAAAACCGTGCTGATAGAGAAAATTCTCCATATCCAGCGCCGGTAACTGCGTCAGAAAACGCGGCTCAGGATCACCCGGCTGTAACTGTGTACGTGCCGTGCTGGCATATTTATTACCCGCCTGATCGCCGTCAGTCAGCACGTGCCAGGCGATGCCCATGCGTCGGGCAAACTTCAACAGCGGCTTTAAACCCGATTGCGCAAATTCAATCACCTTCACCCCTTCCGCCGCGAAGTTATAACCGCACTGCTGCGCCAGCTCATTCATAATCCAGACTTCGGTTTCTCCCTCCACCAGCAGCCAGCAACGGGCGAACAGGGCCGCAGGCCGGTTGACGCGAATATGGAAGCCAATGCGACGACTCTCTTCGGCACTCAGCCCCTCCGGACCGATGCGCCAGGCCGCCACACGCGAGGGTTCCCGCACCAGCCGACAGACGTTTTCCACCGGCACCTGTGACAGCAGCTCAGAAGAGTTTGTGGTGGCGATTTTTTGCAGCGGCAACAGCTTCAGCAGGTTCCAGGCCACTGACAGCATAATCGGATGCAGGCGGGTTTCCGGATCTTCAATCAGCAGCAGTGGCCGGGCAACCGCGGCCAGCGGAACCTCGCCTCGTGCCTCAATCAGCAGAGTAAACATCTGCAGCAGGATAAGCTGACGGCTGCGTGAGTCGGTTCCGGCAATCAATTGATTCAGGTGATCCAGCGCCCGCCATCCCTGCCCCCCATCGCGCGTCTGCGGTTCCCGCGACCGGGCCTCGCCACCCGCGCTGGGCGGCTGCACCAGAAAGTAGTGCTGCATCAGTTGCTGCATAGTTTTCAGCCCCTGTCGCAGTACCTCATCGCTGAGCTGCTGCGGATGTCGCTCCAGATCGCGTGCCAGCGTCTCCATACTAACCAGCAGTTCAGGATGCGGGGGTGCCACCGGCACGCTGTTCCGCGTCCGTTTACTAAAACGCGCATCGCGCAACCGCAATACCGGATAGCGTTTCAGCAACAGGTCTATTGCCGCCACACAGTTCTGCTCAGGTAACAGTTGAGCATTCACGTCAATAAAACGGCGACGGGTTTCGATACCGCTGTCACGCCAGGTGGCACTGACACTGTAATAGAGCCGACGCTGGCCCTGCGCATCACGCTGCCAGAAGGTGGAGAGCACCGCATCCGGGTCGCTGCCGTCATCACGAAAGTGGAACACCACCGAAAGACGCCGCATTGAATCGGTCACATCGCCCGGTGTGAAATGGAAATCAGCCTGGTTAAAAACATAGGCCGGCTCACAGGGCGAAAGCAGCAGGCTCAGGGCATCCAGCAAGCTGGATTTGCCCCAGGCATTTTCACCAATCAGCAGATTGGTCTGGGTTAAAGGCAGTGATAGCTTATTGATGCCGCGGAAACCGCGAATGTCGATATGTTCCAGTATCATAGGCGTCCATCCTCAGTTTATAAACAGCATGGTTGCCGCCAGCCAGCCGGTCAAGCCGCTTTCTCAGGGTTTACTCCGTTACGCTTTTTCGCTAGCGTGTGGCCTCTTTATCCCATGGATGGTAATGATATGTACTCCGGACTCCTGATTATTCTGCTGCCGCTGATTGCTGGCTGGCTGTTACCGTTCCGTAAAAGTGCCACTCTGCGACGCGTGAATCAGCTGCTGGGCTGGATGGTTTACGTCATTCTGTTCTTTATGGGCATCAGCCTGGCGTTTCTCGACAATCTGAGCAGCAATCTACTGGCGGTCTTTCACACCGCGCTGGTGGCGGCGTTCTGCATTCTGCTGTGCAACCTGCTGGCGCTGCGCGGGCTGGAAAAATATGCACCCTGGCAGCATGCGCATCGACAGGAGAAACTGCCGTCGCGGCTGCATATGGCGCTGGACTCACTGAAGCTGTGTGGCGTGGTTGTCATCGGTTTTGTGCTTGGCCTGACTCAGTGGCCCCTGCTGCACCACGCTTCGACGGCCAGCGAATATGCGCTCATCTTTCTGCTGTTTCTGGTGGGCATTCAGCTACGCGGCAGTGGTATGACGCTGCGGCAGATTATCCTGAACCGACGCGGCATGCTGGTCGCCAGCGTCGTGCTGGTCAGCGCGCTGATCGGCGGCATGATAGCGGCGTTACTGCTGGGCGTACCGCTGAAAACCGGTCTGGCGCTGGCAAGTGGCTTTGGCTGGTACTCGCTCTCCGGCATTCTGATGACCGAAGCTTTTGGTCCGGTCATCGGCAGCGCCGCCTTCTTCAACGATCTGGTGCGTGAACTGGTCGCAATCATGCTGATCCCGGCGCTGATTGGCCGCCATCGCTCCAGCGCTCTGGGGCTGTGCGGTGCCACCTCAATGGACTTTACCCTGCCGGTGCTGCAGCGGGCGGGCGGCAACGAGATTGTCCCGGCCGCTATTGTGCATGGCTTTGTCATGAGCCTGCTGGCCCCGATTCTGATTGCCCTCTTCTCTGCCTGAATCCGGTCTGAGATGCGCTGAGCTCTGCCAGCGCATTTTTTCACGCCTGCTTTTCTGCCGTTTCGTCTACGCTTCTTTTTTCGGTTCTGGTCACGTCACTCTTCAGGGCGGGCCGACATAGGAGAAGAGCATGAAACAAACCGTGGCGGCGCTGGTCGCCAAAACGCTGGAAAGCGCGGGCGTTAAACGCATCTGGGGCGTCACCGGGGATTCCCTTAATGGCCTGAGCGATAGCCTTAATCGCATGGGCACTATCGAATGGATGCCGACGCGCCACGAAGAAGTCGCCGCCTTCGCAGCGGGTGCTGAAGCCCATATTAGCGGCGAACTGGCGGTCTGCGCCGGCTCCTGCGGACCAGGCAATTTACATCTCATCAACGGTTTGTTCGATTGCCATCGCAACCGCGTCCCGGTTCTGGCGATTGCAGCGCATATTCCCTCCAGTGAAATCGGCAGCGGATATTTCCAGGAAACCCATCCGCAGGAGCTGTTCCGCGAATGCAGTCACTACTGTGAGCTGGTCTCGAATCCTGAGCAGTTACCGCAGGTGCTGGGCATCGCAATGCGCAAAGCGATTCTGAATCGTGGCGTCTCAGTAGTGGTACTGCCGGGAGATGTCGCGCTGCAACTTGCGCCAGAAAGCGCCAGCGCGGAGTGGTATCCGCCGCAGTTACCGCAGGTCGTGCCACAGCCCGACGAACTGGCCCGGCTGGCACAGACGCTGAACGAAGCCACTGACATTACACTGTTGTGCGGCAGTGGCTGTGCAGGTGCGCATCAGGAAGTGGTGGCGCTGGCAGAAGCGCTGAAAGCGCCTATCGTTCATGCGCTGCGCGGCAAAGAACATATCGAATATGACAACCCTTATGACGTCGGCATGACCGGCCTGATTGGGTTCTCATCCGGTTTCCACGCCATGATGAATGCCGGGACGCTGGTGTTACTTGGCACCCAGTTCCCCTATCGCGCCTTCTATCCGGAAAACGCTAAGATCATTCAGATCGACATCAATCCGGGCAGCCTCGGCTCACACTGCCACGTCGATCAGGCCTATGTCGGCGATGTGAAAAGCACGCTGCAGGCGCTGTTGCCGCAACTGACGCCCAAAAGCGATCGCCGGCATCTCGACAGTGCGGTTAAACACTATGGCGAGGCGCGTAAAAGTCTCGACGAACTGGCGCAGCCCAATGACAGGCAGCCGATTCATCCGCAATATCTGGCACAGCAGATCAGCCACTACGCCAGTGATGACGCTATTTTCACCTGCGATGTCGGAACCCCGACCGTGTGGGCCGCGCGCTATCTGAAGATGAACGGCCGACGTCGCCTGCTGGGTTCGTTTAACCACGGCTCAATGGCGAACGCGATGCCACAGGCGCTGGGCGCGCAGTCGATCGATCGCAATCGTCAGGTTGTCGCGCTGTGCGGCGACGGCGGTTTCAGCATGCTGATGGGTGATTTTATCTCGCTGGCGCAGCTGAAAATGCCGGTGAAACTGGTGATCTTCAATAACAGCGTACTCGGCTTTGTGGCGATGGAGATGAAAGCGGGTGGCTATCTCACCGATGGCACCGAGCTGGAGAATCCTGACTTTGCCGCTATCGCCCAGGCCTGCGGCATTCGTGGCATCCGGGTGGAAAAGGCATCGGACCTTAATGGCGCGCTGGAGCAGGCGTTTGCCCATGATGGTCCGGTACTGGTGGATGTCATTACTGCCAAAGAGGAGCTGGCAATGCCGCCGCAGATCAAAATGGAGCAGGCCAAGGGCTTCAGTCTCTACATGCTGCGCGCCATCATGAATGGTCGGGGTGATGAGGTAGTAGAACTGGCGAAAACCAACTGGCTGCGGTAAAACAGAGGTTCCATCCAGGCGGGCGCGATGCCCGCCTTTTTTTTCTCTTCCGCCACGTTCAGGAGCATAAGGTGATCGATTTACGCAGTGATACCGTGACCCGACCCAGCGCCGCCATGTTAAACGCGATGATGTCTGCCGAAACCGGTGATGACGTCTACCGTGACGATCCCACCGTGAATGCACTGGAGGCGGAAGCGGCACGACTGAGCGGCAAAGCAGCTGCCCTGTTTTTCCCTACCGGCACCCAGGCGAACCTGGTGGCGTTGCTCAGCCACTGCGAACGCGGCGATGAATATATCGTCGGTCAGCAGGCGCACAACTACAAGTATGAGGCGGGTGGCGCGGCGGTGCTGGGCAGTATTCAGCCGCAGCCGGTGCTGGCCGCCGACGATGGCACCCTGCCGCTGGATGTGGTAGCCGCCGCCATCAAGCCGGACGACATTCACTTTGCCCGCACTCGTTTGCTGAGTCTGGAGAATACCCATCACGGCAAGGTGCTGCCGACAGGCTATCTGGAACAGGCGTGGACTTTTACCCGTGAGCATAAGCTGGCGCTGCACATCGATGGCGCTCGTATTTTCAATGCGGTGGTGGCGCAGAAGACCACTCTGGCGGCGATTGCCCGCTACTGCGACACCCTGACCATTTGTCTTTCTAAGGGGCTTGGAACACCCGTTGGTTCGCTGCTGTGTGGCGATGCCGCGCTGATTGAGCGTGCCCGTCGCTGGCGTAAAATGACCGGTGGCGGCATGCGTCAGGCCGGTATTCTGGCGGCGGCAGGTCTCTATGCGCTAGAACACAACGTGACGCGACTGCAGGAGGATCATGACAATGCGGCCTGGCTCGGACAGCAGCTGCATGAGCTGGGCGTCAGCGTTATCGATCAAAAGACCAACATGCTCTTTGTGGCGGTGCCGGACGCTCAGGTCAAACCATTAGGTGAATGGATGAAAGCGCGCGACGTATTAATCAGCGTGGGGACACGTACCCGACTGGTCACCCATCTGGATGCTGATCGTGCGGCACTGGAGCAGGTTGTCGCCCACTGGAAAGCGTTTCTGCAGCAGTAATCCGCTATTCCGCCGCGCCATACTTCTCCAGTAGCGCGGCAGCTATCGCGGCAGTTTCGGCATCGGGCTGACCGCGATAATCCGCAGGCCGGAAATGCATCTGAAACGCGGCAATCACTTTCTGCTGCTCACGCGCACTCATCCCCGCAGTTACCGCATAGCCGAAGCGTTGCAGACTTTCCATGAGTGGCTGCACGGGTACCCGTGCGTATGGATCCTGACCCGCTAAATAAAACTGCACCCGTCCGGCATCAGGCCATGCACCGAGTCCGTGCTGCGCCAGCTGTTGCCACGGAAATAGCGGCCCTGGATCCTGCTTGCGCTGCGGTGCGATATCGCTGTGACCGACAATATTTTCGGGTGGGATGCCGTAACGCCGGGCAATATCTCGTACCAGTGCCTCCAGCGTAATGATCTGCGCGGCGGTAAAGGGCTGCCATTCAAGACCGTTCTGGGTGCGCCGGTAACCCCGGTTCACCAGCTCGATGCCAATCGAGGTGTCATTGATGCGGCTGGCTCCACGCCAGAAACTGGGTCCGGCATGCCAGGCGAGCTGCTGCTCCGGCACCAGCTGCCAGATAACGCCTTTACCGGCGCGCTCTGGCGGCTGGCGGGGGATCAGATAGTGGGCGCTGACCTCCCGATCGGTGAGTGTTGCCAGCGACGAAGAAAAATCTTCGGCGGTGTAGTGAATCACAATCACTTTAACCCGCGGTCGCGCACCCTGCGCCGGATGCCGTAAATCGGCCCAGTAGCCGTCACGGGATTCCATTCCAGAGTGGCAACCCGCCAGCAGCAGCGCCATCAGCATCAGTAGCCCGCGTTTCAACGAATGATCACCGCCGTGCCGCTGACGCTGACCATCAGCATGCTGCCATCTTTGCCGACCGTTTCATAATCAATGTCGATACCGACCACCGCATTGGCACCCAGCGCTTTTGCCTGCTCCTCCAGCTCTTCAAACGCGATCTCACGCGCTTTGCGCAGCTCTTTCTCATACGCGCCGGAACGGCCACCGACCACATCACGAATGCCCGCGAAAAAATCACGGAAGATGTTGGCACCCAGAATCGCCTCACCGGTGACGACGCCGCAATAGTTGCTGATGCTGTAACCTTCCAGCGTTGGGGTTGTTGAAAATTTCATTGCATTCTCCCTGGTGAAAACCGGACTAAGGCTCTTTCGACTAAAAAGCACGGCTATACTCTATGCTAAAAAGGGCACCTTGCCAGAGAACCATAAGGAAATCGAGATGAGAAACAACGCGTTTGCGCTAATGATCCCGGCGGCCCTGCTGCTCAGCGCCTGTACCACCGTTGAGCCAGTTATTAAGGATAATGGCCCGCGTACTGCCCCGTGCATCGAAGGCGGTCCTGACCAGGTAGCCCAGAAGTTTTACGACCTGCGTGTCGAAAAGCCCACGCAGGGTCTGCCTGACAGTAACACACTGGCAAAATATCGCCCTTACCTGAGTGATGCGCTTTACCACTCACTGCTGGCGGCCAGCGGCAGCAATGCCGGTGCACAGTGGCGCAACGGCGATCTCTTCTCCAGCCTCTCACAGGGCCCAACGGCCGCCAGCGTGGCCGATGCCTCCTCGATTCCAAACCGTGATGCACGCAATATCCCGCTGCGGGTCGAACTCAGCCGTGACGGTAAGCAATGGCAGGATGAAGTGCTGATGATTCATCAGGGCACCTGCTGGGTCGTCGACGACGTGCGCTACATGGCTAACCCGATGCATGCCGAGGGTGGAAGCCTGAGCCAGATGCTTGAAAAGTCAAAAAAATAACCTGATATTTTAACGGTTATGAGAAGCGCAGCCACCTCAGGTGACTGCGCTTTTTTATTGCCGCAGCATGCCCACGGCTTACGAATGACGCCAGACACTGCATGATATTCTGCTAAGCTTTGGCCGTTTACCTGTTGTTTTACAAATTTTAACCCACCTTATTTGCATAACTATTCTGGTGACGTTAAAATCCGCAACACTAATAGCTATTCAAATCTGGCGCATGAGTATTCAACTAAACGCAATAAACTGCTTCTACGGTGCTCATCAGGCGCTGTTCGACATCAACCTTGAGTGTCCGCAAGGCGAGACCCTGGTACTGCTGGGTCCCAGCGGTGCAGGCAAGAGTTCACTGCTGCGGGTGCTTAACCTGCTGGAGCAGCCTCGTTCAGGTCAGTTGCAGATTGCCGGCAATCAGTTCGACTTCACTCAGAAACCGTCTGATGCCGCGATTCGCGAACTGCGTCAGAACGTCGGTATGGTGTTCCAGCAATATAATCTCTGGCCGCATCTGACCGTGTTGCAGAATCTGATTGAAGCGCCCTGCCGGGTTTTGGGCCTCAGCAAAAGCGATGCACGTGCCCGTGCCGATAAGTTGCTTGACCGGCTGCGCCTCACGCCTTACAGCGATCGCTTCCCGCTGCACCTCTCCGGTGGTCAGCAGCAGCGTGTGGCGATTGCCCGCGCACTGATGATGGAACCGCAGGTGTTACTGTTCGATGAGCCGACGGCCGCGCTGGACCCTGAAATTACCGCACAGATTGTCAGTATTATTCGCGAACTGGCGCAGACCCGCATTACCCAGGTGATTGTGACCCATGAAGTGGAAGTGGCACGTAAAACAGCCAGCCGCGTTGTGTACATGGAGAACGGTCGCATTGTGGAACAGGGCGATGCCAGCCGCTTTACACAGCCGCAAACCGAGGCGTTTGCTCACTATCTTTCGCACTAAGTCAGGATGCTAAAAATGAAAAAAATGGTACTTGCTGCACTGCTTGCCGGTTTTAGCCTGAGCGCTACTGCGGCACAGACAATTCGTTTTGCGACCGAAGCCTCTTATCCTCCTTTTGAGTTTGTGGACGCGGACAACAAGATTCAGGGCTTTGACGTCGATCTGGCTAACGCGCTGTGTAAAGAGATCGACGCGACCTGCACCTTCACCAACCAGGCGTTCGACAGCCTGATCCCGAGCCTGAAATTCCGTCGCTTTGATGCGGTGATGGCGGGCATGGATATCACGCCGGATCGTGAAAAACAGGTCCTGTTCACCAAGCCTTACTACGACAACTCGGCGCTGTTTGTAGCCCAGAAAGGCAAAGTTGCCAGCGTTGACGCGCTGAAAGGCAAGCGGGTTGGTGTCCAGAACGGCACCACTCATCAGAAATACCTGACAGATAAACACAGCGACATCACCATCGTTCCTTACGACAGCTATCAGAACGCAGTGCTGGATCTGAAAAATGGCCGTATTGATGCCGTATTTGGTGACACCGCCGTGGTCAACGAGTGGCTGAAGCAGAATGCTGCGCTGGCTGCCGTCGGCGACAAAGTCACGGACAAAGCCTACTTTGGTACTGGCCTGGGCATTGCGGTGCGTACCGGTAACACCGATCTGCAGACCAGATTCAATGGCGCGCTGGATAAGATCAAAGCGGATGGCACCTATAAAACCATCTACAGCAAATGGTTCCAGCAGTAATCTCTGATGAATGAAATGATGACCCTCGCAAGCGCCGCCGGTATGACCGTCGGCCTTGCTGTTTGTGCTCTCATCGCTGGCCTGGTGCTGGCGATGATTTTCGCTGGCTGGGAGTCACTGCGTCTGAGACCGCTGGCGTGGATTGGCACCGGTATGGTGACGCTGATCCGTGGCCTGCCGGAAATTCTGGTGGTGCTGTTTATCTATTTTGGTGCCTCACAGCTGCTGCTCACCCTCTCTGATGGTTTCACGCTGAACTTCGGGCTGTTTACGCTGCCGGTTCAGATGCAGATTGAGAACTTTGATGTCAGTCCTTTCCTGTGTGGCGTCATTGCGCTGGCGATGCTCTATGCCGCCTACGCCTCACAGACGCTGCGCGGCGCGCTCAAAGCGGTGCCTGTCGGTCAGTGGGAATCGGGACAGGCGCTGGGCATGAAAAAGTCGGCTATTTTTCTCCGGCTGATTATGCCGCAGATGTGGCGTCACGCCCTGCCCGGTCTGGGCAATCAGTGGCTGGTGCTCCTGAAAGATACCGCGCTGGTCTCGCTGATTAGCGTTAACGACCTGATGCTGCAGACCAAAAGTATTGCCACCCGAACGCAGGAGCCGTTTACCTGGTTCCTGGTGGCGGCCGCGATCTACTTAGTGATTACGCTGTTCAGCCAGGCGGTGTTACGCCGCATCGAACTGCGCACGACCCGCTTTGAACGGGGGAACAGCTAATGCTGGCTTATCTGCCTGAACTCCTGAAAGGGCTGCACACCAGTCTGACGCTGACGGCGGCCTCGCTGGTGGTGGCGCTACTGCTTGCGCTGCTCTTCACCGTGGTACTGTCGCTGAAAACACCGGTGTTTAATCCGCTGGTGAAAGGTTTTATTACGCTGTTTACCGGTACGCCGCTGCTGGTGCAGATCTTTCTGATCTACTACGGTCCGGGACAGTTTCCGTCGATCCAGCAGATCCCCTGGCTGTGGCATCTCCTGTCGCAGCCGTGGTTATGCGCGATGCTGGCACTGTCGCTGAACAGCGCGGCTTATACCACGCAGCTGTTTTACGGTGCGGTCCGGGCGATTCCTTCCGGACAGTGGCAATCGTGCGCGGCGCTTGGCATGAGCCGTAAAGACACCCTGCGTATTCTGCTGCCGTATGCATTTAAACGCGCCCTCTCCTCCTACTCGAATGAAGTGGTGCTGGTGTTTAAAGGCACCTCGCTGGCCTACACCATCACTCTGATGGAAGTCATGGGTCACGGCCAGTTGCTTTATGGACGCACCTACGACATCACGGTCTATGCCGCGGCAGGTCTGATTTATCTCTGCGTTAATGGTTTACTGACGCTGATGATGCGACTGTTCGAAAAACGCGCTCTGGCCTTTGAACGACGTAACTGAATTCAGGGCGAGGCCCCTCGCCCTTTTCGCCTGAAAAACCACAAAAATTGCATAAAAATTCATTTTATGGCAGGGTATTGCCTTCTCTGACTGACCACATCACAGGAATTATAAAATGAAAAAATGGATTATTGCCGCTGCGCTGGCGTCACTCACGATGACAGCCCAGGCAGCAGAAAAGATTCGCTTCGCCGCCTCAGCGACCTATCCGCCGTTTGAAACGCTGGATCGGGAAAATAATCTGGTGGGGTTTGATATCGACCTGGCCAAAGCGCTGTGTCAGCAGATGAAAGCGGAATGCACCTTTACCAACAATGCTTTCGACAGCCTGATTCCGTCACTGAAATTCCGCCGCTATGACGCGGTCATTTCCGGCATGGATATCACCGCTGAACGTAGCAAGCAGGTCGACTTTACCCAGCCCTATTACGCTAACTCCGCCATTGTCATCGCGCAGAAAGGCAAGTTCAGCAGCGTCAGTGATTTGAAAGACAAACGCATCGGTGTTGAAAACGGCACCACTCACCAGAAGTACCTTCAGGATAAGCATCCGGAAGTGAAAGCGGTGGCGTATGACAGCTATCAGAATGCGATTCTGGATATGAAGAATGGCCGGCTGGATGGCGTGTTCGGCGACAGCGCAGTGGTAAATCAGTGGCTGAAGACCAATCCGGATCTCGCCACGGTCGGTGAACATGTGACAGATACAGACTACTTTGGCACCGGCCTGGGCATTGCGGTGCGAAAAGGCAATACCGCGCTGCGCGATCGGTTCAATCAGGCGCTGACCGAACTGAAAGCCAACGGCAGCTGGCAGCAGCTTAATCAGAAATGGTTCCCGGAATAATTCCGGTCACGTCACCGGGCTCAGTGGTGACGGCGGGTTAACAGCGTCAGCACTTCAAAATGGGCGGTGTGCGGGAACATATCGAACAGCTGTACCTTCGTGACCTCATACGCGCTCAGTCGGGCAATATCCTGCGCCATGGTCTGCGGATTACAGCTTGAATAGAGCAGATAATCCGGGGCCATCTGGCTGAGATAATCACACAACGCTTCACCTATCCCCCGACGCGGCGGATTCACCAGCACCAGCTGTGGCACCGCGTCGCGCCCGGACGCAAATGCCGTGGAATCCAGCGCCGCAAACTGCACTTTTTCCAGCCCCAGCATCTCAGCAGAACGTCGGGCGCATTTAATCGCCTCGGCGCTAATCTCAATACCCGTCAGTTCCATCTCCGGTGTCGCGCAGTGCAGGCCAAAACCGCCCACGCCACAGAAGAGATCCCACATGCTGTTCACCGGCAGCGCACGTACCCAGTCGCGCGCGGTGGCATAGAGCGCGCTGGCAACCTGCGGGTTGGTCTGGAAGAAGCTCTGCGGGCGGATCCACAGCGGCACGCCGTTGAAGTTCTCTGCCAGCGACTGCGCGGGCGTCAGCGCAATCTCCTCTTCCCCCTCCAGAATCGCCATATGCACCGGCTGAATATTGGCAGAGATGACCGCCAGCTGCGGCAGCTGTTGTTGCAGCCACGGCAATGCGGCACGCAGCTGTTCCAGCTTGGCAGTTGAGCGCAGGACAAAACGGAGCATAATGCCGCCCTGCTGACTTTCGGTGATCAGCAGGAATTTAAGCTCACCGCGTTTGCGTGCCACGTTATAGGGGGTCAGCCCGGCACGGGCGATAAAGGGCTTAAGCGCCGTAAACACCGGCTGGAAGCTGGCGGGATAGAGCGGGCAGTCGCACAGATCGACAGCCTCGCCATCACGATGAATTAACCCCAGCACCGGACGCTCCACACTGCCGCTGACTACCATTTTGGCTTTGTTACGGAATGCCTGCTGGGGTGAGGTAACCGGCGGCAACCAGGACGCAACCGGCTGCTCAGACAGTAACTGTTCCAGCATCGACTGTTTGTCGCTCAGCTGAGTGGGATAGGGTTTTTCCAGCCACTGACAGGAGCGGCAACGGTCAGCGTCATAAAGCGCGCAGTGCATGGTAAAGCCTTAACGATCGGGTCGGGCGGAGCGCGATTGTATCATCGCTTTCTGAAAAAAGCGCGGCTGCTGGCAGGCAGAAACAGCAGCATCAGCACCAGCAGATCGGGGATTTTCTGCGACAGCGTATGGTGGATAATCTGGACGTTATTGTCGCCATCAATGCTGAAAATTTCCGGGTAGATCCCGCCCAGCGAGGCGAACAGCATATAGATCAGCACAACCCCCTGCATCGCCACATAGCCCCAGCGTCCACGGTTACTGCCGCGCATCAGGGTAAAGGCGCAGCGTAGTTCGAACAGAAAGATCAGCTGGCTGGCGATAAAGATGAGTGTCGCGTCCCAGGACTGGGCGCTGCGATGAACAAAGTTGGCGAGTTCACTGTAACCCAGTTCGTTTGCCAGCATCAGAACGCTCAGGCAGCGGGTGGCGATAATAGCAATGCCCGCAACCGTCACCGGAACCGGTGCGCCTGAGAGCGTAGCGCTGCTTTTGAAGATTTCTGACATAGTCCGTGACTCCACCTGATCGAAAAACGGGCCGGTTAAACCGGCCCGCTCATATAGTGGCAAAGGTTAGGGATTTCAGCCACGTTTAGCTTTCTGAATATCGCTTAAACGCTGTTTTTCTTCGTGCGCCATGAATCGCCAGGCGATAAAACCGACGATACCGACCACAAACAGGATCAACGAAGCCAGCGCATTGATTTCCGGGTTAACACCCCGTCGCACGGTGGCGAAGATCGCCATCGGCAACGTGGTGGCCCCAGGCCCGGTCACAAAGCTGGCGATCACCAGATCGTCGAGCGACAGGGTAAACGCCAGCAGCCAGCCGGTGATAATAGCCGGCGCAATCATTGGCACGGTAATCACGAAAAAGACCTTCAGCGGCGTAGCGCCTAAGTCCATCGCGGCCTCTTCGATTGAGCGGTCCAGCTCGCGCAGACGCGAGTTAATCACCACCGCCACATAGGCGGTACAGAAGGTGACGTGTGCCAGCCAGATGGTCAGCATGCCGCGTTCGCTCGGCCAGCCAAAGGCGTTGCCCATCGCGACGAACAGCAGCAGCAGCGACAGCCCGGTGATGACATCGGGCATCACCAGCGGCGCGGTCAGCATAAAAGCAAAACCGTTGTGTCCGCGGAAGCGACCAAAGCGCACAACGATCACCGCCGCCAGCGTGCCCAGCACCACCGCCATGGTGGCCGACAGCCCGGCAATGCTCAGACTCAGCAGCACCGCGTCGATCATCGCGCTGTCCTGGAATAGCACCTTGTACCAGTGGAACGAGAAGCTCTCCCACACCGTCACCAGCGGGGAGCGGTTGAAGGAGTAAACCACCAGCAGCAGCATCGGCGCATAGAGGAACAGGAAGCAGCAGACCAGAATACCGGTACGCCAGGGCGAGCGGATGGTTGGCAAATTATTCATGCCTTCTCTCCCATTTCACGGTTTTGATGCTTATGGAACCAGATGATCGGCAGAATCAGAATCAGCAGAATAATCACCGCCAGCGCGGAGGCCACCGGCCAGTCGCGGTTGTTGAAGAACTCCTGCCACAGGATACGGCCAATCATAATGCTGTCCGGGCCACCCAGCAGTTCAGGAATCACGTACTCCCCTACCGCCGGGATAAACACCAGCATTGAACCGGCGATAATGCCGCCTTTAGTAAGCGGCACAATCACACTGAAAAAGGTCTTCAGCGGACGCGCACCCAGATCCAGTGAGGCTTCCACCAGCGAGTAGTCGATTCGGGTCAGCGCGGTGTAGATCGGCAGCACCATAAACGGCAGATAACAGTAGACGATACCGATATACACGGCGGTGTTGGTGTAGAGGATCACCAGCGGATGATCGATCACACCCAGCCACAGCAGAAAGCGGTTCAGAATGCCGTTGTTGTTCAGCAATCCCATCCAGGCGTAGACGCGCACCAGGAACGAGGTCCACGACGGCAGGATCACCAGCAGCAGCAGAATGGTGCGCATCGACGGCTTGCTGTGCGCCACGGCCCAGGCGAGCGGATAGCCAATCAGCAGACAGATTACTGTCGAGATCGCCGCCACTTTCAGCGACTGCAGATAGGCGTCGATGTAGAGCGGATCGTCGGTCAGCGTCAGGTAGTTGCCGAAATTGAGCACAATACTGAACTGGTCATCCGCCCAGCTTACCAGCTCGGTGTAAGGGGGAATCGCCCGCGCAATGTCCGCGAAGCTTATCTTCAGCACCGTCAGAAACGGCAGCAGGAATAACAGCACCAGCCAGACATAAGGCAGTGCGATGACCAGCTTGCGGCCATGCTGCATTTTTATCCGCGTGGCCCAGCGTTGCAGCGGCGTGCCGACCAGTCGGGCGGGCGCTTTGGCGCGTTGGAAAATCTGGCTCATAGCCGCTCCTTAAACCGTCAACACCACGCAGCTGTCGCTTTCCCAGCAGAGGCGAACTTCATCACCCCAGGTCGGCAACCCTTTGCGGTAGCGATGCGCGTTTTGCAACTGTGCGCTGATCATCTGTCCGCTGTGCAGACGGACATGGAAGATAGAGAGGTCGCCGAGATAGGCGATGTGAACCACTTCACCCACCGCAAAGTTATAGCCGTCGGCGGGCACGTCATCACACAGCATCACTTTTTCCGGGCGCAGCGCGACATGTACCGGCACGTTATCGACAACCGAGACATCGGAATCGACTTTAAGCGGATGCATCAGGCCAGGACTGTCGATCACCAGGCCATCTGCCTGACGTTCACGCAGTAAGCCTTCGAAGACGTTAACCGATCCGATAAACTCCGCGCTGTAGCGGCTGGTCGGATGCTCGTAGATCTCCTCCGGTTCGCCAATCTGCACGAACTTGCCGCGATTCATAATCGCAATGCGGCCCGCCATGGTCATCGCCTCTTCCTGGTCGTGCGTCACCATCACGCAGGTCGCGCCAACGCGCTCCAGAATATCGACCACTTCCAGCTGCATCCTGTCGCGCAGTTTCTTGTCCAGAGCGCCCATCGGCTCATCGAGCAGCAGCAGTTTTGGCCGTTTCGCCAGGCTGCGAGCCAGCGCCACGCGCTGACGCTGACCACCGGAGAGCTGATGCGGTTTACGTTTCGCGAATTCCTGCATGTGCACCAGCGCCAGCATTTCGGCGACCCGACTGTTGATCTCCCCTTTTGGCAGCCGGTCCTGCTTCAGACCAAAGGCGATATTCTGCTCCACCGTCATGTGCGGAAACAGCGCGTAGGACTGGAACATCATGTTAATCGGGCGCTGATAGGGAGCAACGTGCGACAGATCCTGTCCGTCCAGCACAATCTGGCCGCTGGTTGGCGGCTCAAAACCGGCCAGCATGCGCAGCAGCGTGGACTTTCCACAGCCCGAGGCACCCAGCAGGGCAAAGATTTCACCTTTATAAATAGTCAGACTGACATCATCCACGGCATGCTGGCCGTCAAAAGATTTGGTCAGATTGCGAATTTCCAGCAGCGGCGTTAATGCCTTTGCGGTTTTATTTTGAGGACGGGGAATAGCATCGTTCACAAAGGGTTCTCTCCGGAGCCAGGCGGAACATGGCGACAAAATTTGCCGCTAAAAATGGCACAACAGAGGCCAGGATTGCGCCTCTGTTGCTGATGCGTGACAGGTCAATCCGTTAAGGACGAACTACTTACCACTTTTTACTTTAGTCCATGCGCGCGTACGCACACGATCCAGTTTCGGATCCTGGACTTTCAGCACGAACAATTTCGACATCGCTTCTGGCGTCGGGAAGATACCCGGGTTGTTGCGAACGTCGGCATTGATCAGCGGCAGCGACGCTTTGTTGCCGTTGGCGTAGTTCATTTTGTTGGAGACATCGGCGATCACTTTCGGATCCATGATGTAGTTCAGCCAGGCGTAAGCACCGTCGAGGTTTTTCGCATCTTTCGGGATCGCCATCATATCGAAGAAGGCCAGTGCGCCCTCTTTCGGTACGCTGTAGCCCAGATGCACGCCGTTTTTCGCGGCATCAGCACGGTTTTTCGCCTGCAGAATATCGCCTGACCAGCCGATGGCGACGCAAATGTTGCCGTTGGCCAGATCGTTGATGTACTGCGACGAATGGAAGTAACGGATATTCGGACGCAGTTTCAGCAGCAGGTCAGTGGCCGCGCCGGAATACTCTTTGGCATCAGAGGTATTCGGATCTTTGCCCAGATAGTTGAGGACCGTCGCGAAAATCTCTTCCGGTGCATCCAGGAAGGAGACGCCACAGCTTTTCAGCTTCTCCAGGTTTTCTGGCTTCAGCACCAGATCCCAGCTGTTGACCGGTGCATCGGCGCCCAGTGCGGCTTTGACTTTGTCGATGTTGTAGCCGATACCGGTGGTGCCCCACAGATAAGGAATGGCATATTTGTTACCCGGATCGTGCTGCGCCACTTTTTCCATCAGCGCCGGATCGAGGTTTTTGTAGTTTGGCAGTTTGCTTTTATCCAGCGGCTGGAAGACACCTGACTGCAGCTGACGCGCCAGGAAGCTGGAGGATGGCACCACAACATCGTAGCCAGTGCTGCCCGCCATCAGTTTGCCTTCCAGTACTTCGTTGGAGTCAAACACATCGTAGACCACTTTGATGCCGGACTGCTTTTCAAAGTTCGGCACGGTATCTGGCGAAATATAATCGGACCAGTTGTAGACGTGCAGCGTTTTATCTTCCGCCATG
>Ga0308171_1002709_pt1 | contig 17895 bp, 14 predicted proteins | sample PhyGR1_FD_202135 | JGI IMG/M metagenome (GOLD analysis project Ga0308171, IMG submission 202135) | Phyllosphere microbial communities from UC Gill Tract Community Farm, Albany, California, United States - DLSLSG.R1 | ecosystem: Host-associated > Plants > Phyllosphere > Unclassified | place: USA... | reverse complement strand
ATCTAATCATTCTCAAGATCCTTTTATCATTCAGTTGAAATCGGTCTTCAAAATGTTATCGCTTTTATCAAACGGTGATCCTTCCGACCATTTTGAAATTGACCTGAAAAATAAAACTTTAAACAGGATCCAAGATTAGATCAAAATCAGAAAAGACCATCATTGCTGACAGTCCTTTCCTTTATAAATCTAATTGAAATTGTTATTTTCCGTTGACAGGATTTTTTCGTTCGTAAGTCTTATTGTCAAAGCTGATCTTAAAATTAGATTTGAAAAGTTTACTCGGTAAATAGTAATCCGTAGTGATGATCTGCGCACCGCTTTCCTTCGCCTTCTCGAATCTGGAATAATCCTCACTTCTCGCTTCCATCGTATCGGCATCGGCTCTGGTGCGGATGATGTAGCCTTGTTTTACAAGGTCTTGAATTTTGGAACTGTCCTTTTGTGGCTCATTCATAAACAAGATTGCAGCTTCCGGCGTTCCGGGCGTGGAGTTGGTGAATATCATTCTACCTTTCAGTGATGGATGGTCCTTTGCGTAGAGATCTCTGTTCTCGCTATTATTGTCCAAGACGAAAACAAATTTTCCTTTGGCATCTTTTACTTTTGGCCAATTCTTGCTTAGGACAGCTTCATTCAGCGTTTTGTAAGACCCTCTGATGTCATCTGGCGTGATGATCTTGTCTTTTCCTAAATAATTTTTCAACTCATTATCCAGGTCATCAAAAAGCTTTGAAGTGTAATGTTCAGGCTCTGTCCCGAATTTGTTGGCTTTTCCGTCTTTTGGTTCCAAAGTGATGAAGACCGGATCATGGTCAGGATGAGCTTCTGACCATTTTTTAAGGTCTTTCAGACAATCTTCCAACGTGTAATACCAAGTTTGATAATCGATATCGGTGATGTGGATCATCTTGTAGCCTGGTTTTTTCATTTTGCCTTCCGGGTCAAAAGCTTGCGTGGTTTTCACAAGATCTAGGATTTTTGGATGCGCATATTTTCCGCCTTTGCTGTCTGCGTAAACATCGATCTCAAGATTTCGAAGTCCAAGGTCCAGCTGTTCCGGAATCGGAATATGTTCATATTGAATCCTTGGCAAAAAGTTCAATGTATCTTTTTTGGCGAGATAACTGTAAACTTCCGGAAGGATTGCTTTCTTGTAAGAATTATGCGAACCGATCACCTGGATCTCGTTGATCTTTAGATTGTCAAGGTTTTGGGATTGTGACCATAAAAGATTGATCGAAGATAAAGATAGTGCAAGGAAAACCGCCTTTTTCATTGTAGTCAAATTTTATGAAGGCGAAATTAGGAACTCTATATTTTCCGAAGTTTATCGATTATGTTAAGTCTTTTTTAAGATTATGTGAATGACGAAAAACGCGCGTGTATAACTTATTTATAATTAATAATATTCCGTTTTCTTCAATTTTATTCTGTTATAGATTGTTGATTTTAACATAATATTCTGTTAAACTAATTTCCACACAAAGCAATTTACTTTGTATCCCGAAAAATAAAATTAAACGTTTGCTTTAAAAAAATAAAAACCACTGTTGCGGGAACAACAGCGGCTATTTATCAAGCAACGTAATGTCTTACAATTACTTTACTTAATGATATGTACCACAAAATTAATTTATTTAAATTTAAAAAGCTAATTCCGGTAGCAATACTTTTTTTGGTGGCCAACCAAACAAGTGCTGAAGGACTTAATGCTAATTATCCTGTTTTTTCGCAGGTCAACGAGACGATCACCGGAAAAGTGGTGAAACAGGATGGTTCCTATGCTGAGGGAGCAGTAATTACGGTAGTAGAAACTGGTGTTACCACAACAACGGACGCATCCGGGAATTTTACTATTTCCGCCAATATCGGGCAGACCTTATCCATTTCTTATGACGGGAATGAGCAACTCACCAAGGTCGCTAGCACTTCTGTTTCTGTAACGCTACAATCCAAAGACACGACCATTGCGGAAGTGATGCTTGTAGGGTACGGTTCTCAGAGAAAATCAGACATGACAGGTGCGGTAAGTCAGTTGAAGGCTGAGCAGTTCAAAGAAGGGATGAATATCTCTGTTGACAATCTGATGCAAGGGAAGATCGCTGGTGTCCGCGTTGTACAATCAAGCGGTGAGCCTGGAGCTGGCGTGAATGTTTCTATCAGAGGTATCGGTTCGATCAGAAGTGGTAGCACGCCGCTTTTCGTGGTAGATGGCGTTCCTTTGAGCAACGATGCAGTAAGTGCTTCCAGTCCCAATGTTGGTCTTGGAAACACACAGGCCAAAAACCCACTCAACTTTTTGAATACTTCAGACATAGAATCCATCACGGTTTTGAAGGATGCTTCTGCTGCAGCGATCTATGGTGCGAGAGGTTCTAATGGTGTTGTTTTGGTAACAACGAAAAGAGGTAAAAAGGGGGAACCAATATTTACCTATGATACTTATTTTGGTTTTTCTTCGGTCATCAAAAAATTGGATCTGATGTCTGCTGACGAGTATAGAGCAGCTATTGTCGATAAATCTTATGATCACGGCGGGAATACAGATTGGCAGGACGAGATCTACCGTACGGCGGCATCTCAGAATCATTCGATCTCATTTTCAAAATCTACAGATACAGGAAGTTATTTTGCCTCTTTGTCACATATGGATCAGGACGGAATCGTTAAAAATAGCGATTTCAAAAGAACCACAGCACGTATCAATGCAGAAGAATCATTCTTTGACAACAAACGTTTGAAGGTGAAACTAAACCTGACAGCAAGTGACATCAAAGAAAACGGAATTCCTAATGGTGCAAACGCAGGATCGGACGGCCAAGTGATCATCCACGCGTTGATGGCCAATCCAACACGTTCTTTGTATGACGAAAACGGAAACTACACCAATTTCAACATGAACGCACATTACAATCCGTTGTATTTGCTAAGCGTTTATACCGATAAGACCAATACTTTCCGAGTATTAGGAAACACCGAAGCTACTTTGAGACTACTGCCTGGACTTAATTATAAATTAAATCTAGGGATTGACAGAACGATGTCTGAAAGGAATACGACAATGTATCCAAACATTACAGACAGAACGCCGAAAGGAATGTCCGTTCAGGCCAATCTGGATTCTTACAATGTTTTATTGGAACATTATCTGACCTATGATTTTAATTTGAATAGACATAATTTCAATATTCTAGGTGGTTTCTCTTATCAGAAATTCAAGTTTTCAGGCACTTATTACGGCGTCAGGAATATCGCTGAGCAAGGTGGCGGAATCTCACCAGAACTGAATCCAGGATATTCTGGCGATGTTTTCATTCCTTCTCCGGGTTATGCGCAGGAAAATGAGTTGCAGTCCTACTTCGGAAGGGTGAATTACAACTTTGATAAAAAATACCTCTTGACGGCTTCCATTAGAGCTGATGGTTCCACACGTTTTGGACAGAATAATAAGTATGGTTATTTCCCTTCTGTGGCAGTGGGTTGGACCATTTCAAACGAAAATTTTCTTCAAGATTCTCAAATCGTTAATGAATTAAAACTAAGAGGAAGTTGGGGACAAACCGGTAACCAGGAAGTTCCGAACAAGTTGACACAGGCCAGTTATTCACTTTCGCAAGGTGCTGGTTATTACTTATATGATAACTTAAATCTTCTCAATGGATTCACCGTAAACAGGACTGCGAATCCTGACCTGAGATGGGAAGTTGTAGAACAGACCAACATTGGAGCGGATTTCAGTTTGTGGCAAAACAAACTCTATGGATCGGTGGAATATTACAACAAGATCACAAAAGATCCGATCCTTAACATTCCTTCAAAAGTATTGAGTCCTACAACTACGGTCTACACCAACGTAGATGGAGAGATCGTCAACAAAGGGTTTGAATTCACTTTAGGTTCAGAGATCATACGCAAGGATAATTTTACATGGACCGTAGATGTGAATGGTGCAACCGTAAATAATGTGGTTAGAAATCTACCAGTTTCCGAGATCTATTCTGGTGAAGTTTCTGGTCCTGGAATGTCGGGTGTGACGGCCAACATTTATAAAAATGGTTACGAAGCGGGATCATTTATTATGTTGAATTATTTAGGAATTGATGCTGATGGAAAATACATCTACGAAGATGTGGATGGCGACGGAACTGTGGGGCCGAAAGACAGAAAGATCTTTGAAGGTGCTATTCCAAATTTCACTTTCGGGTTCAATTCTTACATGAAATATAAGAAGATCGACTTTGGATTCTCATTCATCGGACAAACTGGTGGTTACCTTGTAAACAACACCGCTCTGAATTTGAACATCAACAACTTGGCGTCCGACAGAAACGTTTTGAAGAATTTCTACGATTCTGGCGCAAGCTTCACCAATCAGCCACAGTTGTCATCGCTTTATCTTGAGAAATCAGATTTTATCCGTCTGAATAATGTGAGGTTGGGTTACACATTTGACATCAATCAATTAAAATGGATGAAAAGCCTAAATCTTTATGTAAGCGCTCAGAATCTCTGGACCATTACAAATTACACAGGTTATGATCCGCTTGTAGACACCAACAAACAAGCAGCTGGAAATCAGTCTTTAGGAATTGATTACACCACTTATCCTTCGGCGAAAACGTTTTTATTTGGAGCAACTGTTAAATTTTAATCGACTTAATTATGAAATCGCCTTGATTCGGAAACGCAGGCAAGCAATGAAGATAGAGCGATAACATATGACAAACAAAAACAATAAAATCTACATATGAAATCTAAATTTTTAAATATCAATCTGCCGTTATTGGCAATATTATCTATAGGAATTCTTAGCTGTACAAATCTTGAAGAACAAGTGATAGATGAGGTTCTAGGTTCGGAAACTTCAGCGCCGGAAAGTGCCTTGGCAGCCGCTTACGGACAATTGGGCGATGGGACATTTGTGGATCACGGGAATGTTTTCGCTTTGCAGGAATATTCTACAGATGAAGCAATGTTACCAACCCGAGGAAGTGACTGGGGCGATGGCGGAAAATGGCGCGCCATGCATGAGTTCACTTGGGATGCAAACAATGATGTGGTTAAAAATACATGGAATAACCTGACACTTGGCATCACCAAATCTTTGACCGCCATCAGAAGTATCGAGAAAAGTAATGTGAGCGAAAAGGCTTTATTCCTAGCAGAAGCAAAAGCATTGTTGGCTTTCTACACTTACAACACGCTGGAGATGTACGGCCAGGCACCATACAGAGATCCAGCGGACCTGAATGCACCTATCGAGATCAAAAAAGCAGATACATCCATAGATGAACTGATCACCGAAGTTGAATCCCTGATCCCAAACTTGGCAGACTTCAAAGCACAAAATACACACGCCGGAAGATTTACAAAACAGGCAGCCTACGCTTTTCTTGCAGATATGTATCTCAACAGAGCCGTTTTGAAAAAGAGAGAAGCAGCATCTTTTGATTTCTTGGAGCCAGCTGTAAGCGGTACAGGAAATGATATGGACAAAGTGATCGAGTATTCCAACCTGATCATCAACTCTGGATTTTTCAGTTTGGAATCCAACTATTTCCACAATTTCGATATCGATAATGGCACCAGCAAAGAGATGATCTTCTCCATCGTTCAGAAGAAAAACTCAAATAGAAATGCGGACAATGACTTGGCTTACATGTCGATGGAAAGAATCCAAAAACCTTCTCCGGATAACAGAGGGACCAATGCGAATTGCATCACACCAGAATTCTACAACACTTGGGTTGGCAATTTCAGCGATCCCCGTTTCCACAGAACTTATCAATATGCAGATGGAACTTGGTTCAGAAATGACGGAACAGATGTTAGTGTACCATCTACCAGTAAAGTGGAAGGTACAGGAAAACCTTGGTTCCATTTCAATAGAGGTTTGCAGGTAGGTCAACAGTATGGTCCAAAGATCCTTGCCAACGGAAATTTTGATATGACGGCAGATGACAGGATCAAAGTCTATAAGTTATATACCGAGAAAAATACAACATTGGCTGCAGATTTCACGCCGGAACTGAATTTTGACAAACCAATGGAATCTGTATTGACACAATCGCAAATCAATAGAGGTGTTAGAAACTTCAAATTCGAGTTCGATCCTGGTTATGGAAACAACGGAACAAGCGGGATGGATGTGCCATTGTACAGATTGGGAACGATATACATGATGAGAGCAGAAGCTTACTTCAGAAAGAGCAATACAGGAGCAGCTCTAGACGATGTCAATATTCTTAGGACCAGCAGAACGCGTGAGGCATTGTACGGTAACGCACCAGGTGTAAAGATCACAGAACTGAATGCTACCACATTGCTGAACGAGTCTGGATACGAGTTGTACTGGGAAATGTACAGAAGAAAAGCATTGATCAGATTCGGCAAGTTTGACCTTGCAGGTACAGCAAAACCGGCTTCTCAGCCGTACAGAAGGATCTTCCCGATTCCTCAGGCAACACTGGATGCATCAAAGGAATTCAGTCAGAATCCGGGTTACTAAATGTCTAACTATTTAACATAAAAAAAGCGAAGGGATTTTTTCTCTTCGCTTTTGTTTTTTCTTTGTCAGTCCGAGCGGAGTCGAAGACTTGTGTTCTGTCAGGCTGAGGTTCTCGAAGTCCTTCAGCCAATCATTTTTTAGACTTCATCGCCTTCACTTTCTTCACAGATTCATCAGCCAATAATCTTTGATAATCATCAGATTCTGCCGGAATCAATTGGATTTTAGAATCCTCATTATGAAAAATCCCGAATCAATTTCTCTTTGCCAAAGGCGACGTTCGCAAACAAGCTTGACCTTTTGAAAAGAACTTCTCTTTCTCTTCTTCAAACTCTGAAGGTGAAATGTCATTTCGTTCCTCAAAAATTTCAAACAGCAATTCGTCGGAAGTATATTTCAAAGGCTTTTTCGACAGCTTTTCGAATTGATAATTGGCAATCGTTTTCTTTTCATTTTTCACCACCGGAATCACCGCTTTGGAAACCGGAGAATCTTCTGCGATTTCTATTAAAGTGTTGGTGTAATTGGTGGTGTGGAATTTCAATTTATTTCCAATTTTGGTTGAATCGTAAATCAAAAAATAAACTGTAAATTCTGTCTAAGCCATAAGTCCCAATCATACCATAATCACTTATTTTTTTCACTTTTCCATCATTGTAAGTGATTTTTAAAGTTGATGTCTGGTCATCGGTCCAGTTGACAGAGTAATTATCTTCTAGGTTTGGAAAATCAACATAGTTCAGTAAGCTAATCAATTCGTTGTAATCATTATCAGTGATGACAGTATTGAATTTCCCTTTAACTTCTACTTTTCCTTTACTTTTATCAATATTGTAATTCTCTGCTTTAAAAACACCATTCTTATTTTTATCAATCGAAATGAAAAATTGTGGACAAGTACCATAACACATTGTTGTTTGAAACTCTATTTTTTCAATATGATAGGAATTTGGTTTTGAATTGTATTCAACAAAATCTCCGAACTTAAATATCAAGTCTTTTTTGGTTAGCCTAGATTTTTCTTCACTAAAGATATGTGGTTCAGAAAAATAATAGTAATTGATTATCGAATCATTTGTAATTTTTGGAAAAGTACAGTTTTGAAAACTTCTTCGGGTCAATCTATTTATTTTTAAAGAATCATTTCCGTAATTCATTAAAACAAAAATTTTGAAATCATAATATTCACCTATTATTAATAAGTCAGTGTAGCCATTATTGTCAAAATCTGCCTTGTAAAATGAATTGTCAATTTTTAAAGAGTCAGCGATGTTTTTGCAAAATTTGTTTTCTCCTCGTTCTTCTTTGAAGTCAGCAATCTTTTTTATTTTGAAATCTTCATAATCTTTATCTAATGTATGAATCAGATTTTCTGCTTCTTTTTCAGTTTTTATTGAATCAATTTTAGAAATTAATTTTTGAGCAAAAATATTTTGACTCATTAATGTAATTAATATGATTAAAACTGATTTTCTCATTAGTGTATAAATATTTACTGTTTGAATATTTCAAATTATTCTACAATTAAAGTTTCCCTCTTCGACCTCACCAACCACAATCCCACAAACGTCAAAAACCCATTCAAAATAATCAGTTCCACACCAATTCTGTAATCCGTATTATTGGTCACATAAAGATTTATCAGATAAGTCAAAACCGGCGCAAGTAGCGTCACAGCCAATATCGAATATTTTTTTACAATCGTAAATTTCGTCAAAATCCCAAAAGCAAACAATCCCAAAAGTGGCCCATAAGTGTAACCCGCAATTTCCATTATCAGGTAAACAATCGACTTCTCATTGATGGCTTTGAAAACCATAATCAACGCGAAAAATATAACCGTGAACGTCAAATGAACTTTCATTCTCAGTCTTTTCTTCTGCTTCTCGGTTTTTTGCTGGTCTTCATTCAAGCCCAAAAGGTCAACGCAATATGAACTTGTCACCGCCGTCAAAGCCCCATCAGCAGAAGGAAACAAGGCGGAAATCAAACCAATGATAAAAATAATAGACAACGCCATAGGAAAATGTCCGAGTGACAACGCCGGAAAAAGGTCGTCGCCCATAATATTCGTCACATTACCAGTCGCATCTTTGAATCCAAAAAGATTCGTCACCACTTCTTTTCCTTCAACGACAGTCGTTACAGTGGAATAACCGGCACCATTTTGTATCGCAAAAAGATAAAGCAAACCACCCAAAAACAAGAACGCCAGATTCACAAAAAGCAAAGTTCCGGCAAACGTCAGCATATTCTTTTTCGAATTTTTCAGGTTGTCTACCGAGATGTTTTTCTGCATCATTTCCTGGTCAAGACCTGTCATTGCAATCGTGATGAACATCCCACCCAGAATGGTTTTCAGGAAAAAAGTTTTGGAATTAATGTCAGTATTAATGAAATGCGTGTACTGCTTTTGCTCCAGAATCGAGTAAGCCTCACCAAAAGACAAATTCAAATTCGATAAAATATAAACGATGCAGGCAATCAAACTCAAAATCATAAACGAAGTCTGCAACGTATCCGTAATCACAATCGTTTTCACGCCACCTTCAAACGTATAAAGCAAGATCATCAACAACAGCACGAAAGCCGTTACCCAAAACGGAACACCAAGTGCTTCCAACAGGAAAATTTGTAGAATATTCACCACAAGATAAAGCCTCGCCGTCGCTCCAATCGCTCTCGAAATAATGAAAAACAAAGACCCGATTTTATGCGCCTCCACATTGAATCTTCGCCCCAGATAAGTATAAATCGAAGTCAGATTCATCCGGTAATACAGTGGAAGCAGAACGCCCGCCACAATAAAATAGCCGATGAAAAACCCAATCACCATCATATAATATTCGAATCCGCCAAACGCATAATCGCCCGCCGTCATCTTGCCCACCGTGCCCGGAACCGAGATAAAAGTCACACCCGAAAGCGACGTCCCGATCATCCCAAACGCCACCAGCCACCATTTACTTTTCTTGTTTCCAATGAAAAAAGACTGGTTGTCCGAGTTACGGCTTGTAAAATAAGAGATGACCAAAAGCCCGATAAAATAGGCAAAAACGAATAATAATAGAATAGTTCCCGGATTCATTGTTCAAATTTGAGTGGAACAAAAATAGTTTTTTTATCGTATTGCTCAGAAATTAATTATTAGGGCAACTTATCCGCCTTCCACTCCCAATCTTTTTTGCAGACGATTTCAGAATAAGTAGAACTTTTGTACACGCAAAAAAGGATTTCCGTTCAAGTCGGGTTGCAGATTCTACATAAAATCACGATTTGTCCAAATATTGAATGTCTCAACAAATATTCTTACATCACGATTTCATATTCTCACGATGTAAAGCAATATTCTCGCATTGTGATTCAATATTCTTATGATGTAGCGGAATATTCTTACAATGTAACTGAATATTCTCGTGTTGTAACAGAATATTCTTGCATTGTTACAGCATATTCTTGCAATGTGACTGGATATTTTTACGTTGTGGTAGAATATTTTTGCATTGTAACTGGATATTCTTGTGTTGTGGTAGAATATTCTTGCATTGTAACTGGATATTCTTGCATTGTGGTAGGATATTCTTGCGATGTGATTGAATGTTTTTGCGTTGTAACAACATATTCTTGCTATGTAACTGGATATTCTCACACCTCAAAATAATACTTTCTTGGAATTCGCTCCATAGGAGCACCCTGTTAATAGAATTTTGAAGCCTAGCCGAAACCAAAGCTCCGTAGGAGCGGCCTGTTAATAACTACACCAAACAAAATCATTGGCATAACACCAATGAACTACCGTGTCGGAATCATCTTCTTCACCACAATATAAATCAAAACCGCAGACAATGCTAGAACAGCAAACGACCCGATCCACAAACTGTCAAACCCAAATCGCCCCACCACATAAGTTCCCAAAAACGGCGTGAAGATAAAGGAGAAAGAAAATGCAATCCCATTCAGTCCCATATACGCACCTTTGTTTCCCCGCTCAGCGCGCAAAGCCGTCACAGTGGACATAAATGGAAGCACCCAGATCTCCGCAACAGACAATATCGTCATCGATAGCAAAAGTAAAGCAACATTACTTCCCAAAAGCAAAATCAGATAGGACAATCCAGCCATCACAATCCCAATGAATAAGATCTGAGGAATCTTCAAAGTCCGCTCTGCAATACTTACCAAAGGCATTTCTAGCAACACAATGATAAATCCGCTATACCCTAAAACAAACCCGATTGTACTTTGATCCAACTTCGCTACCTCTTTGTAAAATAGTGGAAGTGTATTGAAAAATTGGAAGAAACAAACGGCGAAAATAGTACACAGAATGCTGTAAAATAAGAAGGGATAGTCTTTATAAGGTGATTTGGTAATGACTTTCTCAATTGTTTTTTCAGGCGCCAATCTCTTTTTCTCACGGAAGATTTTATTTCGTTTTCGGAAAAAGATAACATAGATAATACCTGCCGCTACAGCGCCGATCGCATTTACTACAAACAAAAAATTATAAGAAATCCCCGAAAGAATTCCACCCAAAGCCGGCCCGATTGAGAATCCAAGATTGATGGCCATTCGGTTCAATGAAAAAGCTTTCGTCAGATTTTCAGGTCTTGCATATTTGGTGATCGCCACAGAATTCGCTGGACGAAATGTATCGCTAATCGTACTTTGAAGGAAAATCAAAAAAGCCATCATCTCAATGCTAGGAAAGAATGGGATAATCAAAAATATCGGCGCACTCAAAAACAAACTCCAACTTTGGATGTAATATTCTCCAAATTTATCGGTCAAAAATCCGCCAAGCCACGAACCGAGTACAGAACCAATCCCATAAAAACTCAAAACAATTCCGGCATTTTCCAGACTGAATTTCAAATGGTCTGTCATATAAACACCCAAAAATGGTAAAACCATCGAGCCAGAACGGTTGATGAGCATGACGATAGACAGCATCCAGGCTTCTCGTGAAAGCCCCTTGAATGTTTTGATATAGGAATTGAAAAGTTTCATTTTGATTTTCGAACCGCAAATTTACCCAAAAAAGAAAGCCATCCGTAAAGAATGGCTTTCAAAGTTTATCATTTAGAATGAATCTAACATCTAAATTCTAATATCTAATCTTATTGTAATTTAAATCCTCTCGTCGTGATTCTTCCGTAGCTGTCCACATATTTCACCTGTACATTACCTTTGTATCCGTTCAGGATTTTCTCAACATCTTTCTGCGAATTCACAGGTTTACCATTGATTTCCATCACGATGTAATTATCAACAACACCTATTTTGTCCATCTCGCTGCCTTCGATAACATTTTTGGTGATGACACCGCTTTCCAGACCGTAATCGGTTTTCACTCTTTCACTTAATGGCTCGAATTCAGAACCGATTTTTTCGGTAACAGTCAGGTCGTCTTTGCTTCGTGATGACGTTCCACCTTTCAAATCTTTCAGGGTTACATTCACATTGTTGACTTTCCCATTTCTAGTGTAAGTTACCGCGACTTTATCACCTGGTCTTCTGCTTCCGATGGCTAGAGAAAGGTCAGAGAATCCGTTAATGTCATTATTGTCAATTTTTGTAATAATGTCACCCGGTTGGATTCCTGCATCTTCAGCACCACTTTTTTTCGTGATTTCTGTAACGTAGATTCCGTCGCCGGCTTTCAGATTTTTCTTTTCTCTTTGATTGTAAGCTGCCACTTGCATTTCGTTAGACAAATCTAAACTTCCAACACCAAGGAAACCTCTTTGTACCAAACCAAATTTCTTGATATCCTCAACAATTTTTCTAGCCAGATTAGAAGGCACTGCAAATCCATAACCTTCATAATATCCGGTTTTTGACTGAATTGCCGTGTTGATTCCAATCAAATCGCCATTCACATTGACCAATGCACCACCACTGTTTCCAGGGTTGATCGCCGCATCCGTCTGGATAAAACTTTCAATCGGTGTTCTGGATTGCTGACTAAGAATATCAATGCTTCTTCCTTTCGCAGAGATAATTCCCGCAGTTACAGTGGAATTAAGTCCAAGTGGATTTCCTACCGCTAGAACCCATTGTCCAACTTCCGTCAAATCTGAGTTAGCGAAATTAAGATAAGGCAAACCTTTCTCTTCAATCTTTAAAAGTGAAATATCAGTGTTCGGGTCAGTTCCAATTAAAGTTGCGATGTAAGTTTTTTTGTTACTCAACACAACTTCCAATTTATTAGCTCCCGCAACCACGTGATTGTTAGAAATAATATAACCGTCTGGCGAAATAATCACCCCAGAACCCAATCCGGAAGGCATATTTTTAGGAGGTTGTTGCTGTTGTCTCTGCTGATTTCCGCCTTGTGGACCAAAGAAAAAATCGAACATATCCGTCTCCGGCATTCTTTGGGAAGCCGAACGGTCTTGGTAATTTTTAATTGTTACAACAGCCGGAACTGTCGTTTTGGAAGCTTTAACAAAATCATCCCCAACTGCAGAGCCGATGCCTGCGAAAGATGCTTTGTTGGAAGCTGTCGTGAAATATGAGAAATCTTCTCCATTTTTTTCTGAGCTGATGTAGTGACTCGCTCCGAAAACCGTTGCACCGGAAATAACCCCGGTCAATGCGTAAGGCATTAGTTTTTTGAAAGTATTCTTCATCTTAATATTCATTTCTTTTTTGAGATTATTGTTAGACAAATTTAATGCTAAATTAGTATGAACTAAAAACTTAGTGTTACAGTTTTAACGAAGTTTAACCAATTTTAAAAATTCCTTAATAAAATTAGATTTATTTTAAGTCAAATTGGCAGTATTAATCGGTTGGTTCATTTGGGAATTAGATGATTCTTTGTCTCAATTGTTAAAATTTGTTCAGAAATTAATCAAAACAAAATTATGATGTGGATGTAAAATGTTGTTGCTGTCACTTTTGGCAGAACTTTTGTTTTTAAACACTTAAAATAAATCATATGAAAAATACGATAAAAGTGGCTTTGGGATTTGCTGCAGGTGGCGCATTGATTTTGTTGAATCAATTGAGAAAGAGAAAGCAAAAGGAACAGAACAAGTTTATGGCACCCGATGGTAACAAATATTTGAAGAACGAAATGTACAGAAATGCAGAAGGCGAGATCTTCAAAAATGGTAAAAAATTACATTTCGAAACGCCAAAACATCTAGATGATGCAAACAATAAAATCGATGCGCGTCTTGCCAGAAATGTTCAGTTCAATGACCAAAATCCTAACAACCGAAACGTAACTTATCATAAACGTGGCGTTAGACATCATTAATAAAAATTAATCACAAAAGAATAAATTATGGAAACGGAAAATATCGTCGAAAGACTAAACAAATACGAGTTTGACAACAGCAATGTCTACACAGGTTTCAAATCTGTAGGAGAGGCAAGGCAGTTTGCAACAGAACGAAACGGAAAACTGGTGGAAGTTGGTTTCCTGGATGGAAATGATAATCCAGTCGAAGATGATTCTCAAAATCTGATTGCTGAAAATAAATATTACAAAGCTTTTGCTGGACCAGATTACAAAATCATTCATTCATCTGATGAAGGTTTTCAGGATGTCGCAGAAAAGCTGAAAGAAAGACAAAATGAATTGACAGAAAAAAGTCCTGATGAGAAATATTTTTCTGATGCTGATTGGCAGATAGAAGAAGATGCGGTAATCGTCTTATTTAAAGATAAAATAGAAAATGTTACTTCCAGAGAACGTTCGAAATATCTAATGCATACTAAGGTTTACGAGGTTGCTGTAAGCGTTCCAAAATCAACTGAATAAAATTAAAATAACATTAACTATATACAGGAAATCCGAGTCATTGATTCGGATTTTTTTTTGTTTGATAATCTAATTGATCTCGAAAATTTCTTGATTTGGAATGATTTGGAATTTATTAATAACTTTGCAGACTTATGTCAGAAGTAATTTCTCAACCGAAAACCGTTGCGTTTCACACACTTGGCTGCAAACTGAATTTTGCAGAAACGTCCACTATTGCCCGAACTTTAACAGATGCTGGTTATCAAAAAGTCAATTTTGATGAGCCGGCGAAAGTTTATATTATCAACACTTGTTCAGTTACCGAAAACGCTGATAAGGAATGCAAACTTCACGTGAAGCGTGCTGCAAAAGCAAATCCAGACGGATTGGTAGCAATTATCGGTTGTTATGCCCAGTTGAAACCGGAAGAAATCTCTGCAATTACTGGCGTAGATTTGGTTTTAGGAGCGAAGGAAAAATTCAATATTTTAAGTTATCTGGATGATTTGGAAAAATCTGAAAGTCGTGCTGAGGTTCATTCTTGTGAGATCGATGAAGCTGACTTTTTCGTTGGTTCCTATTCCATTGGTGACAGAACCAGAGCTTTTTTGAAAGTTCAGGACGGTTGTGATTACAAATGTACTTATTGCACGATTCCTTTAGCGAGAGGGATTTCACGCTCTGATACCATCGATAACGTCGTGGCGAATGCAAAAGAAATTGCAGCAAGAGATATTAAAGAAATCGTTTTGACCGGTGTTAATATTGGTGATTACGGAAAAGGAGAATTCGGAAACAAAAAACACGAACATACGTTTCTGGATTTAATTTCTGAATTGGATAAAGTAGAAGGCATCGAAAGAATCAGAATTTCATCCATCGAACCAAACCTTCTGAAAGACGAAAGCATTGAACTGGTTTCCAAAAGCAGAAGTTTTGTACCGCATTTTCATATTCCGCTTCAATCAGGAAGTGATGAATTATTGAAAAAGATGAAACGCCGTTATTTAACACAATTATATTACAATAGAGTTCATAAAATCCGTGAAGTAATGCCGGAAGCTGCCATTGGCGTAGATGTCATTGTTGGTTTTCCAGGTGAGACAGAAGAATTATTTATGAAAACTTATAATTTCCTAAATGATTTGCCAATCAGTTATTTGCACGTATTCACTTATTCAGAAAGAGAAAACACGGAAGCTGCAGAAATGCTTGGCGCTGTTCCAATTCCCGAAAGAAAAAGAAGAAACAAAATGCTGAGAATCCTTTCTGAAAAAAAGAAAATGGAATTCTACAGAAGCCAATTAGGAAGAAAATTGAGCGTTCTTTGGGAGCACGAGAATAAGAATGGACTGATGTTCGGCTTCACGGAAAACTATGTAAGGGTATCAAAGGCATTTGATGAAAACTCTATCAACCAAACGGAAACTATCGTTCTTGATAAAATCTTGGAAGACGGAAGTGTTTCTATCAAAGAAAAACAGTTTGAGGATTTCCTGGCGAAGATCTAGAGTTTAGAAAAAAACAAATAAAAAAAGCGGCATATTCTTAATATGCCGCTTTTGTATTTTGATAAAGAAGATTAATCTTCAGTCTCCATATTTCTGGTCTTAGTGTTATAAAGCTGGAAATTGAACACAAAACTTCTGTTGTTATAACTTGTACCGTAGATGTTTGCATCTCTCGCAAATGCAGCTCTAGAAGGAACAATGATCACCCCTTGCATATTGTAATCTGCAGACTCAGTAAGGTCAAAGGATTTGAAATATTTCAGGCCTTCTTGCAAACCTTCAATTTCGTAAAAGTTTCTTCCGTAAGTTGTACTGTAAGTTTCATTGTATTTTTTAAGAACAGATGATTTAACATAAAAATATGCTGGGTCTTTAATAACATCTCCACTCAAAACAGAATTAGCAAATGTTGACTCACTTCCAAAAGATATCTTATCATCTACTTTTACCGAGAGATAGCTTTTTCCTACTTGAAACAAATTGATGACATCTGTACTTCCAACCACTTTTCCTGGATCAGGCTGTGCATCAGTTCTCGTGATGTAAATCACTCCAGAAGGTAACTTTTCATGGGGATAAGATGAAAGCTTTGGATAGTTGTCATCGGTATCTTTCGTACTGTCGAAGGGCGTGATCACGCCTTTACTATTAAAATAATTGTCCTCCATGAATTTTAAAGCCGCAGCATCGTCATAGGAATTTTGTTCCTCTACCGTAAGTACTACCGTGTCATCCACTACATCATCATCTTTCTTACATCCTTGTAATACAACAACAGAAAGAGCAATTCCTAAAAGTATTTTCTTCATTTTTTTTATTTAATCTTAAATTGCGATTAATTTAACGTGACAAAAGTATAAAAAATTATGAGAATAGATAAATATTTGTGGAGTGTAAGATTTTATAAGACAAGAACTATCGCTACAGAAGATATTAAAAAGAACAGAGTCAGCATCGGCGAAAATCCCTTAAAGGCTTCCAAGGAGGTGAAAGCAGGTGATGTGGTCAAGATCAGAAAAAATCAAATTGACTACAAAATAAAAGTTCTGGACATCCCAAAAAGTAGAGTAGGAGCCAAACTCGTTCCTTTGTACGTGGTGGATATGACTGAAAAGGACCAGTATGAGATTCTGAAATTGAGACAGGCATCACAGGAATATTACAGACACAAAGGCATCGGAAGGCCAACCAAAAAGGATCGACGTGATATGGACGATTATGTGGACGATGGTTCTACAGAGGATATGGGAAATGACGATTGGGATGTATTCTTCAAAGAAAATAAAGAGCTGGAAGATTAGATATCCAGCTTCTTTATGATCTCGTCGGATATCTCTACTGCATTTTTTGAATCGGTATCAATTGTGAAATGAGCTTGGGAGTAGAAGGGATTTCTTTCAAAAAGATGCTTTGCAATGAACTCCGGGATGTCAGTATCTTCCAATTTTGCAATCAAAGGACGTGTGTTTTTCTGCAACAATACACGATTTGTAAGTGTATTCACAGAAGCTCTTAAAAAGATGCTTTTAGATTTTTGATTGATGATATTCATATTATCATAGTAAACGGGTGTCCCACCACCAAGACTTAGAATTAGATTTTCGGCAGAATTTAATAATTCTTCCAAGATCCGTTTTTCCTCCTTTCGGAAATAGATTTCACCTCTCTTTTCGAAGATTTCGGGAATAGTTAGGTCATGTTCGTCAGAAATTTGTTGATCAAGGTCAATTAATTTAAAATTTATTTTTTGGCTCAAGTTTTTGGAAATGTGAGATTTACCACTGCCCATGTACCCTAAGAGAGAAATTATCATAATTTTATTTTAAACAAAGTTCGAAAAAAATTTTGAGATTTTAAAAAAACGCCTATCTTTGCACCACTTTAAAACGAAATAGTAATATTGAAATTTTAAATGTGGCCGACTCGGTAGCTCAGCTGGTAGAGCAATACACTTTTAATGTATGGGTCCTGGGTTCGAATCCCAGCCGGGTCACTAGCAAAAAATCCGTAGAGATACGGTTTTTTTTTGCCTGCGTGGTGAAATTGGTAGACACGCCATCTTGAGGGGGTGGTTTCCTAAGGATGTGCTGGTTCGAGTCCAGTCGCAGGCACTG
>Ga0308171_1002705_pt1 | contig 17930 bp, 21 predicted proteins | sample PhyGR1_FD_202135 | JGI IMG/M metagenome (GOLD analysis project Ga0308171, IMG submission 202135) | Phyllosphere microbial communities from UC Gill Tract Community Farm, Albany, California, United States - DLSLSG.R1 | ecosystem: Host-associated > Plants > Phyllosphere > Unclassified | place: USA... | reverse complement strand
GATACAGATGGGATATCAAATCAATTTGATGCAGACAGTGATGGGGATGGCTGCCCAGATGCTATTGAAGGTACAGAAACAGTCAAATACGATCAAGTTCATGCCCTTACTCTTTTATCTACAGATGCAAACTACGCTTACAGAGGTCAGATCAAGGTATTAGCAAATGGCATAACTACTGGAACACCTACACAGGTTGTTAGCAAACTAGCAAATGCAAATGGCGTCCCAGAATTTGTAAATCTTATTACAGTAAACACCTCTGGAACCGCCGGTGTTGCAGACAATACCGATGGTACTTCAGACATTGGGCAAGGGATTGGAAATTCTCAGAATGCCGCTGTCAATGACTGTATTTGCTATAAACCAACAAGAACGGACGGAACTATTTTGAACACCAGCCATGGTATCACCTCGCTGAACAGAGCTGGCGCAGATAATTCCAACTGGCCAATGGTCAGAAAAGGCGCTTGGACAGCACTGGAATCTAAGACAAAAGGATTTGTACCAAACCGATTGACTGATGCCCAGATTGCAGCTATACCAGCAGCTTCGTTACTAGAAGGGATGATGGTCTACAATATAACAGCAGACTGTCTTCAAATCAATACAACCGGAACAGCAACGGGCTGGAAATGCTACAATGTACAAACCTGTTCAGATGTTAACTAATAAATTAAAGATTATGAAAAATACTATAATAGCCTTTTTTCTTTTGCTATCCCTCTCTTTTTACGCACAGGTAGCTATTGGTAAAACCACTGTATCCAACAATGCTGTATCATTAGAATTTGGTAACGCTGACAGAGGAATGGTCTTACCATGGGTCACCAATACAACAGCTGTAACTGGCGTGGTGAACGGCACAATGGTCTATGATCTATCCGATAAAAAAGTGAAGGTAAAATATGCCGCAGCATGGAAAGACCTTTCTATCAACACAGCTGGAACTACTGTAGACCCAGTAACAACGGTAGATGGCGTGACCATTCAAAATGCAGGAACAGAAAATACAGGTTCCAAAGTTGCAATCGGGACTGTAACGGCAACACCCGGTATTTTGGTACTGGAAGATACTAATAAAGCCATGGTCTTACCCAAGGTAGCAAGCCCGCATATCAACATAAAAAATCCGGCACCAGGCATGATGGTTTATGATACCACAACAAAACTTCTGGTCGTTTTCAACGGGAATGTGTGGACTTTCTGGAGACCTTAAAAATAATATTACCAAAACACTATACAAAGGGAGAAAGAGTAATCATTCTCCCTTTGTTATTGGATAATCTGACAAACTCCAAATATATCTTCCAGATAATTAAAGTATTATTTTAATTTTGCAAAAAATAAAAATGAAATTCTTCATCAATACACTTTCCGAATGGAATGACGTTGTGAATCAAATCATTCCTGAGATCAAACATCCAATTCTATTATTGAAAGGAAATCTTGGCGCCGGAAAAACAACCTTCTCTCAATTTCTCCTCAAAGAATTGGGAAGCCAAGACGAAATATCTTCTCCAACCTACTCCATTGTCAACGAATATGATACGCCGAAAGGAAAAGTGTTTCATTTTGACCTCTACAGATTGAAATCTGTAGAAGAAGCGTACGATTTCGGGATCGAGGAATATCTCGACAATTGTTATCTCTCGATCATCGAATGGCCAGAGATCTATATGGACGAGCTGGAAGGTTACGATTTTCACGAAATGACCATTACGAATACAGAATCCGGACGCGAAATCGAATTTAATTAACCGTACCATAAAATGTTTTATCTTTGTTCTTTATTTTTGATTAACGATTCATTTTCATGAGCAGTACATCTACTATATTCACGCCTTTTACCGAGGAAGATCTAATTCCTAAGGAAGAGAAACTTGAAGTTGTAAAAAAACAAGGCAAAACATTCAGCATAGGGATCCCAAAAGAAACCTGCCTGAACGAAAAAAGAACTTGCATCATCCCAGATGCTGTTCAGATCTTGGTAAATAACGGACACAAAGTCATCATAGAAGCTGGAACCGGATTAGGCTCGCATTACTCAGACCTACTCTATTCCGAAGCTGGCGCAGAGATCACCAATGATCCGAAAGTTGCCTTTGCTCAAGATCTTGTTTTAAAGATCAATCCACCAACAGAAGAAGAAATCGAATATCTAAGACCGATGACCTACCTCATTTCGGCTTTACAGATCAACCTTCGAGATAAAGATTATTTCTTAAAATTGGCTTGCAAAAAAGTCAACGCCATTGCTTTCGAATTCATTATGGACGAGTACAAGCAGTTGTCATTAGTAAGATTAATAGGCGAAATAGCTGGAAGTGTTTCCATTTTGTATGCATCCGAACTTTTGGCAATGTCCAACGGATTGATGCTTGGCGGAATTACCGGCGTTCGTCCTACAGAAGTTGTCATTCTAGGCGCAGGAATCGTTGGCGAATTTGCCACGAAAGCAGCAATCGGACTTGGCGCGAGTGTCAAAGTTTTTGACAATTCCCTTTCGAAGCTTCGAAGACTTCACACTATGGTAGACAGTCGCGTTCCGACATCGATCATCGACCCTAAAGAATTGACCAAATCATTGAGAAGGGCCGACGTTGTCATCGGCGCTCTACCAAGACTCAACTTGCCACCGATCGTCACCGAAGATATGGTGATGAAAATGAAAAAAGGAAGTGTCATCATCGATATCACCATAGACAACGGAAAAGTGATTGAAACTTCTGAACTCACAACAACCGAAAATCCTTTCGTTGTAAAACATGGCGTGATCCATTGCGGACTTCCGAATCTGACTTCGAAAATGCCGAGAACTACTACAAAAGCGGTGAGTAATTTCTTCCTAAGTTATCTTTTGGGTTACGACGAAGAAGGCGGATTCGAAAATATGCTGATCCACAAAAGCGAGATCAAACAATCACTTTACATGTACAAAGGAAGACACACCAAACAACTGATCTGCAACAGATTCGACCTTCCTTATCACGATATTAATCTATTGATTTTCTAAGAATCGACCATGTTCAAAAAACTTAAATTCTACTCCATCGGTCTTATTCCCGGATTATTGATCGTCTTTTTTATCCTCAATCAAAAAGGTACGACTTGTTCTTATTTCCCGAATGACAGGGTAATTGCTGAAACCTTGACCAAAGATTTCAAATATTCTACAGCCTTCAAAACTGAAATGGAATTGAATAAGATCTCTGAAAAATTCCTTAAAGACAGCATCATTGCAGCAGGAAAAATCGATTTTGAAAGAAGTAAAGCGCAAGCGAAACCTTGTCCGCAATACCTTCTACTCTATCCGAAAGACAATCCAAGATTCGAGGTCAACTATTCCAAATGTAAAGAGTCAGCCGAATTTACAGGATTGAAAAAAATAAAATAGATCCATTGATTTAATATTAATTTTAAATCTAATTTCTAAAACCAAAACTCTAAGCTCTTTCCTATGAATGGCAGAAATTTGTTACTTCCAGATTATTTTCTATTCGGAGGGATTTTCGCCATCTTTCTTCTGTTGGTTCTTTCGTTTTTTCTCTACGGAAAATACCGATCGGCCAAGACCAAGAACAAAATCCTGGAGGACAATTACAAAGTCATCGAAAGGAAATTGGACAACGTCAGACTAGATCACATAGAGACCAAACTGAATCCACATCTTTTCAAAAACATCCTTAACTCTGTTCAGTCGCACGCTTATCAGACTTACATTTCGTTGGATAAATTGGCCAACATTCTTGACTACATTCTCTACGAAAGCAGCAATAAATATGTGAGTGCAAAAGCTGAACTCGATTTTGCCATGAGTCTGATCGAAATTAACAAGATCAAGATCAATCCACTTTTCGACCTTCGAATTAAAACCAAGATCGACAAGGAAGACTCCATCTATTCCGAAAAAATATTTGCGCCATTGATCTCTGTCGATTTGATAGAAAACGCTTTCAAACACACCGATTTTCTGGCGCAGGACTCATTCATCTCAATCAATATAAGTCTAGAGAACAAGAAATTTGAAATGAAGGTTAGCAATAAAATCTCTGAAAAAACGCCGATGCAAAAGGAAAACAGTGGGTTTGGAAGTGGTTCTTTTGACCAAAGGTTGAAGATGATCTACAAAACGCATTACAAGCTGACAAAAAACATTAACAACGATATTTACACCGCTCATTTAACAATAAATCTAGGAGACTTCTATGATAAAATGCGTTATACTGGATGATGAACTACTGGCAATCAGCTACTTAAAACTACTTTGTGATGAATTGAATGTAGAAGTGGTAAAGGCCTTCAACAATCCCAAAGTTTTCCTGCAGGAAATCGATAATATTGAATGCGACCTTTGCATCCTCGACATCGAAATGCCTGGAATGAACGGCCTTCAGGTTGCTGAACTGATCAAAGGAAAACACATCATTTTCACGACCGCTTACAAAGAATATGCTGCGGAAGCTTTTGATCTGGATGTGGTAGATTATGTCCGGAAACCTATCAAAAAGGAACGTTTACAACAGGCCTTTGAAAAGGCAGAAAAACTCATCACCGAAAAAGAAAAGAACAATTTCTTCGAATGGAATACCAATCTTGGTAAAACCGTGATCTTCACAAACGAAATTGTTTACATCAAAACCTCCGAAATCGACAGTCGGGACAAGGACATTTCTTTAAAAAACGGTTCCGAATTAATCCTGAAAAACTTAAGTTTCAAACATTTGTCAGAATTATTGCCTCAGAAATATTTTGTTCAGATCAACAAAAAAGAGATGGTGAATATCCATCACATCAAGGTTTTTTCTTCCTCAGAGATCATTTTGGACATGAATTCCAGTGACGGAAGCCCGATCAAACTAAGCGTGAGCGAGGTTTATCGAAATGCTTTGACCGATAGATTCTAAAATCCATTTAATTACATTTTAAAGCCTTTTCATTACAAGATCTAATTTCGAGTTATTTGTACGATTACATTTGCCGAAAATTTTAAAAGATGATCACAATGAAAAAGCTTATCGGTTTCGCCTTACTATTTATTTCAATATTTAATTTCGCGCAGGAAAACAGTTCAAAGGTCAATGTTTCTTTTTTTGACGGAATTGCCGTTGCTGGATACGTTGACAATGGTGCATTTCTGAATTTCACAGGGCCAAGTGTGAGTTTCGTGAAAAATCAGTCCAAGGTGATGTTCGGAATGTTACCTTCAATCAGGATCAAAGAAGACAGGTCCAATTCTACCAAAAACAGCATCATTACACCAAATCTTGGAATGGGAATTACGGTGGCCTACAAAAAACTGGCGTTACAAATTCCACTCTATTACAATGCGAAAACATCGGCTGAAGATGGAAAATGGAAAGTTGGAATTGGCGTTGGCTACCGCTTCAGGTAATTTGGTTACATTATTTACAAATTTCATTACATTCTGAAAAAAGATGGGTCTGATATTGATCAAAACTTCTCAACTTAGCATCCTAAAATCAGGTAAAATTTAAATTAATGATTATGAAAAAGTACAGGAATATTATATTTTACGTTCTTACGATCGCCTTTTTCTCGTGCTTGATGTATTGGTTTTTCATCGAGGGAAAAACTTTGGAAATTGGAGAAAATATTACGCCTAGCAAAGCAACAGGCGCAACGATGTGGGAGAACTTCACTGATTCTTTTCTCACCAATCTTCATCATCCATTGGCGCTTCTATTAGCACAGATCGTGACCATTATTTTAGTTGCAAAACTGTTCGGATGGATCTGCGTAAAACTGAAACAACCTTCCGTCATTGGAGAAATGATTGCCGGAATTGTACTCGGACCTTCTTTGGTAGGACTTTATTTCCCGGATTTTTCTGCATTTATGTTCCCAAAAGAATCACTTCCGAACTTGCAATTCCTTAGTCAAATTGGTTTGATCCTTTTTATGTACATCGTCGGGATGGAATTGGACCTTAGCGTTCTCAGAAAAAAAGCGCACGATGCAGTGGTTATCAGTCATGCGAGTATCATTTTTCCTTTCGCTTTAGGCATTGGTCTTTCTTATTTTATCTATAAAGAATTTGCGCCGGAAGGTGTTCAGTTTAGTTCCTTTGCCTTGTTTATTGCGATTGCAATGAGTATCACGGCTTTTCCGGTTTTGGCAAGGATCGTTCAGGAGAGAAACCTTCACAAAACCAAGATCGGAACCATCGTGATCACTTGTGCAGCAGCAGATGATATCACGGCTTGGTGTATTTTGGCAGCAGTAATTGCCATTGTAAAAGCAGGATCTTTCTCCGGATCGGTGTTTGTGATTTTGATGGCCGTTCTTTATGTTTTCTTGATGATCAAATTGGTAAAACCATTCCTAACCAGAATTGCTGAGTCTCAAAAAGGAAAAGGTTTCATCAACAAAGCTTTGGTGGCTGTATTTTTCTTAGTCTTAATTATCTCATCTTACGCCACAGAAGTAATCGGGATCCACGCACTTTTTGGCGCATTCATGGCGGGAGCGATCATGCCGGAAAATGTGAAATTCCGAAATCTATTTATTGAGAAAGTTGAAGATGTGGCTTTGGTCTTGTTACTTCCACTTTTCTTCGTCTTCACGGGACTTAGAACGCAGATTGGATTGTTGAATGACCCTTATCTTTGGAAAATCGGCGGGTTGATCGTTTTAACGGCTGTCATTGGAAAATTCGTTGGAAGTGCGCTGACTGCAAAATTCCTGAGGATCAGCTGGAAAGACAGTCTCACAATTGGCGCCTTGATGAACACAAGAGGACTTACGGAATTAATTGTCCTTAATATCGGTTATGACCTCGGCGTCATGGGACCGGAACTATTCGCAATGATGGTGATCATGGCATTATTCACAACATTTATGACCGGACCATCTTTAGATTTCATCAATTATCTTTTCAAAGGAAAAAAATCGATGCTGGAAGAAGACCAGGACGCGAATGATGAAAAATACAAAGTCCTATTATCTTTTGAAACGCCAGATTCTGGACGTGCCTTGTTGAAATTTGCAGACAACCTCACCAATAAAATGAATGGCAACAAAAGCATTACGGCGATGAATATTGCACCTGTAGATGAGCTCCACGCCTACGATATTGAGAATTATGAAAAAGAATTGTTTGAAGACGTCATCGAAACTTCCAACGAATTGAAACTGGAAGTAACTACACTCTTTAAAGCTTCTACTGATATTGAAAATGACCTGATCAATATTACCAACAAAGGCAATTACGATTTGCTTCTAGTGATGTTAGGCAAATCGATCTACGAAGGAAGTTTGCTTGGAAAACTCCTTGGATTCACGACCAAGATCATCAATCCTGAAAAATTATTGAATACTGTAAAGGGAAAATCCTACATTTTCAACTCATCGCCTTTTGACGATTTCACATTGGGAATTTTGGACAAGACCAATGTTCCTGTAGGTGTGATGGTAAATAAAAAGTTCGAAAGTGCGGACAAGATATTTATCCCAATTTTTGAATTAAATGATTTCTTTCTGGTTGAATATGCGAAAAGATTAATTAATAATAATGACTCCCAAGTGATCATTTTGGATGCTGCAGGACAAATCAGAAAGAATACCGAAATCCGTGAATTGATCAGAAACATCGAACATATTGCGCCGAATCACATCACGCTTTACAACGAGAAAACGATTGAAAAAGATTTCCTGCAAAGTCAAGATCTGATGCTGATCAGCAGCAAAAGCTGGAGAAACCTCATCGATTCCAAAAGTCTTTGGCTGTCGGATATTCCATCGACATTGATCATTTCGAATCCATAATTTATTTGAAATTTCAGAATTAATGTCTATCTTCGTTCTGTGAAAGCAATGAACACGACATATTATTACGCAATTTTGACCCTCAAAAAGGATTAGGATTCGTATGTACCCATATCAAAACCTCGTCCAACTGGCGGGGTTTTTTGTTTTAAAAAATTAAATTATCATGAAGATCAGCATTATAGGCACTGGATTGATCGGTGGATCCATCGCATTGAAATTAAGAGATAAAAAATTCACGGATTTCGTTTATGGAATCGATCAGGACGAAGTTCACCTCAACAACGCTTTGGAATTAAATATCATTGACGAAAAAGCAGACCTGGAAAATGGCGTGAAGAATTCGGACTTGACCATCATCGCCATTCCGGTAGATTCGGCGAGAAAAATTTTGCCTTCGGTTTTGGATCTAATTAATGATAATCAAACCGTGATGGATGTTGGTTCCACAAAATCTGGGATTGTAGAATCCATCAAAGATCATCCGAATAGAAAAAGATTCGTGGCATTTCACCCAATGTGGGGAACGGAAAACTCGGGTCCGAAATCTGCAACGAAAGACAGTTTTGCAGGAAAAGCGGCTGTGATCTGCAACCGAGAAGATTCTGATGCTGATGCTTTGGAAACCGTTGAAAAAGTGATCGAGAATCTGGAAATGCACCCGATCTACATGAATGCTGATGCGCATGATGTTCACACCGCTTACATCTCACACATTTCACACATCACTTCTTATGCTTTGGCGAACACGGTTTTGGAAAAGGAACGTGAGGAAGACACCATTTTCCAGTTGGCAAGTTCGGGTTTTTCGAGTACAGTTCGTTTGGCAAAATCACATCCGGAAATGTGGGTTCCGATCTTCCGCCAGAACAAAGAAAATGTATTGGACGTTTTGAATGAACATATTACGCAGCTCAGAAAATTCAAGTCTGCATTGGAAAAGGAAAATTTTGACTATTTGGAGGAATTGATCACGAATGCGAATAAGATCCGTGGGATTTTGGACAAGTAGAATTTTGATGATAATTGCATCGATTACGATTCAAAAAAGACGAAATAGATGATGATAAGATGTATCGAAATTGCGATGACCAGAGGAATTGTAAAAGATTTTGCGCGATATTCCGTTTCGCTTTTAAACATTTTTTCTCTAATCAAGTATAGTCCTAATGCGCCAATTCCGGAAAATAAAAACCTGAGTGACATCTTACCATATCTCATGTCTCCAAATAGATTCAAAAGATAAGTTGTTGCAAGGGCGTACGAAATTCCAAAAATAAGAGAAACGATTGCGCCTTTTTTGTCATTGACCTTGAAGAAATTAAAAACCTGCAAAGCCATTCCGAAGACCACACCAAAAATAACACTGAAAACCCAAATCACTTTGTTGGAATACAGCTCGATAGCGGTTTGGTCTTCTGTTAAATTTTTGTCCCATTTGTCATCAATCATGACATCTTCCGCTTCTATTTTCTCTTTTGATTGGATCAATTGTTCGATACGTTCGGCTTCTGTTTCTGAAAAAACGTTACCTCTTTCCTTCAAAATATCAAAAGCGTAGCGGATACTTTTTGCGACAAATTTGCTTTCAGGTTTTATATAATTATTGAGTTCTTTGTTACTCAATTTTTCGATGACTTTTTTACTGACCATAATAAATTTTTGACAAAATATCTAAAAAGGCTGAAACCGCAGCCCGGCTTATCTCATCTTTCCTATTTTTTTTTAATTAAATCGCTGAACCACTTCGTTAGGTTTGAACGGAGCTCATTTTTTGTGGCTGGAAAAGCTAGGCGAAAAAGATTGGGAACGGAAGACGAAAAAGCTGCCCAAAAATTATTTATCAAACTGATTAGGATGCAATTTCTTAATCTCATCCACAGTTCCGAGGACTTTGTCTTTCAATGAATTTTGGTAAATCTCTAATTTTTGAGAAACTTCTGAATCCGAAGTTCCAATGATTTTCGCAGCAAGAATCCCTGCATTCGTCGCACCATTGAGCGCAACTGTAGCCACAGGAATCCCAGAAGGCATTTGCAAAATAGACAGAACAGAATCCCAACCATCAATGGAATTGCTGGACAAAATCGGAACGCCGATCACGGGCAAAGTGGTACAACTCGCCACCATTCCGGGCAAATGAGCTGCGCCGCCAGCACCTGCAACGATGACCTTCAAGCCTCTTTCCTTCGCCGTTTTTGCGTAATCGAACATCCTTTCGGGCGTTCTGTGTGCGGAAACTACGGTGAGTTCATAAGGGATTTCCAGAGATTTCAAAAAATCTGCTGCTTGTTGCATAATTGGGAGATCGCTTTGGCTGCCCATGATTATTCCGACCATTTTTTCGAGTTTAATTAGATGCTCAAAGATAAAGATTTATGAGTAAAACTCGGGATTTTTGGAATATCTTTGTTTTTAATTCTATCCAATTGAGTTCCAAAACCATTATCTGTATTTTCATCGTTGCCATCGTTTGGGGAACGACTTTCTTGGGCATCAAGATCGGTGTGGAAACTGTTCCGCCTTGGTTTGTTGCCGGATTTCGTCAGTTTTTGGCTTCTTTGATCCTATTGCCTATTTTACTTTTCAAGAAAGAACTGAAATGGATCGGATGGAAAAACCTTTCCATTCAACTGACACTTTCTTCTTTAATGCTGATTGGTGCGAATGGACTTACAACTTTAGCAGAGAAAGATTTGACAAGTAGTCTAACTTCGTTGATCAGTGCACTTTCGCCTGTTTTTATTTTTATCGGCAGTATGATCATTGGAATGGAAAAATTTACTTTTCGGACTTTGATCGGTTTATTGATGGGATTATTTGGTGTCGTTTTTATTTTTTGGGACGGAATCGATGACCTTGCAAATCCGGATTATCGAAACGGATTACTGATTTTACTTCTCGCTATTCTGTGTTGGGGTGCAGGAACGATTTACACTAAGAAATTAAATTCGGCAAATAACAATCTCTTCCTGAATCTTTTCTATCAGTTTGCTTTTGCAGGAATTGTGCAACTGATCTTTGCTTTTATTTTCTCAGAGGAAATCGACGTGTCAAAGTGGTCAACAAAAAGTATCTCGGCAATCGTTTATTTGGCGGTTTTTGGTTCTGTGACGGCATTTTTCGCTTATCACTATTTATTAAAAACCTTGCTTCCAACGCAGGTTTCCATTCTGTCTTATGTCAATACGATCATTAGTATCTTCCTAAGTTGGCTGATATTGGATGAGGCAATCTCTGCAAAATTCATTTTAGCAACTGCCTTTATTATCTGTGGTGTTTTTGTCATTAATTATAAGCCGGGAATGTTAAAATTCAGAACAAAACCCTCATAGTTGATTGTCGTATCAATATATTTTTTAATTTTAAAATAAATAAAAACACTTTAATAAATTAATTCTAAAACAATGAAAAAAATCTTGGTACTAGCTTCTACAGCTACTTTACTATTCGCAACTTCTTGCAAGAAAAATGAAACCGTTGTAACAACTGATGGTTCTGATACGGTAAGTGTTGTAAAGACAACAGAAACAACAACCCTGGCCACGGACGAAGCTAAAGCAAAAGTGGACAAAGCACAAGCTGATCTGGATGCTGCCATAAAAAATGGAGACAAAAAAGCAGAAGAGGCTGCAAGAAAAGCTTTGGCCGATGCGAATGTAGCTTGGGAGAAAACCAAAAATGCTGTAAGCAACGCTACAAAAGATGTGAAAGAAGGCGTCGACAATACGGTGGACAAAGCAAAAGTGGCCACACAAAATGCAAAGCAGGACATGAAAGAAACTGCCCAAGACACCAAAGAAGCCATTAACAAAGCCGGAAAAGACGCCAAAGATGCGACCAAAAAAGCAACTGAAGACACCAAAGAAGCTTACAACAATACACTTGACAAATTGAAAGCGAAGTAGTTTTCAATTTTATATAAAAAAAGAAAAGCAAGGTTTTAGCCTTGCTTTTTTTATTTGTTATGCGATCACTTTGACAAGCGATTTGATACGGATCAATTTTTCCATCAATTCTTCTCTGGAGTCTGCTAGAACGTTGATATGTCCCATCTTCCGTCCAGGTTTTGTTTCGGTTTTTCCGTAGAGATGAACGTAGGTTTTGGATAACTTGAGAACTTCCTCCAAACCTTGGTATTTTACCTTCCCGGAATAATTTTCTTCCCCGACCAAATTCAGCATTCCAGAAAACCCGAAATGATCGGTGTCAGCCAAAGGTAGATTTGTCACCACTCTGTAAAACTGTTCGAATTGGGAATTGGCATTGCCTTCCTGCGATTGATGGCCAGAATTATGAAGTCTTGGCGCCGTCTCATTGACCCAAACTTTTCCGTTTTTATCAAGGAACAATTCGATGGCGAAAAGGCCTGGAGAATCTGCGCTGTTAATGAATTGCTTTCCGATCTTGTCAATTTGATTTTGGACATCTTTTGAAATATCAGCCGGGCAAATATTGAAATCCAAAAGATTGAGTTTCGGGTCAGCCACCATTTCTGTCACTGGGAAAGTTTTGGTTTCACCATTCTCATTTTTGGCAACGACCAAGGATAATTCTTTATCGATATCAACCAAGTCTTCCAAGACAGATTCCTGCGTCCAAAGATTTCTCCAGTCTTGTGTTGTTCGGATCAGTTGCACGCCTTTTCCGTCGTAGCCACCAGTATTGAGTTTTTGAACAAATGGCAATTGGATGTTGATCTCCTCTTCGCTTCCATCCATGATTTCAAATTCCGGAGACAGAATACGGTTTTCTTCATAGAATTTTTTCTGAAGAATCTTTTGCTGAATAATCTTGATGATGTTAGAATTAGGAACCACTTTCACACCTTGGTTTTCCAATTCTTCCAAAGCTTGCACATTCACATGTTCGATTTCAATCGTCACGACATCTTTGTCTCTTCCGAAGTCCAAAACGTCATCATAATTATTAAAATCACCTCTTGTATAATGTGAGATATGTGCGCAAGAACATTCTGGATTTGGATCTAGAACATAGAATTCATCATCATATTTCAAAGCTTCCTGAATGAACATTCTTCCGAGTTGTCCGCCTCCTAAAATTCCGATTTTCATTTACTTTACTTTTATTTAGATTTTTTATTTCTTACAATTATCCTTTCGTCTTGTGTCAATGATGTACTGGATTTTCCATTCGTTATTGGATTTCACCAATTGAAAGGAATTGACACCACAATGTGAGAACTTTCCTTGATAATAAAATTCATAAGGCGTCCAAACAGAGGCAAGATTTCCATCAATTAAAATATTGGAAAAATTGATTTTCTCCTCCAAACTTCCTTTTTCAGCTTTGGAAATACTAATAGCGAAATCCTTGATATTTTCATTTTTGACATCACCATTTTTTGTGATGGTCTGCAGAATTGCGGTTTTGGAAAAAGCCTTGTTAATTTTGGTAGAATCTGAAGTTTTCATCCCATCAAACAAGCCATTGATCGAGGCTTTGACCAAATCCTCTTCCGACGTTTGGGAGAAACCAAAAATGGGAAGAATACACAACAATAAAAGTCCGATTTTCATCTGTAACTATTTATCTACAAAAATAGACATTTTTTGCAGGTGTCAAGCTTCCGTATCAAGATAAAATTGAGTGAAAACGAAGGCATTTCCTACAAATTTGGTAGAGATCATAGGGATCAAAAAACATTTAAATTTCTTTATTTTAGATATAAAATTCGTCCCAAACGTCATATATTTGCTGGATGTCAGAAATCATTATTCTATTTATTGGAGCTATCGCGGCCGGATTGATGGGATCTCTTACTGGACTCGGCGGCGGCGTCATTATCATTCCTCTACTCACACTTGGTTTTGGCGTTCCTATGCATTATGCGATCGGCGCTTCTCTTATTTCTGTGATCGGAACATCTTCTGGTGCAGCTGTTGCCTTTGTGAAAGAAGGTTTTACCAATATGCGGATCGGGATGTTTCTGGAAATTGCCACCACAGCTGGAGCAGTTTCTGGCGCTTTGGTGTCAGGATTTCTGAATCCCAATACGATCGGGATCATCTTCGCAAGTATCCTGATTTTGACAGTTTTATTGAATCTCAAAGGAAAACCCGACCATCAGGAAGAATTGATCAAAGGCAGCCTAGCAGACAAACTAAAACTTTACGGTACTTTTCCAGACAAAGATGGTCTAAAGCATTATGCTTCAAAAAACACCATTCCAGGATTTCTCATGATGATCTTCGCCGGTGCAATGTCCGGACTTCTGGGAATCGGTTCCGGCGCTTTGAAAGTTCTGGCGATGGACAATATGATGAAGTTACCCTTCAAAGTTTCTACTACCACGAGTAATTTCATGATTGGTGTAACAGCAGTTGCTGGCGCGTTGATCTATTTTCAAAGGGGACAAATTATCCCTGTGATCGTAGCGCCTGTTTTGATTGGTGTGGTCGTGGGAAGTTTTATTGGATCAAAAACTTTGATGATCTCAAAAACAAAAAAACTAAAGGTATTCTTTGCAATTGTCATCACGATTTTGTCAATTTATATGATGTACAACGGTGTAACCAAAAATTTCCATTAAATGAGAACAAGACCATTTACAGACGTTGATTTGAATCGTTCCGTTGGGAATCTTTTGCGATTGGGTGTTCTACTTTCCGTTGTCACTTCATTAGTTGGATTTACAAAACTTTTTATGGAAGGTTTCGTAATGCCGAAAAAGTACAAACTTCTGGATATGGGAACGACCTCCGAAAAAGTTTGGGGGCAATTTTGGAATTCGCTGATGAAAGGTGAAGGAATGGCAATCATCCAGCTTGGAATTTTGTTCCTTATTTTGACGCCATTAGTGAGAATTATCTTTGCTTTAATTGGTTATCTTAAGGAGAAAGATTACGTCTATGTGGCAATTTCGCTGATTGTTTTGGCGATTATGACCATTAGTTTTTTGACAGGTTACGCACATTGATTATAAATGATGAACGATGAATGATAATTGATTTTAAGTTATCAATTAGTCTATCATCTATCCGTCTCTTATCTCTAATTTTCAGCATCTTAATTCTCGTAAAACTCCAAAGGCAAATTGTCTGGGTCAGTTGTAAAAAAGAATTTCTTATCAGTAAATTCATCAATCCTGATGTCTTCACAATCCAAACCTTTTTCAATTAATTCAGTTCGTTTTTCTTCGACGTTATCAACTGAAAAAGCGAGATGGCGCAATCCACAACTTTCCGGTCTTGACGGACGTTCTGGCGGATTTGGAAACGAAAATAGCTCGATGACATAATGTTCTCCGATGGCCAAATCTAGCTTGTAAGATCGTCTCGCTTCACGATAAACTTCACGAATAATATTAAGACCTAAAACTTCGGTGTAGAATTTTTTGGAAACTTCGTAGTTTGAACAAATAATGGCAATATGGTGGATTTGCATTTTATATTTTTTCTATTTTATTAATTTTAAATCCTAATCTGGCTTTTAATTCCTGGACAGGATTTAGTTTAACTTTTCCTTTATTCTCAATTCTATATTTTAAAATCTCTTGTCTTATCTCATAATAATTAGAATACAATTGTCCTGGAATAATCAATTTCACTTTATTATCTTTAATAAACCAAATAGCTTCAACAGGAATATTTTTTGTCATTTCATCAACTAATATATAGTAATCAAAATCCTTCAACTGAAAATTTTGATTGAAGATGGGAAGCAAATAATTGACCTCGATACTTTCAGGGAAAATACTTAGCATTTTAAAATACTTAATAAAATAGTAAGGCGCCCATAAAAATCCCAAAACGCCAAATGGAATTAGGATTTTCGCATATAGTTTCTCTGCCTCATAGCTGGCAACAAAACCATCAAAATCTGTAATAAAAAGTTCTGATATTTTATAAATCGCAAGACCTACAAATGCACAACATAAAGAAGTAAAAAGTAATAATATAATTTTAAATCTGGATTTAATCATCATCAATTATTTTGATTCTTCTTTCACTTTTTCAAGATAAGCGGCTTCCAGATTTTTAAGTCTTATGAAATAACTCTCCTTATCCATAAATAGCTTCGGATCGTAAGCGTCTCCTTCTTTTCGTTTTTTATGAATATCGAATTGACTGGCGTGAGAAGCGACCCAAATATCAAAATCCAGCTTTTTCATAGCATCTAAAGTATAGGCATAATCCTGCTGCATCGTCGGATAGGTTTTCACATCAGAAAATTTATGATCGATAATAATCGAAGGAAAATTGGCGATCAAGACTTTGTATTTTCTGTTTTCATCTTTCGTTTCGAAGATAAAACTGCACGAGCCTTTTGTGTGTCCGGGATGATGAAGCAAAGTCAAAGTCGTGTTTCCCAATTTGATTTTATCATTATTTTTCAATAGATAATCAGGCGTAAGCGGTTTAAAAGTAACACCATATTTCCCCATTTCGTAATCGGATTTACCGCCGGATCTCAGTTCCGCCAATTCCGCTTCGTCCACATACAGTTTTGCACCTGTTTCCGCTTTGATGTCGGCCATTGCGCCCATATGATCGTAATGCGCTTGGGTCAAAGTGAGTATTTTTGTGTCCTTATATTTGAATCCAAGTTTCTCTATATTCGCTTTGATTTGAGGATAGGAATCTGCCAATCCTGTATTGATAAGGATATTTCCCTTGTTCGTCACAATGAGATACGAAGCCAGATCGTAAGTCCCGACATAATACAAATTCCCAACAATTCTAAATGGTTCATACTGTTGCGACCAGTCTGCAGGGTGATTGGATGGCTCTGTTACGGTTTGTGCATTTCCGAAGAAGGAGATGATTATTAAGAGTATTAGGGTAAGTTTTTTCATAATTATTTTTTTTTAAAGTCGAAATTGTAAAGTATTAAGTACATTTTACGTTGTACATAATACATTTTACAAAAATTAAAACCTCATCACATCCTTCACAACACCACCTTTCTGCGTCAACGGAATCAATTCTGTGGTGATGAAATCTGTGATTCTGTCGTTGTCGATATCATTCGGGAAAAGCAAATGAACGTTTGCGCCAGCATCCAAAGTAAAGAACAAAGCCAAACCAGTGATTTTTCTGAATTCCCAAATTTTATTAATGACCTGCAATGTTCCGGTTTGCATCAGGATAAATGCAGGTTCGCTCATCATCATCATTGCGTGAAGCGTCAACGCTTCGTGCTCTACGAGTTTGATAAAGCCTTCCATATCGCCGGTTGCAAGGATGGTTTTCAGTTTTGTGAAATTCTCGTGCGCTTCCTGGAAACGTCTCTCAGCGTAAGGATTCGTGTTCATCAAGCCGTGACCTACTGTAGACGAAACAGATTTCTGACCCTCGTGAATCAACAACACCCAATCGTGAAAGTTTTTGAAGATTGGGTGAATCTCGTTGTTATTATATGGTACAGCGAACAAGTCTGAACTTCCTTCCACTTCTTCCGTTTTTCCCCAGACCACCAGACCTTCGTAAAGACTTCTGGAAGCACTTCCGCTTCCTAATCTTGCCAGGAAACTTTCTTTTTTGGTTTTAAAATTGGAATCTGAATTTCCTGAAAAAACATCATCCAGATTCATCAGACATTTTGCAATCGCGCCGAAACCGGAAGCTGAACTTGCAATACCGGAACTGTGCGGAAAGGTATTTTCTGTTTTGATGACGTATCTTCCTTTCAGAATCCAAGGGAGATATTGCTCGATGTTTTTGAAATATTTTTCGATTTTCTCAGCGAATTTCTGTTCTTCATTGCCTGATAAGAAAGTATGAACTGAAAATTCTTCTCCTGCAAAAAACTCCATCGAGGTGTTGGTTCTGCAATGGTTCAACGTGTAGCTGATGCTGGGATTTGCTGGAATTTGGTTTTCGTATTTCCCCCAATATTTAATGAGGGCAATATTGGACGGACAGCTTGCGGAAACTGCTTGGTTTGATATGTTGAATTGGGAATTTCCCAAAAATTCTTGAGTCATAATGTGGCTTTTGGCAATCGGCTTTTGGCTGTTAGCTTTTGCCGATTGGTTTTGGTTTGCTAATTTAAGAATTAATAAAGCTTTGTCAAAGTTGATTTATCAAGAGTGTGATTACTGAATGAATCTATTGCAATCTGATTTGGGATTCTTGATTTGAATTACAAATGTTGGTGTGGTGTAATGGACGTTATTA
>Ga0308171_1002702_pt1 | contig 17950 bp, 18 predicted proteins | sample PhyGR1_FD_202135 | JGI IMG/M metagenome (GOLD analysis project Ga0308171, IMG submission 202135) | Phyllosphere microbial communities from UC Gill Tract Community Farm, Albany, California, United States - DLSLSG.R1 | ecosystem: Host-associated > Plants > Phyllosphere > Unclassified | place: USA... | reverse complement strand
CCTCTGGATCGGCAGCACTTACCCGCCAGAACCATTCCAAAGCCTATTTACCCATAGACCAGCACCTGGGGGCCGCGGGTTCCTGCACTGGAGGCTTTCGTACGCAAGCGCCCGAAACCCTTCACAGGATTGGTCATTTAAATTCGTACCGACGAAGGTCCGATCTGGACTGAAGCCGCCACTGGGGCTGATCGAAGCGGCTTCATTGGCAGCGCCCCGCGGTCGATCGATAGGACAGGATCGTTATCAGGCGATCGAGCGCGAAGCGGAAGCGCCAGCCCCAGCTACGTGGAAGCAGTACATCGCCGGTCGCCGCCGACCTTCGGTCTTCTCGCAAGGTGCTGTTTCGGCCGCGTCGCGCGTCAGGTATTGATCCAGTCGAGCGGCACCAACTTGCGGCCGTGCCGCCAGCGTTCAATCACGGCGGCATCGAACCAGTCCTCATTGAGATCGGCATGATCAAGAAGGATGACCTGAAGCGAGGGTGCGATCTCGCGGACAACCTCGGCGATCAGCGAAAAAAGCTTCTGCACCGCAGTTTTGTCCTCGTCCGCGAGCGCCGCGATCGACCCGTCGTCGGCATCCTTTTCCGGCGGATAATGGGCTTGGGACGGCTGGTCGAGAATGAGAAAGCCGGGCACAGGCCGCGACTTCTGACGGAACCATTTGTGGAGCGCGAGATGGGTGAGGACGTGATAGCCGACCCAGTTCTCGCCGCTGCCCATCCGTTGCAGCGGCACCGGTCCGTCGATTGTGTCGGCGATCACGGTGAGCTTGCGGATGTCGAGCCGGAGCTGGCTGCCGCGATGCTCGAGATCGAGCGCGCCCGAATAGTCAGTCATCATTCGGCCGATGATGTTGAGATAGGTCTCAAGCCGCTCTTGGGCATTGTCGTCGCCAACCTCGGCCGCGAGTATTGCGACGCGCGCGCGCGCCTCCTCGACCTGCCGCACCAGTGCCGAATTGTCGGCGCTGCGGGCCGAGGTGCTCAGATACTGCGTGATCTTGCCGACCGTTCGGGCCTGGACGACGAAATCGTCGCGCTGCTTAGCGAAGATTTCGTTCTCTCGGATGCGGGCAGCCATGCGCTGACCGTTCTCGCGCAAACGGCCTTCGAGCCTGGTTTCGCGCTCCTGAAGCGACGCGAGCTTCGCCTGTATCTTCGGGCTCTCGGTCTCAACGGCCTGGAGCTCGTGGTGCATCCCGGCGAGCGCGCCAACTATTTCCTCCACTGCGGGCAATGGCGTCTCGAGCGCGCTTTCGCACAAGGGGCAATGGGCATGATCCGCCTCGGCGTCGCGGAACAGGCCAATAGCGCTCAGCCGGGCGCGCTGCTCGCCGGCTTCGCGTCGATAGCTACCATTCTCGGTGCGGAAGAGCCGCGTCGCGCGCAGTTCCGACTTGACCTCCTCCAGTTCTTTTCGCAGCACGGCGCGCTCGGTGCGCAGCCTTGCCAGCGCATCGTCGGCGCTGCCGACGACAAAATTGCCTCCGACAAAATCGGCGCCCGCCAGAGGAGCGAGGGCGCCGATGACAGCCTCGGGTGTTGATGCGGCGACGCGCTCATCAATCAGGCCGACGGACTTCGCCTCTTCGAGCAACGCCTGGGCCTCGGGTAGCTCGTCCGAACCGGCGTTCGAAATTTCTCTGAGCTGGCGCTCGAGGCGCCGCAACTCGCGCTTGGCGGCATCGAGAAGCGAAAGCTTGAGCAGGCGATCCTCGTCGATCGCGCCGAGGAAGTACGGCAGACTGTCCTTGACGGCTTGGGCGATAAAATTGTCGCCGGTCCGGTGGAACAGGATCTTCTTGCTGTCGATCTCGTCCTGGTCTTGGAACGAGAATGTCAGCGCGTGGCGGATGTTGGCGGTGAGCGGATCGCGGGTTTGGCCGGCGGGAGGTCGATGCTGGTTCTCATTAATGCCGACAGCTGCGTCCAGCATTTCTCCCAGCGCGTCGAGAGTGAAATTCTTGACCAACGCGGAGATGGCGGGCGATTCGATCGTCGTCCCACGCTGCACGTATATGTCGGGGCTCGTCTTATTGCCTGGGCCGGGATTGCGGCGGGCCACGAAGATTTGGCTATCGCCTGCTTGGAACAGCACGGCGAACCACGAGACGTGTCGCCGGATGACGCCCTCAGCAACGTAACAGTCGCCGCGACCGGTACAATAGTCCACGATGTCGATCAGTGCTGACTTACCGGTTTTCGACGCGCCAGTGATGACGTTCAATTCGCCGATCCTGAAAGGCAACTCCCGGATCCGACCGTCATGGCTGTAGAGGTTGATATTGGCGATCTGAAAGGTCATGGCGCCACTCCCCATGCGGCGAAGATGGTGTGATCGGTTCCGGCGCCGGCAAGCCACCGGCCGACAAAGGCCGCGCGGTCGACGCATTCGCGGGTCTCGTCGGTATGATTGGCGCCCTTGGGATAGGATGCCGGTATGCGGCGGCGGCCGACCATTAGTGCGGCACCATCGACCGCGAGATAGGCGTGCGCCATCGCGAACATCAGCGCTTCCTGCGTAACCGCCCGGGTCACGCGCATGCGGCTGGAGAAAGTGACATGTACGTCCTTATGTTCCTGCAGCCAGGGCAGAACTCCGGTGACGGTCGATTTCGGCAGTGCTTCGCGGGTGCGGCGATGAAGCACGATCGGGGCGAGCAGGAACGCCAACGCGATCGGCATAGGACGGCCCGCCTTGCGCGCATAGTCGGCCACCATACGGCACAACAGCATCCCGACAAAGGCGGGGTTTAGAAGATGCGCCTCCTCGTGCGGCCTGTCGCTCCAGGCCGGCCGGAAACCATATTCCTCGTCACTCATCGCCGCCTCTCTTCGCACGGAAGTCCGGGTGCCATCCCAGAACCAGGCGGTTGGCGAGGATATGGAAGCTGCCGTGCGTCAGGAACCGCTGCCGTACCGAGCGGAGCGGGAAATCGGCGTCGCGCTCCGCCCATTGATAGATCTGCCTTCCCGCGGCGATCCGACCGGCATCGTCTCGTTCGTCGCATTCCTCGCAGGCGGATTCGAAGCGGGGCTCCCACGCCTCGATCAGGCCGCGCTCGTAGCGTTGCAATTCGTTGTCGACGAGCAGGTCGTCGCGTGTCCATCGCGATCGCTGCTCGAAGGCGCGATAGTAATCGCGGATCGCCCATTCGATCCGCTTCGACGCGACCCGTATGTCGCGTAGTTGGCGCACGAACAGGCGCTCGTCATGCTCGTCTAGGATCTCCTGGGTTACGTCAAGTTCGGCGAAATCGACCGGCAAGGCGTCACGCTGGAAACTCTCGCGGAGCTCCTCGATCTTGGCATCGACGGCAATGACAGGGATCGGCGGCGCGCCTGTGACCGAGAGCGAGGCAATAACCTGCCGAAACCACCATCCTTCCAAGCGCTCGACAAGCGCCGGAACATGCTGGGTCTTCGCGGCATGGTGCAACTCAGCCTCGATATCGGCTTGCAGGTCGAGCGCGTCGGGCGCCGCGTCGAGGACCGTCATGGCCTTGAGAAGGCCAAAGCGGAGCGTTGGGCTGAGCGCGACAAAGGCCTGATAGGCGGGCGCGTTGGTCGCACTCTTTGATGCAGCAGCAGAGGCTTCTAGGAGCGCCAAGGCTTCGGTCTCATCACGGCCATCCCCCCTGAGCAGTGACGCGGCCGAGCCGGAAGGCGCGGTTGCGGTGGTGATGAGGAAGAAGCGCGAGGAGAGTACCGTCGCAGGGTCGGCCGCGATACGCTCGGCCCAGACGCGGAGCGTCTTCCACAAATCGGTGCTCGCGTCGGAAAGGCTGCCTTTGCCGGCGAGATGATGCTTGGTCTGAATCAGTTCGACGGGATCGCCATTCTGCTCAAACGCGACGTCATCGAACCGCTCGATTGAGATGTCCGCTCCGGGGGCATCGCGTGTCGCTTCAATTGCTTTGAACAGCGCGAAACGACATTGATAGAGATACCCGACCATTGACGCCGTAGCATCGAACTTGCTGCCGCCCGCCATAGCTTGGAGCCAATCCCCCGCCTAAACCCTGGAACAATCCTACGTTTATGCCGGACTTATTCAAGCACGAGCTTCACGACGAATGCAATTTTTATGTGCCACTTGGCAATTATTTACGATTTCGGGTCCCCAGGACGGTGTCTTGAATTGTCGGGTTCTGGTAAAGGCGAACTCTTCGAAGCACTGAGGCAGTGTGTCCGGAATGGCTCAAGATGTGGCAGTCACGTCCGACAACACCCGACCAACTAACGTCTTCTGCATCAGAATATTGAATGTCCGCTCACACCAAAAATTGCCATTGGCATGTGAGTGATAGTCGATGCAGGCACAATCTCTCAAAGTAATTATCCGATTTCTTAAGAAAACTGCAGATTTTTCCAGCGTGAAAATGCACTGGCATGTGGAAATTCGACGTGTGATTGGCAAGATATCGAGCTTTATTGCTCCCCGTCCATACGCCTGTCGGTCTTTTGGGAGAAATCGTGAAATATTGGATCGTCCTTAGGTAATCGCCGTCGCGCACGATGCAAGTATGTGGTTATGCGATGGCCTTCTTCATTGTCCTTGAAAGCAGGAAATGCCCTAAAATAGCTTAGATACCCTTCCAATCGCCGCAGATCTTGTTCGCTCGCCATGGAGTGACTTTGATTGAACGCCGCTGCTCGAATATTGCGTCGAAGTTTGCGACTGGGTAGGACTCTGTCGCTGACTGTAGCTCCAGTGACAACCCTCCGAGCCCCGGGGCCAGCGATGCGGCTCTTGCTTTCGTTGAGGTGTAAACCGAGCTGATCTTTTAAGATCTGGCCTGCCCCTTTCATAGCGGATTCAACCAATGCCTTCTCGTTGCCGCTGAAGGTAAGATCATCCGCATACCTTGTAAATGTCACATCAAGGGCTTTGGCCATCGAAAAAATGATTGCATCAACCCCAAAGAGAAAAGCGTTGGCGATAATGGGGCTTGTTGGTGCTCCTTGAGGTATTGAATGCTTATAGGTGCAAAGGCGTCTCAAAGCCCTGCAACTCTTCTGATCAAATCCGTTGTTCGCCAGAAGATTTTCGACGTTTACATCCGAGATTGAAGGGAAGAAGTTCTGTATGTCGATTGTGCCAATCCATTTACCGTCGACATGTTGCTGGGCGTTGGTAATGGGTGACCGACCGGGCAAGAATGAATGAACTACGGCGTGAACTGGCAGATTAAACAGAATGTAGTCAGCAACGAACTTTTGAACAGATTTGAGAAAAACCCTGGGCGCATCAATCATACGTGCACCGCCACCCGACTTCGCTATTTCGAAACTCCGATAATGACGCTCTGGACTGACCGCCATTTGCAAAACAAGTCTAGGGGATACGCCAATAGAAAGCGCGATGGCGGTATAGTCCCAAATATGCTCTTGATCGCCCCTCGCTAACTCAAGCTGCCGTTCTGTGGCAAATGATAATAGGTCGATTTCTGTGCCACTCGAGGAGCTTAACGGGCCAGTTGTTTTTGATAACTGCCTTGAGATCCGGGGCCAATAAGATCGGACCCGAGGAACGCAGGGTTCGGGCTTATTGGCCCCGGACCCTTTTATCCAAGTTCTAGAGTATTGGGGCGGCGCTTCACCGCCCAATCCCGCATCCTGATCCCCGAGTGACAGCGTCGTTCTACCCGGCCAAGAATCGTGCAGCAAGAACAATCGCTCTCTATCGCGGCTCAAACGCTGTGCGCGGCTCAGATAGTAATTCCCGTGTAGAGTCAGTGAAAAGAGATCGGGTTCTCGGGAGACGCGAACCACCTGACGCATGGTAGAGGCCTCCAGAAGAAATCTTTGCAGTTCTGGCCCGGGGGGCGCACTCCCACCTTCCGGGAGGATGGCGGTCAGGTAAGCACTCAGCTCAAAAGCTGACACAGGCTGCAAAATGCCTACAGCCCATAAGAGCGTCGATCTGTTAACCGTCGAGCTCATGCAGCAGACGTCCTTGGTCGGCCGCGGCGATCCATAACGTACATGGTACGTCGGGCTTGCATTCGGCTTAATACCGCTTCTGGGTTGTATGCCGCTAAAGATACAATATCAGCCCGGCCAACCCCTTCTGAATAACGAATAGGGCCGCCACAAAGAAAGTCTGGGAAATCGATTTGGGTTTCGTCAGCGATGACAACGATGTCGACGCCCTTCTCGCGTGCTGTTCGATCACATGCCAGGTGCCAGCCAAACAATCCCAGTTCGGCCCAGCCACTTGCACCACTAGCAATGATAATCACTGCGTTGCACTTCGAGCCGATGAAATCAAGTTCTCGCCCTAGGGTATTGCCTTCGCCTCCGAGCCGTTCGTTGGTCGTACCTGATGATTGCCCGTACACGACATCGAACCCATTAGCCGTGAGTAAATCGCCAATTCTTGCGCACAGCGTAGCAGCGTGACTCTCGGGGTCGGGAGATGGGGGGCCACAGAGTAGGACGGTGAATGCGCGCTGCTCTGCGGATTCGAGGAGAGACTTGCGATGCGAATCGACGCGGGATGACAGGCCGCCGCGTCGGCGTCTAGCTGTTCGCTCTAATGAGTTGCTCGCGGTATCGCCGGGACCTTGGAGTATAGGAGGCAGGCTTTCGGCCAAAACTGCTTTCACCCGATCCAGTATGATCTTGTAAATTTCGCTGCCTCTGTTAGCCGGCTTCGCAATTCCCACGTGATCTGCGTCAATGGGAATTGGCAGAGCATCAGGAAGCCCAGGATCGCTGCTCGATGGTGATACGATTGCCACGGATCCAACTGCCGGTTTATTTTCTACGAGAACAACGTGGTTCGCCGCTTTAGGCATATTAGATCTATACCACAGGCCTAGGTCACGTAAAACGGGCGAGTCTGCGTTGAGCTCTTCTGCCACTAATGTAGGGCGGAATATCTTTCTCAAAAAGCGCGGGAATAATTTCGAGAAACTAGATCCCGTGTGGGGGGTGCCTAGAAAGACAACCAACCTAATATTCGAAAGTATGGCCTTGTAGCGGGGGTTCTTTGACTGGTGGTCGTGGAGGTGTCGAACCACGGCTTTTATAACGTTTCCACCTAAACTATGGCCGATGAGTGCAATGGGTGTAGCTGCATACACTTCGGTTGCTGCAAGCTGTGAAGCTATATTCATGGCTCGGTCCGAAATCGTCATCGGATCGGAAAGCCACCTACTTGCGCCTGCATCATACTCGACTGATGTCACTCGAGTGCCCGGAGCATCTACTAGGAGCCATGAGGGCCAGAAATCTGAGTTTTCAGGTGATATCCACGTATTCTGGTGATGACCGTTCAGTCCATGGAAAAACAGAATCCTGAGATGTTCATCTCCCTCCCCGCCATCGATATCGTGCAAAGCCGACATTGCGTGTTATTTGTTGCCCCCAGCACGCCGCCCATTCCTTTGTGAGCCGGTAGGGGGCTTGAAGTGCATACCTGAGCCTCGGCATTGAGGACAAGCCAATTTCTGAACGGTAACTTGCCCGTTCGAAAGGCGGCATCTCGCAGCTGGATCTCTCCGCTAGGCCCTGACCTCGACGGGCCGCTCCGCATGGTGTCATCATTTATGTTCGCCGTGCTCCGATGCCCTTGCCATCTAATTCGATTCGGAACTGGTCACCGAAAATGGTCGCTCTCGCCTGTCGAACGCGGTGGCAATCTAGAACTATAAAAACAAAAAATCAGCTTTTGGCGGAGCTTGCCGTTCAACGGATACTAAGGAAATGGCGGGAACGTCCCAAACCTTGCTGATCGACCATTCGCCAATACAGATGGATGAGCGACGGTTTTTGAGAAATGCGATTGCCCGGCTGAATGACCGGAAGTGGGTCAGGCGGTGCGTACCAGCGGTGTGCCTTCAAGCGCGGAAAGCGTGCCGACGATGCCTCGGTCGATGATGGCCAGGAACACGCGCTTTGCCGTCTGCGCATCGCCCGTACGGCTGAGTTCAGCGTGCGCGCGAAGGAACGCCGTGCTCCACGCCGCGGCGATCATCCCGGCGGCCAGATAGGCAAGCGTATCGTCGTCCAAATCGTGAAGCTCTGCCTGGAAGAGGGCAGCCAGATCCTGAACGAAATGGTCGCGCATCTGGCGTGCGCGGGCCTTCAACGTTTCGCTGGCCAGTGCCGTTTCAACGAAAGCCTGCGTGTGTTCGAACACAGGAAAAGCCTCAGACGGCTGTTCGATCATCCGGTGGGCCAGTGTGCCCAAAGCTTCGATCGGGGAGGTGCCTGGCGGGCGTGACCGGACCGTGTCGAACGCCAGATTGCGCGCCCCCTCTTCGCGGTCGAAGAACATGTCTTCCTTGCGGGGAAAGTGATTGAACACCGTCATGCGCCCGACATCGGCGGCGTTCGCGATCTCGTCGATTGTCACATGATCGAACCCGCGCTCAATGAAGAGACGAGTTGCGACGTCGGATATCGCTTGGCGGGTCGCCAAGCGCTTCCGGGTCCGTCGGTCCACCTGTGGATCGGTATTCATATTGCGCATTAAGATGTACTCAGTATATATTTGTGGCATATCCATTTTGGAGATGCCCTCATGGTTCCGTCAACCCGCGACGCGCGCGACCCTCGTTCCGACGGTGCCATCCTCATCAGCGGTGCAAGCTTTGCCGGTCTTGCGACCGCTTATGGTTTGGCGCGGCTCGGCTATCGCGTCACCATCATTGAGGCGGCACCGGGATTGCGCCGTGGTGGCACGCCCGTCGACATCGAGGGTGAGACGATCGATATCCTGAAGCGGATGGGCCTCGTCGACCGTGTCAGGGCCAAGGCGCTGCCGTCTCGCCGCTTTGCGTTCAAGAATGCGGATGATTCCACGCTGGGTTCCATGGGGGTGAGCGGGGGCCAAGCCTCGGAGGTGCGTTACGAAATTCATCGTGACGACCTGTTGGACATATTGTTCGATGCGGTGACGGACGATGTCGAACTGCTGTTCGGCCGGTCGATGACGGGGCTCGAAGAGCGCGCCGACGGGGTATCGGTGACCCTGGACAACGGCGAGCGGCGCGACGTCGCGCTGGTCATGGGGTGCGACGGCAATCGGTCGAATACGCGGCGGATGGTGTTCGGGGGCGGCGACCAGTTCACCCATTTCATGGGCGGCTATTTCTTCCTGAAGGTCGTACCGGAGACCGGACTGCTCCCCGCTGACACGACAGAGGTTTTCCGGACGCCTGGGCGGATGGCGATGCTCAATGGCTATGGTGATCGTACCGACATCGGCTTCGGTTTTCGGACGGAGAGCGAGATCGCCTATGATTATCGCGATCGGGCGCAGCAGCGTCGGTTGATCGAGGGCCGGTTCGGCGATCTGGGGTGGAAGGTGCCGGCCATGCTCGCGGCCGTCGCCGGGGACGACGATTTCTATTTCGATCGGATCAATCAGATCCGGATGCCGCGCTGGTCGCGCGGGCGGGTCGTGCTGGTGGGCGATGCGGGGTATTGCGTGTCGCCGCTCGCTGGCCTCGGCGGTTCGATGGCCATCATCGGCGCGGGTCGACTGGCAGCAGCCCTGGAGCGCTATCCCGACGATCATGCGTCTGCGTTTCGTCATTATGAAGACGGGTTGCGGCCGTTCGTCGAGCAGGTTCAGGAGCGGGCGGCCAGCGAAGGCATGTCGACCATGTGTCCGGCAGACGAGGTCGAGCTTGCCGAGCGTGATCGAGAAATCGCCGCAGGCGATATGGGTTGGTAGCCTGCTCGCCAGGGATCACCATCGCGCCCTGATCGACTGCGCGCGCGATGAGGTCGAGCCTCTTCCTGCCCATGAGTGAGGCGAGCGATGCCGATCATATAAATCGGCGAACCGACCAACGGGTTGGCACGGACCCATTATGGGTCGACAGGGCTACTCCATCGACAGACCATGCGTAGCGTCCGCTGCGTGACTGGCGGTGGGGCGCTCGCCGCGAACGACGACAATGCTGCCGAGCACAATCAGCACCCCACCCACCAGGACTGGCCATCCCACCGGATCGCCGAACAGGCCGATGCCGAGCGCGGCACCGATCAACGGCTCGATGTTGATGAACACGCCGGCACTGGCGCTATCGACGCGGGCCGCGCCATACTGCCACGCGGCCGTGGCCAGGAAGGTGGAGAGGAGACCCTGTCCAATGATCCCGCTCCAGGCGACGGGGCTCAGAGCGAGTGGGGGAGCACCATGGAGCAGGAGCGCGATCGGCAGCACGGTGAGCGTCGCTACAATCAACGTGACGGCAGGTACAGCCATCGCCGATCGCGTCGCAGGCACGCGCTTCAGCGCCAGCAGCCAAGCCAGGAAAACCAGGAGCGATGCCAATGAAAGAGCGATGCCGATCGCAGTGCCGGCGGCGCCCGGCTTTCCGGCGATCAATGCCGCGCCACCCGTCGCTGCGACGACGCCGATCCACGAGGCGCGCGTGACACGTTCGCCCATCAGATACGCCGAGACCGCAATTAGCGCGGGCATCGCTCCGACCAGCAGGGCAGCAAGCGTGACGGTGACCCCGGCGAGCCCCTCAAACTGGATCACGAAGGCCAATCCGTAAAGCGCCCCCGCCAGCAGCACCGGCGGCGAACGGAACAGCGCTCGGGCCTCCTTCGTGGCAAAGGCGAACGGGCAAGCGGCCACGCTGGCGACGACGAAGCGGAGCAGCACCATATGCGCCGGATCGAGTTCGCGCAGCGCTAACTTGCCGAGAGGAAAGCCAAGCCCCCAGGCAAGTCCGGCCAGAGCGAGGGCAAGAAAGGCGAGACGGTTCATGCCGCCCCGTTGTCGTATTTCGCGACTTTTGGCGATAGGCGGTGCCCGATGAACCAACATCCGCTGCCGCAGAGTCGGATCACGCTGCCGCGATGAACAAGTGCTGCGTTGACCAAAAAGTCACAGGGCAATTTCCGCCGAAGGGGCAGCATGCAGCCGTTCGATGTCCTGGCGCGGCGGTGCGCCGAATAGGCGGCGATATTCGCGGCTGAACTGCGACGGGCTTTCATAGCCGACCGCGAAGCCCGCCGTGCCGGCCGTAGCGCCGCCGACCAGCATCAACCGGCGCGCTTCCTGCAGGCGCAACTGCTTTTGATATTCGAGCGGGGTCATGCGCGTGATCGCCTTGAAATGCGCATGGAGCGAGGAGGGGCTCATGCCCGCCTCGGCGGCGACCTCGTCGATGCGGATCGGCGCGTCGAACCGGCGACGGATCACGGCGATGGCGCGGCTGATCTGGTTGAGGTGACTACCTGCTGTCACGAGGTGGCGAAGCATCGGTCCGTGCGGCCCCGTGAGCAGCCGGTAGAGGATTTCCCGTTCGATCAGGGGCGCCAGGGCGCGGATCGTGTCCGGCCGGTCGAGCAGTCCGACTAGCCGGCATGCGGCGTCGATCAGGTCGGGGTCGCTGGGATAGACGCCTAGGACTGGCAGGTCGGTGTGTGGCACAGCGCCGCCCTCCGCCACCATCAGGTCGGACAGCATTGCGGGATCGAGGTCGATCTTGCAGCAGAGATACGGACGGTCGGGGCTGGCATCGATCACGTGGCCGACCAGCGGGAGGTCGACGGAGACCAGGAGATAATGCGCGGCGTCGTAGACGAGGCTATGGTCGCCGATCGAGACGCGCTTCGATCCCTGGGCGATCAGGCAAAGCGATGCCTCGTAGACGGCGGGCGTCGGGGTGCTCGGTTGATCGGCCCGGATCAGTGACACATGCGGCATTGCGGTCGTGCAAATACCTGACCCGGTGACATGGCGATCGATGACGGCAGCAAGTTCGACGATCCGGTCCATGCCGATCGTCATCCGTCAGCCCATCGACATGCGCAAGAGGGCAGAGCTGGTTCTGGAGGATCGTGCAAAGCGTTTGGACGATCGCTCTACCGCTGGTCGACGCCGCCGCACCATCTTGCTGGCCGTTACTTCGAGGCAAGGAAAGCATCATGACAGCCAGCATCGACAAGGTCGTCCTCATCACCGGGGCGTCCAGCGGAATCGGCGAGGCGACGGCGCGCGAACTGAAAGCGACCGGCGCGCGCCTCTTCATCGGCGCGCGGCGCGGGGATCGTTTGCAGGCACTGGCCGAGGAACTGGGCGAAACCGTCGCGTGGCGCAGGCTCGACGTGACGGACGGCGCCGACTTCGATGCCTTCGTAGAAGCCGCAGAGGCGCGGTTCGGGCGCATCGACGTGCTGGTCAACAATGCCGGCGTGATGCCGCTGTCGCCGCTCGCGGCGCTGAAGCGGGACGAGTGGAAACGGATGGTGGACGTCAATATCCACGGTGTCCTCAACGGCATCGCCGCCGTGTTGCCCCGGTTCGTGGCGCAGAAGAGCGGCCATATCGTCAACGTTGCCTCGGTCGCCGCGCACATGGTGATGCCCACCGCTGCCGTCTATTGCGGCACCAAGCATGCGGTGCGCGCCATCACCGAGGGGTTGCGGCAGGAGCATGACGAGATCCGGTCGACGCTGATCTCTCCGGGTGTCGTCGCCACCGAATTGGGCCACGACATCACCGATCCGGCAGTGGCCACGGCGCTGACGGGATGGCGGAAGAAGGCGCTGACCCCGGATGCGATCGCGCGGGCGGTTCGCTACGCATTGGAACAGCCCGAGGGTGTCGACATCAACGAGGTCATAGTCCGCCCGACCGCGGCGGACATGTAAAGCCGTCGGCGTGCCGGCTCTTGCGGCCGGCACGCCAGTGCTATCCCTTAGGCCGTCGCGCCGCCATCGATGTTGAGCGTCGTGCCGGTGATATAGCTCGCGTCCGGTCCGGCAAAAAATGCGACCGCACCCGCAATCTCCTCGACTTTGCCGTAGCGGCCGAGCGGGATCGCTTGCAGAACCTGCCCGGCGAATTCGCTGTCGGCAGGGTTCATGTCGGTGTCGATCGGCCCCGGCTGTACGGTGTTGACCAGGATATTGCGCGGCGCGAGGTCCTTCGCCCAGCCGCGCGCGAGCGCCGCGACGGCCGCCTTGGTCGCGCTGTAAACCGTGGTCGCGGGGAAGGCCATTTCGCCCGAGATGCTGCCGATCAGGATGATCCGCCCGCCGTCGCGAAGATGCGGCAGGGCCGCGCGGGTGCCGACGTGCAGGCCCTTCACGTTGACGCCGAACTGGCGGTCGAAGGTTTCGTCGGTATCATCGGCGACTGTGGAGAATTCGGCGACGCCGGCATTGTGGACCAGAATGTCGATTCCGCCCAGAGCGGCGGCGGCCTGTTCGACGCCCGAGCGCTGCGAGGCGGGAGCGGCGGCATCGGCCTGGAAGGCGAAGGCGGTGCCGCCTGCGCTCTCGATCGCCGCCACGGTAGCGTCCGCGGCGGCTTTGTTGCCAGCATAGGTGATCGCTACGGTCGCGCCATCCGCTGCCAGCCGCTTGGCGATGGCCGATCCGATGCCGCGCGATCCGCCGGTGACGAGCGCTGTCTTGTCTCGAAGGGACATGTGCATTCTCCAAAAATCGGGCCCGCGGTCACGGGATCGTGCGCTGTCGGCAGACGGAAAATGGGATGACAGTTTAATAGTTCAATAATGCCGAACTATTAAATTAACTGTTGTCCCCTATATCTGTCGCATGGCCCGCTTCACCCATCCTCGGCTGGAAGACGTTCCGCTCGATCTGGCGCTGCATGCGCTGGCCGATCCCAATCGGCTGGCCATGGTGGCGCGGCTCGCCGCGACCGAGCGGCTGAGCTGCACCGATGCTGCACCGTGCGAGTCCATTCCGAAAAGTACGCTGTCCAACCATTTGAAACTGCTGCGCGGGGCGGGGCTGATCGAGACGACGCAGGCCGGGCGCGAGATGATCAACACGCTGCGCCGCGCCGAATTTGACCGGCGCTTTCCCGGCCTGCTCGACGCGGTGCTCGCCAACCGATCGGCCTGATTACCCGCCGATCGCGTTGAGTTCGGCCACCGCATCTTCGGGGAGCGTCAGCGATGCAGCGGCGAGGTTCTCGTGGAGATGCGCCACCGACGAGGTGCCCGGGATCAGCAGGATGTTGGGCGAGCGCTGGAGCAGCCAGGCAAGGGCCACCTGCATCGGCGTGGCCTTGAGCCGCGCGGCTACGTCGGAGAGCGCCGCCGACTGGAGCGGGCTGAACCCGCCAAGCGGGAAGAAGGGGACATAGGCGATACCCTCCGCCGCCAGTGCGTCGATAAAGGCATCGTCGTCGCGATGGGCGAGGTTGTACTGGTTCTGGACGCCAATGATCTCGGCGATGTCGCGGGCTTCCTCGAACTGCGTCGGCGTCACGTTGCTCAGCCCGATATGGCGCACCAGCCCCTGGCGCTGGAGATCCGCCACCGCCTTGAGCGGTGCAGCGAGCGATCCCTCGGCCGGGCCGTGGACGTCGAACATCAGGCGCAGGTTGACGACGTCGAGCGTCTCCAGCCCGAGGTTCGTCAGATTATCCTCGACCGCGCGGGCCAGCTCGTCCGGTTCGAACGCGGGCAGCCAAGATGCATCGTCACCACGCCGCGCACCGATCTTGGTCACGATCAGCAGGTCGGCGGGGTAGGGGGACAGCGCTTCGCGGATCAGCCGGTTGGTGACGTGCGGGCCATAGAAGTCACTCGTGTCGATATGGTTGACGCCAGCCTCGACAGCGGCGCGAATTACGGCGAGCGCCGCATCATGGTCGCGCGGCGGGCCGAACACGCCGGGGCCGGCGAGTTGCATCGCGCCATAGCCGAGCCGCTTCACGGCGCGCCCGGCGAAGGAATAGGTGCCTGCCTGGTCGATCGTCATTGTTGTTCTCCTGTGCTGGCACCCAGATATGGCTTGCGGATCATCGCGATAAGCCGGAGTGATCCGCACGGGCTGTACGGAAAACCGAACGATGAAGGCTGATCTTGCCGATCTGAACGCGTTCCTGGCGGTCGCGCAGGCGCGCGGGTTTCGCGACGCGGCGCGCACGGTCGGATCGAGCGCCTCGACGCTGAGCGAAGCGGTGCGCCGGCTGGAGGCGCGGCTGGGCGTCCGCCTGCTCCATCGCTCCACGCGCAGCGTCGTGCCGACCGAGGCGGGGACACGGCTGATCGAGCGGCTGGCACCCGCGCTGGGCGAGGTGGAGGCGGCGCTCGACGTCGTCAACCTGTTCCGCGACCGGCCCGCAGGCACGCTCAGGCTCAACGTGCCGGTCAGCGCGGCGCGGCTGGTGCTGCCGGCGATCCTGCCCGGCTTCCTCGCCGCCTATCCCGACATCCAGGTCGAGATCATGGCCGAGGACGGCTTCGTCGATATGGTGTCGTCGGGCTGCGATGCGGGCATCCGCTACGACGAGCGGCTGGAGCAGGACATGATCGCGGTGCCGATCGGCCCGCGCATCCAGCGCTTCGCAACGGCGGCGTCGCCGGCCTATCTCGATGTGCGTGGGCGGCTCGACCATCCGCGCGACCTGCTCGATCACGCCTGTCTACGCGGCCGGTTCACCAGCGGAGCACTGACCAGCCCTTGGGAGTTCGAGCGCGACGGCGACATCGTGCGGATCGAGCCACAGGGGCCGCTGATCGCCAGCGTGTCCGGCGCGGCGGACCTGCTGGTCGATATCGCCGTCGCGGGCGGTGGGATCATCCACCTGTTCGAGGACTGGCTCCGGCCGGTGCTCACAAGCGGCGCGCTGGAACCGGTGCTGCCCGACTGGTGGCAGTCCTTCTCTGGCCCGTTCCTCTATTATTCCGGCCGCCGTCTGGTGCCGCCGCCGCTGCGCGCGTTCGTCGATTACATTCGCGCCTAAAGCATCGCGAGCGGTTCGGGGCCGCGTGGCGGCGGAAACAGGTCGTCGAGGCGTCGTAGCTCGGCTTCGGACAGCGTGAGGTCCAACGCCGCCCGGTTGTCTCGAACATGGGCAATAGACCCGGCCTTGGGGATGGGGAGGATGCCGTCTCGCGCCAGCAACCAAGCGAGAGCGAGTTGCGCGGGCGTGGCGTCGCGTTCGGCAGCCATCCGGGTAAGGCCGCGGTGGGCGACCAGGCGGCCTTGCTCGACGGGGCTGTAGGCCATGACCGGCACCCGGTGACGCGCAAGCCACGGTAACAGATCGTATTCAGGGCCACGCCGGGTGAGGTTGTAGAGGATCTGGTCGGTCTGACAGCCTTTGCCGCCGCTCGCGACGAGTTCCTCCATGTCGTTGGTGTCGAGATTGCTGACGCCCCAGCGCAGGATCTTGCCCGCCGCGACCAGCCGCTCCATCGCCTCGACCGTCTCGGCGAGCGGAACATTGCCGCGCCAATGCAGCAGGTACAGGTCGAGTCGGTCGGTGCCGAGCCGTTCGAGGCTCGCCTCGCACGCCCGCGGGAGTCGGTCGCGCGAGGCGTTCTGGGGATAGGCCTTGCTGACGAGGAACACCTCATCGCGGACACCCGCGATCGCCTCGCCGACGAGCCGCTCGGACTCGCCATCGGCATACATCTCGGCGGTATCGATCAGGGTCAGCCCGAGCGACAGCCCCTCGCGCAGCGCGGCGATCTCGTCCGGTCGGCGGACAAGGTCTTCCGCCATCATCCAGGTGCCCTGGCCGAGCGCGGGGACGGTCGTACCGTCCGGAAAGCGGATTGTCTTCATGCGGCGGTCAACGTTCGACCCAGTGCATCGGGCCAACTTCCGGTTCGTGACGCCGCGCGCAGCCGTTGCGGCGCAGCCAGATCAGCCGACCGCGACCCCCTTCCAAAAGGCGATGCGTCCGCGAATGTTTTCCGCTTCGGGCTTGGGGTCGGGGTAATACCAGGCGGCGTCGGGATTGTCGGCGCCCGCGACGTGCAGGCTGTAATAATGCGCCGTTCCCTTCCACGGGCAGACCGTCGTCGTGCTGCTCGGTCGCAAAAGCGCGGTGTCTACGCTCTGCTCGGGGAAATAGTGGTTGCCCTCGACGATGACCGTATCGTTGCTATCGGCGATCCGTACGCCGTTCCATCGTGCTTCCACCATCATGCGTCTCCTGACGCCGATGGACGTCGGTATCCGATCCACGTCCGTCAAGATCATGCTTGGGGACATTCAATGGGGCGGTGTCAAACAATGGAACGGTGTCAAAGCAGACCGATCCTGTTAACGGACCGCTATGCTGAAAACCCGCATGAAGCGCATCGCCGCCAGGACGGAACACGAGCTTCAGCGCCTCGCTGCCATCGAGGCGGCGGTGGCCGCGTTGAGCGATGAGGATCTGCTCGACTTCGCCGACATCTTCGCCGCGGGCGATCAGACGCCGCTGCGTGTCATGGCGGAGGATCAGATGCGTCGGCGCGGCCTTCGCCTGTGAGGAAAATGCCGTCCCGCTTCCGGCGTCTCGATGGGGCACTTGCGGACCTTCCGGTCGAAGAGCCGATGCTGCTCACCGAGCTTGACGGTTTCCTGACCGGCCTTATCGTCTGTCCCGAGCCGATCCCGATCGACGAGTGGATGACGGTCATATGGGGCGTCGAGGTCGATGGCGTTCCGCCCTTCGACGATCCCCTCGACGTGCAATGGTTCGTCAAAGCGGTTGAGGCGCGCCGCGACGAAATCGCGCGCGACCTGTCCCGTGGCAAGTTGCACCCGATCCTCGACGTCGACGAGCGGGATGGCGAGGTTCTGTGGGAATATTGGATCGACGGCTTTTCTGACGCGGTCGCATTGCGACCGGATGCGTGGGACGCGGCGGCGGCCGATGCCGGATGGTCCAATCCATGGCACCGCCTGCTGGCGCTGATCGCGATCGCGCGTGATGAAAGCGAGCTCGACAGCGTCGAAGTCAACGCCTTCCAAGACCGTGCGGTGGCCGAGCTGACGGATACGGTCCAGCGCCTCTACGCGGCGCGTGCGCGGGTCGGCGAGGCGAAGCCGATCGCCGTGGATGCGGTCGCGGCGACGAAGATCGGCCGTAACGATCCATGTCCTTGCGGATCGGGTAAAAAGCATAAGCATTGCTGCGCCTGAACTGACCCATCGACCAGGCGGTCTCATCTGATCCTCGTCGCACCGGATCGACCAAGCGCT